>Ga0172371_10014432_pt1 | contig 10181 bp, 9 predicted proteins | sample Lak12m_FD_114543 | JGI IMG/M metagenome (GOLD analysis project Ga0172371, IMG submission 114543) | Freshwater microbial communities from Kabuno Bay, South-Kivu, Congo - kab_022012_12m | ecosystem: Environmental > Aquatic > Freshwater > Lake | place: Democratic Republic of the Congo: South-Kivu... | reverse complement strand
GAGAGAGGATGCCTCTCTCCCCGACCACACACCCTCCCATCTCCGCCCGGATATCTTCCTCGACAATGTTGTAGCGGATGTTGGCGAAGATCATGTCCCAGACGTCTTTCCTGAAAACCCCTTTCTCGTAGATCTTCACAGGAGGGATTCTCAAACCCTCCTGCCAGACTTCCTTGGCCTCGGGATTGTAACCCCCCGAAACAGCGCCTCCCACATCCGCCTGGTGGCCTTTGCAGGCTGCCCACGCAACCAGCTCGCCCTTGAAAAAGATGGGTTTGAACACAGCGATGTCTGCGAGCTGGTTCCCTCTGGTGAACACATCATTGTGGAGAATCACGTCGCCCGGATAAATACCTTTCCCGAAGTATTCCACCAGGAACTGGCAGACCGGCTGAAGGGCAAAGGCGAGAACAGGGATGTACTCGGTCTGCTCAAGCATGCGGCCTTTGGCGTCATAAAGGCCTGTGACAAAGTCCCTTGCCTCGTTCAGAATAGGAGACCGGGTCGTGCGCAATAGAGTCAGCCCCATCTCTTCGGTGATGGACTTGAACCTCCGCTGAAGAACGGAGACAAGAATTTTGTCGATCCTGTGCGCCTTCGCTTTTCTTTTCTTCACCTTCCCTCTCCTTGCCATTCGCAGTTTCCTTCCCCCTGCCCTAACCCCTCCCACCAAGGGGGAATATCATCGGGAGTGCCTGTCCCGAGATCGTTGAAAGAGCAGGGGGAGGGGAAAAGGGTTCGTTCGATGAGTTGTCACTGAGACACCGCACTACCCCTGAGGCTTCACGACTTCAACGAGCTTCACTTTTCCGGTTGCCCCTGTCTCGACCTTTATCGCGCCGGGTGGGACCAGTTCGATCTCCGGATTGACCCTCAGGTTGTCCTTCATGTGTTTTCGGATCTCTTCCTTGAGACTTGCACTTTGCTCCGGCCGGACACCGGAGCTATACTCCACCTGCACCTTGAGCGGCGGCTTCACCAGGGGTCCTGGTTTATCCAGCAAAATCTTGAGAACCCCTGTGGTCCTGGGGTGAAAGTGGGCAACGGCCTCCTTGATGGCCGAGGGATAAAGGTTGACTCCCTTGACGATGAGCATGTCGTCCCCGCGGCCCAGGATGTTGAAGCGGATTCCCGGGAAACCGCAGACGCACGGCTTAGTGAAGATCTGGAGGATGTCCCCTAGAACATATCGAAGAAAGGGGCTGCCTTCCCAGTCGAGAAAGGTGAAGACCATTTCTCCGACTGCCCCGTCCACCATGTCCACGGGTTTCTTGGTTTCGGGGTCGATCAGTTCGAGGATGCAATGATCAGGAGAAATGAAATGCATGCCCCGATACTCCTCGTCCCCGCAGCAGATCCCATGAAAGGCATGTCCTCCCCCGGTGTGATCGTAGACCCTGGCCTGGAACCCTTCGGCCAGCCTCTTCCGAACAGCGCTGATTCCTCCTCCGGGCTCGGCTGCACAGAAGAACCAGCGGATTCCGAGATCCTTCGCCTCCTGGCCCGTGAGGGAAACGGATTTCTCGATCAGATATTCTCCGAAAGAAGGAGTCGCGATCAAAGCCTGAGGCTTCGTCAAGAGAAGAAAGTCGACGATTCGCTTGGTGCCGCCTTCAATGCCCACAGGCACGCAGCAAAGCCCCATAGCCTGAATGCCGTCTGAGAGGGGGAGTCCGCCTGAGAACATGCTGAGCGAAAGAGCCTGTAGAACAACGTGCCCCGGTCTCAGACCGGCTCTCCAGTATTTCCTGGCGTGCATCTCATTGAGCACCTTCACGTCATGTTTGGTAAGCGTGTACAGGGTCGGCATGCCCGTGGTGCCTGAGGTGGAGCTGATTCGGACGATCTTTTCCACAGGGGCGCAGGTGATGAGCCCGTAGGGGTGGCCGAATCGCTCGATGGATTCCTGCTGGGCTCTCCGATGTTCGTCCTTGGTCATGAGGGGAACGTTTTGGAAGTCCTCAAAGGAGGCAATGTCCTTCGGCTTCACGCCCGCCTTTTTGAACTTTTCCTGAAAATAAATGGAATGATCGTAATCATACTTGATCTGCTTCCTGAGCCTTTTCCACTGAAGATCCCTCAGCTCCTCATCGGACATGGTTTCCACTTTTTCGTTCCAGAGTTTTCTTTCCCTGAAATATCTATTCATGCTTTCCTTCCACCTCTAAGATTTCCATCCTCTCCAACGGAGCGTGGGGAGGAACGAAAAAAGCGATTTTGCCGTGCACCCCTTTTCTCGGGAAGCCCTCCACGAGCGAAAACCCTTGGGCCCTGAGGTTGGCCATGGTCTGGTCAAACTGCGTAACCTCATAACAGATGTGATTGATGCCGGGCTGATTCGCCCTCAGAGCCTTGGCAATGGGAAGATCCGGATTGCCGTATTCCAGGAGCTCGATTTCAACCTCCCCTATCCTCAGGACCGCGACTTTGAGCTGGACGTCCTTTATTTCGGTGATTTTTTCAGGGGCGATTCCGAGCCCCTTCGAGTAGGCGGGAATCGCCTCTTCAAGGCTTTTGACGACAATTCCGATGTGATTGATCTTCTTGAACATGTTCTCAGCTCCGCATGAGGCTCGGGAGAAAGAGCGCGACTTGTGGGAAAATCATGATGAGAATCAGTGTCAGCCCTTCACACAGTAGGAAGGGAATTGTGGAATTGATGATCTCCGCCATCGGCGTTGAGGGTTGCATCCCCTTCATGACAAAGAGTTGGAGCCCGAAAGGCGGGGTCAGGTTTCCCATGTCCATGTTGATGAGGGTCATGATCCCGACCCAGAGGGGATCAAAGCCGAGCGCTTTGAGCACGGGCATGAAGATAGGCACAGCGATGACCGCGATGGAAAGATTGTCCATGAAGCACCCGAGAAAGAGAAGCGACACCTGCATGCTGATCAGAACCAGGATGGGGCTGAGTTTCAAATCGACCACGGCCTTGACGAGGCCGCTGCTGGCCCCTGAGAAAGCGAGGATCTGACTGAACATGGTGGAAGCCATGATAATGACGAACATCGTGGTGGTGAGCTTGATGGTTCCATACAGGCATTTGAAGAGCACTTGGCGGTTCATTTGGCCGTAGAAAGATGAAAGGAGAATGGAGCCCACGGCGCCCATGGCCGCCGCCTCCGAAGGGGTGGCCACCCCCAGAAAAATGATCCCTACGACGAGGAAGATGATGAAGCCCAAGGGTAACACATACAGAATTGTTTCTTTGATCTTCTTGCCCAGCGGGATGGGGGGAAGATCATAAGGGGGAGCGACGTCGGGCTGAATCCAGGCTCTGAGCACGATGTAAACAGCATAAAGAGAGGCAAGCAACAGCCCGGGAAAAATCCCGCCGATCAGCATGGCACCCACAGAGACTTCGATGAGGGTCGCGAGGATCACCGCCAGAATGCTTGGAGGGATCAACATGGCCAAAGCGCCGCACCCGATGATGGGCCCGATGGTCATGGCTTTCTTATATCCACGCCGCTCCATTTCAGGGATCAGCAAAGAGCCGAGCATCGAGGTGTTCGCGAGGGTCGAACCGCTCGTGGCTGCGAAGATCGTTCCAGAGGCAACGGCCAGCAGGCCCAATCTCCCTGGGATCTTTCCAATCCAATAGTCCAGAGCATCAATGGCACGAAGGGCCATCTTGGAATGGAACATCACCTCGCCCATCAAAATGAACATGGGCACGGTGAGGAGGCTGAAAGAGGTGAGACTTTCTTCAAGGTTGAGGATTAAGAGCTTGAATCCGGAAAGCCCTCCCATGAAGAAAAGGGTGCCCAGCAGGTTCGTGAAGAGGAAGGAGATCCCCACAGGCAGTCCCAGTAGCATGACAATGACGGCTCCTCCGATCAGGAGCAGCAAAGGCACCCACCATTCCATTTAACTAATCTCCGGATTCAAGCCTTCAGTTTCTTGTAATAACCCGCCATCTGCCTGAAAAATTGGATGCTGAAGAAAAAGCCGCCAATAGGGATGATCATTAGAATAAGAAACATGGGCGTTTTTAGGGACTCCAGGGCCGGCACCCCCCTTCGGAAATAATCGATCGTCACCTGAGCCCCGAACCACGTGTAGACACCCATCACCACCCCGCCCACAAAGGAGGTGACGACGTTGAGCCTTCCCCTGAACCGTTCGCTGAAAAAAGTAATCACCAAGTCAATCCGAATATGGCCGTCCTCCTTCAACACGAGCGCGGCACCCAGGAACGGGATATAAAGCATTGCGTATTCGGTGATTTCCAGCATCCAGTGGATCGGGCGGTTGAAAGAATATCTCAGGAGGACGTCCACACAGGTCCCGGCCGTGACAAACAGCAGCAGGACTCCGGCCGCCCAGAAAAGGACTACAATGACTCGGTCAAAGATCTTTCCCATTTCTTTCCTGCGAATGTCAGGTTGTGCTGATCCTCGCCCTCCCCTCCCTTCAAGGGGAGGGCGAGGATTTAGGCTCTCAAGAACCTAGGGCGATCCCATCTGCCGGAATCACTTGGGGCTCAGGAGCGTTCTCAACTTGGGGCCAAGGTCCGGGGATTTCTTGATGACCTCTTCCCACCCTGCCTTGTACGCCAGGTCCACATACCACTTGCTATCCTCTGGCGAGAATTGCATCAGCTTCATGCCCTTGTCCTGCATGGTCTTCAGTTCCTTTTCGCCCAAATCCATATAAACCTTTTCATATTTCTCTTCATTCGTGATCATCAGGTCGGACATCAGCTTCTGCATGGGTTTTGAAAGTTTGTTCCAGGTGTCCAGATTGATCAGGGTTTCGAGGTTCATCGCATATATTCTCGGCGCCACAATGTTCTTGCATACTTCCGGCCATCCCATGGAGACATTGCCCAGCACGGACCAGGCATAGCCATCAACCACTCCGCGTTCCAGCGCGGTGTAGACTTCCGCCCCGGGAAGCGTGATGGGAACAGCTCCCAGCGTTTTGACGAAGGGCTCGTAGGTGGCCGAGGTCCGAATTTTCTGTCCCGTCATCTCCTGGGGCTTCTTCACCGCCTTGTTGGTGAAGATGTGGAACCACACCCCATGTTCCGGCCGCCCGAGATACAGGACATTGTGTTTCTTCAGGAGATCCACCCTGAGGTCGAAGTATCCGACCTTGCGCTCCTCCATGGGCGTCAGCTGGCTTAAGTGAGTGTAGGCGCCTCCACTCACCGATGCTCCATAATAGGCTTCGCACCCAAAGATGATATCCACCACCCCTGTGCGGACCGCTTCAAACTGCTTGAATGCAGGAATGGCTTCAGGGCCTCCCACAAACTTGATGACCACCTCTCCTTTAGATTGCTTGTTCACTTCGTCCACGTAAGCCCACCAGGCCGTGAGGTTCACGTCATCCTTTGGGAGAAAGGTGGCCATTTTCAACACTGTCTCTGCATTGGCAGGATGAACGGCTGCCCAAGCGCCCAAAACCGCAATCACCAAGACACCAATCATCATCTTCTTCATGTCTCCAAACCTCCCTTCGTGTAAAAGATGGTTTCTCAACCCCCACATCTCATGCCGCCTATAGCCATAACCGAAGACTGGGTGAGCCCGGGTCTGAAGGTAATTTCTCTGGCGAGTCCACAACCCCCTGCCCTGGGCTCAGAAACGCGTATGCAGGACGTTAGAAAAAGGCGCCGCCACCCCTTTCCCGTTCCAAACCGTCTTCCCTGTGTTCTTGTCAACCAGGCTAATCGCTCCTTCGGGACAAATCCCAACGCACAGCCCGCAGCTCCAGCATCGATCCTTGTCTGTGGCCAGGCATCTCTTTTCAGGGTCAAAGTGAAAGACCTGGTAAAAACACGCTCTCTCACAAGTCCGGCAAAGAATGCATTTCTTGCGGTCAATCTTGGGCCTATAAGGAGTCTCCGGTGGGAGGGAATAGGGGGCGATCTCCCTTCTCCTCAGTTCCGCAGCAGGGACGATCCTGTCGAGCACCTTGCCCCTGAAATCCGCGATCGTCGAGTATCCCTTTCTTCTCATCCATCTGGAGATTCCCTGACGGATCTTGTCGAAGATCCCGATGCCCTCCACGTAAGCCGCTGTGCCCACCTCCACCAAGGAGCAGCCGCAAAGGAGATACTGGAGGGCATCACTCCATCCAAATACCCCCCCAACGCCGAAAACCGGGAGTTCCGTCGACTTGAGGATCTGGACGGCTCTGGCCAGCGACACAGGGAGAAAGGGACGTCCGATCAGGTATCCGCCGACGGCCGGAGCGCCGTAAGGCACCTCCCTCTCCACATCAATGTAGATTCCGCTCGGAGCATTGTGGGCGGTAATGAAGGAGGCCCCCCTCTCGGCCCAGCCCTTGACAGCATCCACCAGAGGCTCCATGGTCGGGCTGATCTTGATTCCAACGGGGATATTGGAAGATATGGTCACCGACTCAATGATTTTGAAGCTGGATTTCAGGCTTTTCTCCAGTTCCCCTTTCATGGTCGGGGATGAAAAATTGAGTTCCAGCAGATTTGCCCCGGCCCTTTCAAAACCCTTCGCCACTTTTTTCCACGAGGCAAGGTCAGCCGGTCTTTCATAAAAGCTGACAATAAGGGGGATCCCTGCTTTCTTGCAGACATGGGCTATGTCTGGAACGTTCTTTTGCTGCACCTTCTCCATCTCCTCCACGTGCGGGGAAGAGAGGGAAAAAAGGCTCCCGGATTTCTTGAGGGCCGGATCGATGTTGCCTAAAGGAAACTGGTAGGGTCTTAGCCTGATTCTGAATTCAGGCGGCGTGGTGAACGTCTTGGTGACGATTCCTCCGACGCCGGTGCCGGCCACCCTCTCCGCTGATTCTCCATCAAAGACGAGTTCTGAGGCTGCGGGCAGAACAGGGCTTCTGAAGGTTATGCCTGCGACTGTTACGGTAAGATCCGGCGTTCGGTTGTCTTTGCTCTGAGCCATCCAGCACCGTTTCGTCGTGAAGCGTTACAATTTGAGGGTGCCCTTTTCGATCTCTGCGAAAATCACTTCTTTCCCTATGTGGACGTGTTCCTGTGCCAATTGCTTCAGCGTTTCGACATCCTTTTTCTTGATCGCCTGGATCATTTTTCCGTGGTGGTCAATAGAGATCCCTGCTTTGTAGGGGACCCTTAGGATGGCGGATCGATATTGGTAGACCCGATCCTTCATTTCATTGATGAGGAAAAGAAGCCGATCGTTCTTTGAAAGACGATTGAGATAGTCATGGAACTCCGTGTTCAAAGCACTGACTTTAGCTAGCTTGTTCTTCAACACGTATTGCTTCGACTCCTCAACATTCTTCTCGAGCCACCGGATATCTTTGGGCTGGATGTGGTTCATGGCCAGACCGACCGCATAGCTTTCCAAGAGGCATCTGATTTCAAAGATTTCCTCAATGTCTTTTTTGGTGAACCGACTCACGATAAAGCCCCCTCTCTGCAGGCGGCTGACAAAGCCTTCCTGTTCGAGCTTGAGAAGAGCCTCTCGGATAGGAGTGGGACTGAAACCGATCTGCTGCAGGAGACGACCGATAGAGATCCTCTCTCCCGGCGTGAGTTCACCCGTCAGAATGGCTCCTTTGATGGAGAGATAGACCTCGTCCCTCAGAATGGGTTTCGCAAAGGACTTGAGTTTTGAAAAGCTGCTCGGCATTTGATATACGATATATCGAATATCGATTTGGTGTGTCAATGTTTTCTTGGAACCCTTCGGGTATATTTCGTAACCGTTTAGCTCTTTGAAATGGATGGCTCAGGCCATGGGAGTCCCTCCATGGCCTTTTTCGGTGTTTGTTTCAAAGAGCTAAACTGTTACTTCATTCCTCGCTGTTTGCACGGGCCTCTTATCGGCAAAATTTTCGTTGACTTGCCCCATCCACGTGTGAAAATTGTAGGCTTTTAGGCTGAAACCGGGTCGAGAGGGTTTTGTGAAACATGAGGGAGAAGAAGGACATGAAGAAGCTCACGCGATTTGATCTCCAAAATATGAAAGAAAAGGGCCAGCGGGCGGTTTGGGTCACCTCTTACGATTTCATCACAGCCCAGCTGGCCGAGGAAGCAGGCATGGACATGATCCTGGTGGGCGATAGCCTCGGCATGGCCGTCTACGGGTACGCTGGAACCGTGCCGGTCACCATGGACCAGTGCATCTATCATGCGGAGGCTGTCCGCCGTGGCGCACCCAACACGTTCGTCATCGGTGACATGCCCTTCGGCTCTTACCAGGTCGGGGTCGAGGAGGCCTGCCGCAACGCCATCCGCTTTTACAAGGAGGCCGGGGTGGATTGCATCAAGCTGGAAGGAGGGGTTCGCGTCGCCCATATTATCCGGGCCATTGCCGACGGCGGCATGCTGGTCATGGGACACGTGGGCCTGACTCCCCAGAGTTCGAGCGCCCTGGGAGGGTTCAAGGCCCAAGGCCGCACAGCCGAAGGTGCAAGAGCCGTCATCGAGGATGCCAAGGCCGTGTATGAGGCAGGAGCCTTTTCCGTGCTGGTGGAAGGCGTGCCGCCCGAGGTCACCCGCATCATCTGCAAGGAAATCCCCATCCCGGTTTACGGCATCGGGGCCGGGGACTGCGACGGCCAGGTCATGATCTGCTCGGACATCCTCGGCCTGTTCCAGGCCTTCACTCCCAAGTTCGTGAAGAAGTACGGGAACGTGGCTGACGAGTACCGGAAGGTGTTCGCCGCCTACATCAAGGAAGTGCGAGCCGGCCTTTTCCCCGGCGAGGAACACGTGTACCGGATGGCCGACGGAGAAGCCGGGAAGCTCGCGGCAGAGTGGGAGAAATGAAAGAAAAAGGCTTCACTTTGAAATACGGAAAAGGAGAAGTCTCCTTTTCCATCCCCGAAGCCCATCTTCTCTATGAGCTTGTGGGCCGGGACCGCAAGCCTCCAGAAGACTTGGCCGGGGCTTACCGTTACGCCCTGGACCACCCCATCGACAGCCCACCCCTCAAGGAGCTGATCCGGCGCGGGGACAAGGTCGCCGTCACCGTGAGCGATGTGACCCGCGGGTGGCAGAGGAATGCCGACACGCTGCCGCTCCTTCTGAATTATCTGAACGAAGCCGGCGTATCCGACGACAACGTCACCGTCATCGTGGCTGTTGGAGCGCACCGCCAGAACACGGTGGATGAATTCATGGAGCTTTGCAGCGAGGGGGTCTGCCGGAGGGTTCGGGTGGTCAACCACAACGCCTGGGACTCGGAAAACATGGTCTATCTGGGCAGGACCACCCGCGGCACAGAGGTCTCCTTGAACCGCCTTGTGGTGGAAGCCGACAAAGTGATCCTCACCGGCGGCGTGATCTATCACTACATGGTGGGGTATGGCGGAGGCAGGAAAAGCATCATGCCGGGCGTCTCCTCTTTGAAGACCATCCAGCAGAGCCACATGTGGGCCATGGAAAAAGAGGTGGGGGCCGGTTCCAGTGTCCTTGCCGCCAACAAGATGACCAGGGGAAACCCTGCCCACGAGGACATGATGGAAGTGGCGGCCTTTGCCAAACCGGACTTCATCGTCAACGTGGTCCCCAATCTGAACGACGAGATCACAGGGATCTTTGCAGGCAACTGGGTTTCGGCATGGCTTGAAGCCACACGGATAGTCGATGATATCTTCGGGGTGGAAATCGAGGAGCAAGCCGATATCGTGATCGCCACGGCCGGCGGATACCCCAAGGACATCAACCTTTACCAGACCCAGAAGACCATTGATAATGCCGTCTACGCCATGAAGCCGGGCGGCGCCGTCATTATCCTCGGAGAATGCCCTGACATCACAGAGCCAAAGGAGTTTTTCGACTGGTTCAACTATCCCTCTTTCCTGGAAATGGAAAGGGCTGTTCGGGCCGATTTCCTGATCTCGGGGTGGGTGGCCGTGCGGCAGGTCGAGTATTGCCGCAAGGGCACCGTAATTCTCCTCACGCGCCGGGACAATTTCGAGCTCGCACGAAAAACGGGAGTTCTTCCGGTGAGCACCATGGATGAAGCCCTGCGGCTAGCCCACGAGAAGTGCAGCACCAGGGACCCGAAAATTACGATCCTGCCTCAGGGGGCCAACACCTTTCCCCTGCTGGTGCCTAGGAGGCGGAGGTAGCGCCGGAGCAGGGTGAGAAGGAGCGCGCCGTTCCTGCGAATACGAGCACAGCAGATGAATTGTCCTTTTTGCTGAGTCTTTCAAAATCCTCCCTCGCTCCCCTTTGCTAAAGGGGGATGGGGGGATTTCGT
>Ga0172371_10014431_pt1 | contig 10181 bp, 10 predicted proteins | sample Lak12m_FD_114543 | JGI IMG/M metagenome (GOLD analysis project Ga0172371, IMG submission 114543) | Freshwater microbial communities from Kabuno Bay, South-Kivu, Congo - kab_022012_12m | ecosystem: Environmental > Aquatic > Freshwater > Lake | place: Democratic Republic of the Congo: South-Kivu... | reverse complement strand
CGTCATGCTGGCGGTAGACCACGGTTATTTCATGGGAACGACCTCCGGCCTCGAGAAGCTCGACGAGGCCGTGAATCCGCTGCTGCATTACGCTGACACGCTCATGCTCACACGCGGAGCGCTGCGCTACTACATCGATCCCGGAGTGGACGTCCCGATAACCCTCAGGGTCTCGGGCGGCACCAGCATCCTCAACAAGGAAGCGCTTCTTCACGAGGGAGTGGTCTGTAGCATCGAAGACGCCATCCGGCTGAACGCATCCTGTGTCGCCTTCTCCATCCTGGTCGGCGCTGATTATGAGCGGGACACAATCCTCGCCTTCACCGAGATAATCGACGAGGCCCAGGCTTTCGGCCTGCCGACCCTCTGCGTAACCGCTGTCGGCCGCGAGATGGCTCGCGACGCACGCTACATGAGCCTGGCTTCCCGGCTGGGCGCCGAGCTTGGCGCCGACATCATCAAGACTTACTACGTCCCAGGCTTCGACAAGGTCGTCGAGACCTGCCCGGTGCCGGTGGTCATCGCCGGCGGCAAGAAGATCCCTGAAAAGGCAGCGTTGGAGATGGCGCGTAACGCCATCGATGCCGGCGCCATCGGTGTTGACATGGGTCGCAACATCTTCCAGTCGACGAGCCCGGTGGGCATGATTCAGGCGGTGCGCGCCGTCGTTCACAAGGGAGCTACCGTCAAGGAAGGCCTTGAGATATTCAAGAGCGTCAGGGATAAGGAAGCCGGCAAGCAGATAAAGGCCAAGGCCAAGACCCGCAAGAAGTAGCGCATGCGCGTCTCAATGTATTACAGCAACGCCGATCTGCGGCTTGAAGAGATGCCCCGGCCGGAGCCAGGCCCGGGCGAGCTGCTGGTCCGGATCGAAGCGAGCGGTATCTGTGGCAGTGATGTCATGGAATGGTACCGGGCTGGAAAGGTGCCGCTGGTGCTGGGGCACGAGATCGCCGGCGAGGTGGTCGAGGTGGGGGAGGGCGTTACGAGCTTCCGCGAAGGCGATCGCGTCGCCGTGACACATCACGTCCCCTGCATGGCCTGCCATTATTGCGCCAGCGGTCACGAGACCGTCTGCGACACCCTGCGCACCACCAGCTTCGATCCCGGTGGTTTTGCAGAATATGTGCGTGTGCCCGCCATCAACGTCGATCGCGGGACATTCAAGCTGCCGGAATCCGTTTCCTACGAAGAAGGGTCGTTCGTGGAGCCGCTTGCGTGCGTTCTTCGCGGTCAACGACAGGCCAACTTCACACCCGGTTGCTCGGTGCTCGTGATCGGCAGCGGCATCTCCGGCCTCCTGCACGTGATGGTCGCTAAGGCGCTTGGCGCAGGGCGTATCGTCGCCACTGACATGCTCGACTTCAGGCTGGAAAAGGCCCGGGAGTTGGGGGCAGAGGCCACGATCAAGGCGACCGAGGATGTGCCGGCGCGCTTCCGCGAGTTGAACGAGGGGCGCGGCGCCGACCTGGTAATAGTGTGCGCCGGCGCGCCACCTGCGATCGAACAGGCGCTGAAGTCCGTCGCCCGCTCCGGCACGGTGTTATTCTTCGCCACTACCCGGCCGGAGGTCTCCATCCCTCTGGCGGTTAACGAGTTCTTCTGGCGCAATGAAGTCACCCTGACCAGCAGTTATGCCGGCAGTCCCGCTGATTGTCAGCTGGCGCTGGAGCTGATCCGCGCCGGCCGTCTGCCGGTCTCCGGGACGATCACCCACAGACTATCCTTGACTGAAACCGGCCAGGGATTCGACCTCGTAGTAAACCCCAAAGACTCGATCAAGGTCATCATAGAACCCCAGCGCTAGAGGCACTTCCCCCCTTTTTTGCCCAAATCGCGGCAATTTTCCCAGAGTTCACCAAAAAGCTCATATATGCAGTATTCAGGCCGACTCAATTAATGAGGGTTCGGGCAGGCCATTGTTGAGTGGCTCAAATCCCAGCAGGTCAAACAGGGGGAGGCGCCTGGACACAGTTGGTGTAACCAATGGGTACTGGGAGAAACAAAATGAGGTTTTCGCGTGGGCGGGGCCGCAGGTTTCTGATTGTTGCAGCAGCCGTACTGGCTGCTTTTCTTACTTCCATTCTGATCTTGACGTCACTCCTGATCGTCAGCGCCGGCACCTTGCCGGTTTCTGTCAGCACCCTTGCTTCGCTCTCGCCCGCCGCCCTTCTGGCTGAAACGCCTGCCGCACCAGAGGCAGACGCATCCGTTATCTCTCTCCGCTCTCCTGACACTGGCCAGGAGAGCGCTTCGACTTCCAAGCTCGATGACGGCCAGCTGGCCGACATCCGCTGGGATGCCGACACCGGTGTTCCCGCTTTCGTGACCGGATCACTCGTACCGCCGGTCGCCGGCGATCCACTTACCGAAGCAGTGGCTTTCTTCTCCACTAACAAGGAAGCATTCCGTATGACCGATCCTGCCTCGGAGTTCGTGGTGGGCCGTCAGGTGGAAGATGAGATGGGTATGGTGCACTTGCAGATGGACCAGGTCTATAAGGGCGTACCTGTATTCGGCTCCGGCATGGCTGTCCACTTTACCAGCGACAACAAGATCCAGACAGTCAACGGCCATTACATGCCCGGTATCGCCGTTTCCGTTGAGCCGGATATAACGGTCGACCAGGCTGTTACAACCGCCGCGGCGGATCTGCAAGGCCCGTCGGAATCCTCGAAATATGAACCGCCGCAGTTGGTCATCCTGGCCCTGGGTGGTACTCAGGCGCAGCTGGTATGGAAAGTCACTCTGAGCAATGAAGACCCGCCGCTGCGGATGGTCTATTTCGTCGATGCGCACACCGGCGCCATAGCCGCGCGTTACGACGCGCTTGAGTCCGCCAAGAACCGCCGTACCTACACGGCTGGCAATGGCACCAGCCTGCCGGGCACTCTGCTGATAACCGAGGGCGGTTCCTCCGGAGATTCGGTCGCCCAGGCTGCCCACAACAACGTCGGGTTGACCTACGACTATTATTACAACACTTTCGGCCGCGACAGTTTCAACAATGCCGGTGCTACGATGAACGCGACGGTCCATTACAGCTCCAACTACAACAACGCTTACTGGAACGGGTCGCAGATCGTTTTCGGCGATGGCGATGGCAATGTCTTCAGCCCTCTGGGGAGCGGCCTCGATGTGGTGGCCCACGAGCTCACGCACGGCGTCACTCAGTACACCGCCAATCTGGTTTATTCCTATCAGTCCGGCGCCCTGAACGAGTCGTATTCTGATGTCTTTGGCGCCATGGTCGACCGCGATGACTGGCTGATGGGGGAGGACGTCTACTCGCCGCATGTCTCGGGAGACGCCCTGCGGAGCCTGTCCAATCCGGCACAGTACGGCCAGCCGGACAACATGAGCAACTTTGTAAACACTTCCAGTGACAACGGCGGCGTGCACACAAACAGCGGCATACCGAACAAGGCGGCTTACAATATCGCCACCGCCATCGGCAAGGACAAGATGGAGCGCATCTGGTACCGGACCCTCACTCTATACCTGAACTCAGATGCCCAGTTCACCGATGCGCGGGACGCCAGTGTGCAGGCCGCCGCCGACCTCTACGGTTCCGGGAGCCCCGAGATGCTGGCGGTGCAGAATGGTTTTGCGGCTGTCGGCATCGGCGCCGGTCAGACGTCGACCCAGACCGCCAGGATCGAGATCAACCACACGTACCGCGGCGACCTGGTAGTGACCCTCGGTGTGGGCGACCCTGACTCGCCGCTGTGGTCGACAGTCGTTTCCAACCGTCAGGGAGGTTCAGCCGACAATCTCTACACGACCGTGGATATATCCGGCGCCGCTCAGTACCTGTCGCAGCCCTGGCAGGAGCCATGGTTTGTGAAGGTGTATGACGGCGCCTCTCAGGATGTAGGCCAGATCAGCAAGTTCGCCATCACTGACAACGGCACCACCTACACAGCCACCGACACTCCCGTTCCGATCTACGATTATCAGACCTCGTACTCATATTTGATGACCGTAGACACCACGCCGCCGACAGTTACTTCCGTTTCTCCCGGTAACGGCGCGACCGCATACAACAGCACGAATGTCATGGCTGCTTTCTCTGAAGACATGGCATCGGCCAGTTTTGACGCCTACGGCTTCACCCTCAGACGGCATGCCGACGGTAGCCCGGTAGACGCGACTGTGTCGTACGATAGCCAGAGTCACACGGCGACACTCGATCCCGACAGCAACCTTGAATATTCCACGACCTATGACGTCACGGTATCAACCGCTGTGACCGACCTGTCCGGCAACCCCCTGGAGCAGGACCAGCAGTGGAGCTTCACGACTACCGCGCCGCCGAAACTGTATTATTTCACCTGGTACGACCAGCGTAGTTCCGGCATGAAAGACTGGATCGTGATGGGTAATCCGGCCACGGGGACGACTCCAGTCAGCTTCGACCTCTATATTGGTAACCAGAGGGCCAACGGCGCGCCGATGACCGTATCTCCTTCCAACTCTGCCGCTGCCAACTTCCCAGGCGTCATGGGCGGCCCTGTCAGGACCGAGTCGCTTGACGGAAAAGACGAGATCATAAGCAAGCGCACGCTTTACGGGGATTCCTTCGAGGAGATCACCGGGCTGCCGGAAGACAGGCTCGATTCGACCTACTTCTTCACCTGGTATGACGCCAGGAGCCCCGGCATCAACGATTGGGTGCTCATCGCGAATCCGGGACAGACTCCGGTGCAGGCGGACGTGTATATCGGCGGCTCCAAGATGAACGCCACGCCTTACTACATCGAAGCTGGCGGCAACGTGACACCGCAGTTCCCCGGCGTCATGGCCGGTCCGGTCGAAGTGGTCGGCTACGAGCCTGGATATCCGTCTGTGCCGCGCAACATCATCGCGTCACAGCGCGTATTGTGGAATGGCAACTTCAACGAAGTGATGGGTATCCCCGCCAAAGAACTTGAGAATGAATATATGTTCACCTGGTACGATAACGCCAGCGCCGGAGCAAGGGACTGGGTGCTGATTGGCAACTCCAACAGCGACAGGTACCTGGCGGCTGAGATCTGGATCGGCGGTCAGAGGATGACGGATCCCGCTAAAGGCCAGCCTTATTTCATGGTTGCTCCCGGAAGCAGTGTCACGCCGCAGTTCCCCGGGGTCATGGCCGGTCCGGTGACGGTGAAAGGCTACGATGCGGCCACGTACGACCCAGGCAGCCAGAGCAATACGCCGCTTGATTTCTTCACGACACAGCGCAGCCTGTTCGGCGCTTCATTCGAAGAAGTCGCGGGCTTTGGAGCCGGCAGACTGTCGAGCAGCTATCATTACTCCTGGTATGATCAGGCTTCGGCCGGTTCCATGAACTGGGTGCTCGTTGCCAATCCGACGGCCAGCCCCGTGGTGGCTGAAGTATGGATCGCGGGTGCACGACGGGCAATCGTGAGCATCGCGCCCGGAGCAACCCAGACGCCTTCATTCCCTGGTGTCATGAGCGGCCCGGTAGAGGTTCGCGGTTACGACGCCGCCACCTATAATGCCAACAATCCGGGTGCCCCCAACCAGAATATCTTCTCGAGCCAGCGGGTCATGTGGAACGGACACTTCAACGAGGTAGAAGGTCTCGACCTCGACTAAGGCCTGGACCCTCTAGGCTTCTTCCGCCCCCTGAGGCACTACCAATACCGCCGCCGGTGCGCTGTGGATCACCCTGGTGGTGATGCTGCCCATGATTGCTGTGGCGACCGGCCCTCTGCCGTGGGTGCCGACTACGATAATATTGGAGCCGTGCTCGCCGGCGGCAGCAAGGATCTCCTCGGCCGGATCTCCAACGCGCACCATGCCCCTGGCTTCAATTCCTTCCGCACTCGCCTTTTCGGTAACACGGCTGACGAATACCTTCTCCGCCTTGATGCGCGCCTCTTCGATTTCCTGCGAGATGATCATATTGTCTTCCTTGATCTCTTCGTAGGAGTCGGGATCGATATCCATGGCGGATCGCGCCGAGCCCATGTCGTATACGCTCAGAACCCGTAGTTCGGCGCCGCAGCTTTTAGCGAGCATGATGGCCATCTCGGCGGCCTTCTCGGAGCGGGGTGAACCATCGGTTGCGATCAGTATCTTCTTTACCATGGATCCTCACTTTCGGGAGTAGGGCTTGGCAGACGCTGCGATTCTATAACGTTTCCCTAAGAATGTGGAGTTTCAAACTAAAGTATGGCGTCTTGCGGCCCGAATCTGGGAAATATCGTGCATGATATTGAACTGGACGGGGTAGGTATAGCGCGTTCGGGAAATCGCCTCCCTGAGACGGAAAGAGCTGGAGCGGGAGTCGATCCCCAAGGGTAGATTTGCCTGTTGCGAAAGTAGCGAAAGGGGTTCGCGTGTCCAAAAAAGGAGTGGGCATCGTCATCGGTCGGGCTGTGGTGGACAGCAAATACCGGCAACTTCTGAAAGAGCAGCCTCATGCGGCTTTTGAGGGTTATGAGCTGTCTGGCGAGGAGCGGCAGGCTCTGGCCGGCCTCGATCATAGATCGCTGGACAAGCTCGCTAATTCACTGGATGAAAGAATGCGCTCCTGGTACGTGGGTTGGGCTCAGCACGCCTGAGCTACTCGGCCTTACCATTCACGCAGAAATAGCTGCCCTTCAGTTCGTGCTCCTTGAAGACAGGACACTCATCACAGATGCAACCTTTCTGCGTGACCTCGGCTTTCGCCTTGCCGTGGCCGCAGAAAAGCTTGGTCACCATATCCATGTGGATGAGTTCGGTGATGCGACCTGGGAAACTGGGACAGCGGGCACAGGCGCAATGGGCGATATTGCTCAGGCTGATGTTGACTTCTTTCACGTTGAGACCTCCAGTCCGGTTGATGTGGGGTAGGATACCCAGCAGCATGGGGGCTCAAACGGAGGGGAAGCTGTGGGGAGCGGGCTTTCCTTGCCTTGTCTGCGGCGTATAGCTAAAATGATATCGCTACCAGCCAAACGTTCCCCGCGTTGTCCGTTCATCGGCTACCGAGGCGGAAAATCCACGCAAAGTGGGCGATTAGCTCAGTTGGGAGAGCACCAGCTCGACAAGCTGGGGGTCACTGGTTCGAACCCGGTATCGCCCACCACTTTCTTACCCCTCAGAAATGGCTTTGTTAAGGCATTTTTTTTAGGCATATCGATGACACCAAACAGGGCTCGAACTTTCTTTGGAGAAATGATGTTATCACGGCCTATGAACTTCTTGGAAAGCCACTAACTGCATACCTGAGTCGCAGGAGAAAGAAGAAATGACACGGAGCAAATTTCCAGCCGGATGGGACGAGGATCGCGTTAAGCGAGTCTTAGCCCATTACGAGGAACAATCAGAGGAAGAAGCTGTCGCTGAAGATGAGGCGGCGTACGAGGCGAAGGACCAAACCATAATGGAAGTTCCAACAGAGTTGGTTCCCACTATTCGCGATCTCATTGCCAAACGTAAAAGCGCATGAATTACTGATATTTCATTAGTGCTCACCTGATCCTAGGCGGTCATAACCTCATCAATCACCGTCACCAGCTGATTCAGAACTGCCAGGTTCGAATAGCCGCCGATAAGGTCTACCACTTTCTTACCTTCATAGATGGCTTTGTTAAGCCATTTTTTTGTGGCCGAAAACTTGACAGCAAACCGGGTTCGAAAGTTCGATGTATATATGAAGCAAAATGAATGTAAATTCCGCACATAAAAGTAATTGGGCGATTGCGGAGGTCGTTTTTGGGGCTCCATTTCTTATGGGCATCGCCATACATTTCATAGTCCCAATGTCATTTGCAGGAATCCTAAGACAAGCCCTCGTCCCCACGGGAATCGTTCTGATAATCATAGGTATAGGCTTTGTCGTTTTGGCTCGTCGTGTACTTGCTCGTTATTATGACGATCTTCGTATTCACGTACTTGATATTACTCCTTCTTGTCAGCCGACTGATCGACCGAACCATCTATGAACAGTTGCGACGTAATCCTCGTAGTCATCTCCAAACTTAGCCGCCAGATATTTCTCCTCAGGAATGATAAGGATGTAAAGACATAGAACGATCGAAACCAGAAGCGTTACTACAATCCAGAGTATATTTATTATGAATGCCATCCCCGAAATAAAGATGACGCTCCCAAGATAGAGCGGATTTCTTGAGATAGATAAAACTCCCGTCATAACAACTTTACTTGTCGGCTGACCAGGATCTGTAGGCTGATGATAGGGGAGGCTGGCCCGAATTTTATTAAAAACCAAACTAGGTGACTTAAATACTGTTGTTTGATTGCATGGCGCAACGTTGTAGTATTACTCCCTGATGAAAGTCCTTTTTATTTATCCAAACGTTTCCAGAGACAGATCCGCCATAGTAGGATTGAGCTCCCTGGCGGGCACGCTCAAAGCTGAAGGGCACGACTGCAGCGTGTTCGACATCACCTTCCTTGACGATTCCGAAATACAACCGGCGTTCAGACATACGGTTGAAAGCTACCAGCCGGACCTCATCGGGATCTCCTCTCGCAGCACCGAGTGGGAGACATCAAAAAGCATTCTCACGATGATCGATGCGGACGTGCCTGTTGTCGTCGGCGGGCCGCATGCGACAATCGCCCCAGGAGAGGTGATTGCCGAGGAGCGCGTGGACATGCTCGTAAGAGGCGAGGGTGAAAAAGCCATCATCGATCTGCTGACCCGGCTACAGAGCGGATCGAGTCTCAAGGACATGCCCAATCTTTGGGTCAAAGAAGATGGACAGGTGTTCAAGAATGATGTTGGTGATCTAGTCGAAGATCTCGATGAGCTGGCCCTTCCCGATTGGAGTATCTGGGATGAGCGTCACTTCAGCGAGCATTACCACCGCGGGATTTATCCCGAGGCCAGGGCTTTTGGCGATCTGGAGACCTCCCGCGGCTGCCCATACGCCTGCCCTTATTGTCTGACCCCAGTTATGCAGGAGCTCTACAAGGGCAAGGGCAGATATCACCGCGAGAAATCAGCCGGCCGCATCATCGAGGAAATCGAAAAGATACAGGCTGAGAGAAACATCGATTACGTTCGCTTCGTCGATGAGACCTTCATCCTGAATCGCAAAAGACTCAAGGAATTCTGCGGGCTCTACGAGCATATTGGGCTTCCCTTTTCATTCTGCACAAGACCTGAGACGGTCAACGACGAAATCATGAGCCTGCTTTCGGATGCGGGCGCTAACTGGGTGTCGCTCGGGCTTGAATCAGGAAACGAAAATTACAGGCGCGAGATGCTCAATCGCAAGATGACGCAGGAGGATATTATCAACGCCGTGGCGATAGCCCGGCGCAATAACATCAAAACCTTTGGCTGCATCATGATCGGCCTTCCCGAGGAAGACCGCGGCATGATACAGGACACAATGGAGCTTATTAACACCGTCAAGCCGGATGTCTTCCAGATAACGATTTTCTATCCCTTCAAGGGAACGCCTCTTTACGATTACTGCATCGAAAAAGGGTTTATCGAAGAGGACCACGAGCGACTGACGCAGATATGGCAGGGCTCGGTTTTAAAGCAGACGGATTTGCCAAATGACTACCTGATCAGGCTACGCGAGCTCATGTTCGACTTCTCCACCAGAAACCGCAAGTGGTGGCCGCTCATGTATTACCTGGAAAAAAGCCCGCGAGCTTTCCGCGCCTGGCAGAGTTTTAGATCGCCGCTAAAGGCTGGGAAAAGAGTTTCCAAGAAGCTGGCGGGAGCTGGCGAGTAGAGCGTTTTTTCAATCAGTCCAGGGATTGAATCGATACATCACCCGATAGATGTAGTTGCCTCCCTGCACCGACGGGCCCTCAAGTATCTCGGAAATCTTTCCAGAAAGCCCATCCTCCTCGAGGCTCACTATCGATGCCGTCAGCTGAGCCTGCTTATCGCGATATTCCGCCGGAACCGGACTGATCACCTAGATCTCCTTTTTGGCGCTTTCAATCCTTTTCGTTGCGACATCGACGGAAGCGGAAAAGGAATCCAGGGTCGCCTGGTCGATCACGCCCTGCTCTTTTTTCACCACCTCCGAGCTCACAGACTTGATGGCATTCCACTTTCGAGAAATGTGACAAATGTCCCTATTCGAATAGGGGAACTCACGTATGTACAAAATTCCCTCTCGTAACTACCATCACAAAGCACTCACAAAGTTAAAAGAGTTACTTAACTCGAAAGGGTGCCTTTTAAT
>Ga0172371_10014429_pt1 | contig 10182 bp, 8 predicted proteins | sample Lak12m_FD_114543 | JGI IMG/M metagenome (GOLD analysis project Ga0172371, IMG submission 114543) | Freshwater microbial communities from Kabuno Bay, South-Kivu, Congo - kab_022012_12m | ecosystem: Environmental > Aquatic > Freshwater > Lake | place: Democratic Republic of the Congo: South-Kivu... | reverse complement strand
TATCACCGGGGCCTGTGCAAGCATAACCGCGGTTCCTGCCGTGTCAGCCAGCTTTATCCTCGAGTAGCGTTGAACCAGGATCCACCACTGGCGCACGGCATTCGCCTTCTGACGTTCGGTCTTCCGCCCTACACTCGTCTTCACGCCTGTCACCTCCATCCTCCCCGCCACGTACTTCCTGTAGTAGGGTGACTCGCGAAAGCGCGTCTCCCAGTACTCTGGAGGATGATAGCATTCGTGCCCGGCCTCGCATTTCTTGACCGGCTCCGGCGCATTGGAGTAGATGTGGTCGCACTGCGGGCAGTATTTGCCGTTCAGGTGAAAGAATATCTTGCCGGGCTGGTCGCGTCCGAAGCCGAAGTAGTCAAACACCTCCCGGCCCGGACCATAGTAAACCAGCCTGCCCCGGAAGATGACGACGACGTTTGTGAGCTTGTCGAAGTTGTGCGTCTGGATGTTGTGCGTGCAAATCATCACGTTCTTGCCCTTGTCCGCGATGCCCTTCAGGAGGTCCATCACCTCAATCTCAAGGTCTTCCGACAGGCCCGAGGTCGGTTCGTCAAGAAACAGACAGGTGGGTTCGGTGATGAGTTCCTGGGCAAGGTTGACCCGCTTGCGCTGGCCGCCGGAAATGCCTTTCTTCGTTTCCGTGCCGATGAGCACGCCCCGGCAGTCGTTCAGCCCGAGGTCGCGGATTACGCGGTCCACACGACGCCGAATCTCCGAGTCGGAGGTATCCTCGGGCATGCGCAGTTTGGCGGTGTAGTAGAGCGACTGCTCTACCGTCAGCGCCCGATGCACGATATCGTCCTGCGGAACATAGCCGACGTTGCCGCGCAGCGCATCGTAGTTCTCATACAGGTCCAGGCCGCTGAACACCACCTTCCCCGTCGCCTGGTTGTCGTAGCCGGTGATCACGTTCAGCAACGTCGTCTTGCCGCATCCGGCCGGGCCGATGAGTCCGACGAACTCCCGCGGGTAAGAAACAAAGGAGATGCCCTGAATGATGGTCTTGTCCTTCACCTTCTTGGTAATGTCATGGGCCTCGAACTTGGTCCTTCCCTCATAGCTCGACTGGCACAGCCGGTCTTTCTCAAAGGCAAGAACAAACGACCCGAGGTTTATAGCGTCGCCGACCGCCAATCGCGCTTCTCTGACCCGGTGCCCGTTCACGAACGTGCCGTTCATCGAGCCCAGGTCCTCAATGAAGGTCCCGTCGCTCCGTCGCACTATCCGGCAGTGGTGACGCGATATCTGCGGGTAGTCGAGCACAAGGTCATTGTCCGACGACCGGCCGATGTTTAGGACGTCACGGTCCAGATGGATAACCTTGCCGGCCAGCGCGACGTGCTCAGGCTTCGGCTCCTCGCCGCGGATTGTCGCCCGACACTCCTCCGGCTCGTCGGTCAGCACCTCAAACCTCAGCGCTCCACCACGGCCGAGTCGGACGACCTGTCCGCGTTGCACAACTGCTTCTTTGATGCGCTCGTTGCTCGCGCCAACATACGTACCGTTCATTGACCCCAGGTCGCGCACGACGACCCGGCCTGCATGGTCCGGGCCGACCCAGCAGTGTAGACCCGAGATGTTGTGCTCGGCGTCCTTGGCCTCCAGCAGCAGTGGTTCACCATCGGCCGGAAGTCCCAACTCCCGCCGTCGGGCCCAAGCCTGCTCCAGCTTCTCGCGACGGTAGCCTATAAGGACACCGGCCGCCGGTATCTCGAACTCCTGACCCTTGAGTGGGCCGGAAGTGACTCTAATCGTGGGCATTTCACGCCTCCAAGGCTAGTGAAGCATAACGGAGGAAGAACACTGCGTGAAGGAGTACACCGGCTTTCACGCACGGTCTCCGAGGGCAGAGTGGTGTCCAATAGCCCCACAAATCTAGCTTTAGTCTCGCCTTCGTCAAGTTGTATCGGCGACCCCAGAACCGAGTATGACGGCCACGAAGGCACGAAAACGGAGCGAAACGGACATGTGGCACCGCGCAACCATTTGTTTCGTGTCCTTCGTGGCTCCAATATGGGATTCAGGGGGCGAGCAACCCAGCCCGGCGCAGCAGAGTAGAGTTCAACTGGTAGCATGAGGCATGGCGCGTGTGACCGAACCAGGCAACCAATGACTCGCGCAACTTGTCGAGGTCAGTATGACCGGTACGCTGCAATCGCACCAAACCCTTCAGGTGCCGGCAGTACCGGCAGGCCGTTGCCTTGCGTATCAGCCGATGTCCAGGGAATATCCGCAGGCCAAGAAACTGCGAGCCGTCGCCGGAACGCCAGACCCGCGTACGCTGCCTGTGGAGGGTCAGGCGGAGTGATTCCAGATGGTGCTCGATGCGCTGCCTGACCACCGACAGGCAGCGTCGGTCGGCCCCGAACACCGCAATGTCGTCCATGTACCGCAGGTAGCATCGAACGCGCAGCCGCTCCTTGATGAAGTGGTCCAACTCGTTTAGGTAGACGTTACCGAAGAACTGGCTGGTCAGATTGCCGATAGGCAGGCCGCGACGGCGCTCCAGCGGCGTGAACAGCCCGTCGCCCGCAAACCACGCCAACTCGTACTCACCTTCGAGAATCCCCGCACCGCTCGCGAGTATCGCCTCGCACAATGCGACGACCCGCTGGTCTCGTATCCGCCGCCGCAGGATGGCCATCAGAATCCCGTGGTCCACGCTCGGATAGAACTTCCGCACGTCCCCGCGCAGAACGTACTTGTGACCGCGTGCCCAGCGCTGGAAACGGTCTATCGCCCGGTGCTGTCCCTTCCCGACTCGGCAGGCGTACGAGTCGTGGATGAAGCCTGGTTCAAACACCGGCTCCAGCACGGCGAGCAACGCGTGATGGACGACGCGGTCGCGGAATGGTGCAGCGGTAATCAACCTGCGCTTGTGTTCTTGGACGTAGAAGCTGTGATAAGGCCCCGGACGCCACACACCGTCCGCCAGTTCACCCTGCAGCTTGAGCAGTTCCGATTCCAGATTCACCTCAAACTCAGCAACCGCTTGCTTCTGACGTTTCCCGCGCCGTGCGTTCAGAAAGGCAGCCAGCAAGTTCTGGAAGCTGACCAGTTGTGGGAACAGATTCGCGGCGGTGTGTGGCAGTTGTGGTCAGAGCCCGAACGCCGGGTTTGGCCGCGGTTCCGCGCTTACTCCCCGGCGTCCGGACAGCGTCATTTTGGTCCGCACTTGCTCTGCCCTCTCCCTCTGGGAGAGGGACAGGGTGAGGGTGTCGGACTCAGGAAACAGGCTCTTCGGTAGCCTTTCGGCCGGTCCGGAAGTCCGTGAACGTCCGGCATCAGTTCGAAAGCCACAAGGCCACTGCTCCCGGCACAACGAAAGCCAAGATTGTTGTTCCGGTTCGATGGTTCGTTCCTGTTCCGATTAGCGCAACGCATGTTCCTGGCATTGTTGTTCCAGGACCCGCCACGATTCACGCGGTTCGAGCCATTTCTGCCTGTGCCCTCAACCGGACGGCCGGCTCTGCTGACGAATCCAACCGCCCAGAAGCTTGCCTATCTCGTCCATCTCCCTGGCCGCGTACTCATAAGAGTTCGTGGCCAGAACCCGCATGGTATGCGCCAGGCGAAGGAGGATGCGGAGCGACTCCATGGCGATGTCGGCCCGGCGCAACAGCGGAAGCTTGTCCCGCAACTTGTTTGCCACGGTCACGCACTCTAGCACCTCTAGCATTCGGTCCTCAATCCTGACCGCCAGCGAGAACCGGAGCGATTTCGGGAACTTCTGCGTGTGCTCCAGCAACCACTTGGCAAAGTCAAAGCTCCTCTGGATTACCTTGAACTGCTCAGACATTCCCGGAGTTCAGATTCTCAGATTTCCCAGAGAACCAGATTATCAGACAGGCTACCGACCCCCGGCACAACGAAAGCCAAGATTGAGGATCCGGGCCGACGGTTCGCACCTGCTCCGATCAGCGCAACGCAGGTACCAGGCATAGCTGAGCCAGGACCCGCCACGATACACGCGGAGCGAGCCAGATGACGGACCGGTTGGATTGCTGCCTGGACTCCGACCATAGTAGCCGGCGTCGTACCAGTCTGCGCACCACTCCCAGACGTTTCCCGCCATGTCCATGCACCCATACGGACTCGCCCCGCGTTCGTATGAACCCACCGGAGAGGTGTACTCGTATCCGTCCCGCTTCCAGACGTTGCGGTCCGTACCTTCGCCCCAGTTCGCCCGATAGAACCCGCCTGCGTCCGGCTCATCGTTGCCCCACGGGTACTTGCGCGAGTCACTACCCCGCGCCGCCTTCTCCCATTCCGCCTCGGTCGGCAGCCGCTTGCCCGCCCACGTGCAGTACGCCGCCGCATCGTCCCACGAGACATTTACCACCGGGTAGTCAGGATAGTTCCGGAAGTAACCGGTCATGCTGGTGAAGTAGCTCGGGTCTTCCGGGGAGCTCCTGCGCGTCGCGTCGCAGAACCGCTTGTACTGCCGGTTGGTCACTTCGTACTTGTCAATGTAGTACTCACCGAGATGCACCTGGTGCACCGGCTTCTCGTCGTTGTCACCGTCATCGGAACCCATCGTAAACGTCCCGGCTGGTATCTTGAGCATCACTGATGAGTCCTTGAGCCAAAGGTATTCTTCGTAGCCTTTTGCGTTGGTGCTGAGGAACACCGCGCCGGCAGGGGCCGCGTGAGTCACCTTGGGCTGAGCCGGGCGCACGGTCTCCGGCTTCGGCTCGGGTTTTGGCTTGGACTTCTCGGGCTGCGGCTTTGGCTTTTCCACCGGCACGAGCTTGACCGGCGTGCTGTCCGGATTGAAGCAGGTGGCGCAGAAGTTCTCGTCATCCGAGTAGGTCTGCCCGCACTTCGGGCACTTCTTGGCCGCAAGGGCAAGGGAGAGGAAGACGACCAGAAGAACAAGGACTAGCGCTGAACGATGAGTTCTGAGTGCTGAATGAGGAGAGGAGACCGCTGAATGATGAGTTCTGAATGCTGAATTCACGTGCTACTCCTTCGTTTCACAGTAATGACGCTGGCAGCTAGCATTGCCATCAGCTCACCTGCTTCCTTGCCCAGCGAATCAAGCCGCCCCGCTGGCGCAAGACGCTCGGCCGCGGCGAGTTCGAGCCAGTATTGCGTCTCTTCGAGCTCCTGCTGGGCGCCTTCGAGCTTGCTGACGAACTCGGCGTCCGAGCGGCTTCTCACCGCCTCCCGATAGTGAGCCCCGACCGACGTGCCGGCACGAAGCATCTGCTTGCCGATGACCTGAGCGACAGCAGTCCGGGGCAGAGCCGAGTACAGCCGAATGACCTGCAAGGCAAACTCCCGCGTCCGGTTTCCGAGGTTCGTCCGCAATTCAGCGCTCATAGTTCAGCACTCAGAACTCTCTGCCAGTTCATCACTCAGCGTTCAGAATTCAGAATCTGTACCCGCATTTGGTGCAGAAGAGCGCGCCCGACTTCCGCTCGCTGCGGCACTCCGGACAAGTTCTTCTTCCCCAGCACCAGGTCACGCGCACGGTGTCGCCCTTCTTGACCGTCGCACCGGCAGCAGGCCGCGACGTGACGACCGCGCCCTTCTGGGCCACATCCGACAAGACGCTCTCCGCGACGACAAACACCAGTCCCTTGTCCTGAGACAGACGCCGGGCGTCTGAGACCGTTGCCGCGGCGAAGTCCGGCATCGAGAACTCGGTGACAACCGCCGGCGCCGTCCCTTTGCGCAAGGCCAGATACCCGCCAATGCCGAGTACGGCGAGTCCGACAAGTACGATGACAACGGTCATGGCTGACCGCCTGCCTCTTACCCTCTTCGGAGTTGCACGTTCCTCGACTGCTACGCGCTCCGCAGGCCGCGGCTCCCGCACTTCTCTTACTGTCCTGTCTTCGACCGGCTCGCACGGTTCAATCACCGGCACGGCACGGCCTTCAATGGCAGCCGCGAATTCCTCGCAGGTCTGGAACCGGTCGGGAGGCTTCTTCTCCATCGCCTTCAGTATCACCCGCTCCATTCTCTCGCTCAGCCAGGGGTTCTTCTGGCGCGGCCGCGGCGGCGGCGTGGAAAGGTGTTGCTCCTCCAGCGACGTCGTTGAGCTGGCCCGGAACGGCATCGCGCCCGCGCACATCTCGTACAGCGTGCAGCCCAGCGAGTAGATGTCCGTGCGCAGGTCGAGTGGCTTGTTCAGCACCTGCTCAGGTGACATGTACGCCGGCGTGCCGACCCGCGTGCCCGAAAGAGAGATGTTCGTGTCGCCGCCGACAATCTTGGCAATGCCGAAGTCCGCGACTTTGACCAGCCCGGACTCGGCAAACAGGATGTTCAGCGGCTTGATGTCGCGGTGCAGCACGCCGTGTTGGTGCGCGCAGGCCACCCCGGCGAGCATCTGACCGAACAACTGCCGCGCACGGTCCTCTGGCACCGGGCCAAGCTTCACCAGGTCGGCAAGGTTCTTCACCCGCTGCCCGCCGGGCAGAGTCATGCCCTCAAGGTACTCCATCACGATGAAGTACTGGCCGTCGTGTTCGAAGAAGTTGTGCAGGGTAACGATGTTCGGGTGCTTGAGCCTTGCCTGGGTCTTGGCCTCGTCAAAGAAGCGCTGTCGGAACTTGGGGTCGCGCGTGAGTACCAGGGCGAGAGTCTTGATGGCGACTTCCTGCTCCAGCAGCCGGTGCACGCCCTTGTACACGACTCCGAACCCGCCCTCGCCGAGCTTGTCGGTTATCTTGTAGTCGCCGACGGTGGAGCCGACCATGGGGCTAGTGATGAGTGATGAGTGATGAGCGATGAGTGGTGAGCGGACGCGGCTGGCGGATGAGCGGCGGAAGCACCGTCACCTCGTTACTCGTTACTCGTTTCTCATCACTCATCTCTTGCGGCCTTCTTTCTGGTACTCGCCATCAGACCGCTCAGAAGCCTGCTGACCTCATCATGCGGACCTGCAGGACGTTCCTCTCTTCGTCCAAGACGAAACCGAGCCTCGCCGCAATCTCAAGCTACGTGTCGAGTTCGCTCTGCGACCCACGCGCCGTGCACAGAAACTGGGCGAACTCCCGGCTGCCTTTCCGGGCCGCACCCTCGGCTACGTTGCTGGGGACCGACACGGCGGCAGGCCGCATCCGCGGGGCCAGACCGAATCGCTTGGCCGGCGGGAACCGCCCGTTCGCCTCATAAACCGCAACCACGGGCTCGACCGCCTTCTGCCACAGCACAAGCCGCCGATGCGGCCTCATCTCATCACCCGTCACTCATCACTCACTACTTCTCACCCTTCAGCTTCCCCATCAGCGGCTTCAGCAACGACGCAGCATTGAAGGTCTGCTCCGAGGTCGCGGCTATCGAGTAGGACCCGCGCACCTGGTACTTGACTCCTTTCTTGGCCACGGCCGACTTCACCGAGGCCAGCACGCGCCCGGGTCTGACAGCAAGCGGTACTGAGATGACCTGCGACCCTTGGGCGTCTATTGTCACCGGAGTCAGTTGTTCTCCGGACGCCACGACCTCGTCTTCGATGATGACATCGTATCTGATGCTCGACACACTCACCGTCAGCTTGGACGGGTTGGTGACTTTGAGTTCCAGCTTGGCCGGCAGCGTAAACAGGTCGAGACCAACAGGGGCCAGCTGCAGCAGCACGGCCCCGGTAGTGCTGCTCAGGAAGGATGCACAACCGGCGCTCAGGAAGAGACCGGTTAGCGCGGCAGCGACAACCCATCGCCAGCCACCAACGGCGCTGGACTTGGGACTCATCTCGGTAGTCACGCTGTTCTCCCCGTTTCCCATCGGTCGCTCACTGCTCGTAGACCCGGCCGAGGATGGGCCCGAGCTTCTCAGCCAGATTGAAGTTGCCTGACACAGCGACTGGCTCGACCGAACGGCCGCCCTCGGCCGACAGGATGTAGTATCCCCGCACACGGTAGTCAACACTGCCACGGTTGATGAGCGCCGCGGCAGCCCGTCCCAGCCGGTCGTTGCGGATATTCACCGACAGCATCATGGTGCCCCGGCTGTTCGGCTGCAGCGGCATCTCGCAATACTGCTTCGCGCTGGCGAGGTAGAACGTATCCACCTCGATTTTGTAGTAGAAACCCTTCACCTCGCCAGGAACAGCGTTCGGATTTGCGGCGGCGATGCCGACCGCAAGGTTGAAACCCTTTTCCGTCGGCTCAGCCACATCCACCGAAGTCATTTCCAGCGTCGGCCGCACAAATGAGAGTGGAACCGGCGGCGGCGGCGGCGCGGCGCTGATAACCATGTTCACCGGCTGGCCCTTCAACAACTCGGTTCCCGGAGGCGGGTCCATGCTGACTATCCGGCCTGGGGGCATGTCACAAGTGACCGCGGTCGTGACCTTGCCCGGCACCAGGCCGGACTTGGGAAGCTCGGATGCGGCATCGCTCTTTTTGAAGCCAGTAAGTTCCGGGACGGTTGTCATTGGACCTTTGCTCACAGTAACCAGCACGCTATCACCCTTCTTGAGCATTGTGCCCGGCTTTTGGATTTGCGTCAGGATGACACCGACGGGAACAGAATCGGAGCTGACCTTCAGTTGTTCCTTCAAACCCAGCCCAACTGCGGCCACGTCGGCAGTTGCGGTGTCAAACGGTTTGCCGACGATCTCGGGCACCCTGACCATTCCTTTAGTGCCCGACTTCGAAAGCAGCGCGACGGCCACAACTGCCACGATGACGACCACCGCGACTACCGCGTACATAGACATGTTACGGCTGCGACGGCCCCCGGATGGTTCTCTTACGGTCTGTTCCATTGTACCTCCTTGTGAATTGCAGGACTTTGGACACAAAAGGTCAGGTCAGAGACCAACGACGCAGGCCCTGCGCGGTGACCGACCGACTGTGCCTCACGGTTGTGAGCGACGCACGCACAACGGTCAGCAGACGGCAGAGTGTCGCGTCCGGATTCGCCAGGCACATGTGCGCGAACCAAGCAGGAATTCAGGATTCGAGCACATGACAAAACACCCGCTTGGCTATCCAACCTGCCACTAGGTGACCTAGGCACAGGCAGTATTCTAGAATTCCCAGGCAGGGTGTCAAGCAACGCCAATGCACCACCGGAATGAGCATGCTGGTGCAGATGAGACGGACGCTGCGGAACGGGTTGCGGAGAGCGCTGCGTATCTCGGAACGCGGCACGGGGCCGGAGTCGCAGCGGATGTTGTCGCGGAACAGGGAACGTGAGCTGCAGCAGCTCACGCAGCGGTAGACGGAACGGAGGTCGCGGCGTAGCTCGGAACGTGACCCTGAGCTTGAGCCGTTGCGGACATCGCTGCGGAAGGGGAAACAAGGGTTGGAGCGGGAGAGTGAGCGGAAGACGTGGCGTAGGTTGCTGCGGAGGTTGCAGCGCCGGTCGGAGCGTAGGACGAAGCGGCGGAGGCTCAGGAGGTTGCAGCGAGCAGCGGAGCGGCACCGGGAGCGCGTCAGACTGCTTGGGTCGCAGCGAGGGATGGAGCGTACCGGACCGTCCAGGGACTGGCCTCAGAGCCGGGCGAAGTCAGATGCTAGAAGTCGGAAGTGCGGAATCCTCGGAAAGATAACCACTTGGGCAGGGTCTGAGTTGCGAGACTCAAGCCTGTGGTAATCTCTGCGTCAGATTTGGGGTGAGAGGAGGCTCTAATCAGTAGGAATCAGACGAAGTCAGACATCAGATGCTGGAAGCTAGAAGTCAGAAGTGCGGAGCGGAACGTCATAACCGCAGATGGAGACAGATGAACACGGATGACGCAGATGGAGGAATAGGCTGAGGTTGAGGCTAAGGTCAAGGTGGAGGCAGAGAAGTATCCGCAGACTACGTAGATAACGCAGATACTTCGGCCAGAACCCCGGAACCCGAGAACTCTGGAATTCGGAGGCAGATAGCCACAGATGGACGCAGACGCTGTGAAGCCGCGAGTGACCAGTGACCAATTGGCAGGTTGCAGTGCAAAAAGAAGAGGAGTGGTTGTGAAACGAAGAGAGGTCGGTAAGGCAGAATGCGCGGGCGGGGCGCGGTTTGAGCGGGCCGCAGCGCGCTACCGGGCCAGGCTGGATATGTCCGACCCGCGGGCCCGAATGATGGCCGATAGCTACGCGGGTAAGGCGGAAATGCTGGGCGTGGTCTTTCGGGCCGTGTGCAGCGTGACCGACCCGGCCGGTGTGGCGCCGATGACGCGGTTCTGGTATCAGGGGCTGGGCCGCGAGACGTACAGGCTCTGGCAGG
>Ga0172371_10014428_pt1 | contig 10182 bp, 11 predicted proteins | sample Lak12m_FD_114543 | JGI IMG/M metagenome (GOLD analysis project Ga0172371, IMG submission 114543) | Freshwater microbial communities from Kabuno Bay, South-Kivu, Congo - kab_022012_12m | ecosystem: Environmental > Aquatic > Freshwater > Lake | place: Democratic Republic of the Congo: South-Kivu... | reverse complement strand
CGGACGCTCCTGTTTCGGATGGCGGGGTATATCGGGGGCGCTGGCGGCTCATATCGTGCATAAAAGCCTGGCCCACTATCGATTTCCCGCTTCCGCAGATGGTCGACTACGGCCATGACGGTGGGGCCGTGTTGCAACAGGCGATTCCTCTGATTTCGCAACACTCGCCGGACCTGCTCTGGAACCACTCAGCCGACGTAAAGGATATCGTGGGGATTGTCGAGAACGCCCAGTGGGAGGGCGCTTCCGATATTCCTGCGGGGATCAACGGTGACCTCGTAGTCGACAAAGATTTTGATACACGCGCCTATGTGGGGTTATCTAAGGGCACGCTGCGCAGCGGGTCGATTGGGCTTACGATGAACATGGTTCCGAGCCACCCCGACATGGAGATGGACAAGTTTGTTGAGCTTCAGGGCCGGGAGGTGGATGGGATACAGGTGCGCTGGCTGCCAGACAGTATTGTTGCGGTGCGGCACATGGCGTTGGTCCCGGCGGGGACTGGTGCGGATCGGTATGCGGGCCGCAGGGCATCAAATAGTAAATCGGCGGTAACGCCACGGCAGAATAGGAGAAAAGGGATGGGAACTTCGGTGGAATTTTTTCAGGGGATTCTCTCTGATTTAGGGATAGACGTGATGCTGACCGAGGACACGGATATTTCTGCGTCCACGAGAGATCGTGTAGCTGAGAGAATCAAAACGTTGAATGGGGTGAGGGACAAATACAACGCTTTGGCGAGCGGGCTCCAGGAATTTGGTGCAAAGATCGGCGGGGACAGCGATCCGCTTACGCCGCTGGATGTGTTGGCGAGGCTCGATGACCTCTATGAGCTGGCCGAGCGCGGGAAGCGCCTGGTCGAGTTCAAGGCAAAAGAGGCGGTCGGCTGGTTTGATAAGGCCAAGGTTCGGCCCGACTCCGGGCTAACCGACGCCGAGTTGCGGTTGAGGGCGAGGATTGAGGCCAGCACGGACCTCGACTACCTCGAGGACATAATTGCAGAGTATCAGGGAATTGCCAACGAGCGGTTCGGCGATCACAGGACCTCTCGTGTCGAGGAACCTCCGGGGCCGAAAGAGCACAGTTTCGTGGACCCTGATATTGCGAGATCATCTCAGAAACTGTTCGGCTAACCTATAGGGGGGGAATAATGTATCAAAAAAGATCAGAAGTGTTGGCACTTACACTGGCATGCCCGACAACTGTGGCGGTGGGAGATGTCGTGGTAATTGGCAGCGACCTGACGGTGGCTGCGATCTCGTCGGCGGGCCATACGTCGATACTTGGGACGGTAGTTCAGCACCTTGATGACGCGGCAACATGTACGGTGGAAACCCGGTTTCGAGAGAGACGAGACGACCGGGTGAGCGGAGCCGCAATTCCTGTCGGCCCATTTGTTTGGGATTCCGCAGGGAAGGCCATCGCATACAACGCAGCTACTCACGACTCTGCTGCGATAGCCGGGCTGTGTATTAAATCTGCCAATGCGGGAAACGCAGCCATTGAGACAGTAGAATACTAGACCAGGGGGCAGGACATGATCCAAACTATAAAACCTCTGGCTATTAGCGCCACGTGCCCGTCGGACATTGAGGTAGGAGACCCGGTAGTAATCTCTGGGGATCGTACTGTGGCGGCTATATCGGCGGAGGCGGATATCAGGCTGATTGGTAGTGTAGAAAAACACGAGGACACCAAGACCTCGTGTGTAGTGGGAACCAAGTTTCGGGAGCGGCGAGACGATAGGCTGGCCGCAGCAGTATTTAACAACGGGCCATTCTATTGGGACGCAGACGGCAAAGCGGCTATGTATGTCAAAGATGCCGTGGCAGCGGTGACATCTACAGTAGAGGAGCCCTACAATATCGTTACGAGCAATAACGACAAGATCAAGCTCAACATAAACGGTGGCTCGCCGCAGACATTCACAATATCTCCGGCGACCCCGGCTTCAATTGTTGGAACTGAGGTGCAGAACTTTAACATTGCCGCTGGGGCTAATAAGTTTTCGATTTCCGTGAACGGAGGAGCAGCACAGGACTTTACACTCACAAACGCAACACCGGCTAGTGTGACGTGCTCAAATGCCGAGACCTATAACATTGGCGATGGTACAAGCGACGCCCTGAAAATTAAAATTGGGGCTGGCGACAGCCAAACGTTCACGCTCACTGATGGCGCAGCTCGAACCGCAGCACAGGTGGTTGGCGACTTGGCGGCTCTCGTCGGAGCGACCGCATCCGTGGCCACGGACAAGGTGAAGATCACATCGGACGATGCGGCGGATGCAATCGAGATCGAGACCGTGACGAATGATTGTTATACTGTGTTAGGTCTCACTGTCGGGGTAACGAACGGGACTCTGCGGACAGCGGCGAACATTGTAACAGACCTTACGGCGTTGGCCGGCGCTACGGCATCTGTAGATACTGGTGCGGTCAAAATCACTTCAGCAAATGCCGCCCACTCACTAGAGATACTGGCGATTGCCGACGATGCCTACACACGTCTCGGGTTCACCGAGGGAGAGGTTGAGGGCACGCTCATCACAGCAGCCGGCATTGCGGCCGACATGTCCGCTATTACAGGGGCGACCGTGGCGGATGTCGATGGATATGTAGTCATCACGGCCGAGGAGGATGACGACTCTATCGAGATCGAGGCTGTGGCGAATGACTGCTACACAACGGTGGGATTCACGGCAGGGACTACGGGCGGCGCACCGACTTATCGTGCGGGTAGTATCGCTGGGGTCCAGATTAAGAAACCGCAACCGCTGGTGGTTTACGGTGGAATTCCGGGACCTTTTGTTATTGCAAACAACACAAACGACGCACTGAAGATTGCTATTGGCGCCGGGGAGGACCAGACGTTCGACTTGACGGCGGGAACTAGGACGGCGACGCAGGTTGCGGCAGACATCAATGCGACGGCGACCGGGTTTGAGGCATCGGCCCATGGCAAATACCTCCGGCTGGCAGCAACTGCGGCCGGAAACGCGATAGCGGTCAAGACAGTCGCAAACCCTGCCGCTACGACGCTCGGGCTTACGGTGACGACCAATGCGGCGCCGATGAACATTGAGACACTGGAATACTAGGGGGGACAAAATAATGTCAGGAGCTTTGGGACTCAAGAATAGTCTTTACAACAGGGTTATTGCCCCGCTTCAGCGCTATAGAGATGGCGAAAAGGGCGGGAAAGAGATTAGCTTTATTGATTTTGCAGCAACGAGGGCTATCGACGAGAGTGGGCGACATGTGGGGCTCAAGAACTCTGCGAACGAGCCAATAACGTGGCAGAATGTGTGGGAGGATCTCGCTATTGATCCTGCACAGGTGTCGCTCGACAACCTGCTTACGACGTCTGGTGACGTGAAGTACTTGGCACCGGAAATCGTGAGGGGCTACATCCTCAAGGGGCTCGAGGCGGATCAGACCTACCTGGATCTGGTAGCCGGAGTTGAGTCAGTGGACTCAATGACGGTGACTAGCCCGTGGTTGCGTATGGACGACACGAATCCTGAGGCCGTAGGCGAGGCGGAGACGATCCCGTTGGCCGACATGGTCTGGGGGCATAAAACTATTGAACTCAACAAGCGGGCCAAGGCGATCCAGTTCTCAGACGAACTTCTATTGCGCTGCAAACTCCCGCTGTTGAGCTACTACCTCCGTAAATTTGGGGTAATGCTTGCGGTTGACCTTTACAATGAGGCCATGAGTACCATGGTGAATGGCGACCAGGCAGACTCCAGCGACACTTGTGCGGTGGTTGGGGTGGCATCAACTAGCGACGGGGTGGTGTTCAAAGATTTTCTCCGGGCGTGGATTCGGGCCCGCCGCATCTCGATGAACTGGAACTCAATGGTTACGTCGGAGGCCGGGGCCTGGGGTGTATTGCAGCTCTCCGAGTTTGCAAATCAGATGGGTGTTGGTGGCACTGTCGTTACGATCGAGACAAGAAATCAGGTGATCCCGGCCAGAATGCCACACCTCATCTCGTCTGTGATTACCGACGACCAAGTGTTGCTCTACGACAAATCACAGGCGCTCTTGCACCTCGTATTCCGGCCGCTCTTGGTTGAGAGCGAGCGGATAATTATGAGGCAGTTGCAGGGGACGGCCTGCTCGATAATCTGCGGCTGGAGCACTATCGATCGTAATGCCCGCGTGATTCTTGATGGCACGAAGGCATTTTCTGGCTACGGATTCCCGAGTTACATGGCCCCGTTGGTTTAGCGTGAGATAGGGGGGGGATTGAGATGAAACGGATACGGTTGCGAGACAGGACCGGGATGTTCCGAGACCCGAAGACCGGGTTTACCCTGGTGGGTGACGAGGAGAAGGCCCTCCCACAGAACATAGGGGATATGACCCGCCGGTGGCTCAATGCCGGTGGGCTGGTGATACTGTCAGGGCCTGTTATAGACCCCGACCTAGAACAGGAAGAGGGGCCGGAGTTGATTCCTCCGCCTCCTCCTCCGCCACAGGTCGATGGCCGAAAACCATTGGCGGATTGGTTGATAACAGAGTTGCGGAAATTGTGTCGCATGAACGACATTAAAATCGTCCCAAAAGACACAAAAAAAATACTGCTTGAGAAACTGAGGAAGGCGGGGGTTAGCTAGTGGCTATTGATCCGGTTCAGCTCGTCAAGAACCAGCTCTCGGTGTTGTTCGAGTTAGATAGCAGCATTGAGTCGGTTATTGATGGCCAGGTCCAGGCTGAGATCGCACGGCAGGGATGGGGCGTGAACGAGTTGACCGACCAGCGCGCGGTTTATATAGCAGACTGGTCGACGTATGCGCTACTGCCGAGGATAATCCTCAAGTTTTCTCAAGAGCTTTCAAAAGCAAAGGGCGGTCCCGCAGAGGTTGAGTATCAGAATGCTATCGAGGGCCTCAAAGTCCTGATGACGCAACTGCGGGACAAGATAAATTCAACGGCGAAAAAAATTGACCCGGCCGAGGCGACCCAGGTGGAAGACCTCGCTCGGTGGCCCAGTACGGGGATTATGAGGATATGACCCCCACTCAGATTAACAGAGTAACCTCTGCGCTCGCACGGGCGTGGGGCGTAATTGCTGGCGACACGATTACGCATATTGCCCCGGATGAGACCCAGACGGAGCTGGTATGTATTTTTTTCGATACTACCGGGGCATCTGATGAGGGTGTGTCGGTGGGGGGCGCGGGGATAACTCAGGGGGCTATTCGGGAGGTGTCGTTCCTGCGGGAGACTCTTGATACCGCAGGCGTGACTATTACTGCCGAGAGTAGGTTTTTGATTGACGGGGCCCTATGGGACGTGATGGCAAACGAGGGGCATATCTACGAGGCGCAGGTTCCGATAGCGGGGATTCACAATATCATCTCGGTATTCATACGCAAGGCGATCGAAACGGCCTCCGCAACGACGGTAACTACCATTGAATACTCCGACGAGGACGAGGAATAGATGGTGATCACTAAAACCGGAGCCTGGGGCAGGGTCGAGAGCATGCTTAATGGTAGTAAGGTAGACGCAGAGCTGACTCTGGCGACCGGGCAGGCAGGGGAGTTGGTGAAGGCCAAGATGCACGAGCGGTTCGAGAAGAGCGGCCCGGGGTGGGCGCCAAAAAAACAGACAGGCCCTGGCGGTGGCGACAAACCGCTGATCGACACCGGAACCATGAAGGGCTCGATAAAGTTCCAGAGAACTGCGAAGCACTCGGGGTTTGTCGGCATTAATCGGCAGAACGACCTAACCGGTTTCAACGTGGCACTGGCCCACGAGTTGGGGACCAGTAGGATGCCAGCGAGGCCGTTCGTGCGACCGACCGCCAAAGAGTGCGGCCCACTCGTCAAGAAACTTTACGGGCGGGCTGTTAAGCGGGGGCTTGGTAAATGATTGCTGCGGTAGAGTCGCACGTATTGGAGAGGTTGGGCAAAATAAAGAAGTCCAGCAATGCGTATGTGCGGGTCTATGGCCCTGGCGCGAATAGGCCCAAGGGGATCACCGAGTATCCGTCGATTGCGGTTCAACGGTGGGTGCAGTTTGACTACGACTCTCCGAGGGCTCGGCCGTATCTGGACGTTTTTACACCGTCTGCGAAGACATACAAATATACCATCCCGGAGTGGTTTGGGGGCGGAGAGCTTGAGGGGCCAGAATCGTGGTCGTGGGAAAAGTTGCCTACACCAGTATTTCTCACCTACCAGGTAGACTTATTGGCGGAGCAACAGGGCCATGTTGATGGGCTATTGTTGGCCCTGTTTGAGGCGTTCCCAATTCCGTATCGGGCGGAGGTAGATGGTGGCACGATACTGATGCTTCAGGTCGGGGATACGATAAATTTAAACGAGTTGGAAAAACCTCTTTTTAGGACAGCCATTCGATACGAGATTAGCAACATCTGGGTAGATCGGGCGAAGACATTTGAAGTGCCCGGCATCCAGGATATTGGGTTGTCCTGGGGAGATTGGGGGGGATAACGATGGCTAAACGAGATAAGTTTGATGAAGACATCGGTTCCTATAGCGTGGCGACGGCCTCCGCTGTAGGTCCGATGGATGAGGCCAGGATATTCAATATGTCAAATGCGGTGCGGCAATATACGCTGGCAAACGGCACGGTGGTTTCGGCTGGTCCGATGGGCTACACGAAGCCAGTGCTCAAAAAACTAATCGGCCCGACCCTCAAGGCGCTGGAGAAGCGGGGCGTTATTAGGATCGAGGGGGGTGCATAATGGGATTAGGAGATCCAAGGGTTCTGTTCAAGTGGATAGACCTGAGCGGCTATGTAGGCGAGATCCCCAAGGGGTGGATGATTGTAATGGTTCAGACCGAGCGGGGGCCAATGTGGACCCCCACTGCGGTGTCTGATGAAGAGGCGTTTATCCGGCAGTTTGGCAATACCGTTGATTGGTCGATAGACCCGCTTTGGTGTCTCAAGGCGCTGGCTGGCGGGGCAAAGTTGGTTGTAGTCCGCATCGGGCACTGTGACGACATTACTGACAGAACAACCTTAACGACCCTTCCTGCATGGTGCAACATTCCAGATCGTGGGGCTACGCCTGCGGCCGGGGCCGTCCAGAGTAATATCGGCCCGTTTGCGCTTACGCAGGCGTTGGCCGGGACTGTGACAGGCACAGAGGTGGGGCCTTATGCGATAGCCACCGGAGTCAACGATGCGTTTAAAGTCACCGTGGGGACCGGCGAGGCACAGACCGTTACGTTAGCGGAGGATGCAACAAAGGCCGCACAGGAAGTGGTTGACGAGATAAACGCTCAAACGACCGATCTTACGGCGGAGGTTGTTGACAACACGGTCAAAATTACGGCGAACAGCGTTGCTGACGGCCTGGTTATCGGGGCGGTGGCAAACGATGCGTATTCTGCGCTCGGGATAGTTGAGGGGTCATATGCGGCGACCGCTGGAACCCAGACCCTGAGCATTAAGGTCGACGGGGGCGGTTCGCAGGCGTTTACGCTAGAGCCAGAGAGCGGGGAGACCGGGGCGTTTGTGCTGACGAGTGCGCAGGTTGCCGCACAGTTGGCGGCACTCACTGGCGCAACGATATCGTCGGTGCAGGGTCGGGTAACGATTACCTCGTCAACGGTTGGCGGCACATCTAGCGTTCAGGTTGAATCCTCGTCTACTGCCGACACCCAAATGGGGTTTGACAATACGGCACATACGGGGGCGGCGGGATCTGCGATCAACGCTTGGAAGTTTGTGTTGAGTGGGCCTGGGGCCTATGGTAACGGGGCTAAGATATATTTCTATAACAACAAGCTGAAGCCCGGGGAGTGCATGGACGTCCGGGTAACCATCCCCGGCAGCGATGATGTGTTTTTTAGTTCGCTGACGAGAGACGACACCGACCCGAGGTATTGGAAGAATTATATCAACGACCACTGTGACATAGGGGATATAGTCGACGTAACCACACCGAGTGCGGCGCCTGCCGACTGGCCTGCTATCAATGCGGCGGGGATCACGCTGGCGGGCGGTGATGACGGGACCGTAGTTTTGACAGACTCTGATTATGCGGGGGACGCTGGGGCAAAAACCGGGTTCTACTCAATTGACGGGGTCCTAATGCCCGCCATTGATATCTACTGCCCGGGGACTAGTTCGGAGGTCGTGCACCACGCTGGGATCACCTATACCGAGAACCGGGCCGGGAGATTCTACGTCGGGGCAACCCCGCCGGACATGACCCCACAGGAGACTGTTAATTGGCGGATGGGCGTAGCTCCGGAGTATAGCCATGCGGCGTTTGATTCTCCAAATGCGGCGTTGCTTTATGGCGAGTATTTAACGCTTGACGCCAAAAACAACGCCAAGACGTATCTGCCCGCCACCTACCAGTTGGCGGCAGCCACGACCCGCACCGACGAGACTCAGGGGACGGCGATATCACCATTTGGCATGAAGCGAGGGCGTTGTAGCGGGGTATTGGGCATCAAACACAACCTGTCTCCTGGGACGGCCGATGCCGACCTGATGGCCGAGTATGGGGTGAATAACGCCAGGATTATTCATACCAGCGTCGAGACAAGGGGATGGGAGGGTGCTGTGCTCTGGGGTGGATGGACGACCCAGAGATATGATAGCGCACTCAAGGAATACCCTGTCGTTAGAAAAATGAAAGAATATGAGCACTTGTTGCTGCCAGTGATGTTGGGGTTTGTGAATGACCCCAACCACCCCGTTACCTGGGGCGAGATCCATCGGACGCTCGAGCCTGTGTTCCGGCGGGATCTGCTGAGATATCACATCTACGGGTATTTCATTCAGACAGACAGGGACGCTTTTTTCGCTGGGGGCGACCTCAAGGGGGCTGTGCTAAATCTGCCGTCTGATATTGATCAGGGCAAATATCGCTGTAGGATTTTAATAAAACCGCTGCGCCAAATATTCTACTTCATTGCAGAAATGGGCGTTATGCGAACTGGTGATCCATTTACCGACTATGCATTTTTGTATTCGTTGCCGGGATGGGTTCGGAAATAACATAATTGGGGGGACAGGAACGTGGCAGTAACTGAAGCGAGGTCCATCAAAAACGCCCTTATGGCGTGGGCTTATCGAGTAGAGTTTAACGGTTACTCCCCGTTCCTCGTTCAGAAATTCACACTTCCAAAGCGGGAGTTTGAGTTGTCTGAGCGGGGTGGCGGTGGGCAGACGTTGGACGTGAAGCAGGGGGGAGGCGAGAAAGTATCTGAGTTTACTCTCGAGTGCATCGTGTCGGCAGAGGGCGAGGAGCGAGTATTTTGGCAGGACTGGCAGGATGATGTTCGCACGAGGAATACTGACATCTACTATAGAGATGGGACTACTACACTGCTGGGGCCGTCTGACGAGCCCAATACGATTTGGGATATTGAGGATGCATGGCCGAGGCTAGTTGAGTGGGAGGATTTTGATTCAGCCGACAAAAAGAAAATGGTCAAGATCAAGGTCACCATGGAGTGCAATGACTGTAGGCAGAGGGTCAGATGATTCAATACCGCACCCGGGATTTTATTCTACCGGCCTCACAGCAGATATGTGAGGTTAGAGAGGCCGACGGGAACGCCGAGCAGATACTCTGGGATAATATTAACCGTATTGACCGGGCGCTGCCGAGGTATTGGGCGGGCCTCATCAACCATATTGGAGATATTGAGCGCCCAACGCCGAAGCAGTTTCAGGATCTTGTTGAGCCGGATCGGATAGCAATCTCAATTGAGATATTTCGGGCTACGGTCCCGAACGATGTTTTGGTGCTGAGCGGGGAGTGTCCTGGGTGTGGGGAACCGGACGGATATGAGGTCGATCTGGGGGCGCTTGATAATTTGCCGTTACCTCTGGGCGCAGAGCCCCCAGACCCCACATTTGCCGTGACCCTTCCTAGGTCGGGGCAAAAGGTTCTGTGGGGATATCGGACTGGCCACGACGAGGTTGAGGAGCTGCGAGCCAAGGGCTTTGACCCGACACGGCAGACGTGGAAGGCGATCCGCACGATTGATGGTAGCGACAAGTTTAAGTTGCGAGACATACTGGCGTGGCCTATCGAGGACCATCGGGCGCTGCGACAGCATATCGCAGAGAACGCGTGCGGGTATGACACCCGGGTGCGGTTTACTCATGATTGTGGGAGGGCCAGGACGGTAAACCTGCTGTCGGACCCTTCTTTTTTAATGCCGGGCCTTGT
>Ga0172371_10014427_pt1 | contig 10182 bp, 11 predicted proteins | sample Lak12m_FD_114543 | JGI IMG/M metagenome (GOLD analysis project Ga0172371, IMG submission 114543) | Freshwater microbial communities from Kabuno Bay, South-Kivu, Congo - kab_022012_12m | ecosystem: Environmental > Aquatic > Freshwater > Lake | place: Democratic Republic of the Congo: South-Kivu... | reverse complement strand
TTTTTCTATCCCTAAATAATCAAGCAATAATTTGTGAGCATTAACCATATCTTTAATTGTAATAACTGGAAAATTAAGAGCAAAAGGTTTTTTTGTTTTTGGATTAATTGAAGAAGGACCACTTGTTCCCTTACATCCACCTAAAACATTAGCACAAACTACAAAAAAATTTTTAGTATCAACAGATTTACCTTCTCCAATTAAATAATCCCACCAACCGGGTTTCTTATCCTCCGAAGAATGATACCCTGCAACATGCGCATCTCCTGAAAGAGCATGAAAAACAAAAACACAATTACTTTTATTTTTATTCAAAGAACCATACGTTTGGTAAGCAATAGTAACTTCATCAAGAGTTTTCCACACTCAAGCTTTAACGGACATTTAGAAGTGAAATACTTTGTTTCAACAATTAATTTACCCACTATTGTTTTCACCTTGAATAATACTAAAAGAAGAACGAACTTAAAAAGGTTTTTTATTGAAAAATTAATTACGCTTGCGTAGTTCAGTGGCAGAATACTACATTGGTAATAAAAAAAAACCAACTATGTAGAGATCGCGGGTTCAATTCCCGCCGTAAGCTTGTAATAAATCGTTTCAAAAAAAAAAGGAATTAATTTTTATGAGTAATAAATATAATTTAGGAATAACTCAGGGACTTGCTCTTGATATTGATGAGACTTTGTCTCATACTGCTACTCATTGGTTTAAAGAAATGATTAAGCTTTTTGGTAATCCGGAGAATCTTTCAGTTGAAGAATTACTAAAAAAATATAGGTATGTTCATGATGTTCCTTATTGGCAATCAAAAGAAGCTCAAAAGTGGCTTGATGATAGTCGTAATTCTAATGAAATGAAACGATCAATTCCTGTTATTGAGGAATCAATTGAAAATGTAAAAAAAATTAATGAAATTGTTCCAATTGTGGCATATATTACTGTAAGACCTCAAACTGTGATAGAAGGGACTCAAGATTGGTTAATTAAGTATAGTTTTCCAAAAGCTCCCCTAATTCACCGACCTAATAATATAGCTCATGAGGATGGTAATAAGTGGAAAGCGGGCGTTCTTGAAGAACTTTATCCTAGTGTTTTAGGAATAATTGATGATAATCCAAAATTATTAAATTTTTTAAGTCAAGATTATAAGGGAAAAGTTTTTGTGTATAATTTAGATAAAGTAGAAACTAAAATTAATGCTATAGCTTGTAAGGATTGGAGTACTGTTTTATTAGAGGTAAGAAAGCAATTTGAGAAATAAACAAGATAACAAGAGATTTTCTTCTTTTTCGCAATCTTTTTATTCAGAAAAAATCATACAATTTGTTGATATTATGTTACTTGATGAGCATGTTGAAGGTTTGCTTTACAAATATATTAAACCCGAATCGATTGTTTCTCTTGGGACTGGAGAAAGTAATGAACTTTTTTTAAAAAAGCTTGGACTTTATTCGATGGATAATAATTTGAAAATAAAAGTTGTTCCTACGTCTAATAAGATTGGTCTTTTGTGTGGAGAGATGAATCTTAAAACTGTTAGTCTTGAGGATGTAGAGATTGATGTTTCTTTTGATTTTGTGGATCAGGTGGATGAGGATTTTAATTATATTTCAAACGAAACAACTTCTTTAATTAGAGACAAAATGATTGCGGAAGATTCAGCAGAGCTTATTGCTGTTTGTCCTGAAGAAAAATTTGTTCCTCAACTCAAGTTTGATTTTAGAGTAGAAGTTAGTAATTTTGCTTTCAAAAAAACTTTACTAAAACTAATGAACTTAGGAGAAGCAACTCCTTCTAAAGAAAAAGGACAACTAATGTTAAGCGAAACCGGACACCATTTTGTTGATATTAAAGCGGATGATGTTTATTCAGTGGATGATTTAGATTATCAAGCAAAAAAAATTCCAGGAGTACTTGAAACTAGTTTATTTATTGGGTACGCTGATAGAGTGCTTTTGCATGGAAATAATATTGTAATGAAAAGTAGGTTAACAAATACTGAAGAAAATGAAGAATAAATCTTCGAAAAGTGCTTTTTTAATCCTTTCCCAAGAAAATTTTTTTAAGCAGCTAATAAATGATCAAACATCAAAAATAAGCCTATCGAGCGAAGCGAAGATAGTCCCCAGATGTAAACTGGCTGCGGCAGTTTTGCCACTGTAGATCAGCAGTTAGATCGCCTGACTCATAATCAGGAGATCGGCAGTGCGATTCTGCCCAGTGGCATTTTATTTTTTCATTTATTATTTTGCTAGTGATTTTGAATGGATTTGGATTCTAATTTAATCGAAACTATTCTAAAAAAGAAACCCAAAACGATTGGTATTGATGGAAATAGCGGGAGTGGGAAAACTACTTTTGCTAAAAATCTTGCCGAGAAAGTTAATGGTTTTGTTTTGCCTTTTGATTTGTTCCACAAAAAGGAAAGAAGATAGTGGAATATGCAGACAAAAATGGTTGATTTTGAAGATTTTGACAAGATCAATAAAGTTATTGCGAGAATAAAAAAAGGAGAGAAATTTACTTTGCACAATGTGTACAATCACAAGGACGGAACCTTCACAAGAACCTTTGAGGTGGAACCAAAAGAGATCTTAATTGTTGAAGGACTAATGTCAATGAAGCTTGATTTGGATTATAAGATATTTTTGAATGTTGATCCAAAAGTTGCTTTAGAGCGAGGAAAAGAGAGGGATATTAGAGAAAGAAACCTTACTGAGGAACAATGGGCAATTAAAAAAAATATATTCCATGATCAGTATTCAAAACTTATCCCGCAGTTGAAAAAAAAGGCAAATCTTGTAATTGACACTACAAACGCATTTCCAAAGTTCTAAACTTCAATATAGCCATATTTTTAGCTAACCCAACAGTTACTCTTTAACACCATGAGAATCCTTTTATACTTAAATTGCCTTATCAATTAATGCAAAAAGAAGTTTTGAGTTTGCTTGTTTTATTTTCTTTTTTTGTTTTTGTTTATTCTTCAGGAGTCCCTCTAGTCAAGTATTATGATAATTCTATCGAATCTCATGCGTGTCTTCCTAGCGATTTTTCTTGTCTTTATAATGAGGTTGTTACGATTAATGATTCTAGTTTAATTTCTTGTTCAGATATTAATGCTTCAAGAATTCTTGGTTTAAGTGATGTTACAAATGCGCATGTGGAGATAGGCAATTTTTCAAATAATTATTCACAAAGTATTTGCATAAAAAAAGAGCTTTTTGAAGATAATAGTTTTTATTATACTCAAAGCGGAGAAGAATGCAACCCAGAATATATTTGTCTTTTTGGTTTAAGTGGAACAAATAACGCACACTTGTCTTCTTGTGAAGTTTTTGGTTCAAGCGAGATAAAATTTTGTGTTCTTGGAAGCATAATTACTCCTCCTGGAAAGGATGGGGTTTGTGTTACTCATGGAACTTACCCTGCAAATACTTTAGTTGTTCCAGAAAATGAGAGATGTCTTGAGGGAAATCCAACAAATTATGTTGATTTTAATTTAGATTTTATTGCGTCTTGGACATGCCAAGGAATTGGAGAAGATACTCTTTCCCCTACTTGTTATGCATCAACAGAAGAATGTGTACCTCCAGGATGCGGAGTAATAAGCGGGGATTGTGATATTTTTTCTTTTGATGTAAAAAAATCTGATATTAGAAAAGGGACTGAGATAGAATATTCTTGTTATTCAAATAATATTGATGTTAATCTCGCAATTTTTGATTTGAAAGGAAATCAAGTATTTCCTTTTGGAGGAGGGCAATACACTTTAAAGGATACAAATTCCTGCAGCGTTACAAGCAAAAAAATAATTATAGCGAACTGGCCGACGGATAGTCTTTCAGCTTCAAATTTTCTCGCACAGCTCTCGGTTGGGAACAAATGTGTTAAGCAGGATTTTTTTGCAATTACTTCAACTGAAGAATCAATTCCTGATTCAAATCCAATAATAGCAGTAATGATATGCTAGCTTTATTGATGTTTATCAGAGCAAGAAAGTCTTAAATATAAAAGAAAGATATTAAATACAGAAAAAAACTGGACGGATAAGAAATGATTTTCAGTAAATTTGACAAGGTTGCTTTCATATGTTTTATTCTTCTAGTGGGCATAATTTTTACAGCATCTGCAATAAACTCAGTGGATCTTTCAAAACCTTACCATACACTTCAGCAAATATCCAAAAGCTCAACTGATACTACTTCAATTGACAGTGATTCTGACGGAGTAATAGATTTTGCAAATTCAGCAAACAAGGTTAGGTGTCCTGATGGAAATTATAAAGAAGCAGAGTATTGCGGATTTGGAGGCGGGGGAGGTAATGCTTTACCTTCTTGTTCTTTGGATCAAATAATTAAATGGGATGGAACTGATTGGGTTTGCGCTGCTGACAATGTGGGCGGAGGAGAAAATCCTCTTCCAAGTTGTGCAATAAATCAAACAATTAAATGGAACGGAAGTTCTTGGATATGTGCTGAAGATATCAATTCTCCTATTACTCTTTGCGACATTAATCAAATAATGAAATGGGACGGAAGCAAATGGATTTGCGCAAATGATATTTTAATGTCGGGTAGTTCTTCATTATGCAATACAGTTTATGCTTCTTCAGGGGATGTTGGGACAATAAGTATGCTTATTAATGGAAGAAATATTTGTGAAGATGATGATGGCTGTTCGTATAGAATATGGAATACAAGCACTGAGTGGCCTGGCGGAACTGCATTTTACACAACAAACCCAATAATGTTTAGACAAAAAATAAGGGGTAGTACACATTATTGGCATGATGCTAAGGGAGATAATAAAGGAATTAATGGAGATTCTGAAAGGACCCCAATCCTTCATTGGGAGGGATATTTGAGACTTTATGATGATTGTGATGGCAGTTCAGATTATTGTAAAGGCTCAAACAACATACGAACATATGAACGTGACCCAAATCAGTTGAGTTATAAAGTTTTATCAAGCGGAAGAAACATAGTTATAAGTATTTGTGATAATTAATTAATATAAAAACTAATATTCAAAGGAAGTGTTTTAATGCCTGAAAGACAAGATAAAGTTAGTCACGTTCAAAATAAATCCAAAATATTGGACAACAGAGTGAATGCAGATCTTGCATCATCCTTATTGCCAAAAGATAACCCAAGGTTTAGAAGAAGCGCTATGATTAAGGCACTAAAGGAGAAAAGAGAAAAAGAAGCATCCAAAAAGTAAAAATGCTACAAATTCACTCCAGGAGTGCTTTATTTAATTGTTCTTATTTTTTAATTTTATATGGATTTTACTTTACAAGAAAAAATCAAGATGGCTATTGGTAAGGCTATTGATGCGGGTTCTCATTTTAATGCAGCTAATGCTGCTGAAAATATTGGTAAGTCTTTGGGTTTAAGTGACTCAATGATTCAATACACTCATGTTGAGTTAAGGAATACTGTTTTTGTTCCTGAATTTAGTAAAGTTAAGGTGGAAGATAGAGCATTGTTTTTGCCTCATTGTTCAAGAAATACTAAAGAATGTAAAGCAACTTTTGATGAGACCGGATATCATTGCAAGCATTGTGGTGGGTGTGATCTTGATCTTGCAGTAAAAAAAGCAAAAGAGCTTGGTTACACTAAAATATTTATTGTTCCGGGCGGAAGTTTAGTGAAAAAGATTATTGATAAAGAGAAACCAAAAGCAGCAATAGGAGTTTGTTGTTTTAATGAAGCTTTAATGTCTTTTGATATTGTTAAAAGTTTAAATGTAGTTCCCCAAATTGCTTTGCTTTTAAGAGATGGTTGTAAAGATACTCAAATCGATATTCCTTTGCTTGAAGAAAAACTAATGCTCGGGTTAAAGAAATAATTCTTTAATATCACATTTGAAGAAAGTTTTTGATATCCTTAAAGCTTTCCGTGACAAATATTGGATTGTATTTTCTTAGTTCTTTTTCTGTTGATATCCCTGTGTTTTTTGCTAAAAAATCAACCCCTAATCTTTGGCACATTAATCCATCTTGAATTGAGTCCCCAATAAAAACAATATCTTTTGGTTTTAGATTTAATTTTTTTAATCCCACTAATAGTGGTTCAACATCTGGTTTTTTGTGTTCCACATCATCACTAGTAATTATTGATTTGAAACAGGATCTTGTTTTATTGTCAAATACTTCTTTAACAAATATCTTTCTTGAACCTGTAACAAGAATGAGCGGGTATTTTTTTGATAGGGAAAAAAGAAATTCTTTTGAGTCATTAAACCATAAGTTTTTTGGCAAGTATTTTTTTAATAATGCCACAAATATTCTTCTTCTAAAATTAATAAAATCATATAAATCAAAACTCGTCTTTTTTGAATCCATTAAATAATAAGCAATATCCCGCGAGTGAAGCATGGATAATTCTCTTAATTTTTGGTGGGACACATTAAACCCAAAAGCGTTTATCGCATCTTTATCACTCTTCATTATTAGAGGGATAGAATCTATTAGCGTACCGTCAAGGTCAAGAAATATTGCTTTGTATTTTCTTTTTTTCATTTGAATAAAAGAGACTTAAATTGTATATAAACCAATCTGTATTTTGATTTTTAGGTAAGCTATTTTTATTTTTAGTGAAATTAATTTAATTTTTTAAATTGTTTAATTTTACTGAAAGTATATTGAAGTTATTTTAATTTTGCAAGGGTTTCTAGTGCGAAGAAGGATTTCATTAAAGGATATTTGCTGTGAATCTTTCCCATTTCTAGTTCTTTTCTTATTTCTTCATCAGTGAAAGTAAATCCAGTTTTTGTTTGTACTTGTTTTTTTAGTTCTTCCCATTCTTCTTTTGTACCCACTTTTTCTAACATTAATTCACATAAAGCTTTACAGTATTGTTCTATTCCAGGGATTGGTTTTGGAGCTTCTTTTGCTTTTACTTCTTGCCATCTACTTAATCCAAATTCTTCAGGGTATGCGTAGGGTTTGATTTCTGCGCTTGCTACAAATAAGTCTTTTCCCATTGTTAGTATGAATTTTTCATCAGAAGGCATTTTTGCTACTTCCCCTAGTTCTAGTTGGTCCAAAAATATTGATTGGAGAGCAAAGTAGTTCTTTGCTAAAGCGAACATGTTTTCTATTGCTTTTTCTTTTGAAACGTTTGGTTTTTTTAGAACAGAAATTATTCCAGTTAAAGATTCTATTATTTTTTTTGTGTCTTTTGAGTGTCTTTTGAAATTATCATACTCTGCTTTTAGGGAAGATATTAGCATTTTTTGTTCTGCTTTATCAAGTTTTGAGGGTTTATCTAAGTAAAAGTTTTCAATCTCGGCCCCGTATTTTATTCTTACAATTACCCCTTCTCTTAGTGATTCTTCTACTAAATCTTTTGCCATCGCGTATCCTGTTTCTTTTGAAACAATTTCTTGTAATTTATAAACTTTTGAAATGTTTGTATGAAGATTTCTTGCTACCATTAGAGCGGTTTTTTTTCTTTCAAAAATCTTTTCTTCTAGTTCAGAAAAGTCTTCCTCGTTACAAAATTTTCTCCAATGTTTAAAACTTTTAGGATATACTCTACTAAATAATCTAAGAATACTATCAAGTTTTTTTGGAACTTTTATTCTTTCAATTTCTTCGTTTCGCTCATATGCCGCTCCTTGAGATAATAAATCAGCAAGGGAGCATCTTTTTTCTTCAAGAGTTTTTCTATCAGCAAAGTAAAGGTTTTTGTGTTCGTCAGCTATTTTTAGAACTGATTTTAAGTAATTTGGAGAAATTTTTGGGTCTGAAAGTAGGCGCGTTATTAGTTCAGAAGGAACATAATAATATATTACAGCTTTTTCTTGGTCTTTGTATTTTCTTAATAATCTTCCTACTTTTTGAACAAATGCTGTTGGATTATGTACTGGACTTGCTAGTATTCCGCATGAAGCGTAAGGGAAATCTATTCCTTCCCCAAGAGTACTTACTGATATTAGTACGTTAAATAAGTTTTTTTCGAATTTGTTAGATATTTCTTCAAAGTGATTTTTTTGATTATATTCATCAATTTGGGAGTGGTAGGAAAGGGATACTCCTTTTTTTACTGATTCATTAAGCATGTCACTTAGTAGATCAGCTTTTTTTATTCTATTAACAAATACTAGAGTTTGTTGAGCATCTTTTCCTATCCCGAATTTTTCGGTTAAGATTTTTTGGATACCCATATAATCTACGTTTCTTGAAGTGAAAAAGTCAGGGTCATTTTCTCCTTCTCTTTTTTCTTTCTCCCCTTCCCCTAGACTTATTTGTACTTCTTCGTCAAGTTTTTCTTCATTAAGAGTTTCTTCTTCAGAAGAATCTTTCTTATTTTTTTGTTTTTTTGAGTCATGCATGAAAGAGTTATATGCTTTATCAAAAACTGAATCTGAAAGGTTTTCTTGTCCTTCATTTTTAACGATTTTTTCAAATAATTGTTTATCTACGGAGTAAAGAATTAGTTTGAACTCTGGTTCTAGTATTATTTTATCTCTTAGGGCTTCTTCAAAAGTGTAAGCATATATTATTCCTCCTAAATTGAAGGTGGAGGGTTTTCCTCGTCTATTTGGGGTTGCTGAAAGACCAAGCTTATACTTTATTGAATCGTCAGGAAAGTTGTAACCTTCAGTGGTGTTGTGCATCTCATCAACAATCAAAAACCATTCATGATTTTTCCACATAGATTCTGAAAAGAACTGTTTTATTTGGTTGAAAGTTGAGATAAATACTTTATAATTGTCAAATTTTTCTTGAGCTTTTCTAAAAGCCCCTACTTCATTATGGGAAGATATTTCGTAAATCTCTTTTTTGCTTATTGAAGTGTTTTCAACTATTTCATCAGTCCATTGACGAATAAGACTTAACCTTGGGCATACAATTAGTACTCTAATATTTGGGTTTTCGTTAATCTTTTGACAAAAAGCATTTATTGCTAGGATTGTTTTTCCTGATCCGGGAACTGCTTGGATTATTCCTTTATTGTATTGGCACCAGTGGTTGAATGCTTCCACTTGCCATCCACGTAAAGGGGGACCCTTAAAGGAAACTAACGAATTTTTACCAGGCATTAGGTAAGATATTAGGGAAAGGATTAAATTACTACGCTTTTTTTTGAAGATTTGAAAAAAAAACCCTATTGAAAATCAAATACACATTGAAAATTAAACACGTCTTGAAAATAACATACAATTTGTTGGACAACTTTGATTAATCCAAAAGATAAATAAATATTTTCACACACAGAACTAAAATTAATTAGTTACTTTTCCCACATTTTTTCTTTCAGAGCGTGGTTTAGGTGTTTTATTATGAATTTTTCTTTAAATTTTCTATATTTTTCCCCACTTTTTGAGTGCTTTTTTGATGCTAGTTTTTTGAGTCTTTCATACTCTTTTTTTGCTTTTTTATCGGATTTTAAGTGATTTCTAAATGCTAGGGCCTTTTCTTTTTCCCCTGATCCGTTAAATGTTAAGTGTAAATGGATAAGCCTAGGGTAACCTGTTTTGTCAGAGTAGTATTTGTAGTGAAAGCTTCTTACCCCATTTAGGGTGTGATCGTAAGTAAAGCCTAGCTCTTTAAGGATTTTTTTAGCTTTTTTTATAGCTTTTTTCTCTACCACCACAATAATATCAATAATTCCTTTTCCCCCCAATCCTTCTACAGAGGTGCTTCCAATATGGTGAATTTCGTGTTCGATTTCTTTTAATTTATTTTTAAGAACTTTTTTTTCTGAAGAAAAAATCTTTTTGAATTTTTTTGAGTAAGGTTTGAATAAGTATTTTTGTGCAATTGCTTCTTGAAGAGAAACCATAAAAAAGGAATAAACTAACAGAATTTAAGCAGCATAGTTAGAAAGATTGTTTGAAAATACTTAGGATTAAAACAAAAAAATACTAGTTAGAATTTAATTCTTTTTTTAGTGGAGAAGGAGTTGTGTAATCAGGATCTTCATTTCCAGCGTAGTAACTTATCCAAGGTAGTTGATTATCAGCAAAAACAACAAAGAACCCAATACTTTTATTAAAAACAAGTTCTTCTCCCCCTTTTAATGAAGAGATTTTTTCAATAACTAGGGTTTCAAAATTAGGAAATATTTTATCGCTAGAATATGGAAAAGGCTTAACGGAGAAACAGAGAGAAAACGGTAATATCCCTGTTTTTGGATCTAATGGAATTGTTGGATGGCATTCAGC
>Ga0172371_10014426_pt1 | contig 10184 bp, 5 predicted proteins | sample Lak12m_FD_114543 | JGI IMG/M metagenome (GOLD analysis project Ga0172371, IMG submission 114543) | Freshwater microbial communities from Kabuno Bay, South-Kivu, Congo - kab_022012_12m | ecosystem: Environmental > Aquatic > Freshwater > Lake | place: Democratic Republic of the Congo: South-Kivu... | reverse complement strand
TATTTTCTTTTTATCAGAAGCATAATCTGCTTCAAGACAGTAATTAATAAGTGGTTTAGTTACATTTTCCCAGTAAAACCTTGGTGTTATTTTTTCAAGATTTTTTCTGTAAATATCTCTCAGACTCCTGTTAACCAAAATGCTTTCAACAACTCTTGCAAGTTGATGGGTATTTTCATACTTTACTACCTCTCCGATATTTTCATCTTTTACCATCTTTGCAATTGAATCACCTTCTGTGGTTACTATAGGAAGCTTTGCCCATATATAGTCCATTACCCTTGTCCTATAAGCAAACTCCGTCTCTATCTTTTCCCGGTGAATCGAAAGCCCTGCATTTGATTCAAGAAGGAAATTTTGCCTTATTTCATAAGGTGTCCATTCATTGAAAAATACAAATTTGTCATACAAGTCAAGTTCTCTACTTAAATTTATTGCGTCAATGCATTTTTTCATTTCCGGCAGCTTGGGGTCAGGATGCTTTATTCCACTAAATACAAGTTTTATATCCTTCCTGTTCCTGGTTATTTCCCACATCGCTTTTATAATGGTTATAGGGTCCAGCCAGTTCCAAATTCCTCCCCCCCATAATGCAACCATATCATCCTCCCTGATAGCAGGGATAAACTTTCTTATGCCCTCTCCCGTATGCTGGGGAGGCGTAGAAGGGATGCCGAAAGGTACGATATCGATTAGTTTTTTTAGCGTATCATCCCAGTCATAGTTAAATGGATTTATCCTGCCCATTGCATTTAACATACCCAGCCAATAGTCTCTTTGTTTCTCGCTTGCACATATAAAAAAGTCCCCAATCGCAAGCTGGAATTTTAAAATGTCGATGTTGTTTTTATCAATACGCATTCTTTCAGCCATACTATTATTTCTGAACATCTCAAGGCTTTCAAGATTAAAAGGATTGTAGAGATCAACTATTACCTTACCTTTATAATTTTTTAAAAATGGGAAGTAATGAAGAATATGTCCCTGAATAAGAATGATGTCTGAAATTTCTGTAAATCTCTTTAAGGTTTTAAAATTACCGGTTTCATAAGTTACTGCCCTAAAACCTTCTGTACTTATATCAATTCTATTTGGAGCCGCCAAAGTAACATCAATATAATTGGACAAGACCTTGGCAAACTCATAAAACCTGATGCCTGGCCCGGCCATTTGCTTCCCTATGATATCAAAGCTAATTATAAGCAGCCTGCCCGTACCCTTTTTCCCTTCAAACTCAATATCCATAAAATTCTCCTAATTTTTAAAATAAATCATTTTCAAATTATATCAAAAAAATATTAATTTGCTCATTTTTAAATAATTCCTGATTTTTATAATCAAATTGCAGGTTAAAAACAATAAATTGTAAAAATATGCATATAAAAGGGCTCTGCTTTGTTCTTTTGCTGCGGCAGTTTTGAGCCACTTTAGCTCTTCTCTTATAAAAAGTTTAAAAAAATCCCTGCAGCCGTAATTAATGATTGCGCACCTTATGCGGTTTTTATGATAATACTTGTAAAACCTATTACTGAATTTCTCAACGGAACCACCTTCAAAATGCCTTGCGGTGCAGTTATGGCTGACAAAAATTTTTAAGGATAATTTTTTCAGTTTCAGGCAATAATCCAGCTCCTCAAAATACAGCGGCTTGTACCCCGAATCAAATCCCCCCAGGGACCTGAAATACTCCAGTTTTGTAGCAAAAAGAGCGCCTGTAACATATTGTGCCTCTTCTAAAAATGCCACTGAATCCTTAGAAGGTGTCCGGTAAGGTACCTGCATGTCTGACGGTACTTCACCCTGCCTGGAGTGAAAAGTCAGAAAATTATCTTTGAAATTGCCGCCTGCATGTTGAATTGATTTGCCCATGTAATCAAAAATAATTCCCCCCACAGCACCTGCATTTCTTTCATTGTCTTTGTAAGGGGTTTTTTCAAAAGGCATGATTAAATTATTTAATGCTGTTTCTTCAAGGAATAAATCAGGATTTAATAAAATAAGATATTTAATTTGCATCGCCTGTCCTGGCCTGCCAATTAGTTTGCGCTGATTCTGCAGATGAAGTTGCCCCCTCAACAATAAATTAAAAACCACGTGATTTACTGCAGCAGCAAAACCAATATTCTTGTTTAATTTTATTAATTTGAAATTAGTGCTGTTAAGTTTTTTTGAAGAGCTTACAAATTTGTCGATTTCATTTATAGTCAAGTCCCCGGAGTTGTTATCCAGAACTACTAAAAACCACCTGTTAAAACTGGAAGATATAATTGATTCAAGGCATTTTTCAATGAAAGCCTCGCTATTGAAGGTAACAACAATTATTAACGTGTTTATTTCCATAAATTTCCATAATAATAAAATTATTTAAAAATCTTTCGCTTTGCAATCCTGGCATATGTGTAAAACCGGTAAACAAGCGTTTTCTTTACAATTGCTTCAAGTTCTTTTATCCGCATGTCTTTTTCTGCTATCATATGGCTCTGCTCCGCAACTATCCTGTCAAGGTTTCTGACAGCTTCATCCTTATCAAGGAGTACTTTAATTTCCTTACCTTTGTCCGGTGCAAACGAAGGAGTGCAAACCCAATTCTGAAGAGCTTTTGTAGTGGTATCAAAACTGAACTGCCTTTGGCCAAAATCTTTGCCTTTAATTCCTGTTCTTTTAACTTCTTCCTTGTGGCTTGCAAGATACATAATTTTTTCACTTAAATCTTTGGCGTCCCCTGGCTTAAAATTATAGCCAATTTTTTCCCGTTCCATTATTTCTGTAAGCTCACATACATTTGAAGATAGCACAGCAAGCCCTGCTCTCATCCAATCAAGAATCCTGCTCTTGCTCCCAAGCCTGACTTCATAAATATTTTTGTCTATATTTATACCCACGTCTGCTTCAAAAAAATAATTAGGTACATCTTCGCCTGCAATCCAACCATTCATCATAAAGTTACTGGCGAATTTGCAATGCCCTATCATAGAAATAAACCTCGGGTAGGTTTTTAAATCCTGCTCGGGGATTTCTCCCCCGGTGGAAACAAACTTTATCTTTGGATTTTTCTCCATCGATAAAACCAGTCCTTCAAATAAAGTATCTACATCTGTCCAGGTATTATATCCGCCGGTCCAAAGGATTACAAAATCATCATCCGAAATGCCATTTTTGCCTCTGATTACATTTTTTTTATGAACAAATTTTTCAACAGGCATACCGCATGGAATAGTATTTACAAAATTATAACCAGATGTATATTTATTCAACCTTCCGGCAACACCAAGTTCTCCAACCAGTGCATAAGCCTGCCTGTCAGATACAGAGGAAAATACATCTGCAGTTGTGATTATATTGTATTCACTGTGCCAGTAATGGAACAGGCATCCGTCATCATTATCCATAAAGGCTCTTGCCTGAGCTTCAGCCATAACGTGTCCAAAAAGATCCGCCCAGAAAGGAATTGTTTTTAACTGGCGGCTTGCAAAATGCATAAGCTCCGCAGCAATAAAAGAGGGGTAAAAACTGCATCCAACGACAATCTCCGGTTCAAATTTTAAAAATATTTCTTTTAAAACATCAATATTTTCAAAGTCATCTTTTTTTAAGATATTATAATCAAATTCATAAGAAGGACCAGCGCTTTTTTCAACAACAAATTTCTTCTGGTATAAAGATTTAAAATATTGCGGATAAGCAGAAGGAATTGCATAATTACAGGCGCATATTTTCTGACCATTCCGGATGAGGGGGTCCAGGAACTGCCAGGTTCTTATACCTGTTCCATAAACTTTCCTGTCATTTTCAAACGGAAGCGGGCTCATGCCCAGAACTAGTATTTTGCGATTCTTTCTTCTGTCTGCTGTTTTAGCCAATTTTATATTTATAGGCTGCTAAGTTTGATTTAAGACTTGTTTTATTATATATTTACTAAACTAAAAAAATCAATAAATTATGAAATTGTAAGAATCAAACTTAAATGAGGACAATTACTGTAATACTAATCGTCTTGTTTGCATTTGTAAGTATTTTCTTTGGAGTCATTCTTATAAAGAAAGCTATAAATGCAAAAGAAAGTACGCCTGCGGGTATAATTGATACTGGTACCGAAGAAGCTTCAGTTGCTGCAACATCATCGGTACAGAGTACTTCGGAATCAACAGTTGAAGAAACAAGTGCCGAAACTACGCCGGAAACCTTAAGCGAAAACATAGAAAAAATAGAAATATACCTGGATGGAAATAAGGAAAGCGGCATATTTCTTGGCAATGCCGATATCGGTCTTCCCTCAAGCGATGCTGCTTTGATCTATGGGGAAGAATTTACAAATTTTGGATTTGACCTTAAAAACCAGGAGAAAAAATTCATCTTTGAACCTGCAACCCCGCATTCACTTTATATTTACTTATTTATTCCGGCATATGGATGGGAATATATTAAAAAAGAATTCACCGTACCGGGAGATCCTACAACTTCTGAAAGCATAAGAATGTCTGTAGACAGCATATCAGACAACGAAACTATTACTATAGACAAACTAAAGGAAGTAAGGGTTTCGGGATGGGCAGCTGACCTTGGCGTCGGTGAAAATACCGGGATAAATAAAGTAGAAGTCTTTCTGGATGGCCCGAGAAATTTTGGCAAGCTTTTAGGCCAGGCTCAGTACGGGCTTGATAGGCCAGATGTTGGCAATGCATTTGGAAATGCAAATTATAATCTTAGCGGGTACTCGCTTAATTTTGATGCAAGCTCGCTTGAACAAGGGTCATCTCATAAAATTTATATTTATGCTTATTCACCAAAAGGAACCTATCAATACCTTACAAGAAATATCATAATTGAAGGCTCCGGTAAAGAATCAAATTCAATTGTTTCTGCAGATGTAAATATAGGTCTGGAAAGTATTGAAATCAAAGGCTGGGCGATAAACAAGAATTTTATAGAAAAAGGAATACCCCGGTCAACCGATATTGAATATGCAGTTAAAAAAATAGTCTTTGTTTCAAATAAGAGTGGGAATGAGGATATCTTCAGCATGAATCTTGACGGGACTGAATTAACCCAGCTTACAAATGATCCCGGAAGTGACCAGTATCCTTCAGTTTCACCGGACGGTAAAAAAATTGCTTATTCTGCAACCGTTGGCGGTACATGGCAGATAGTTGTTATGAACTGGGATGGCTCCGGAAAAGAGCAAATTACCTCCGGGCCATACCGGCACGGTTTCCCAACCTGGTCTTTTGACGGAAAATATATATTCCTGGAAATTTATATTGATGATAACTGGGAAATTTACAGGATGGACAGCGACGGCAGCAATTTGAAAAGACTGACAAACAATCCGGGAATAGATGATTGGCACCCGGCAGCCCATCCTTTTGAATACAAAGTTATTTATGAATCGGGGCCTCCGGGAAGTGAAGATATCTTTATAATTGATGCAAACGGTGAAAACATGCGAAAAATAACCAAATCCGATAGAAGATACAGGGTTCCAAAATTCTTAATTGACGGCAGTAAAATAATATTCATGGGTTTTGACGACAATAATTTACCTCAAGTTTTTATGATAGACACCAATGGAGAAAATCTTGTACAGATAACAAATTCACCCGGGGGTGCAGGAATACCAAGCCCTTCACCGGATAATAAATTTATTGCTTATAACGGGCGGTCAAATGGCAATGAGGATATATTTATAATGAATATGGATGGTTCCGGCCAAGCTCAGCTTACCAATATACCTGGTGATGATTGGGGTCCTGTATTTCTTTATCAGGTAAAACAATAATAAAATTCGCAAATATCGTATCGTCTATTTAAAACAGCCGGGGTGTTCTTTCAATCCAGTAAGTCATTTCATGCTTCAGCTTTTTCTTGAAGCTCAGTCTGACTGAAACTCCAATTGCAAAACCAAACCATATCGCCCAGATCGTCTGTCTTGAGAAGAAGTAAAAGGCTGCCTCACTTATCTGCCTGCTTGAATTAAAAAGCTTTACTATAAAGAAATTAGTGACTTGCCCCGGAGAAAGAATCAGGAAAATAAAAGGCAGGATTCCTACAATCAAAAGCATCCTGTAGTCAAAAAAACTTTTCTCAATTCTCAACCGCAGGAGCATTGCAACTATCAAGCCAATAAGGAATCCGACTATTACCATGTCCAGGATTTTTAGAAAGGTAAGCCATCCACCCGTCACATTTACATTGCCAAAAAGACCCATTATGTTTTCATAATAAGCATATACAAGCAGGTAAAGCATTGTGTTAACAAAAGCTGTTACTATTAAAAAAATTCTCATAAATAAAAATTTAAAATTATTTACAATTCAATAAATTACAAACATTGGTTACCGGCAATTACAAACAATCAACTTAATTTTATATCATAAAGCAGCCAATAATAAAAGCTTAATTGAATTTGTTAGCATCTAAAATTTCGTGATAAAAAATAAATTGATAAGCCAGGATGGGTATTTCAAAAACACGCAGGCTTTTCCCCGACGAGTAAAAGCCAGCTCAGTTTCAGGCTTCGCTCCCCTCCCGGAGGAGGGACCATGCCCGCTTAAGCCTTCAAATGGTTTTCGCAATACCCATCCTGGCTCTTAAAATTTTCCTATATTGCTATCACGAAATTTTAGATGCTTCCATTGAATTTTTATTGTATCCCCATCAAACTGGTATAACCGCCGGTCGGAGTGGTGCTGTAGAAAGGAATCCTCTTAATTGCATATATATTCATTGATCTTACATCTTCAATTCCCCCCTTATACCTGATTGCCCCGCGATATCCTAACTGTGGCAGATCATCGATGGCACGATTTGAAAAATTGTCAAAAGGCCAGGCGATAAATGGAGCGGGTTTCTTTAAATGAGATTCAATATCCTGTTTGGATTGAGCTAACTCAAACAAGACTTCATCATCTGAAAGATCTCCCACCTGCCTGTGTGATACAGTGTGTGACATAAACTCTATTCCATATCTGCTCATTACCCCAATTTCCGGCCATATAAGCATTGGCCTTACTGGAATGCCCGATTTACCAATGTCAAATTCATTGAGTCTTCTGTCTGCATCTGAATTCCCGATAAGGCCGGTAACCAGGAAAACAGTCATTTTAAATCCATATTTCTGTAGTATGGGAAACGCATAGGTATAGACATTTTGATAACCATCATCAGATGTTAAGATTACAGGTTTTTCAGGTAATCTTTTACCCTTATCCAGATAATTCAGCAAATCCATAAAAGTAATGGTTTTAAAACCAAGAGCTTTCAACGTCCCGCATAGATAATCAAACTCACCTGTGCTGAGCTCGTAAAATCCGCTTGGGGCAGCATCAATGCCATGAAGGGCAACAATCGGTATCTGATTTCTTGTAAATGGCCTTTCACCTGAAACTAAAACTTTGGAATTTGCAGTTGAAAAAGTGGATATTTCGTCAGATGCGACACCCAGATGGCAGGTTGCGTAAGTATCTTTTATTATATCTTCAATTATCCTCAGGCTGCTGTGAAAGGTAGCAGTTTGACCGATTGCAAGCTTTGCAATATTCCAGTGCAGTTCTCCCTGGTCAAGGACAAAGAGATTTGATATAACCAGGTCAACAAGCACATTGGTAGCTTCAAGGTTACCACTGTTGGTAACATTTACTGTAACATCAACAACATCACCTGAATAAAGTCCGCCGCTGCTCCTCCCCGCAACTCGCAAATTAGATTTTGTAAATGACGGATAGAGCTTGAGAATACTTAAGGGAGCCTCTTTTTGTACGTTTTCCCGGTCATATTTTATTTTAAGAACTGGTAATATATTGGAATTATTTTCTGCATTTGGATCTATTTTTGTATATAAGTAAAAGGATTCCATGTCTGACGCATCCATTTTGGTAAGATTTAGTACTGCTTCATTTCCTGTAATTTTAAAATCAGGGTTTCTACCGGTATCAAGGATAAGGTTATCCAGTCCGCTGACTTTAACCTCCATATCACGGGCATTCATGTTCCCATTATTATAAATATCAACCCTGTAGGTTATTTCACCCTCATAGGACACAATATTTTTATCATCGCCGCTTTTACCTACTATCAACAAAGCGGACTTGCTAAAATCAGGAGCACTTTTAACCACAAGCGCAGCCGTTGAAGAAATATTTTTACTGAAATTGTCTTTTTTGCCGATAAGTTGAGCTTCCTTATAATAATCAAGCTTCACTTTGGGTGAGCTGATCTTTGTGCCATTATCCAGTGGCAGGGCTATCTTGAAAACTGCAATTACTTTTCCTTCCATGCCGGCTTCCAGGTTGCCTGCGCTAATGATGATTGAGCCGGATTTTATCTCAGACGTATAACCTTCAAGAGATTTTGTAACCACCGTACAGTTTTGGGGTATACTGATCCCTATCTTTAAATCCTTTGCAGCTACCAGACCGGTGTTTTTATAAAAAACCTCAAATTGTATAATTTCTCCAGGATTTACCTCTTTTTGCAGGGGTGAATTTATATAGTTAAATTTGCTGTCTTCAAAATTGGGAGCATCATATTTCTTTTGTTCTTCAATAATTTTCTGACTCTCTTCATATAATTTCTTATATTCAAAATAAGTTCTGACACCAAGTAAAACAACGGCAAGAAACAAAATGCTGCCAAATACAATTAAAATTATAGAAACTGTCTTTCTGGTTTTGTTTTTAGAAGTTTCCAATTTTATAAATCTCCTATTTTATCCAAATACTTTTCATATAAAAAATATGAATATTGTAATTACTATGAATGATTTAAGCAAGAAGAAAAAATGCGCCTAAATCAATTACTGATTTCAATTCTTCTAAACAGTACCGCAAGGTTTCTGCTGTCACTGCCAAGCCCTAGCTCCAGTGGGGTAAAACTGTAACCGTACCGAAATTCAATTACGTTTAACCTTTGCCTGAATAATCCTGGCTCCAGCTTTACGGAATACTCTTTGAAGTTATCCCTGTCGTCAAGCGCCAATGTATAAGCCTGCTCGCCGTTTATATAAATGCCAAGCTCCTGAATAAGTTCCGGATGAGGCAGCGGACGTGCAGTAATCTTCAGCGTAATTTCCCTGGCAATATCAAAAGAACTGTCACTTGTATCCATAAAAAGTATCGATCTGCCGTCCAGGCTCCAGGTACCTGTTGCCGTTTCTACTTTCCCCCAACCGCTTATAAGAAACGAGCTGCTTTTTTCGACTGTAAAATCCAGGTTTATTTTTCCACTACTGTCAGGCTTAAGTGTGTTTTTGAAAGTTGATGGTATAAAATCAGTTACTGTAATTCTTTCTTTGGAAGAAATTGCCGGGAAAAAGTAAAGCTTTGAAACATTGTCTCTTCCTGTCAGAACAAGATTGGACTGCCTGCTGTCTAAAATTTTTTTAAATATCGGATCAACATGGTCGCTGTGGACAAGCGAGGATGACCCTATTACCCAAATATTTTTATCATGGTTTTTATTTAGAACTTCAATGAATTTAAAAATATCCCTGATCACAACCACACCATAAGTGTCGTCACGGATCTCATCACCGGCCTGATGATAAGGCTGCCATGAAACCAGATTTCCGGTCCAAAGCCAGTAATCCACTTTTTTCGTATACGGATAAGTATTGTAAATATCAGTTGTAATAACAATGTCATCTTTTCCGGCGTGCTGGGCAACATATCTCCCTGTAGCGCCTGCATCCCAGTGATAAGTCATGGTAGTTGAGATGGAATAAAGTGTGTTGAGACTATCACTGTGCTTTATATTGGGGATTGCATTTGCTTCCCTTACATTAATACCGCTTAGTGAAAAGAAGGAAATAACAATAAAAACAACTGTTAAAAACATGCTGAAGTAAATTTGCGTTTTTTTGGTTTTTGCACCGTTTCCTGTATTTGATATTTTTCCTGATGCCTTGATTGCCTGGACATCATGATGCTTTGAAGCATGTATGTCGTTAAAAATCCTGCATACAGCAATAAAAATCCATTTTGTTATTGCAATTGTGCACAGGTATAAAACATAAGAAAAAATTAAAACAAAAAGTGGCATCAGAAAGTAAATGTACCTCTGCTGGTTATACATTTGCCCGAAGGATATGATAGTTACAGTGATCGTAAATATTAAATAAAGCATGAAGATATTGAAAGGAAATCTTGCCCTTCCGGCTTTCATTTCTATCTCACTTAGAAATAAGTCAC
>Ga0172371_10014425_pt1 | contig 10184 bp, 5 predicted proteins | sample Lak12m_FD_114543 | JGI IMG/M metagenome (GOLD analysis project Ga0172371, IMG submission 114543) | Freshwater microbial communities from Kabuno Bay, South-Kivu, Congo - kab_022012_12m | ecosystem: Environmental > Aquatic > Freshwater > Lake | place: Democratic Republic of the Congo: South-Kivu... | reverse complement strand
CCAAACCGTGAAGCATATCAGCGATACTGCTGTCGGGATGCAAAGAGTGGAGTAGCCAATGCCCGAGCTGCCCGAAGTCGAAGTGGCACGAAAAACAATTACACCATGCATCACAAACCGCACGATCCAATCGGTACTTGTTGCTCGAAAACAGTCGATCCGAACGCCGCTCGAAGACGTTGACAAATTCGCAAATCAGCTTTCGGGCCGGCGGTTGATTAAAATTGAACGCCGCGGCAAAGCTCTCCTCTTTCTCCTCGACCAAAACCTGGTTGTTATTTTCCACTTCAAGCTGGGCGCCGTGGTCAGCTGTCGAAAGGAACCGGCGGCCGAAACCGACGGAGTTGCACTTAATTTCACTGACGGGACCAGTCTCGACTTCACCAGACTGGCGTTAAGTGAGTTCCATCTGGTCGAAATAGACGGGCTGGAAAAAATCGATATCCTCAAGAATGGCATCGATCCGCTGGGGCGCGCTTTTACCGGACTTAAACTCGGTAATATTTTACCGGCAAAGAAACAACTGAAGGCGGCGATCACGGACCAGAAGCTGATCGGTGGCATCGGCAACGCCTGGGCCGACGAGATCCTCTGGCGAGCGCGGCTCAGCCCCTTCCGCAAGAGCGGTGACATGTCAGACCAGGATCTGGCAATCCTGTGCGATGAGATCAAGGAATCTCTCAGGGAGGGAATCAGGCTGGGCGGTGAGAAGGGATTCATTGATGCCCAGGGCCGCAAGGGAAAATATCAGCCCGTTGTTCATGGCCGGGACGGGCATCCCTGCCCTCGTGACGGCCATCCCATTGAAATGATCAGGCGGGGACGCACGACTTACTGGTGCCCAGAGTGCCAGAAATAGCGCGCCTGGGCATTCTCCCCATCTATAGAAATCCCCTCTGCAAAGGGATAGAATTTTTGCTTTGACGCGCCTACGACCAAAAGGAGTTGCAAAATGCCCGCTGCAGAACCTGCCAAAATCAGAAACGTAGCTGTTATTGGCCACCGCGGTACCGGCAAGACCAGCCTGACTGAGGCTATTCTTTTTTCCTCCGGCGCCATCAATCGCCAGGGCACGGTCGAGCAGGGCACCACGGTGGCTGACCATGACGATGATGAGAAGAAAAGACAGATGTCGATTTCGGCCAGCTTATGTAATCTCAAGTGGCGCGAGCGCAAAATAAATCTTTTAGATACCCCTGGCGATCCCAGTTTTCATGCCGATACCATCGCCGCCTTGCGCGTTGTCGAAGGCGCGATAGTTACTGTGAACGCGGCTCTGGGCGTCGAGGTCCAACATGAGCGGCTTTGGAAGCATTGCGAAGATAACGGGGTCAGCCGCGTTATATTCGTGAATATGATGGATCGTGAGCGAGCCGACTTTGCCGCGGCGGTTGATCAGCTGCAGGAAAGTTTTGGACAGGGCGCTGTTGCCGCCCAGCTTCCCATCGGTGCGGAAGACAAATTCGAGGGCATAATCGATTTGCTGACGATGAAGGCTTACCGCTACGATGGCGGTAAAAGCAGCGAAGGCGAAATCCCTGATGAAATGGCCGATCTGGTCAGCGAGTATCGGGACAAGCTGATGGACGCCGTCGCTGAAAGTGATGATGCCGTTATGGAAAAATATCTCGAAGGCGAAGAGATCTCCAATGATGAGCTGCACTCGGCACTCAAGGCAGGCGTGGCCGCGGGAGCCGTATTTCCCGTCGGCGCCGGTTGCGCCACCAAACTGGTCGGCGTCAACCTTCTGCTAGACATGGTGGTGGACGCCATCCCCTCCCCGGTGAAACGTGGACCGGTCAAGGCCATCGATGCCGGTTCCGGCGAAGAAATCGAGCTGGAATGTAAAACCGACGGTCCTCTGGCGGCTTTTATTTTCAAAACCCTGGCCGACCCCTTTAGCGGCCGCATAAACGTAATGCGCGTTTACTCCGGCGAACTGAAGAGCGATAGCAATGTCTTCAACGCCGTCAGCAAGGCCAAGGAACATATCGGCAAACTGCTGAATCTTCAAGGCAAGGACAACAGTACCGTCGATGTGGTGGGCCCTGGAGATATCGGAGCCATTGCCAAGCTGAAAGCAACCGATACCGGTGATTCTCTGTGCAATGAATCGCTGCAATTCACCTTCCAGCCGCTGCAATTCCCCAACCCGGTGATGTCTTTTGCCGTCGAGCCCAAAAGTAAGGGAGATGAGGAAAAGATCGGCACCGCCCTGAAGCGGTTTCAGGAGGAGGATCCGACACTGGTCGTCAAACGCGACCCGCAGACAAATGAACTGATAGTTTCAGGTCTGAGCCAGGTGCATGTCGAGGTTGTCATGGACCGCATGAAGGAGCGGTTCGGTGTCGAGGTCGAGCTGAAACCGCCGCGTGTCCCCTATCTGGAAACCATCCGCAAGGACGCACAAGCCCAGGGCAAGTACAAGAAACAGACTGGCGGGCGAGGACAATATGGTGACGCCTGGCTGAAAGTCGAGCCTCTTAACAGCGGCGACGGCTTTGAGTTCGTCGACAAGGTCGTCGGCGGTGTTATTCCCCGCGGTTTCATTCCTGCCGTCGAGAAAGGCGTCATCGAGGCTATGAAGGAAGGCGGACTCTCCGGCAGCCCCCTGGTGGACATGCGTGTAACCGTTTATGACGGTTCGCATCATCCGGTGGATTCGTCCGAAATGGCTTTCAAGATAGCCGCTTCAATGGGCCTCAAGAAAGCCATTGCCAGCGCCGACCCGATCATTCTGGAGCCAATAATGACCGCTCAGATAGTAGTTCCCGAGGAAAATGTGGGCGACGTCATCGGCGATATGAACTCCCGCCGCGGCAAAGTGCTGGGCATGGAACCCACGGGCAAGATGAACCAGGTAAATGCCGAGGTGCCATTAGCGGAAATGCTTACTTATGCGCCTGATTTGCGCTCAATGACCGGCGGCCGCGGCGATTACACCATGGAATTCCTGCGTTACGAGGAGGTTCCGGCTCATCTTTCGCAAAAGATTATCGAACAGGTTCAGGCTGAAAAAGAAGAAAAATAACCATTGAAAAAAGGGGTTGAATAAAACTGCTAAATAGTAGTACAATTGTCCTACATTATTGAGGCGAAAAGGGGTGACAGGAAAAACATGGTAACGAAAAGCGATAAAACAACTTATGAGAAGCCGATTCTCACCAGGCTTGAGAACATTAGGGACATAACTTTTGATTGTCCGAATTTTTCATGTAGTGTGACTGTCCCTCCAGCACCTTAAACCAGATAGTTTATTAGAGAAATTTAAAGCGGCCGGGAAACCGGCCGCTTTTTGTATGCTTCGAGATTCTTGGTCCTAAACTGCTTCCACAGTGGAAACCTCGGGAATCTCCTCGCGCAGGCGCTGCTCGATTCCCATCTTGAGCGTCATTTGAGACATGGGGCAACTGCCACATGCACCCGTTAGTTTCACCTTTACGACACCGTCGTCGGTCACATCTATAAGTTCCAAGTCGCCCCCATCCTGCTGCAGGGCGGGCCTGATACGATCAAGAGCTTCTTCAACCTGTTCACGCAACATCATTCACCTCCTTGTCGAAGGGACACCTATTAGATACCCCGCAATATTATGCCAGAAACACGATTGCATTCATAATCATGTGACCTTGATGGTCGCAGCAACCGCGGAGCCGCGGTTGTGACCCTGTTGATTTCCGTCCGCGCAGGTTGTTAGGATTCATTTGTGCGTTCCGCCGGTTGGTACACCACTGCATTGCCCTATGACACTGTCAGAAGACTTTCGCAGGCACTGGGTGTAAGCGAGGTAATGGCGGCGGTTCTGGCCCGGCGGGGATATTCTGATCCCGATATTGCCACCAGGTTCCTCGATACATGTAGCGGCTTGCACGATCCCTTCCTTTTTCCTCATATGCAAGCTGTTTGTGACCGGCTGCACTTGGCCGTCTCCCGTAATGAGAAAATCTGCATCCATGGTGATTATGATGTCGACGGAATAACGTCGACTGCGCTTTTGATGCATATCCTCCAGGATCTTGGCGCCGAGGTAACCTTTCACCTTCCCAACCGCTTCACCGAGGGTTACGGCATCGCCACTACCGCCATCGAAAAGATTGCCGCCGATGGCGCCAGGCTTTTGGTTACCGTGGACTGCGGAATTGGTGCCCGAGAGCAGCTGGCTGGTGCCGTCGAGCTCGGTCTTGACACCATCGTGATCGATCATCACCGGCCGGTGGCTGAAAATCTTCCACCGGGGCTGATTATTTCCCCCCTCCTCTGCAAGTATCCCTTCAAGGAACTTGCAGGGGTAGGCCTGGCTTTCAAAGTCGGCCAGGCGTTGCTAGGAGAAGGCTCAGCAGACCACGGGCAGGTGAATCTTCATCCCGATCTCAGGCGCCATCTGGATCTGGTAGCCCTGGGCACCATTGCCGACGTTGTGCCACTGGTCGACGAGAATCGTTCCCTTGTAAGAATCGGCCTCGTGCAGCTATCACGGACCGACAAGCCGGGGTTGATTGCGTTGATGCACGCCGGTCAGGTTGAGCCTGGCCGGGTCAATACCGGTCTGGTCGCCTTCCGAATGGCTCCCAGGATCAACGCAGCCGGCCGCCTCGACGACCCCCAGGCGGCGCTCGACCTTCTGCTCGCGGAAAATGAAGAGCAGGCGGAAGAGCTCGCCGGCAGGCTCGATGGCTTCAATCGCGAGCGGCAGCGGATCGAAAATCAGATGCTTGCCGAAGCGCGAAAGATGATCGGCGAGTGGCCGGAGGAACGTCAGCGGCAGCGGGGTTATGTGCTCAGTTCGCCAGGATGGCACGAAGGCGTAATCGGCATTGTCGCCTCCAGGCTGGTCGAGCTTTATTACCGTCCGGTCATCATGATCGCTGAGAATGAGGAAGAAGGCAGGGGTAAAGGCTCTGGACGGAGCATCAGCGATTTCGATCTGCATGAGGCACTTTTGGAAATGGACAGCCTGCTGCTCGCATCAGGCGGCCACCGTGCGGCTTGTGGACTGACTATCGACATTGCCAGTATCGGGGAATTCCGTGAACGATTCGCCAGTTACGCGGATGTGCGGTTGGCCGACGACGACGTTAAACCGAGACGCTACGTCGATGCCCTTGCCTGCGGCCGGGAGCTTACACTCGAGTTAACTCAGGAGCTTTCCCGGCTGGAGCCTTTCGGTCTGGGAAATCCCTCGGTGGAACTCCTGGTAACAGGCGCCCGCATCCAGGGCGACCGTATAACCCGGGACGGTCAGCACCTCCAGTGCCTGGTCGAGGCTGGCGGCGCCCGTGCGAAAGCCATTGGGTTCGGTCAGGCATTCATGCAGGAAAAACTGAAAACAGCACCAGACTGGGACATCGCTTTTCACCTCGAGCGCAATGAGTTCAACGGGTCAGTCGCGCCGCAGCTGCAACTGCGTGAGATTTTCCATCGCAGTACCGGACAGCCGGACGAAACCGGTTTTTGTCAGAGCAGGTGTGACCATCAATGTCCCGACCGCATCGCCAGCTCCGAATTCTGGGAATTGCTTGATGGCAATCTCGAGGTGCCTGCCGCCTGGATGCCCCCAACTGCAGATTATCAGGCCACGGTAGGCCGGATCGATTCCGGCCTGTCCGAACGTTTGATCGATCGGCGCAACTATGGCGGAATCAGCGCCCAGATAGCACGACTCCTTGCCGGCGGCGAAAGCATCCTGCTATTGACAGCGGATGTAGCCCGCCGGCGACGGCTCCTATCGCACGATCTGCCCATCATGGCCGGCAGCCTGCGGCAGACGATCCTGGCAAGCTCTCGTTGCAGCCAAACCACTATTGAACGCCGCCGCCAGCAAATCGTCGATGGCGGCCCGGCCCTCGTACTCGCGGACTTTGCCACAATCGCCAATGCTCCAGGCTTGGCCGCTGAATTTACGCACCTGGTTTTTATCGATCCACCCTGGAACCACAACGTGTTGAACGCCATTGCCAGGGCAGCGCCGACGGCCTGGATTCATTTATTCTACTGTAGCGATGAGGTACAATTTACGAGAAAGGTGCTTGAGCACGAATATGACCTTCGTGACCCGTTGATCAAGGTGTACAGGCACCTGGAACCGGGAACAAATTATCCTCTCGACGAAACCACGGAACGGCTTCTCCTGGCAGGCGGCAAGTATCTCCGGCAGCCAACCATGGTCGCCAGGTGCCTGAAAATCCTGGAGGAGCTGAAACTTGTTTCTATTGAGGATAAGACGGAACAACCGAAGTTGACATTGTTGGCGGCAAACAAAACCGAGCTCGACCGGTCTGCCACCTTCCTGGCAACGCAGACTTTTTACAGGGAGTGTTTACAATTCTTGAGCAAGTCGCTAAACGCGAAGATAATCTAGGCTCCGAAGAGGCGGCTCTTCAGGATCTGTTTCAGGCTGTAGCCGAATACAATCCCGGCTTCGACCGGGATCTGATTATGCGCGCCTTCCAGTATTCGCGCGCGCAACATGAGGGCCGTTTCCGCAAAAGCGGCGAGGACTTCATCTATCATCCCCTGGGCACTGCCCGTATCTGCGCCGACCTCAAACTGGACAGCGTCACCATCGCTGCGGCTCTGCTGCATGACGTCGTCGAGGACACACCCACCACGGTGGCTACTATCCGCAAGATGTTCGGCGACGAAGTGGCCGAACTCGTCGATGGCCTGACCAAACTGCAGAAAGTCTCACTCAAGAGCGAGGAAGAAGAGCAAGCTGACAACCTCCGCAAGATGATCGTCGCCATGGCGAAGGACATCCGCGTTATCCTGATCAAGCTGGCCGACCGAACGCACAACATGAGAACCCTTTGCTACATGGACAAGCAGAAGCAGATCCAGAAAGCCAAGGAGACTCTGGAGATTTATGCCCCACTGGCTCACCGTCTCGGTATTTACAGCATCAAGTGGGAACTGGAAGACCTGGCTTTCGCCGCGCTTCATCCGCGTAAGTACTCAGAGCTGCAGCAGATGGTCGCCCAACGGCGGGCTGATCGCGAAACTTATGTAGCCCAGGTGGCGGAATATCTGAAAGTCGAGCTCGACAAGGTCGGCATCAAGTCGGACATCGAAGGCCGCGCCAAGCATTTCTATAGCATTTACACAAAGATGGTCAAACGCGGTAAGGAATTCAACGAAATTTATGATCTAACCGCCATGCGCGTGCTGGTGGACACGGTGAAGGACTGTTACGGCGCCCTGGGTATCATCCATTCCCTCTGGAAACCGATGCCAGGCCGTTTCAAGGACTACATCGCCATGCCCAAGTTCAACATGTACCGTTCATTGCATACGACCGTGATCGGGCCCCAGGGCAAACCTCTGGAGATCCAGATTCGTACAGGCAAGATGCATCAGACTGCTGAATACGGGATCGCTGCGCACTGGCTCTATAAAGAGACAAGCAAGACGAAAAAAACGAAGGAGCAGAAGGACGACAAGCTTGCCTGGCTCAGACAGATGATGGAATGGCAAAGCGAGACCGAGGACCCCAAAGAGTTCATGAAGACCCTGCGAATCGATCTGTTCGAGGAAGAGGTCTATGTTTTCACACCCAAGGGTGAGGTCGTCAGTCTGGCCGCCGGCTCAACTCCGGTAGACTTCGCTTATGCCGTTCATACCGATGTCGGTCACCATTGCGTCGGCGCCAAAGTCAACGGCCGGATCGTACCATTGCAACATACGCTGCACAGCGGCGACTTCATCGAAGTCCTGACCTCTAAATCCAGCCAGGGCCCCTCACGAGACTGGCTGAACTTCGTCAAAACCAGCCGTGCCCGCAACAAAATCCGTCAGTGGTTTAAAAAAGAGCGTCGTCAGGATTCCGAGCACATCGGCCGCGAGCTGCTGCAGGAAGCACTCCGGCGCAAGGGTCTTGCCAGCCAGAAAATAGTCGCCTCCCCCACTTTTGCGGAATTGACCCGTTCGATGGGATTCCTCAAAGCGGAGGACCTCTATGTCAGCCTCGGTACCGGCAAGACCTCCCCACAGCAGGTGCTGACCAAGATCACTCAGCAGCTCGAGGGTTCCGGTGAGATTCCGCTCGTAGTGAGCAAGTCAACGATTCCGGCACGTGAACGGTCTGCAACAGCGCCGCCTAAGGAATTGGGCATCAGCGTCGACGGCGTCAGCGACGTTGGCGTACGTCTGGCGAAATGCTGCAAACCTTTGCCGGGTGACAAGATCGTGGGTTACATATCGTTGGGCAAAGGCGTAAGTATACACCGGAAGGACTGCCCCAACGCCAAGGCGCTCGATCTGCGATCGAACGAACGCTTCATCGACGTTGCCTGGAAGGGAGCATCCGCGAAAGCCTTCCGGGCAGAGTTTCAGGTCGAGGCCATGGACCGCAGCCACCTGCTGGAAGATATTTCACGGGCGCTCAGCGAGTCCGGAATCAATATAGTCTCCGCCCAGTGCAGCACGACTACCGATCACATGGTCAAAGACCGTTTCGTGGTAGAGATCGGTGATGCCAAACTGCTGGATACTGTGCTGGATACCATCAAAGGCATCGATACCGTTTTCGACGCCTATCGCATAACCCCAGGCGTCATCGAAGACTGACCATGACCGGGAGGGGTTGAGAACCTGAAAACCGGCGACGATAGCGCCAGAGGTTATGGGCTGCGCAGATGGATGGTCATAGCCACAGTGATCATCATGGCGATCGTCTTACTGGGGGCAGGCATCGGTGTCTGGAAGCTGACCGCCGGAAAACCTGCCAGCGCACCATCCGTAACATCGACACGTGAAGCCGGCGACATCGGCGATTAACGAATCCAGGTCAGCCAGCGAATATCTTACCCGGGTTCAGGATCCCCGCCGGGTCAAATACACGCTTGATCCCCTTCATCAACAAAAGTGTTTCCGCCGTCATCGACCCGGTCAGATATCCCGATTTGGCTATGCCGATGCCATGCTCACCTGAGAGCGTGCCACCCAATTCCAGGGCGGCTGAAAAAATTTCCCCGACTGCGGCATCTGTGCGAGTCATTTTCTCGCAATCGCGTACATCGGTCAGTATATTTGGATGCAGGATACCTTCTCCGGCATGGCCAAAGACGGCAATGACAAGATCGTTTCTAGCGCCGATTTTCTGAATTCTCTCCAACATCTCCGGTATACGGATACGGGGAACGGTGACATCCTCGCCGATCCTGGAGGAAGACAGACGGCTCAAAGCCGGTGATATGGATCGCCGCGATTCCCAAAGTTCCTCCGATTCGGCATCGGTCTGTGCGGTTCGCACGACCCGGCCGCCGCAGGTTTCGGCAGCCTTTATTGTTCGCTGCAATTGTGGTGTCATGCTGGCCAATTCCCCATCAACTTCCGCCAGCAATACAGCTGCCGCATCACCGGGAAGATGCCCGGGACGAAAACGCTCGACGCAATCAATCGCGACACTATCCATTATTTCCAGAGCCGCCGGCACGATACCCTGCTCATTGATAGCTGCGACCGCCGTGCCGGCATCGCCCAGTTTTTCGAATGCCAGCAAAACGGTGCGGCGCGCGGGCGGCTTGGGAATCAACCGTAAAGTGATTCCGGTGATGACGGCCAATGTACCTTCAGACCCGACTAACAGACTGGTCAGATCGTAACCGGCAACGTTACGCTGAGTCTCGCCCCCCGATCGAAATACGTCGCCAGTGGCCAGAACACCCTCAAGGCCGACAACATAGCTTCCGGTAGCTCCATACTTGACACCACTGGGACCACCGGCATTTTCAGCGACATTACCTCCCAGAGTACAGACCCGGGTCGAACTGGGATCGGGTGGATAGAACAATCCTTCGGCGTCGGCAGCCTGACGCAGGTCCCAATTGGTAATCCCCGGCTCTACGACTGCCAGCATTTCAGCCGGATCCAGTCGCAGCAATCGATTCATTCGATTAAGGTGCAGCACCACACCGCCCTCCATGGGCACGCTGCCACCGGAAAGACCGGTGCCAGCCCCACGTGCGATGACCGGTGTTCCCTCCTCAGTCGCAGCGGCTAATAGCGCTGCGACTTCAGTTGTCGAGCCAGGATGTACGACAAACTCGGGTCGAGCCTGTACCGCGGTCCCGTCATACCCGTAACAAAGGAGATCCTCTGCCCGCACGCTCACATGGTCTGCCCCAACGATGCTTTTCAGTTTGTGGATGAACAATCTGCGCAAGGCCTCGGTCCTTATCCATTTTTCT
>Ga0172371_10014424_pt1 | contig 10185 bp, 8 predicted proteins | sample Lak12m_FD_114543 | JGI IMG/M metagenome (GOLD analysis project Ga0172371, IMG submission 114543) | Freshwater microbial communities from Kabuno Bay, South-Kivu, Congo - kab_022012_12m | ecosystem: Environmental > Aquatic > Freshwater > Lake | place: Democratic Republic of the Congo: South-Kivu... | reverse complement strand
GTGTTTACTGCCCGTCCCTGCATGCATCCCTACGCAGCCACACACATGCTTTTCGCCCGACCCTTCATAATATTATTAATAATTGTATTTTTGAATAAATAAATATTTCAATGACTAAAGAACAAGCAAAAATTGAAATTGAAAAATTAGTTAAACGATTTGAATTTCATTTAAACGAATATAAAAACAGCGAATACAATGAAACCCAAACAAGGCGGGACTTCATTGACCCGTGCTTTAAGACACTTGGCTGGGACATTGACAACGAACAAGATTATGCTGAAGCATACAGAGAAGTAATTCACGAAGACAAAATAAAAATCGCCGGAGCAACAAAAGCACCTGATTATTCATTTAGAATTGGCGGAGGAAAAAGATTATTTTTTGTTGAAGCAAAAAAACCAAGCGTTGCAATTAAAGATGATATTCATCCGGCATATCAGGTTAGACGCTATGGTTGGAATGCAAAATTAGCAATTAGTATTATCACTGACTTTGAAGAATTTTCAATTTATGATTGTTCTAAAAAACCAAGTCCTACTGACAAAGCCTCTGTTGCACGAATTGAATATTTTACTTATAAAGATTACCTGACAAAGTTTGACTTTCTTTGGGAAACGTTTTCAAAAGAACATGTTTTAAAAGGGAGTTTCGATAAGTTTATTCAAAATTCTGCAAGCAAAAAAGGTACGGCAACTGTTGACAAAGAATTTTTAGAATCACTTGACAAATGGAGAACTTATTTAGCAACTTCAATTAGTTGGAATAACAAAAACCTTGACGAAGACGAAATTAATTTTGCAGTTCAGCAAACAATAGACAGAATAATATTTTTACGAATAGCCGAAGACAGAAGTGTTGAAATATATGGTAATTTAAAAACAGCCATAAAACAAGGCGAATATTATCAAAATCTTTTTAAGATATTCCAGGAAGCAGACGACAAATACAATTCAGGATTATTTGACCTTAAAAAAGATAAAATAAGCAAGGACTTAAAAATTGAAAATAAAGTCATAAAGACTATTGTTAGCGAATTATATTATCCTGAAAGTCCTTATGAATTCTCGGTTTTATCAGTAGAAATATTAGGTAGCGCTTATGAGCAGTTTCTGGGAAAAACTATTTCCATTGACAATGCACATCATGCTAAAATTGAAGAAAAACCAGAGGTTAGAAAAGCAGGTGGTGTTTATTATACGCCTCAATATGTTGTAGATTATATTGTGAAAAATACAATTGGTAAACTAATTGACGGCAAAACTCCAAAAGAAATAAGCAAAATAAAAATAGTAGACCCTGCCTGCGGCAGCGGTTCTTTTTTAATTGGTGCTTATCAGTATTTACTTGACTTTCATAAAAATTATTATTCTAATAATGGCAAGCCATTAAAAGGTAAAAAGGAAAGCACTTTGACACCTGAGGGAAATTTGACAACGGCAGAAAAGAAAAGAATTTTGTTAAATAATATTTTCGGTGTTGACATTGACGTAAATGCAGTTGAAGTAACAAAGCTTTCATTGTTACTTAAATGTATGGAAGGTGAAACAAATGCTTCAATTAATTTTCAATTTAAATTGTTTAACGAAAGAGTTCTGCCAACACTTGACGAAAATATTAAATGTGGAAATAGTTTGGTTGGCACCGATTTTTATTCAGATGAATTTAATTTTGGTGAAGAGAAAAAAACAAAACCATTTAGTTGGCAAAAAGGATTTTCTGAAGTTTTTAAACAAGGTGGTTTTGATGTCGTAATCGGAAATCCACCATATGTAATGTTGCAGAATCTTGAAACAAGAGAGGTTTTTGATTATGCTCTTAAGAAATTCCAATCAGCCAAATATAAGATTGATACTTACCAAATATTTACCGAACAATCAATTAATTTATTAAAAATCGGTGGTCTATTGGGTTTTATTACTCCAAATACTTTTCTTAAAAATATTCACTCTGAACCATTAAGAAAATTTATAATTGAAAATACCATTCTAAATGAAATTCTTTTATTTAACTATTCTGTATTTGCAGCTGCAAGTGTAGATACTTGCATATTCATTTTTGAAAAAGGAAAAGCAACAAAGAAAAGTGAGCTTTCAGTAAAAGCTTCGGATATACCATTTGAAATAAAAGCACTTTCAAAAATTCAACAATCTATATTTTCAACAAATAACAGAACAGATTTTAATCTTCTCATTTCAGATAATGATTCAGAGGTTTTAAATAAATTTTCTAAAAACACAAAGCCACTTTTAAATTATTGCGGTGCATATTTTGGAATTCAAACTTTTGACAGAAAAAAATATGTTAGCGAAAATAAATTGAATAATAATTATGAACCTGTTATTGATGGTGGAAATATTGAACCATATAATTTAAAGCCATCTAAAGAGTTTGTTAATTACATTCCAACAGCAATTAAAAGTGGTGGAAGTGAAGCTATTTACAGACAAGACAGAATTTGCATTAGACAAATTGGAGCTTCGCCAGTTGCAACTTTTGTTCCAGCGAATATTTTTACACTCAATACAATTTACAACGTTTATCTTAAAGACAAAAATTTGATTAGTCTTAAGTATTTATTAGGTATTATCAATTCGAATACAACAAAATATTTTTGGAAAAAGAATAATTCAGATGAGAAAAAAACATTTCCAAAAATTAAAAAAGAAGGCATTCTTTCTATTCCGATCCCAAATATAACAAATGACAATAAATATTTATGTGATGAAATAGCCAAGTTAGTTGAAAATATCTTAAAACTAAACGTAGAAAAAGTTGAAACAAAATTGCAAACTAAAATTTCTCAAATTGAAAGCAAAATTGACTATAGTAAAAGTAGAATCGACGAAATTGTATATCAACTCTACAGCTTGACAAAAGATGAAATTAGAATAATAGAAAGCAGTTAAATATGCACTTATTTTGACAAATATGATAGTTCAAACCATAAAAACAAATTGTAATACAGTTTTTTCGGAAAGTATATATGCACAACTTATGGATAGCACAAACTTTACTGAAGAATTGATAAGAATTAGAAATTCATTTAAAAAAGAAAGTGATAGAGCATTAATAATATTGGCTTGTTCTGCAATTGATGTGCTTTTAAAAAGAATTATTGAAAAGAAATTTATTGCAGTTTCTCATAAAAAGGAAAAACTATTAGGAAAGACTCAACCATTATCATCTTTTCATTCGAAAATTGAAATTGCTTATAGAATAGGAGTTATTTCAGAAAATTTAAAAAGAGACTTAAATATTTTGAGAGATATGAGAAACATATATGCTCACAATTTGGATGACACTACTCTTGAAGACAAAGAAATGGTGGACAGAATTAATACTATTATGATTAATTGCCCTAAAGTTGAACATAACTCAAAAAATGGTAATAGAAATCCTTCAAATAGAAGAAGAATTGAAATATTTATTGGAACAGTTCTAGTAAGCCTTAATAATACTTTAAAGCAAATTGAAAAAATAAATAATACTTCAAAAGAATTATTTCTTTACGATGAAATTAAATAAAAATAAGATTTATTCCTAAAATGATATTTACACTTCCTTCCCTACGCTGTCAAGCACATTGGCAAAACACACTAAGCAATCGTTTAAACCAAATTTTGCCAAAGAGCTTTCCAGCCCGTCCCGCTCTGACACACGGACTAAATGACATTGCTGCAAATTTGACAAGACAGTACTTTGAACAAAACAAAAACGGCCTAATTGGTAACACAGCACAAAAATTAATTGGGCGGCGGTAACAACTTGACAATGGTAACAAATATCAATCATAGTAGCGGTTTGACAAGTAAGTGCAAGCAAAATGCCCAACTTAATTCTGTGCTAAACCGTTACCAACAAGGCGAGGAAAAAAAGACAGCGACAACAACAATGACAGACAAAATGGTTTGAGAATGAATGAAAAAAAATGACATGAAAGGAAAAAGATTTAGTTTTTTTGCCGACCCACAAGAAAGAAAAGCAAAAAGCCAACCCACATTTGGCACATTGCCTTTTGCCCGACACACAAGCCGACGCTTCGCAAAAGGCAAAGAGCCAAATTTTTCCAACCCGCTTCGTTTTTATGATAATGATTTTATTTCAGGAAAATTCTATGATACGTTAGCTAATTTAAGCTATAGTTCCACGTATCATTTTAAAATATTACCGATTCTTGGAACTGGAACGGAAAACTTAAACCGTAATATTATGAAAAGGATTTTTACTTTTTTTGCAGCATTGTTAGTTCTCTCAGTTGTTTCTTTCGGTCAAACAACGCAGGAGGAATACAATTACATTACAAAAGGATACAAGGTTCAAATTGAAAGTGGTCTTGATATGAAGAAAGGCTACTCATTGAAAGATCTTGGAGATTGGGGCTTGACATTTGGTGCCGAAAAAAGAAATGTTGAATTTAAGGGGCTTTATCGTACAAATGAAACAAAGCCTTGTGCCATTATGATGATCTATAAACGAACTGACATTTCAAATGGGGCAACATATTATATATGTATACCGCATCCAAAGTCAGAGGAGTCCATTTGGAATTCTACCCTTGAATTTATAAATACTAATACGGACGAGAAAAATATTTCGATGTCAAAGACCATTATTTGGGCATTAATGAAATTTGCATCTCAAGAAGTAACTCAGTAACATTAACAATTTAAATCTTATAAATATGAAAAGAATTTTACTTATTTTTTTGGGTATAGTTTTTAGCTTTACCTTGTTTGCCGAATCAGTAAATCCTGAGCAGGCAGCGAAAATTGCAAAGAATTTCTATATGCAAATGAGTATAAACAAAGGGGTCTCAAACTTTTATTTATCTCTTGCCTTTACTGTAAAATCTATGGACGTGTCAACTTCAAAAGGAATGCAAGGACAGGAAATACCATTGATTTATATTTTCAATGTTAATCAAAATGATGGTTTTGTTATTGTTTCAGCTGATAATTCAGTATCTCCTATTTTGGGATATTCCTTATCAGGAACTTATACTGGCACTAACTTACCGCCAGCTTTTATTAAATTAATTGAAAAGTACAAAAAAGAAATAGTTTATGTTATTATAAATCAAATTGAATCGGATAATGAAATATCTCGACAATGGAGGCTTCTTGAAATTGGCGAATCATTATTCAATGCGAAGGCAACGAAAAGTGTGAATCCACTAATAGCTACTCATTGGGATCAATTGCCTTATTATAATGCTATGTGTCCGTATGATTATTCATATAGTGAAAGAACTATTACTGGTTGTGTTGCCACTGCTATGGCTCAAATTATGAAATTTTGGAATTACCCAGCTACTGGTTCTGGAATGCATTCTTATAATCATGCAACTTATGGCACATTATCTGCAAATTTTGCTGCAACTACATACGATTGGAGTGCAATGCCTAATAATGTAACCAGTGCTAATAGTGCCGTAGCAACATTAATGTACCATTGTGGTGTTTCTGTTGATATGAATTACGGTGTAGCTTCAACTGGAGGTAGTGGAACAAATACCCTAAACTGCGTAAATTCATATAAAGATTATTTCAAATATTCTTCAACCGTACAAGGAAAGTATCGTTCCGATTATACTGATAATGCATGGATTAATTTATTAAAAACGGAACTGGATGCCGGCAGACCTGTTCATTATGCAGGAACTGGTACTGGTGGTGGTCATTCTTTTGTATGTGATGGATATGACAATAATGATTTTTTCCATTTCAATTGGGGTTGGTCTGGTTCTTCAGATGGATATTTTAATATTGATGCTCTAAATCCAGGTTCTTTAGGATCTGGTGGTGGATCAGGTGGATTTAATACTAACCAAAGAGCCATTATTGGGATACAGCCTGCTTCTGGTTCAGTTACATCAATCATTAATATGAATTCATCAATAACAGTTTCCCCTAATCCGATTGACTTTGCACAATCATTTACTGTGAATGCCGACGTAACAAATGCTGGCACTAGTAATTTTAGCGGTGATTATTGTGCAGCATTATTTACATCTTCAGGTGATTTTATTGATTATATTCAAACTCTCACTGCAAGTGGTTCTCCTTTACAGCCGGGTTATCATTATACAGGTGGTTTGACCTTTTCAAATTCAGGTATGTTAACTGTTCCCGGCAATTATATTGTTGGTATTTTTTATCGTGACCCAAGTGGAAACTGGAATTTGGCAGGAAATTCATCATATTCAAACCCTATTAGTGTAACGATTAATTCACCATCTGATTATATTCAACTTTATTCGACGATTACACCCTCTCCAACTACTTTTGTCCAGGGTCAATCAGCGTCTGTGAATTTTAATTTGATTAATGACAATAGTGCTACATATTATGGCTCATATCGAGCAAATTTATATGATTTGGAGGGGAATTTTGTTCAAACAATTGGTACTATCAACGAAACAAATGGATTGCCCGCAGGTTATATATACTCTTCTCCATATATTACATTAAGTACATCTTCAATTACTGCAACCCCAGGTACTTATATCTTGGCAATTGAAGAATTAGAAAATGGTTATTCAGATTGGTATTTGGTTGGTGGACAATATCACCCAAATCCAATAAATATTATTGTTGTTGAACCTTCTCTATCTCCTGACATATATGAAGCAAATAATAATGAAAGTTCGGCATATAATTTACCATTGGCTTTTTCAAGTGGAACAGCTACAAAGAACACAAATGGCTCAAATCTACATATTGGTAGCGATTTAGACTATTACAAAGTTGATTTACCTACAGGTTTTAATTATTCGATTTCTGCAAGAGTTCATGATAGTTACAGTAGTGGAAATGGGCAGACCTATACTGGTGATGTGTTATTTTCTTATTATAATGGATTTACTTGGTCAGAAGCATATGATGATGTTTTGTCTTCGAATATTAGTATCACTAATGGAGGCAGTGTAATATTTAAGGTATCTCCTTATTATACAGGCGAAACAGGTACTTATTTACTTGACATGTCTATTACCCAAACTGTCGGTATTAATGAGATTGAGGATATTTCAAATTCAATTTCACTTTATCCTAATCCTGCAAATGAATTTGTCAATTTTGACTTTACGAATTGCTCGCAAAAAATAAGCAATCTAAAAGTTTACGATAATATTGGTCGTGAAATAAGTAGTTACAGCCTGTCTGAATTTTCAGGTAAAGTTTATCCTTTATCAGTTGCAGACTTTTCAAATGGTTTATATTTTGTCGGTATAGTAACTGATAAATACGTAATTACTAAAAGATTTACAATTCAGAAATGAAACAGAAAATAATAATTGACCATTTTTTAATATTCATTTTAACTGGTCTATTAATGAGTTCCTGCGGAGCATCCCGATCAAATAATCAAAAAAACGAGCCCGTTGATTATTCGGGTGCTCCTACAATAATATATAAAACAAAACATGATTATTCAATGAATGTACCTGTGACACTTTCTGCTGATAAATCGAAGATTGTCAGTTACCCTTCAGTTGCAGATATTTATTACAAAGGAGAATTGTCGTATCCTTATAAACTTGAGAATGGATACCTTTTGGATAATCGTGGAATAAATGAAAATGCCGCCTTTCTTAAATATACTTACGAAGAGTATTGTAAATTGAAAGAAATTCCAAAACTTTCAGAATTGTACATTTCTATAATTGACAAAGACCCATTTATTGAAATTTATAATTGTGGTAATCGGTACAGATTTAAAAATGAAATTGAAGAATTAAACGACCTAATAAAAAATGACGAGTTGAAAAAGTATAACAAGTTGAAATAAAGCCAGCCCACACAGCCAAGCACAATGTCAGGTCGCACTTGCCAACGCTAAACCAAAACCTGCCATAGAGCTTGTCTGTTTGCCGGCGCTGACTTTGCCGACACAAAAAACTAAATTTTTTTAAGACAGAGAAATCTGAATGACTGAAAAGAAAGATAATCTCAAACCATTGACAAACAAGAACGCCCAGTTGGTAACAAAGTGTATGTGCCATAAGGGTTTAAGTGGGTATTCAAGTATTGTAGCCCGCTCAAAATTTCGTGTCGGTGGACAGGAAACTGCTCCGCAATCCCTTACGGCACATACACTCGACCGTTATGGGCAAGTTTAAAAAAAGACAACGACACGATGGACGGACACGTATGAATTTTAACTTTGACACCTCTTGACAGTAATTCACGACTGACAAGACAAAAAAATAAAAGTGGAGACCAGCAACCACTCAAAAAAACGGGGCGGCACCGAAAAGCCATATGAGTAGGGGGAAATTAAAATTAAATAAAATGAGAAAACTATTACTTTTTACAATTGTAGTGCTAAGCACATGTTTTGTAAACGCCCAATGGGTTCGCCAAATCGGTGAAACCGGAAATGATGATGTTAAAGATTGCATCTTAGATAAAAATAAGAATCTTTATGTTACAGGTAGCTATCAAGGTACTGTAGATTTTGGAAATGGACATATAAATTCAAGTGTTAACAACACTATGGATTTTTTTACAGCTAAGTATGATGAAAATAATAATTGTCTTTGGACCACATTCTTTGGCACAACCTATGAGGAAAAAGGTATAAGAATATTTCTTGATACAATAGATGGCAGCATTTATTCAGTTGCTAAATATGGCGGCGATCCTAATGTTAATATACCATCTTGGGGCTTTTTTAAAAATAATTCGAACGGTACAGAAAGTTGGTACAACTGGATAACGGAGGGACAAAATGTTGTTGTATATAGTGATTTCAAACAAACTACATCAAAAATAGAACTTTTAATATTAAGTACTGCATCAAGTTTTACAATTGAAAGTCATGATGCTACTGGTACAATAATTAGTAATACTCCTTTCACATTTCCTTTCAGTTCAGCTAACGGATCAGGTGGTGTGTTACACTTGATTCTAAATAAATCTAATGGCTCTATTTATGCTTCACATATTTATAGTTACTCAAATGCTTTTATTAAAGATGCAAAATTTGACGGTGATAGTATTATTATTGCTGGAGGCTTCACTGGGTCAACTCAAATTGGAACTTTCTCTTTATCAGCAACGATGGGAATGTTGGATGGGGATGGATTTTTAGCTTCAATAAATCCTTCAGGTAATTGCAATTGGGCTAAAAAATTCTCACAAGGTACAATTGCTGAAACAGACGAGGCTGCAGGCATTTTAGTTGTTGGTTCGAAAATTTATTTTTTTAACTCTATATTAAGTACTTTTAATTCAGATGGTTTTCTTTGTTATTATGATCGTTTAACACAAAATACGGTTTCAAATACATCAGGAACAATCTCTTATGCTGGTTCGACATTTTATACGCCAGGATTTAAAACTTCTAAAATTAAAAATGATAAAATGCTGATATCTGCTTTTTCATATTTTATGGGTTGTAATTTCTCAGAAGGTAGCGGTGTTAATGAATATGATATGAATTCACTTACCCATAGTACACTTGTTACTTTCCCGTCTGGTAGTAGTGTTATTAGAGGATCATTTGCATCAGATTCAACAAGCTTATATATAGTTGGGGCATTTGCAGGTAGCACTAATTTTGACGGTACAATTTTAAGTACAATACCAAGTAATGTTTATGATGGTTATATTTTTAAAAAAAATTATACTTTTTATCCTACTTCTATACCCTCTATTTCACAAAATAATTATGCGTTTACTTTATACCCAAACCCTACAAATGGTATATTAACAGTTAGCAGTAATGGCAATATTAATTCAATAGTTATATACAATGTACTCGGAGAATTAATCTATTCAGTCCCCAATAATATTCAACTAAGTTCAAATGAAATTGACCTTTCTAATTTTCCGAAAGGTATCTATTTTGTGAAAATTTATGATGGAGAGAAAACATATGCAGAAAAAATTGTGAAACAGTAGTTACATTTAACGAATGACAGAAAAGTAAACCAGCCCATAACACCATGCAAGTATTTAGCGGGCGACAGCGTTCATTATGACACATTATTCACAAAATAAAATTCGTAACGGTATGACACAGTCTGCAAGGAAATGCCCGCCAAATCCTGCATTGAACCGTTAGCGTTCATTGCAAAAATGAAAAATTCAAATAAAATAATATTATTAGTTTTAATTATTACAAGTTTCACAGCATGCGTGACTTCAAAGCAATCTGAATCTATAAAATTTGCCAATT
>Ga0172371_10014422_pt1 | contig 10185 bp, 6 predicted proteins | sample Lak12m_FD_114543 | JGI IMG/M metagenome (GOLD analysis project Ga0172371, IMG submission 114543) | Freshwater microbial communities from Kabuno Bay, South-Kivu, Congo - kab_022012_12m | ecosystem: Environmental > Aquatic > Freshwater > Lake | place: Democratic Republic of the Congo: South-Kivu... | reverse complement strand
CTTAGTGAAAAATTAAATAAACTAGTACATCCAAACTCCACATCATTTTTATTAGTTACTCTTAAACCACTAGCAGAGCCTTCTTGTCCACTTCCCTCTACTGATGTGTCAAATGTAAATTTAGATATTGTAGAACCAATTCCTGTTATAAGTGTATAACCTGTGTTTGCAGAAAGTACTTTACTGTCTTCTGAGTCACAGCCTTCTTGCCCAATACAAAATGTTTTAGTTTCGGTTTCTTCCGCATCTTGGTCTTTTATAGTAAAACTCATACCTTCGCTAAGTATTTCTATACTTTCAGAATTTTTCCCAGTTAATTTTAGTTGTATAGAAACAGATTCATCGCTAGGGAATATTCCTTTTATATTTATTATTTTTACATTAAATTTTACCGAATTTCTATTTATGTTTACTGCTTCAAGATTAACACAAGGTGTTGTAGTGTCACATCCTTGGGTCGTTTGTTGTGCTTCTGCTTTTTTTGTTTCTATGTTTAATGCTAAATTATTTTTTTTATTGAGTTCTAAATTAGCAGAAAAAGGAGCTAGAAAAATAGCTGTTATAAGTATCAGTATTATTGTTTTAGATAAAAATCTTTTCATCTATATATTTTCTTTTAATTCTAACACTTTTCTTTTAATTTTGTAATAAGATTTTATGAACTTTTTAACTTTCTATCCATAAATTTTATAATCTTTCTTTTTTCTTAAAATTTTATTAAGTTTTATAAACTTATTACTTTTCAAAAAATAACTGTAAGTTATTTTTTGAAGTAGTATTCATATTCTGAAGCATTCTTGAAATCAGTTGTGGTGTTTCTTATATCTATTATTTTATTATTATAATATTCATATACAGTTAATTTATTTCCGATAAGTTGAAGTTGATAAGCAGCCACATCTGGAAGGCTGACACGAATTTCCTTTCCATCAGTTCCGACATAACCAAACATTTTAGCTAATTGGTCTGATAAATTCCAAGCAAAAGTTTCTAAATTATTTCCTTCCACATAACCATATAATTTAGCAAAAGTTATATCAGCCATTATTTGTTTAGTGAAAACTGTTTCAATCCCTTCGTGGTAGCGAACAATAGCAAGAGAAGGCGGAGTGGCTATTTGTCCTAGTACCAATGTTGGTGTTTGATTATTTTGCCAAGTTCCATTTCCTATTCCTTCTGTCCAAGTGCCTATTGTATCATCTACTGTTCCATTAGTAATAGTCCAAGTTCCTGTGCCTGTACCACTAGTCCAAATTCCTGTTCCTGTTCCTGTTTGAGTCCAATTAGCAATACCTATTCCACCTATTCCTGTATTAGTATTCCAGTTTCCTGTTCCTGTACCAAAATTCCAAATTCCACCACCACCACCATTAACAATAATTCCTCCACCTCCACTAATACCAATTCCTCCTTCACCTGGTTCAATAATAATACCACCCGGAGCAATACAATTAGGCCAAATTCCAGTCCAAGCTATTGGGCATACTCCGCTAGTCCCTGGGTCAATACAAGTAGGCCATACACCTTCCCAACCTACTGGACAAAAATTAATAGTTTGTGCTTCTTCTACACATACAGGGTATGTTCCAACAAATCCTGTTGGACAAGTTCCTATAGTTCCAGGACCAATACAAGTAGGCCATACACCTTCCCAACCTACTGGACAAAAATTAATAGTTTGTGCTTCTTCTACACATGAAGGGGGTGTTCCTATCCAACCAGTTGGGCAAAACTCAACATCAATAATAGCTGGAGGGTCACAATTAGGATATATTCCAGTCCAACCAGCAGAACAACTTTCAGTTTCAATACTTCCCCCACCATTTCCAGTGTCAGTACTTATGTTGGTTGTAAAATTTAAAGTATTTCCAAAAAATATTTCATTATCGTTTGCTACCGCTCTAAATATGTATCTTGTATTTGGCTTTAATCCTGTTAAAGAGAAACTGAGATTTCCATAAAGATTACTATAATTACCAATAGAATGACTTTGTTCTCCTACTTTTTTCCAAGGTTGAATAACTCCGTCAAAAGCTGAAACAGTATTTATTATTTTTTCTGCAATATATTTTTTTATAGTTTCAAAGAAAGATATAGATGTTGTTGTATCTTCTTTATATTCAAAATAAGTAGTGACATCTTTAGTAGCGCTATAAGAGCCATTAATGGTTGCAGTGGTAGAAGAAATATGAGTAGCTTCAGTTGTTGTTATTGTTGTTTTTAATGGGTTGGTATGAAATTGTTTTACAGCACCTTCTCCTCCTGCATAAATTATATTATTTTCATTTGAAATTATAGCGCAATAATAATATGTTGTATTGGGAGTCAAATTATTTATTTGGTAAGTAAAATTTACTATATTTTGAACTGCATCTCCAAGATTTATATCTTTAGTAGCAATCATATTTGTTCCATAAATGTCGTTACAAAAAATTGGAGCAATAGTTGATTTAGAATATCTGAAATAAGCTGTAATAGGTGTTATTGGAGTATTACAAGGTAAACCAGTTTTTGAACTATATCCTAAAACTCCATAACATCCATCTATATATAAACCTGCTCCACCTCTTAAAGTTGCTGTGGTGTCTGTAATATCTATTACATCACCAGTAGAAACTAGAAATGCCTGTGAAATAAAAGGAAAAAAAAGTAGAGTGATTATTATTATTTTTAATATATTTTTTTTCATTTCATTTTTTACTTTATGATTTTTTTATATTTACTTTTTAATTTTACAAATTTTAATAATTTACTCTTTTTAATAGACTCCGATTATGGTTTCCCATGGTCCACCTTTTCCATCATCGCCTTCAAACTTATATCTATTTCCTACTGCTGTATATCTAAATTGACTATCTGTACTCATTCCAAATATGTCGTGTATTTGTAATCTTTGTGAACCTCTAACTTCAGTATAATTTAAGCCTCCATCTTGTACATATCCACTTGAGAAATAGACAAAACCAAGAAAACCTGGACCATATAAATATTTATTATTATTATCATAATATAAGGAATAAGGTAATATATTATTAGCATCAGAATCAGGAATTTTATTTGTAACATAACCACTATTCAAAGGATCTGGTATGTTTTCTCCTTTTACAAAATGATTATAATCATAAATAATTGGGAAAGGATAAGTCATTCTTTGAACAGAATTAACATCAAAATTATCCCAATCTAAATCTTTTCTTCCAATATCTTCTAATTCATGGTTGATTTGTGCTGATGGAAATTTTATTATATTACTTGGATTTTCAAGGAATGCTTCACAGCCATAAGGTCCTTTTAAGAGATTTTTATAAATATATTCTTTTTTATCAATAATTTCTTTGTATAAATTATCAGCATTAGCTATATCATCACCGTTTACCATATTTGCAGACAATCTTCCAAATGCATTTATTTGAATTTTTAAGTCTTCCTCATATTGATTTTCTGTTATTTGACCAGCTTCAAGTTCAGCATTTAATAAATTAATTTTATCTTTTATTTCCCCCAATGTGTTTATTGTATTTTTTAATAATGCTATCTTATCTTCATTATTTTTTATCATTTGGCTATAACCAGATAATTGATTAAAATTAATTGTTGCTTCATTAGTAATTGCAGGTAATAAATTTGGACTAGAAAAATATGTTTTATTCATAATTTCAATATATCTATCTAGTATTGTATTAAGACCTTGTACTGTTCCTTGTTTACTTGATATGTTTATTACTCTATCATCGGTATCATTTTTAAAATCAGGAAATACACCTGTAAAACCTGAAATAATTGTAGAATAATATGTTCTAACATTTAAACCCGGGTCACCTCCAGAAAACAAATCAATAAAAAATGATATAATATATCCGACAGCTAATCCGGCTATTGCTCCAAGAGGACCAGCAAATGATCCTGCAAAAAGAAAAGTAGTTGCCAATGCTCCACCCGTCGCAGCTAATGCAAAACCAGATGCTGCCGCAATTCCTGGTATTATGGATTTGACCGTAGCAATAACTTGTTCAGTATCTAAGTTTTCAAGACTTTGTTGTGTTTCTGGCAAAATAGCATTTGTTGCTGCAGTTAAAATTTTTCTTGAATCATTCTCCCATCCTGGATGTGGTCCTGGAATACAATAATCTAGTTGATAAATAACTGGTATAAGTCCAGAAGCATTAGATATTCCGGTATTTTCATCTATTTTATATTCTTTTCCATCAGTTGTAGATAGTAGTTCTTTGTTTTGTAAATCAAGTTTATTAGAATAAGTTCTCTGTTCATCTATTAATGCTTGAGTAAGGTCTGTGCGAATATTAAAATTTGGATTAGCTGATAGCCATGAACTTGTAAGTTGAGATGGAAGAAAATCTTTTTCCGTTTGTGAGGTGAATGATTCATTGGTATAATTTGTATCATAAATAAAAGTTCCATCTGCTCCCTGGTCGGAAATTTTAGCAAAACCTTGGTCATAAATATTTTGAGAGAATTGACCCAAAAGAGCGTCTAAAATAGCTGCGATGGCATCATTTAAATCTGTTGCATTTAAATAGGCATTGTTTTGATAACCCAATACTTGAGTAGCTGCTTCAGATACTAGTTTGCCTGGAGTGACATATTGCCAACTTCCCCCAGCTTCTATACATGGGTCTGGTTTTCCTGCTTCTAAAGAAGCTGTAACTTGTGTTTTTGTTAAACTAGAATCAACACTACAACGCATATCTCCTAAAAATCCATTGGATTGTTGAAGAGTATCACGGGCTGATTGTGTTGTCTCTTCTAGTCTTCTTTGTATTTCATTATCAGCCATTAATTTAAAGCCAAGAGGATTATTGGCTGGAACTTGTGTTAATGCAGTCCAAGCGTTCCATCCGCCTTGGCTGAAGTCTTCTTTAAAGGTTTCAGCTGAAAATTCTGGGGTAGTTTCTTGAATTAATTCATTTAAAGAATATTTAGCATTATCTGTAAATTTATTATTAAAAGTGGTGGATGTGTTTTGTAACCAAGTTTGTCCAAATGGAAATAATTCTGGATTATTTATTTCTATCCCAAATTGGAGTATTTCATTTTTAGCAATGTCTTCAAAAAATTTTCCAGGGTTTTGAACAAAAGCTGGTTCTCCCTCAAACCCACTATTGATCCAAGTAACGGTGCTGATAGTCAATTTTTGTAAAAGTTTTTTTATAATTAACCGTCCAATAGCTTGGATACAAGTAGAGTTTGCATTCAAAGATTCAGTACTTTGTTTTGTTGCTTCAGTATTTGCTTTGATTGCATCAATTTTTTTTTCAGTTGTTTCTGGGAGATTAACATTAACTCCTGAAAATTGACTTCCTGCTGCTTGTGCTACGCTCTCTAAACCTTCTCCGGCTTGTTGGGCTTGATTTCCTAAATTAGAACTATCTCCAAACAAACTTCCTATTCCACTAAATAAATCACTTATTCCACTACTTATTACATCTACGCATTGTGGTAATTGTAAGATAGTTGGGGTAAGTTCACTAGTATAACCGCTTAAACCTTGAGCTTTTGCTTTTTGTGGTATAAAACTCAAAGGTGCTAATATGGTACTTATAATTAATACAAATGAAATTATTGAGTTTTTAAAATATTTTTTCTGCATTTTAACTTTATAATTTTTTTCTAAAAAATAGAATTTAAAACAAAATACTTAATTTAAATTATATCATTATTTTAATATATTTACTTCTAAATCTCCTACTGCTTTGATTAAATCTTCGCTATATTTTTGATATTGAGCTAACCCTGAGAGTCCAATGATTGGGTCTGTTATAATTTTTTCCATATTAATTATGCTAAAGCCAGTATTATTTGCACTATTAGCTATTTGTAAATGATATTGTGCTAGAGTTGTTGGGACACTTATTTCTATTACTGTTTTAGCAAAATCTTGATAAGCATTGGCTATAGTTTTTAATTTATTTTCTTCTCCAGGGCTATTAGTTGCTCCAGTTTCAGAGTTTAAAGCAAGTTTAGTGCTAACTATATTTAATTCATCTCCTATTCCAACTGTTTTATATTTTTCAAATGATGTTTTTATATCTTCATAATATTTTAATTTTGTAGGAGTATCATTATTGTTATTTATTTTTATATCTGTTTCTTTGTAACGATCAATCAAGTTAGGATTAACTATTTTTTGTCCTAAAGCATTAGAAAAATTATTGATAGTATTATCATCTACTTGACCAGAAGATTTTAATGCACTATAACTACTAAAAAATTCTCTAGCGAATTTTTCGGTTTCAGTTAATTTTACCTCACTAGTATTTGTATTTTGTTCTATTTCTAATTCTTTCTTTTTATTTTCTATATAAGTGGCATCGGGAGTATCATTAAAAGTTACTTTTTTATTTTTGTCTGTACCCCATAATGCTTCTTCCCAATCAACTATACCATCTTCATCGGTGTCATTTTGGATTAATTCTGTAATTGTTTGGTTTTCTACTTTTAAATAAGTATTATTTTCTTTTTCCTGGGTAAAAAAATTTTTTTTACCAGAAAATTTAAAAAATACTACAAAAATAATTATTACTAGAGCAACAGCAATGCTTATTTTAAATATAAATTTTTTAGTTGGCAGATATTTTGAATATTTTTGCATTTTTATTTTTTAATTTTTATTAAAATACTCTATTGACTTTGAGAGACGATGGATTACTTGATGTAGTACTCGATACCCCCCTATATCAATTGCTTCCCCCTGCAGAAGTTCCAAAAAGAGTTATAGTATTTAGACTAACAATTGTAGTAATTGGTGGGTCGCCCGGTAAAGTACAGCTTATAGTCGTTTGTCCACCATATTTACCTAATATGAGTCCGCTTATAGATGGTTCTATCCCAGTTTTTGAAGTTACAAAAGATGGTATAAAATAACTAATTGGCGTGTTGGGGGGAGAACCAATAGGTGCAATAGAAATAGAAGAACCAGCAATAAAACAAGTAAAACCACTTGCTTCTAATGTTTCTATTTCTAAAGCTTTTGTGTTGATTATTCTTCCACCAAAAGATTTTTCCAAAGATTCTCCATTAGAAGATGCAGGGTTAGAAGGAACAGCACCTGCAAAAATTATTTTAATACTAACAAATACCAAAAAAACAATTAGCAAACTTAAAATAACAATTTTTTTCATATTGATATTATATCATTTTGGCAATCTTAATCCAATCTTTTAGTGTTAATTCTTCTGCTCTTTTATTTTCTAAGCTCTTAATTATTGATAAGATGGATGAATTTATTCCACCTTTTTTATTTTTAAGGAAAATTTTTAAGTTTGAAGATAATTTTTTTCTTTTATGAATGAAGCCACTATGGATAATCTCCCAAAAAAATTTTTCATCAATATTATTTTTTTTAAAAATATCTTTTGATATATTTTCTATTGAAATTATTGCCGAATCTACCCTTGGTGGAGGAGAAAAATATCTAGCCCCTACTTTCATTATGTATTTTGGAGTTCCATAAACTTTTACCGAAATAGATAAAATACTTTCTTTTTTATCTGTTGCCATTATTCTTTTTGCAATTTCATGTTGAACCATTAGTACCATTTTTTTTGGATTGTTTTCGTTTTCTAAAAATTTTTTTAAAATTGCACCAGTTATGTTGTATGGAATGTTGGCAATTATTTTATAATTTTTAGGTTTTAATTTATAATCTCCTAAATTAAAATCTAGTATGTCTTCGCAAATTAACTTTAATTGACCAGACAAAATTTCTTTCTTGAATTTTTTTTCAAGCATTGGAATTAAATCTCTATCTTTTTCTATAGCTAAAACCGTGCAGTTATTATCTAAAAGTTTTTTTGTAAGGGCTCCTTTGCCTGGTCCTATTTCTAAAACAAAATCATCTTTTTTAATTTCTCCTGCTTCTATTATCTTACGAAGAGCTTGTTTCCCTTTTAAAAAGTTTTGGCCTAATGATTTTTTTGGTTTCATAATAGTTTAAGAAAAAATATTAAAATAAGATTTTTAAGAGATTTTGAGTGTAGTGGTGTAAAAATTTCAGAATTTTTTAAAATATATTTTATCATATATAAATTGTTTTTATTCCATTCTTTTCTTCTTCTTTTTCTAAAATATCACTTGGTATATCTCCGATAAATTCAGAAGGGGTATTTATTTGACGTGAACCGAAGATGGTGCGAAAATTTGCAAATGACAAAAAAATTTTTTCTTTTGCCCGAGTGAGGGCAACATAAAAAAGTCTTCGCTCTTCTTCTTTATCTTCAATACTTTTAGTTTTGTCATCTCTTTGATGTGGAAATAATCCATCTTCTAGACCTGTGATAAAAACATTTTTAAATTCAAGTCCTTTTGAAGCGTGTACCGTCATTAATTTTACTTGTCCTGAACTTATTAAATTAGTTGTATTTATTGTTTCTTTTTTTTCACTTCTCTCCATTAATGAATCTTGATCTGATGATAAAGATGCATCTTCTAGAAGTTTTTCTATTCCTAAACCATCTTTTAAATCATTGTATTTTAATGCTAAGGTGGCTAATTCTTTAATATTTTCTAGTCTTTCTATGTCTTCTTCAGTACCTGATAATAATTCTGTTTCAATACCAGATTTTTTGACTGTAAATTTTATAACATCAGATGCTTTCTCTATTTCAATTTTATTTTTTATTTCTTCTAATATTTTATAAAAATTATTAATTTTAATTTTCACTTTTATTGGTAGAGACTCCTTTTCTCCTGCAAAAATTTTAGCAATTGTTACTTTCCCTATTCCTCTTGTTGGAAAATTTATTATTCTTTTTATATCGGAAAGACTTTTAGGATTAAGTGCTGCACGAAGATATGCAAGAGTGTCTTTTATTTCTTTTCTTTCAAAAAATTTAACTCCTAAAACTTGATATGGAATATTGTATCGAAGCATTGCTTCTTCTAATGCTCGCGATTGAAAATTTGCACGGTAAAGAATTGCTATTTCCGATAGAGTTGTGGATATCGTTTGGTTAAGATTGCCATCCTCATCTATTTTTGGAGTGATGTTTCTTGGTTTATCAGTTTGTGAGATATCTTTCCAAAATACATGCGCAACCTTGTCTTGTAATTCTAAAATTTTTGTCGCAACAAAATCCGCTTCATTATTTTCATCTAGTGCTTCATAAAAACCTATTTTCTCACCAATTGGATTTTTAGTGAATAAATTTTTATCTGGTCGATATTTATTTTTTTTTATTATTTTATTTGCTGCCCTTAATATATTTTGTGTGGATCTATAATTTTCTTCAAGTAAAATTATTTTTGCATTTGGATAATCTTTTTCAAAATTTAAAATATTTTTTAAATTTGCTCCACGCCAAGAATAAATATTTTGATCAGCATCTCCTACCGCACAAATATTTTTATTCTTTTCAGAAAGCAAGCGAGACATTAAATATTGAATTTCATTTGTATCTTGGTATTCGTCTATATGGATATATTTCCATTTTTCTTGATAATATTTTTTTATTTGTTCATTTTCTTTTAGTAATTTTGTTGCTTTTAAAAGTAAGTCGTCAAAATCTAAAGAATTTTCTTTTGCTTTTTTTCTTTCATATAAATTCCATACTTGATATACGGCTTTGCTTAAATAATCATGAGTTTGTTCTTCATAATCAGCTAAATGTGTAAATTTACCCTTTTCTTTACTAATAATCCCCTTTATTTTTTTTGGGTCATATTGTTTTGGGTCTAGATCGAGTTCTTTTAGGGATTCTTTTATTAAAGATGTTGAATCGTTTTCGTCTAAAATAGTGAAATGTCTATTTAACCCAAGAATTCTAGCATTTTCTTTTATTATATATACCCCTAATGAATGAAATGTACTAACAAAAGGACCAATTTCGTTTAATTCGTAATTATTAATTCGTAATTCGTAATTGATTCTTTCTTTCATCTCTTTTGCAGCCTTGTTTGTGAATGTTACTGCGAGTATTTTATTAGGTTCTACTCCATTTTTTATTAAATTTAATATTCGATGTATTATTGTTTTAGTTTTTCCTGCCCCTGCTCCAGCCACGACAAGAAGAGGGCCTTCCATGTGAATGGCTGCTTCCATTTGTTTAGGATTGAGGTCTTTTAGGTGGTCTTGCATAAATACAATTTTACCACATATTAAAATAACCTTATTTTTTGGTTATTTAAAATGGCTAGTTATTTTTTCTAGCAATTAATTTTTGAACACTT
>Ga0172371_10014418_pt1 | contig 10186 bp, 10 predicted proteins | sample Lak12m_FD_114543 | JGI IMG/M metagenome (GOLD analysis project Ga0172371, IMG submission 114543) | Freshwater microbial communities from Kabuno Bay, South-Kivu, Congo - kab_022012_12m | ecosystem: Environmental > Aquatic > Freshwater > Lake | place: Democratic Republic of the Congo: South-Kivu... | reverse complement strand
TGGTTCCGACAATGCAAGGAATTCTAAATTCGCGTGAAATTATAGCGGCATGGGAAAGCATGCCTCCTATATCTGTAACAATGGCCAATGATTTTTTTGCCAATTCAAGATATTCTATTCTTGTCATAGGAGCAACAAGAATATCGCCTTTTTTAAAGTTGCCAGCCTTTTGAGGATTCATAATTATTCTAGCAGTGCCGACTACAGTTCCAGGAAAAGCAGAGGTGCCTTTGATCGACTGGTTATTTTGCATTGCCAATATTGTATCTTCCAGTTCCCTTAATATTTTTTTTCCGCTAAAAACTTCGTAGTTGCCATTTTTAGCAATAATGGCACTTGCCCGCCTCCTTTCAATAAGGATGTTTTCTGGAGGCAAATAATTTTTTTTCAAAAAAGTTTCCAATTCCTCATCAGTCAGATAAAACAAATTGCCATTTTCGTAAGATGTTTTGTGAGAAATTACTGCGATAAATTTAGAAATAAATTCTTCCGCTCGCGGATACAAGCTTTCGTCTTTTTTGCGGGCGGCAACCAACATTGAAAATAAATTTTTCCCGTATTTTATTTTCAGATCATCAGGCACTCTTTTTATAACAAAATGCGCGTTTCCATAATCAAAAAAAGCGTTTATAAATTTGCCATAATCAGACAGGCTTATTTTCCCCGATAAAATATTCTTTTCCAGTTTTTTGATTATAGAAATTAAGGCGTTTCTAGATTCGTGAAGTTTTTTTATCCAGGTCCCAATGATTCTTGGGTTGCGCAAAATATTTTTTTTCAAAAACACGGAAAAGTCCCTTGCTTCCTTTTTTTTAACAAACCCCGTGGCCATTCCATCCTGGCAGATAATTACCGTGTGAACCATTGATTTCCCCACAAAATCGGCGAGCTTCAATGTATATTGTTTCGCCGAATATGTGGACAACAGCAAGCTGTATTTCAAAAACCAACTTTTTTCCCAAATATTGCTCTTGTTGTCAATCATCTTTTTCCACTTTTTCGCCACTTTCATTTTTTTTGGCTTTATATGATTCAGCTAATTTATTTAATTTTTCCAAATCTATACCATATTCTTTCCCGCGAAGATGCAGTTTTATTGTTTTCTGGCCGACAGCGTCAACAATGATTTCAAATTCCATCCCTTCCGTCAATTTTAACGCCCCTCCAATTTCATCTAGCTTGTCAAACCCGATAATTTTTTTACCTCCTCGATCCCTGACAAGAACTTCCTTGAGCAAGGCCTCCGGCAATGCCTGGTGGGTGCCATTTATAAGATCTACTTCAGAACCAGAGTACAGTTTATCCGGCATTGTAAAATACCTTCGCAAAGCGTAGGCGAAGGATTCCGCGGTTTCGCGAGGAGACCATGTTTCCTCATCCGGCCTATTTTCTCCGAAATTTAACCACCATTCAGCACCTTTTCCAAATTGCGCTGCTTCCAGATCACGGTAGTGCTGGGTTGCCTCCGCAGAAAACGGCGGCATTCCGATTTCTTGCCTTATTCTTGTTTTCAGCTTTTTGTCAGGCGGAAGAGAAGTTGCTTCAATAATCTGCTCGGTCGTTTGCATGGCTCTTTCGAGAGAACTCGAATACCCTTTTATTAATTTTGCTTTTTTCAGATTTTTCCCGAACTCGGTTGCTTCTTCTTTTCCTCGACCAGTTAGACTGCCCGTTTCTATATTTTTTTCTCCATGGCGAATAAAAAATACTCGCAGGATGATATTTTTCCCTTTTTCAATGTGTTTCTGCGATTGTTCAGCCGCCATACCTAATTCTTTGCTTTTTTCCATGACAATCTATTTTAAACATTAATCATCGCCAGCGCCGCTTCGGCCGCCTCCCGACCCTTGTTTTTTTTGCCGCGGGAGCGGACTTGGGCTTGCTTGAGATTGTTGCAAGTTAGAACTCCGAAACCAACGGGAATATCGAATTTCAACATCACATCCATAACCCCCCGCGAGGATTCGTTGCAGATGTAGTAATAATGGTCCGTTTCCCCTTTGATCACGCATCCGAGCGCAATTAGCGCGTCATATTTCTTCGTTTCAGCCAGTCGCTGGCAGGCCAGCGGAATTTCGAACGACCCCGGCACCCAAATAACTTTTATATTCGCGCTCCTGACTTTATTCTCTTCGAGAGTACCCACCGTGCCCTCAAGCATCGGCTTCGTGATATTGTCATTGAACTGCGAAACAATGATGCCAACCTTTAATCTAGACCCATCAATTTTTTTAGTTTTCCCTTTTTTAGCATTTAACATAGTTTGTGGATTTTAGAATATTAAAAATATATTTCGCAATTGCATCGGTTTCAATATTCATCCTATTACCCACTTTTATCTTACCGAGATTTGTATTTTCAAGCGTATAGCTCACAAGCGAAACCGTGAACCAGTCTTTTTTTGAATCAACAACTGTGAGGCTGATCCCGTCAACGGAAACGGAACCTTTGGGCGCCAAAAATTTCATGAACTCTTTCGGAACCTGAATCTTTATGACTTTCGACTTTTTGACTTTATGGACTTGCGTTATTTTCCCAACACAATCCACGTGCCCCTGGACAATATGTCCGTCCATGAGATCACCCAAGCGCAGACTTCGCTCGATATTCACTTCCCTTCCTTTTCGAAAATCGCCGACCGTTGTTTTTTTGATGGTTTCCGGCATATATTCGACCGTGAACGTTTTTTTGCCAACTTTTTTCACGGTCGAACAAACTCCGTTGATCGAAACGCTTTCCCCAAGCCTGAATTTCCATTCTTTGGGAGTATTTATTTCGACAAATAAGCTTCCCGCCTGGTGGAAAATTTTCTCCACCCCTGATAATTTTTTGATTATTCCCGTAAACATAAGCGACTCGCTAATAAAGTGCAAATTCTAGCTAATTACATGCTAATTCGAGGATTTATTACTCTTCGATACTGCAACTTATTTAATTTGAAATTGATTATTATCCCCAATTTAAGCTTCGCTGCATCCAAATATCTTAAAACCTGCTTGATATCATTGTAATGGATAAAATTAACTCTTTTGAATTCCAGTAGAATCTTTTTGTCTACAATAAAATCCGCAAAAAACTCCCCTATTTCACAATTATCTTTTGTCTTTATGGTCATCTGCCTCTCTTTTTCATAGGAAATTCCGAGCTTTTTCAGTTTTTCCTCGAATAATTTTTGATAATGTTTTTCTTGGTAGATATTTCCAAGTTCATTATGCACTTTCATAGCTAGACCTACTAACTGGTAGCTTAACTCCGGATAAACTAAGTCTTTATTCGCTATCGTTTGTTTTTCATTCGTTCCGTATTCGCGAGTTTTAATATTAGCACCCATCCGCTTTGCATTAGCTCTTATTGGCGAGTATCTTTTCTATATCTTTTTTTATCTGCCTTTTCAATTCTCCATCACTCTCAAATTTCATAACATCCCTGATTTTTTCCCCGATTTCTATTCCAATTTCTTTTCCGTATAAATTACCATTGAATCCGATGAGATGCGCTTCCAATAGATCACCGTCTTTACTTATAAATATACCAGCTTTATATTTTTTTTCATCAAAATATACACTTCCCGCATAGACGCCATTTACCAATTTTTCTTTAAGTTCAATATTGACCGTAGGAAAACCTATTTTCTTTCCTTTGCCCTTTCCGCGGATGACTTTTCCTGAAATTTTCATGCTTTTCTTTTCAAAATTTTTACGACACCGTGATTAGCCCGCACTTCGATTAGGTCCCCATCTTTCAAGACCTTTGTCGCGACTTTGGTACCGATAACAGCCGGAATACCAAGTTCCCGGGCGATAATGGCTGCGTGGCAGGTGAGTCCGCCTTCGTCGGTCACAATAGCTGCCGCTTTTCGAATCGCCGGAACAATACTCGGGGTCGTCGCAGTTGAAACCAAAATATCCCCCTCTTTCATTTTTACCATGTCTTCGGGCATATCAATTCTTTTTACGACTCCTCTCGCTTTTCCGGGAAAAGCCGTCTGCCCTATAATTTGGTCAGCTTGTTTGACCTTCATTTTTTCTTTTTGAATGTTTCGATTGAATTTTTTTGCTTTCGCTCCCGCATAAATTTTTATATTCTTCCCTTCCGGCACGATAATATGGAAACGCATTCTCTCATTTATCGTGTAAACATCGATTTTTCCGCCTTGAAGCGCAGTTTTTATTTCCCGAAAAGTGCAAGATCTGATTTGATTTAAAGAAAGATGCAGTCTCCGGCCGATTTCCCGTTGGAGAAATTCGAGATGATAATAAGACTTAGATTGATAATCTTTCCGGCGTGGTTTGAGATGGACAACTTTTGCAGCAAGTTCAACCGTTTTCTTTTCTCTTCCGCTCAAATTCATTTTTTCGAAGAAATATTCGCGCTCTTTCAAAAGTTTTTTTCTTTCCGTTTCCCTGGCATGCAATTTCTTTGCTGCATTCATTTTCTTTTTCGCAAAGAATTTCAGCGTCTCAATGAAATCTTTTTCAGTCGCCGACGGACCGGAATAGACATAAAAAATCCATGCGTATTTTTTCACATGAGCTTTCAATTGCCTATAGACAGTCGAGTGATTTTTCTTGAGACTTTCCAAGACTATTTCCGCCTCCTTTTTCAGCAATCTTTTTTGGAAATTTTTATACAATCGCAGAATTGATTTCTCCTGCTCAAGTGCAAATGAATCCTCGAGCGGCTGGGTAAAAACAAAAAAAGCCCGCTTGGCTTCGACTTTGCTCAAATTTCTCTCAAGTATCGTTTTTAGATTGTCCCCGACATATTGCGTATTTTGAAAATCGAGAACCGGAACCAAAATTCCCCAGGCATATTCCAAAGAATTATACTCTAAATGCTTTTCCAGACATGCAACTATTTTTTTATTTGGATATTTCCGAAGATCATCGCGAATAAACCTTTCAGAAAAAGCGTTCAATTCCTCTCCGTTAGCCCTTGTTTTCTCCAATATCCTGTCGACAATGGAAATATCCTCGTCGACAATTTCAGCCAGTTTTTTGTGGTCGCAGACAAAAACAAGCTTTTCTTTTTCATAAAATATGATATTGGATGGCCACCCGGGTTTATATATCCGGCTGAAAATAAACGTCCCCAAATTCCAAAAATCGGGAAACACCGGCCGGCCGTCAGCCGGTCCCCAGTAAAACAATTTCTTTTTTGGATCAATCTTGATCTTCGTCATCACAACTTTTTTATCAATCCCTTTTTTGCGTCAACTTCGATAACATCTCCGTCTCTTACAACAGACAATATTCCCTGTACTCCGACAATGCAAGGCGTTTTGAGCTCCCGCGAGACGATAGCCGCATGGCACGTGATACCTCCTTCTTCCGAAATAATCGCCCCGGCAATTTTCAGCACGGGAAGAAATTCCGGACGGGTGTTGGGAGCGACCAGTATATCGCCTTTCTTCATCTTCGGAAAATCATTCTGGTCCCGGATGATTTTCACTTCTCCTTTGACTATGCCCGCGTAAGCTGGCATGCCTTTGAGTTTCGCTTTTTTGCCAATCTGTTTCTTCAGATGTTTGTTGAGCGCGACGGCCTGCTTTCCTTTCACGGCCTCAAATTTTTCCGCGCCGGTTTTGAAATACAGCCAGCCTCTTGGCCGGGATTCTATTTTACGGATTTTTTGTTTGATCATCTTGAATACGTCCCTCATTTCCCAATGGAACATATATTCCACCGTATTGATTTTCAATCCCGATCTTCGACTGAACTCTTTCGCGAATTTTTGCAAAGTATTTCCAGCCATTTGGTTATAGCTCTTTCGCGCGTCACGAAAATTTCCCAGAATCGCCAAAAAATTTATAACATTGATAAACTCCTTTGAGAATTTATATTTCCTTATAATTTTTTTCTTTCTTTTTTCCAGCTTCACGAGCCACTTCCGCATCTCTTTTTCTTCCTGGAGTTTCTTTTTACCTCGAATAATTTCTAGAATTTTTTTGAGAAAATGCTGTTGGTCAAGATAATGAACTTTCGCAAAATCATTTTGGAGCCAATAATATTTTGCTACAATGCCCAGCAGATGTTTTTCCGTTTCATCCCAGCCTTTCTTTTTTTTCAAAATCATCTCCGCCAGTTTCAGCAAATCCAGCCTCTCTTTTTGCAAGAATGATGGCTCTGGGGGAGTCAGCAGGATCTCCAAATCTTCGCCCTTTATATTCTTCCTTTCCTTATCCGTGGCTTCCCGCAATATTTCCTCCCCGCAATAGTCAAAAGAATCGAGAAAGATGGCTTCCGCCCAAACGGCGCGGTAAATATGGGTAAATTTTTTGAAGAGCTTTAGAATTTCAGCATCCGAATATTTCAACAAGTCTTCGTCAAATATTTTTTTGTTCAATTTTGCATATGGGATGAAATACTTTTTTTGCCAATTGGCAATCAGCTTGAAAATAAACTTGTTGTCATTTTTTTGTTTTTCAAAATAGTATTTTCCTGTTTTTTCCAAAGAGCGTTTGGAAATATAATCGTCCATAAAATCATTTCTAATATCAATGAAAAGTTCATATTTCAGCGGGATTTTTTTCCCGAATATTTTCATAACAGAACATGCATACCAGGGATAGGAAATATAAAGCGGCTTCACCGCCGCGCCCTGCTGGTACCACTCAAAACTTTCAATCTTTTTTCTGGCTTGTTCAAAATTCATAATCATTTCAAAATTATTATAATACCATCAGTTGCATTAACCTCGACTAAATCTCCGTCCTTGAATATTTTTGTGGCAATTCTGGTCCCAATAATGCAGGGTATTTTCAGTTCCCGCGAAACAATCGCCGCGTGGCAAGTGATCCCACCTTCGTCCGTAACGATGGCAGACGCTTTTTTCATGACAGCGATATAGTCCGGCGTCGTCATGCCGCATATCAGAATGTCTCCCTTTTTAATTTTTTTCATAGCATCCTCCAGTCCGATGCAGACTTTGACTCGTCCTTTCACTATTCCTGCCATGGCGCAATGGCCTTTGACTTCGCGGACATCTTTAATAATTTCTTTAATTTCTGCTTTATATTTTTGTGTTGCTCCTTCTCCGCTAAATATTCTTAACCCTTTGTTATTTATTAAGGTTAGAATTGCTTCTTTTCGCTTATCAATTTCTTCTTTATCAAATTTCCCGCCTTGTAATAACTTTTCGACTTCATCTCCCCAAAGCCAATTCAGATCAGCCTTGCTAATTTTGAGGCGCCTTGCAGCCTCCAGCATGATTAAACGCAGTGCATAATTTGTTTTGACCTGCATTTCTTTTCGCGCCTCATGGTAATAAGCATACCGGTCTAAAAAGTCTAACCAAATTGAAATCTTCTCTAACTCATATTTTTTCAATAATTTCAATCTTCTTTGTTTGATTTCCTGGGAGTGTTTCCTGATTTCTTTCAATTTTTCTTTTGCCTTAGTCTTATCTTTGATTTTTCTTATTCTGGAAATAAAATAATTTTCAGAGTGGGGTATTAGATTTTCCCATCCAAGCCCTGTCCACCAATATCTATTATATAATTCCTTAAAGTCATCCCGTGTTATGTTTTTTTTCAGTGAGAGTTTGAACACTCCCTCATCCTCTTGGCTCAAATAAGTTTTATAAACAGGCACGGATATCGCCTCATACAGTTTCAAAAATTCTTCCTCATCTATTTTCTTTCGCAATTGCTCTCTTATCTTTTTTTGCAGAAAATCGACAAAATAAACATCAAACGCATCTATATCAACGTTCAAGAAGCCATGGGCTGGCGCAGCTTCTTTCATCACCGAATCATAAAGATTGATTAGCTCTCTGTTGGCGCAATCGCGAAGATTAATTTCATAAATCTTTTCAGCTACATTTGTTCCTTTTTTTATGAATTCATCAAATCGATGAAAATGTCTTTTTCTTCCAAGGGAAGTACTGCAGATCTTTATTATGTGAAAACCTAATTGATTAATTCTTTTCTCGCCCCAGGCGAACAACAACTTGGAATCATGATCAAAAAAAATAGATTCCACAATAGGAAAACCGGTAAGCTTGGCCGAATATTCAGCATGCCCCAACAAGGCGAGAGTAAACCAGTTGGGATAAATTGTTCCTCTGGTGTAAGTGAGCCATTTCATATAAGAACGTGAGCTACCCTTCAAAGTATCGCCCAATTGCTAATTTAGATAAAAATTCTCTATTTATTGACTTAACCATAGCCTAAAAAGCCCTTTTTTACAAGCATTTTGGGAATGTTTCACAGAAACGAGTTTGACTTGACATTTAGTCTAAAAAGTAATATAATAGTATGTTGTTCTTTGAAAGTTAAGGGTATGCCTTGCGGTCTCTGATTTAGTTAACCCCAAATGCTCACGAACATTTTTCACGAATAGTTGGGGTTAACTAAATTTCGCAAAATCAACCAGACGATAAGGAGAGTAACATCATGGAAAAAAAGGTTGCTGTTTACGTTATGAGACACGGACCGAAAGACGGGGACAAACTGACGGAAGAAGGCGAGCGGTCTGTACAGCTTAGTGCCGTCAATAACCTGGCCGGCCTCGAGTTTCACGCCCTTTACGCCTCCAGAAAATACCGGGCCCTGCAGACCGTCGTTATCGCCGTCGGAACCTTGGAAGGCGCCAACCGCGGCATGAGCATCGAAGCCCGCGACGGTTTCGATTTCGCGGGAGCACCCGGCCTCAAAGACTGGCCGAAATTTGACTCCGAATTAAAAAGGCGCGTCGCGGCCGGTGAAGCGGCCACGGTGGCACTCTGGCAGGATATCGCTCCGGAGTACGTCAATCACCAGCGGCCCCGGATCACCGCGGAAATTCTCGCGGTGGCCAAAGATATGGCAGCCAAGTACAAGGACCTGGACGAAATCAACGTCCTTGTCGGTTGCCATGGCCCCTGCAGCGAATTGGCCTGTCTCGATCCCAAAGACATGCCCGCCATCAACGAAGCGGACATCGTCAAGTATGAGATCCAGCTACTCCATCTCGGCTGTTGCGGCTGGAAGGCACAAATCGTTGCCAGCACCTACCTCCCCCGGGGCTTCTAGCCCCACCAGCCAGGCCGGCTAAACCATAGCCCGTGCCTGCGAAGGCCCAATCTACGGATTGGGTCTTCTTCTTTTCCAAAAAACAGCCCTAACGTTACGTCGGGGCTGCTTTTTTTACAGCGCTTTGTTTTTATTTCTGTTCTACGTCTACTTCATAATCATTCCCGCGGAAAGAAAGAAAAGTTTTGTCTCCCTGAAACTTGAATTGCATCACTTCCGATTCCTGCAGAGGTTTTCCGACCATTACCTCATTGAAATTTTCAACATTCACTTTCCCTTTTATCTGATTGACAACAAAAGCGTCCGCGTCCCAACCATGCCCGACCATGCCAATCGCCACTGGCCGGTCCGGAATTCGGCTTTTCACAAAATCATGGAGTCTTAGAATGGCGTGTTTATAATCTTCAGCCGTTTTCTGGGGATTCGGTCCGAGCTCACCGTCAATTGGCGCTCCCTCAATTCTAATCCAATCTCTTATCGTCTCAACGTCATTATTGTCGTTTCTTGCCAAAAGCTTATTGGCGTATGGAGCAATATTGCCGTCTTTGTCATACCAGCTATTTTTTCCGCCCCGACTCCGCATTGAAATTTCTTTGAGCATCAAAGGGAAATCGATTATAACTTTTTTTCCGGGATTGGCTTCGACGATCTTCTGAACTTCCTCAATGGCTTTTGTATATCTTGTTTTATCGTCCTCTGTTTTTCCGGCTTCGGCGATTTCGGCGCGAGTGATAACCACAAATTCATCTTCCCGGCCTTTCAGAACTTCTTTTAATTCATCGCCATAGAGTTCCAACCCTGATTTTGTCCTTACTTCGCTTGAAGCGCCTCCCAAAAATATAACAGAGCCGGACTCGCTTTGTTCCGCAAAAGAAAGCAGCTCATTCCGAGCCCTTTCTCGGCCCTGTTCCACTCCGACTTCCGAAGCGCCCGGATATTGCGCGGACTCTTTGTTTTCGCCTTTGGGCTTCTTCAGATGGCGCCCGACAAAACCTTCGATTGTTTTTCCTTCCATATTTTTATATTTAAAAGTCATTACACCCCCGCCAGAGGCGGTGGCTTGATGAATGGGATACCGCCAAGCGGTATCGGGTTCACCAACGGTTAGTTAAATTATTAATCTCTGTCGTTTTCTTCTTGTTCTTTGATATATTTCTTGATCTTTTCCAGTTC
>Ga0172371_10014416_pt1 | contig 10187 bp, 6 predicted proteins | sample Lak12m_FD_114543 | JGI IMG/M metagenome (GOLD analysis project Ga0172371, IMG submission 114543) | Freshwater microbial communities from Kabuno Bay, South-Kivu, Congo - kab_022012_12m | ecosystem: Environmental > Aquatic > Freshwater > Lake | place: Democratic Republic of the Congo: South-Kivu... | reverse complement strand
TTTCTCTTTTGCTCCGTTGACTCATCATTTTCTCTCTCTGCGGAACTTTTTTCCGCTTTAGAGTAACATTCTTTATGAGTCAAGGATTTATACTATAGTAAGATTTGTTTTGAGTCAATTCGCGAGAGGTCTGGACAATAAAAAGCATGGTAAAATTCAATATTTGGTGTAAATTTCCCGCCTAAGCGGGTTGAATGAATTTTTTTATCTGGAGGATAAAAATGGCTGGTAAGAAATGGGTTTACTTGTTTAACGAGATTAAACAAGCCGAAAGCTATGTCGGCAATGACTGGGACAAGGTTCGTGGTCTGCTGGGCGGTAAAGGCGCTAATTTGGCAGAAATGGCCAGGATCGGTTTACCTGTTCCTCCCGGTTTTACCGTGACAACAGAAGCATGCAATGCCTATCAGGTTAATAATAAATTCCCGGAGGGGATGTGGGATGAAATGCTTGCGGCATTGAAGCAGACTGAAAAAGATGCCAACAAGAAATTCGGTAGTGCCGAAAACCCACTGCTGGTTTCATGCCGTTCAGGCGCGAAATTCTCAATGCCCGGTATGATGGACACCGTGCTCAATATTGGTTTGAATGACGAGACTGCCAAGGGTATGGTCAAATTGACCAACAATGAACGTTTTGTTTACGATTCATACCGCCGTCTGATCCAAATGTTTGGTTCGGTTGTGCTCGGCATTGACGATGAAGCATTTGAAAAACCTCTGGATGCAGCCAAGAAAGCCAAAGGCGTCAAGAATGATACTCAACTAACCGCCGATGACCTGAAAGCTTTGGTAGAGACTTTTAAAACAGTCACCAAGAAAGAAAAAGGCTTCGATTTCCCGCAGGAACCCCTTGAACAATTAAAACTGGCAACTGAAGCAGTGTTCAAATCCTGGAACGGAAAGCGCGCCGTGGATTACCGCCGCGCCACCAATATCCCCGATGACCTGGGCACCGCCGTCAATATTGTGACGATGGTGTTTGGCAACATGGGCGATGATTCTGGTACGGGCGTTGCCTTCACTCGTAACCCTGCCACCGGCGAGAAGGTCATGTACGGTGACTACCTGCTTAATGCCCAGGGCGAAGACGTTGTGGCCGGTATCCGCAACACACAAAAGATCGATACCCTCGGCGATGTCCTGCCGGAAGCCAACAAACAATTCCTCGATATTGTCAACAAACTCGAACTGCATTATCACGATATGCAGGACGTTGAATTCACCATCGAACACGGACGACTGTGGATGCTGCAGTGCCGCAATGGTAAACGCACCGCCGCCGCCGCTGTGAAGATCGCCGTGGACATGGTGGACGAAAAATTGATCAACAAGGAAGAAGCCGTTCAGCGTGTCACTCCTGCCGATGTGGACACCTTGCTTCACCCGCAATTTACCGTTGAAACTAAAGCGAATGCCAAAAAAGAAGGCCGCTTCTATGCTTCCGGCGTGAACGCCTCACCGGGCGCCGCGGTTGGCCAGGTCTATTTTGACGCTGACACCACCGAGAAAATGGCCAAGGAAGAAAAACAAAAAACCATTATGGTGCGACCTTTTACCAAACCGGATGACGTGCATGGTATGCTGGCTGCCCAGGGTATCCTCACCAGCGAAGGCGGCGCCACCTCACATGCAGCCGTGGTTGCCCGTCAGTTTGGTGTGCCCTGTATCGTGGGCGCATCCTCTGTCGTGATCGACCTCGATAAACGTGAAATGAACGTGGATGGCAAAGTCGTCAAAGAAGGTGAATGGATCTCCATCGATGGCACCACCGGTGAAGTCTTTACGGGAAAACTCGATCTGACCGCTGCCACCCTAGATGAACAAACCGATCTGCTTAAATTGTTGACCTGGGCTGATGAAATTTGCGCAACCAAAGGCATCCGCCAAGCTCCCGAAGGTTGGCCAACCACCGGTTTGCAGGTTTGGGCCAATGCAGATTATCCGAAAGACGCCCAGCGCGCCCGCGCTTATGGCGCCAAAGGCATCGGTCTTTGCCGTACCGAGCACATGTTCTTTGAACCCACCCGTCTGCCGGTTGTGCAGCGCATGATCCTTGCCAAGGATGACGCAGTCCGCAAACAGGCTTTGGATGAACTGCTGCCCTTCCAGCGCGCAGACTTTGACGGTCTGTTCACCGCCATGGATGGCTATCCTGTCATCATCCGCCTGATCGATCCCCCTCTGCATGAGTTCCTTCCTTCACAGGAAACCCTGTTGGAAGAAGTGATCACCATGCGGGTAAAGGGTGAGACAAAAGGCTTGAAGGAAAAAGAAGAATTGCTAGAGGCAGTCAACGCTCTGCACGAAAGCAACCCGATGATGGGTCTGCGCGGCGTACGTCTTTCCATCTCCATGCCGCAGATCGTTGAAATGCAGGTGCGCGCCATCTTTGAAGCGGCCGCCGACTGCACCAAACGCGGCGTGAATGCCAAACCTGAGGTCATGATCCCCTTAACCGGGCATGTCAATGAACTCAAATGGATCCAGCCGCGCCTCGAACGCATCGCCAAGGAAGTCATGGCCGAGAAGAAAGTTGAATTCCCCTATAAATTCGGTACCATGATCGAGATCCCGCGTGCGGCCGTCACTGCCGGCGAGATCGCCGGACTGGCTGAATTCTTCTCCTTCGGCACCAACGACCTGACACAAATGACCTTTGGCTACAGCCGTGACGACGCCGAACGCAACTTCCTCATCAAATATGTTGAAGAAGGCGTTCTGCCCAAGAATCCGTTCCAGACCCTCGACCAGGATGGTGTTGGCAAGTTGATGAACATGGCTGTTAAAGACGGCCGTGCACAGCGCGTCAACCTTGAGGTCGGTATCTGCGGTGAGCATGGCGGCGATCCTGCTTCCATCGAGTTCTGCCACAGAGTTGGCAACAACTACGTTTCCTGCTCTCCCTTCCGCGTACCGGTTGCACGTCTTGCCGCTGGCCAGGCTGCACTCAAGAACCGCAAGAAATAAAGCAGTAACAAACTAAAGAAACAGAGACCTCCCTGATGAATTGGGGAGGTCTTTTTACATCTCAATTATCGAATAAAGCGACCCGTCTGCGAAATAGCGAGATCCTTTGTGAAGATGCCTCACCCCAAACAACTCTCCATCTTCTGGACGGAAAGGGGCAGGAGTACTGATGAAAAGAATTGTCTTACTTTGAAATGGATTCACCACAGCATACTTTGGGACAGATCGTTTTTGTTGATTCTCCTACCTTGAGTAGAGATTCTTATAGATAGCCAGATTCTCAACAATGGATTTGATGTAGTTTGTTGTTTCACTGTAGCTGATAATTTCAAGCATCAGGTCCGGGTCTCCATTGGAAAGTTCGTACCATCTCATGGCTGCCGTGTCACCTGCATTATATGCAGCCAGCGCGGCATAACCGTTGCCTTTATAAAGGTCGAGGCACCTTTTATAATAATGGATTCCCAGCCGGATGTTAACGTAAGGACGGTTGAGGTCGCTGTTGGTGAAATTTGGCGGCCAGCCGTAATTTTCCACGATGCCAACGGCCGTATCGGGGGTGATCTGCATCAGCCCCTGTGCGGCAGCCACGGAGACAATGGCGCTGTCAAACAGGCTCTCCTGACGGATGAGACTGAAGATCATCATTGGGTCCAAATTGTGTTCAAGGGAGGTTTGGATGACGGTATCCTTGAAGTAGGTTCCGAAGCGGATGTGGTTGAAATAAATGGGCGGGTCGGTCAGGGTGGCGGCCTGGCTTAGACCGGCCAGATCCAGAACCTGGCGGGATGCCAGGATGGCGGTACGGTAATAACCTGTTTTCAACAGGTGGTTCATCAAGCGGTAGGTATTGGCTGCATCTCCGATCAGGTTGTTGCGCAGAATTTCATATTCGTTGCTGGCCTCTTCACGCATGCCGAGCCTGTTAAATTCGTCCGCGCGCTGCCAGTCAATATTGTTTGCCAGTTCACCCGGCGAGTTCAGGTCCACGGAGGAATCAATGGAAAACGTGTCGTGCATCCAGCGGTCGGCCTTGGCTTTTTCACTTTCATAGTCCACGGTCAGATCGATATTCTGCAGGGTTGGCAGAGGGTCTTCACCGTTAAGGATCTGCACGGCGCGAATCCCGTAATAACCGGTGGGATCGGCATTGGCTGATTTTTGAAAATAGGAAATGGCTTCCTCTGATTTTCCCTGCATATGCAGGCTTTTGGCCGCCCACAGGTTGGCCGCGGCCTGTTCCTCCGGCTGGTCGGTGAGGACGATCAGGCGCTGGAAAGTAAGCTGAGCTTTTTCATATTCTCCCAGGCGGTAATTCAGGATTCCTTCTTTGAAGAGCCCCGGATAGGCTTTATCAGAGACGGGATATTCGTTGAAGAGGCGTTCGTAAATATCAACGGCCATCGAGAGGTAACCGCCGTCCACGTAGATGCGGGCGGCTTTGTCGAGCATGTATGCGGCGTTCTCGGTGGCGGAGGGGTAGGAGGCTGCATAGGTGAGACAGGTTTGGGCAGCCTGGAGGAAATCGTTGAGCGACAACCACTGTGTGTAGGATTTTTCGTCGAAGGCTTCAAAGACGTAATCATTTTCCACACTGTTGTTCGAGATCACTTTATCCCATTCGGCAATTTCATCTTCATATTGACCCAGACCGAAGAAACTCAACGCCTTATACTTGTTCGCTTCTGCGCTGTGGTTGGGGTTGGCGTCCATATATTCCCCCAGCGCCTGGATGGCGATGCCGTATTGCCCGACGTTGTAATCGATGATGCCCCTTTTGAGTTGATCCACGGGTTGATTCGCGTCGACCAGGGCGGCCAGCGCCGAATAGGAATCGTAAGCTTCGGGATAATTGTTCACGGAATCCTGAAAACGGGCGTAGGCCTGCTCGGGCAATCCGATTTCAAGATAGATCCGGCCAAGCAGTAAATTCGCCTGGGATTTTGTGTAACCGCTTTGACTGGTTTCATTTAAGGATAAATAAATATTGATGGCTTTATCGTTATCCCCTGTTGCTGTAGCAGCCTGGGCAATTTTAATCTGCAACTGGTCGTGCCGGCTTCCGCTTGCGGTTGAAAGGGCGGTTTCGAAAGCAGACATAGCGCCGGCATAATCACCGTATTTCATCAGTGAATCCCCGCGCATCTCGTTGATCTCGCTGTCAAGGGGGCCGGGCATGGCTGCCAGGAAGCTTGCATACGCATCCGCTGCCAGGCGGAATTGGTCCAGCGCATCATAAGCTTTGGCGATGAAGAAAAAGGCGGTGTTGCGCGCGTCACCATCCGGATAGGTCATCAACAGGGATGAAAATTGGTTGACAGCGCCATAGTAATCCTTTTTCAATAACAAGGCGCGTCCCATGCCAAGCAGAGACGAGGCGACCAATTCAGGATCAGTGGTCTGCGTGCTTCCCAGTTGGTATTCACGGTAAGCGGAATCGTAATCCCCGATGATAAGCAGATCATCCGCATTCGAAATACGCACCTCCGGCAGCGGGGTCGGGGTGGGTGTAGGGAATTCAGTTTCCTGCATGCCCGCGGTTCCAAACCCGTTTACAACGGGATTGTCCGTTTTTGGCGAACAGGCTGACAGAATAATAGTGAAAAGAAACACAAAAGCGATTATGCGTTTAAACATGAAAAATTTATAATAGAGGTTGAGAAAAGTGTCAATACGCCAGAAAATGCAGATACTTGCATAAAACACTGCAAGTTACTCTATTCTAAAATGAAATGATTACCCTTCTATTTTTTTTATCCTTGTAAATGAAAACATAAACGTGATAAAATTAATGGGAAGGAACGTCCTCCCGAGAGGGCGTTTTTTTGATGCGATGCGAACGATTGAATGGGATAACGATAAGAATCAAGTTAAAATGATCGACCAGCGAAAGCTGCCGCGTCGGTTTGAATACATTACCTGCGACACTGCTGAAGAGATGGTCGAAGCCATCCGTAATATGACCATACGGGGAGCGCCCGCTTTGGCGGTCGCCGGGGCGTATGGGATGGCCCTGGCTGCGCGAAATCCTCAAGGAACAGTCAGGCAATTTACACGTGAGGCTGCAAGACAATTGATCGACGCACGTCCCACCGCGGTCAACCTGGGGTGGGGGGTCAAGCGGATCTTGAAGATCGTTGACGACAAAACAATCACTGATTCTGACCTGCCCGCGAGGATCCTGGAAGAAGCCCATAGCATGGCGGAGGAAGACGTACGCGTCAACCGCAAGCTTTCAGAGAACGGAGCCAGCCTGATAGAGGACGGCGATACGATCATCCATCACTGCAATACCGGCAGCCTGGCGGTCGTGGATTGGGGCACTGCCCTGGGCGCCATCCGCTTTGCCCATGAACAGGGCAAACACATCCACGTACTGGTGGATGAGACGCGGCCAAGGCTGCAAGGCGCGCGCCTGACCGCCTGGGAGTGTGAGCATTACGGCATCCCGTATGACATCATCACGGATAACGCGGCCGGATATTTTCTCCGAAGCGGCAAGGTGAACAAGGTGTTCTTCGGCGCGGACCGCGTGGCCGCCAATGGCGACGTGGCCAACAAAGTGGGTTCCTACATGTTAAGTCTGGCAGCGCACGCCAACCACGTGCCGGTCTACAGCGTCTTTCCACTCTCCACCGTTGACCTTTCGATCGCCAGCGGGGATCTGATCCCCATCGAGGAACGTGATCCCGGCGAAGTGCTGGATTTGGAGTTTCATGGCGAAGCTGTTGCGCCGCTGAACGCCAGGGCGCTCAACCCGGCTTTTGATGTGACTCCACACGAATTGCTTAGCGGCCTGGTCACTGAGGCGGGGATTCTTTACCCCCCCTTTAGTCAAAATCTGGCCAGTTGCGTTTATAATACTTCTTTGGATGGTTAAAAATGTCTCTAGTAATTACCGGATCAGTCGCATTTGATTATTTAATGACTTTCCCCGGATATTTCCGGGAAAATATCCTGCCCGAAAAACTCGACAAGATCAGCCTGTCCTTTTTGGTGGACAGCATGACCCGACAGAGGGGCGGGATCGCGCCCAATATTGCCTATACTCTGGCGCTGCTGGGTGAGACCTCGATGATCTTTGCGACGGTGGGCGAAGACTTTGAAGAATACAGAGCCTGGCTTGAATCTCACAAGGTCGATACCAGATATGCGCGTGTCATCCCCGGGAAATACTCAGCCTCCTTCTTTGTGAACACGGATCTTGAGAATAACCAGATCGCCAGTTTTTACACCGGCGCCATGGCGGACGCAGCGACCTTGTCTCTGCATGAAATGAAAAAGGGCGAGGCGGATTACGTGATCATCTCACCGAATGATCCGGTGGCAATGAAAAAGTACGTGGAAGAATGCCTTGAAATGGGCATCCCATACCTTTTCGACCCTTCGCAGCAGATCGCGCGCAACCCGCATGAAGACCTGAAACGCGGCGCAGAAAACGCCGACGCCATTTTCTGCAACGATTACGAGTTTGAACTGCTGCAAAAACATACTGGATTAACCGCCAAACAAATGGAAAATTCCACCAAATTATTGGTGGTGACCATGGGCGAGAACGGCGCCAGTGTGAAAGCGGAAGGCAAAGAATACCACATCCCGATCGTACCGGCCGAGCGCATCGCGGATCCCACCGGCGTGGGAGATGCATTCAGAGGCGGATTCCTGCGCGGATACCGCCTTGGACTCGACCTGCAGACCTGCGGACAAATGGGCGCTTTGGCAGCCACTTATTGTCTTGAACAAAAAGGAACGCAGAAACACTTTTACACCCCTGGTGAGTTTGTCGAACGTTACCGGAAACACTTTGATGACCAAGGTGCGTTGGATATTTTGAAGTAACCATTTCTGGAGGAATTGATGTCGAATTATGATGTAAAAGATACAAAACTTGCTGACGGCGGACGGCTGAAGATCGAATGGGCCGAGCGCGAAATGCCGGTATTGCGCCAGATCAAAGAACGTTTTGCCAAGGAGCAGCCGCTTAAAGGGATGCGCATCTCGGCTTGTCTGCACGTAACCACCGAGACGGCTAATTTAATGAAGACCCTGCAATCCGGCGGCGCGGACGTGGTATTGACCGCTTCTAACCCGCTCTCCACGCAGGACGAAGTGGCTTCCTCCCTGGTGATGCATGACGAGATACCAGTGTATGCCATCAAGGGCGAAGACAATGTGACCTATTACAAGCACATTAACGCCGCCATCGACCACAAACCGCACTTCACCATGGATGACGGCGCCGACCTGGTCAACGTGCTGCACACCGATCGCCGCGAAATGCTGGACAATGTGGTTGCCGGCACCGAAGAAACGACCACGGGAGTCATCCGTCTGCACGCCATGGCGGCCGATAAAGCCTTGAATTATCCCATCATCGCCATCAACGACGCCATGACCAAGCATTTCTTTGATAACCGCTACGGTACAGGCCAATCCACCCTGGACGGGATCATCCGCGCAACCAACATCCTGCTGGCAGGCAAGACCTTCGTGGTAGCCGGATACGGCTGGTGCGCCCGCGGTTTGGCCCAGCGCGCCCGCGGCATGGGTTCAAACGTGATCGTCACCGAAGTCAATCACTTGAAAGCTCTTGAAGCTGTAATGGATGGCTTCCGTGTGATGAAAATGGAAGAGGCTGCCAAGATCGGCGACATTTTTGTGACGCTGACCGGCGATATCAATGTCATCGACGAACATCACTTTGAAGTGATGAAGGATTCCGCCATTGTGGCCAACTCAGGCCACTTTAACGTTGAGATCAATATCCCGGCGTTGGACAAGATGTCCAAGAGCAAACGTCTGGTCCGCCCATTCGTGGATGAATACATGACCAAAGACAACCGCCGCATCTACATACTGGGCGAAGGCCGCTTGATCAACCTGGCCTCCGCAGAAGGGCATCCTGCTTCCGTTATGGATATGTCCTTCGCCAACCAGGCTCTCAGCCTTGAATACTTGACCAAGAATGCCGATAAACTGGAAAAACGCGTCTATTCTGTGCCTGAAGACATCGACCAGAATATCGCCGCTTTAAAACTTGCCGCAATGGGCGTCACGATCGATACACTCACGCCGCAGCAGGTGAAGTACCTGGCAAGCTGGCAGGAAGGCACCTAAACCGATCAATTAAATTAAAAAAGCGAGGTCTCACATTTGAGGCCTCGTTTTTTTCAAAGGTATTTTTCATATTGACCAAAGATAATTGTCGCAAATATAGATGGTGGGTTCATAGATCGAACCCACAATACAAAATCAATGGGTGATGGCCATATTGCCTAGAGCGGCAAAAGAGCTGCTGAAAATTGCCGAGGAACGCCAATAGGTGTAACTGCCATCCACGAAGGTATAGCCTGTTTCATCGTATCCAATGAGGATGACGGCGTGTTCGTAGTAGGCAACCGTGGTCGTGCTGCCGTTGGAAGCGGTGTAGCTGACCGGCGAGCCGTTCCAAACATTGCCCACCACCCAAACTATGACCGGATTCCCGGAGGCAATTTGATGTCTCAGGCTGCTGAGCGAAACGCCCTTGGCGGCGTTGGCCGAAAGACCATATTCGCGGAGCAAAGCAGCCACCGGCGCGGCGTGCACGCCGTAATCATTGGGCGGGATCTGTCCCCAGACGCCGTCAACATACCCCACGAAGCCGACATCCGGGTTATCTGATCTGGGCAGCCCGTTTTGAAAACCATCTTCACTGAAGGAAACCCCGTAAAAAGCAGCCCAATCCGCGGCAGAACGCGACTCGCAGGATAACATGTGGCTTTGGGCGTGCCCAACCACTCCTGAAATCTGATAGGAGTTCGGCAGTCCATCTTCTGGGACATTGGTTGGGAATGCGGCCACCGTATTGGAAGGAACGGGCGTATTGGTCGGCAAGGGCGTATTGGTGGCTGTCGGAGTGGGAGTATCCGTGGGGGTTGGCGTAAAAGTAGCCGTGGGCGTGGGAGTATCCGTGGGCAGGGGCTGAAAGGGGGTGGGGGTGGAAGTAACCCTGGAACCGGGCAGGTAGAGTGCAATTGTACTGGTGGGCGTCATGGGGGGGGTGGGGGTGAGGAAATACCCGAAACCGCTGGTGCGCACGGCAAAAAAGGCGGCAATCACAACAATAAGGAAAAGAGGAACGAAAATAAAAAGAGACCACCGGGGTTTTCGGGAAGGTTCATTCATGACTGTAATGGATCAGGGAAAATTTATTCTTTCACTACAGTGATATCAAGA
>Ga0172371_10014414_pt1 | contig 10189 bp, 6 predicted proteins | sample Lak12m_FD_114543 | JGI IMG/M metagenome (GOLD analysis project Ga0172371, IMG submission 114543) | Freshwater microbial communities from Kabuno Bay, South-Kivu, Congo - kab_022012_12m | ecosystem: Environmental > Aquatic > Freshwater > Lake | place: Democratic Republic of the Congo: South-Kivu... | reverse complement strand
CTCCAGATCAGGATGGGGATAGCCGAAAGTCAGCAGCCGAATCTCCCCCGCCCTGCACCGGTCCTGGAAATTAGGGTCTTGGAGGCAATGCTGAAGCGCCTCCACACATTGACGCGTCCCCTTACGCAATTCCTTCAAATCGTAGGAGCCCAGGAGAAGATATAATGCCGCTGGGGGCAGATCCAGTGCCTCGCGGGCCTCGGACTTGGGCATCGGCTTGAACACATCGATGTCCAATGAATTCGGTATGACCTCGATGCGACCCCCCCCCAAGAGCGCGCTCTTTCCTGCCTGGCCAGCCATCCAACGGCTGGGCGTGACAATGGTCAGATTGGCGCCCTGGTAGGCGTCCGCCTTGTCTCGGAACACGGCGGCTGTGAGACCCCAAGGGTCTTCCGCCACTTGGGGGCACTTCGAGCACCCGCTCCTGAAGCCACTGCAGCCCATGGTGTAGTGGCACCCGCCAGTGAACGGCGCCTGGTCATGAAGGGTCCAGATCACGGGTTTCCCCAGCGAGAACAGCCGACTCAAGCTCACTGGCGAGAGAAATCTTTCCACCCAGTGGAGGTTGATGCAATCGGCCCTCTGAATCATTTCCAGACCGCTGACCTCCAGTCCGGGATGAGGAAAAGAGAAATAGGTGTTCGACCCGTGCGCGCGGTTCTCATCGACGAGGTGCCGCTGAATGCATTGGCCGTACACGAGCTCGGGATAGCCTTTGTCGTTGGCCCTGTCCACGGCGACCGCAGTGGTATCGGGCACGCCGCCGCGGCGATGACGGACGACCATTCGGCTGTCTTCCCCCTCCGCCCGCAGGGCGAGATGCAGGCGAACGGCCGCCTTGGCCGCGCCACCGTAGGTGTCCATCGTATTAATTAAAGCGATATTCATTCTGTTGACCTGCACATGTCTTTCTCAAAGGAAACGACAGACATTGTTGATCCATCAATCCAGCGATTCCCGGCCGCTGAGGCCCTGAGGGACTGGAACGATGGAAGCGGTTAGCCTTGAAACAACGCCCTCATCTGCTCCACCGTCCCAAACGAATGATCTCTTCGAAGCCATCCGTCCTCCTTCACAAAGACAATATCGACCTGCCCCAGGGCATTATCCAGGGGCCGGTTCCAGCCCAGCACAATGTCGAAAGCCACAAACCCCCTGCCCTTCATGAACGCAATTACCTCATGAAACTCAGGTGCACCCTTCATAAACTGGAACAGAGACACCTCCAGAGCCACGGCATCAGCCCGGCGCAGCGTCCTGGGGGCGCCCTCCAAGACGTTCAACTCTGCGCCTTGCACATCCACCTTGATCAGAAACGGGCCTGACAATGCTCGCTCTTCAACCACATCGTCGAGCCTGATCAGAGGCGCGTCAATCTCTTCCCCATCAGCTTCCGGACCCATCGTTTCTTTAAGAATGGACGACCCCTCCAGATATTGGATGTGCACATTGAAAGCCACCCGACCATTCTCGGCCCCGGCCGCTGCCAGCACATACGACCCCCTGTACTTCTTGAGGATCGCCTGCAATTGCGGCTCAAAAACGGAGAGGGGTTCCACAAGGAGCAAATAGGCTTCGGGGAAGGCCGCGTAAAGATCGGGCGAGCCTGCTGCCACGCCCACATCGATGACCGTTTGCGGCCTCAAGCCCAGGTCCCTTAACAGGGCATAGGATTCCGCCAGACTGCTTCGCGTCCTGGTGATATCGATCTTCGGCACCGCTGTTTGTTCGGACGCTGTCGCTGACCGTTCTTCCAGGGACTCGCAACACCCACCCATGCGGGCAAGTCTCAGTAAAGGTCGGGTTATGCTCTTGATGCTCACAGGACACCACCTCTTGATTTAGCCCCCGGCCTGGCTCAGGCCTTCTTCTTCAGGAACAGTTCCAAGGTATAGATCTCCTTGCCGGACGCGATAGTCGGGTCGAGAATCTTTTTGATCACCCCGTCGGGAAAGGGTGTGTTCGGCAATCGTACGTCCTCGATCACGCCAAAGGCATCGGCAAAGGCCCCCACGATGACGTCAGGGTGAAGGCGATTCAGCACCTCGTCCTCATAGGCATAATGAACGATTCGCTCCCTGTCCTCTTGAGGTATGTCTGGCGTCGCCACGACCTGGGCCATCTGTGCCGGGGTCAACGTCAAGTGCCCATAGTCGGGCACCGGGTTGCTGTCGTCCGTGAATTTGTAAAACCGTGCCTTACCGATAAAATACACATGATGCCCGGAATGGGATGGCCACATGGGGGCGCCGTGCAGGAACACGTGCCCGCCCGGGACTGTAACGCGCTCCAGCTCACGGGCAAAAGCCTCAATACCCGTGATGTGCTCCAGCACCGCGCAGCCCACGACCAAATCGAAGGAACCGTCCTCGAAGGGAAGCGCGCGGCCGTCACAATGGGCAAACAATATCCGGTCGTCGTTCCAGTTTTTCAAGGTGTTGGAGAAATCGACCATGTTGGTGCACTGCATCCGCGCCGCGCCGAGCCTGGCCAGGGCCTTTCCCACGACCAGGTCTTGATCGCTGCCGATCTCCAATATCCGCTTACCGGCCACAGCCGTGTGCCGGAGGATCTTGGTTACGAATTCCAACTGATAGGGCGCAAGGGCGATGCCAGGGGTGGCCGTCATGGCCGCAGTCACGATGGTGGTCATGAACCGCTGGATCAAGGGGCTCGCGTAGATCTCCTCGATCACCCTGGGCGCGACGCACTGGGCGGCGGGCCTTGGCCCGCTTCCCCCGGCCCTTCCCTCTAAGATCCGCAATGGTCTCTTCTCGAAATGCCTGACGTATCTAAATTCGGGAATACCGAGGAACTCCAAGAATGCCTGCTGGATTGCGCCCGTCGCGGCGCAATCATGGTACACCAGCACCTCGGCGTTGCCGGCCCGAACCACGGCAAATCCCTCGCAGACGTCCACCTTGGCCCCGAGGAGATCGATGGACGTGAGATGAGAAAACACCCGCGTCAGGTTGTTCTCAATGCACTTCCAGCCAGCCTGAATACGCAAATCCAATCCGGCATCGCTGGCGGCCTCGGAGACCGGCACGGCCAGCGCCCATGCCACAGGCTCGGCACAGGGCAAGAGGAACTTCCATCTCAGGCGGCCCCTATATTGCTTCCAGGCCTGCTGAAACCCAGCGCGCGAAATGTAGTCTTGAAGTGGTTGCCCATTTTGCAGGAAAAAAGCCATCGGCCAATCAACTGCCGACAGGCCCACGTGGTAAACGGGATAAGCCGAGATGTGTTCGGGCAGGCTCCGCAAAGTCTGGGAGAGATACTTGCCCTCGTCGCAAGCAGTCGAGAGAACGCAGACGACGGTGTCTCCCTCGATGACGTGGTTCAACTTTTCAGAGAAAGCCATGTGCCCGTTGGCCTCGGCACCGTCAACCGGCAGAGAAATCAGTAGGCCCTGCCTGGCCCACTCACCGGCCCTGCCCTGCCGAATGGCATCGCGAATAGCCCAACAGGTCTGGGTCTGGTAGCCGCAACTGCGCAACGAGGGAAATATCTTCTGAAATTCGGGCGAGGCCCCGGCCAAGGCCCGATCGACGAAGGGGAAATTGTCGGGCCGCCAATAGCCAGGCTGGGCCTGATCCTTGAACGTCTTGGACGCCTCGGTCAGGCTGAACACCCCGAACACCCTGTCGACCTTAACGATGGCCTCAGGGAAGCGCCTTGCGGTCTCGAGCAGGAATTCAAGGTCATGCTTGTCCGGATTGTCAGCGTTAAAGGGGATCTGCTCTTGGAGTTCACGCCGAATAAAATACCCCACCGGATTGTAACAATAGGCATTCATCTCCCAGTGCCTCAGCATGGATTCCAGGTCGATTTTGGGATCGTTTACCCAGGATCTCCCCCCTTTGTCCACTCTGATCTTGCCCACGACCATCATGATGCCGGGAGCGAACGCCTTGACCGCCCGGGCAAAGGCCTTTCTGAGGAAATAGTCGTCGGCGTTTAGGTACACGACTACGTCCCCCCTGGCCATGGCAAAGCCCTTGTGCATGGCATGGACCTGTCCATCATCACGCTCTGAGATCCATCGCAGGTGCCCGTGCCGTTTTAAGATCTCTAAAGTGCCGTCCGTAGAGCCCCCGTCCACCACAATATGCTCCCACTGCACGTAGTTTTGGGCCTTGACGCTGGCGATCGCCCGTTCGAGGCTGCGCCCGCTGTTGTACGAGGGGGTGATGACCGATATCATGAGGGACATGGGATTTCGTGGCCTTCATCCATGTATGGATCTGTATACCTCCGATTCGAGAATGCTCTGCCGAAAGTATTCCGGTGACATCTTCTCCCGAATCGGCACCTGCTTCAGATACTCATGGGTCTGCAGGGCCAGGTCATGGTCTTCCGCTTTATCTGCTGCCTCATCGAACGATGTGTAGTAGTACGGGTAGTCATTACCCAGGTATTCTACCACGGCAGGCAGGGGATTCACCAGCAGCGGCGTAGCCCTGGCGATGCACTCGATGACCGTGTTGTTGGCACTGGCGTCGTACATGCAGACAAATGCGATGTTCTTCTCGAGCAGGGCATCGAATTCATCATCGGGAACGAAACCGAGCATCTCGGCAGTCTCGTACATATACTTATGGAACAGTCCTTGGCGCTCCCGCTCCTGGCGCTCGCGCTCGAAAATCACATGGAAGTAGTCCAGGTCTTTGACCGCGGGTAGGGCAATCTTCTCGTAACCCCTTCCCGGCAGTTCATAGATGGCGTGGAGCATCCGCATGTACCAGCCGACCTGGACGATTTTTGGCCGGGGGTTTTTTCGGAAGGCGTCCCAGGACCACTGTTTCTCAGGGAATTCAGTGGGGAAGCGAAGAACGCTGACCGGCAAATGGGGAAACTGCTCGCGCAGGAATTCGGCGCTGTACTCGCTCATGGCGAACAGTCCCCGGCAGTGCGGCAGGGTCTTCTTCCAAACCCGTTGTCTGAACGTCCATCGGGCTCCACCCGTCACTCCGATGCGCGACAGCCACTCTGGAACGGTCTGTGTCTCGTGGATGATGCCGATCCAGGGATGTCCGATATACATGGGGCCCTCTGGATGCCATCGCATGGTCCGCTCCACAAAGGTGTCGAAATAAATGGCGCCTGGATGGTGCAATGGCTTCAGGCAGTGCACCGCGTAAATCCAGCCCGTACGGTGCCGGCCGTAGGACGCCTGGAATTGATCGCCACCCACATTGAGACCCGGGGCAAAATTGCGAACCGAGGGCCTGGGGCAGAGTTTGAGCCGGCGGCAGAACAGCCGGTTACGGCAGCTCCTGATAAGTGTCCGCACCTTGCTGTCTTCTACCTTCAACAGTCTTCGCAATGCCGCGGTCTGCTCAAGGGCATGACCCATCCTCCTGGAAAGCCCTGCCCGTATTCCCTGCCCTATCATCAAACTTTCCTGTTACATGGGTCAGAAAGCGAACGTGTTGCCAACAACCTATATCCTCAAATGGGAAAAAGACTGGCGGGGCCGTCACACCCCCGATAGGAAGGGTCTTACAAAACCCTCCAATTGACGCGGTACCCCCCCTTTGAGCGCGCAGGAGGCGTACACCTCGCCATATATTCTTCCCAGCGTATTGGCCGCCACCTGCTCCAGCGTTTCCAGCCACTCATCGTCGTCTTTCATGGGATACGTCTTCTCAATTCCTGACATTTGATGCGACATATCTCCACCGGCCTTTCGGGCCAACCCCTCTGCTACCGAAGATGACCGCATCCAATACCTTGACAGAAAGGAAGAAGCGGCCGCGAGCCGCATCCTGTAAATCCGTGAATGTCGGCCCAGCAGCCGGTCAACAAACAGGCTGCCCGCTCTTCCAGCCTTGAAACCCTGCATTCGATGCTTGATCTGCTGCACCATTAAGGAGCGCACCCGTCCCGTCAGGCGAATCAGATCCCAGAGCGACAGATGGGAAAGATCTTCCACAACCCTCCCCATCAGTCTGGCCACCCAGTACGAGTTCACGATCTGACGACGAAAGGCATAATCCGGGGGTCGATGGTGCGAATGTCGAACCTGAACATGCGGCAGGTATAAGATGTGGTGCCCAAGGAGAGACATCTTGAGCCCCCAACCCAGATCTTCGGCAAAATCTACATCAGGAAAGGGGGTTTTTTCAAGAAGTTCTTTTCGGTAAACAGCACACACATTGTCGAGCCCCGCGGTTCGATAGGCCCTCTCATACGGCATTTTCTGAAATGATTCCGCTGAGTCAACCCTTTTCCAGACTGACGTCTCAAGTCTGGCGGCTGCTACCGAATCGATTTCAAAGCGGGCGTAGGACGTGGCATCCGCATGGGGGACCTGGGCTGCAAAGGCCGCCGCCACGCCATCCTGCTCCAATCCGCCCACCATCCCCGAAAGCCAATCGTCGGAGCAGGGAACGGCATCCTGCACCATAAAAATGACCCGCTGGAAGGCCGCAAGGGAAACGGCCATATTCCTCGTGCGGGCGTGGTGAAATTCGCTTTGATGAATGCGTCTGATCAGGGCCCCCGCCCTTTCCGCAGCCTTGATCGTCTCATCTGTGGAGCCTGAGTCCACGACAATCAACTGCACGCCACCGGAATACCTCTGACGACCGATCATTTCCAGACAATCGGAAAAGATGTGACCCCCGTTACAGGTGGGAATAATAATGCTAATGCCTTGTTCGGTTAGCACCCATGATCCCCTTCAACCATGCCTATAACCAGTAATTTCCTGAAAGAGGATATCTTGGAGAATCGAAAAATGATTCTGAAAAATGACAGCACCTGAAAAGCCCCTTGCCTGACGGGGGAGAAAAATGTTTTTTCGGGGACGCGAGAGATCACCGTTTTTGGCACAGGAACACGCTATAGCAATAGGGGGCATTATCTCCCGCACAGATCTCTTCAATAAACCCGTTGAACGGCTTAAGATGCTCATCCATATAGCAGATGAGTTGATTATCAAACCCCATGCAATATTTGAGGTAGTCCCTGAAAAAGTTGTGGAAGGAGAAACGCCTTTCCGCAAGCGGTCCTGACTCCAAACACCTTTCGTAGGTGATGTTGGGGAGGAATTCAACGGAAAGGCCGGCTGTGGCGCAGACGGTCATCATTTCATCGACACGGAAAAGATGTTTGTCCTCAGCCGCCTTTTTGTCCAGGTCCCTGCGGGCGCAGTACTTTATGGATTCCACAAAAATTCTGACCTCTTCCTCTTGTTTCTGGGTCAGGTGAATACGCGCCTTTTCGAGTACAAGCGGGAGAAATTGGGCCATTGCCGCCATCAACATATATCCCTCCAGGCATGGCTCTTCATAAGTCAGGAACCCCATGGGAGCCAGCAGCTTGGAAGCATCTCGGATAAGCCTGGGAACGTCCAAGACATGATGAAGGGTTGAGCGCATGGCAATCAGTGAAAAGGCGTTTTCCGGGAGCCGACAGATCTCTTCTGCCTTCAAAACGCCCAGAAAAACCGAATCGGTATCCAATTTGTTCTTCTGTAATTTGTCTCGAACGATCCTCAAAAAGGCAACAGAGGGATCTGTCAAAAAAACGCAGGGATAGGCATTTTCCTTGACCAATCCCAGGGATAGCACGCCAGAACCGCACCCGATCTCCAACGCAGGCAAGGAAAAATCAGCCCTACGGGCACGCAGCGCACTCACAAGGCCCTGCCCGGGCAAGAAGTCTGACGCGCTGATGTTGTATTGCGTATCATAAGAGGCCTCGTCGTGGGCAAAGCTTCTTGAGTCCGAAAAGAAGATCATTCCGTCCTTTTTCGGGAATGACGTGAGTCTTTCCAGAATGGCTGTCGGGTCCGCATCCACCTTCCGAACCGCTGGTCCATCAGGCTTTGCGATATGTAGGCGGTTGGCCAGAAAAGTTCGAACCCTCTGCTTGGTCAGTCCATAAGATTCCAAGAGTTCGTCCTTACTCTTTACAAATGCTTGTCGGCCCATGACAGCTTTGCCCGCCCCCTTGCACTTGGATTGGGTCACAAACAGACCGGAACATCCGAAGGCCCCATAAAAAGCAGCAAAACCCGCCTCTTCCCACTCAGTGGCAGCCCTCCTAACCCCATACGAGCCCGTTTCATTTTCAGGATTCAAAAAATCGTGGAAAAGGACAGGGATCCCGGGACCGAGCATGTCGCCCAGGACTTCCAGGTCCTTCTTCACCATTTCGTACCGATGATCCCCGTCCAGAAAGACCATCGTGGCCCCGATAGGGAATTTCGAGAAAAATGCGCGCAGATCCCCATGAAACAGCAGGGCATACTCCAGCAGGTGACCATGGTTGAGCAGGGTGTTATAGGTCCGCTTGATCGATTCCATCTCGATATCTATGCCAAAGAAACGCGGCCCTTCCTTACGCTGGTCATTGCTCAAGGCCCCTTCCAGTTCAATGACCGCCGAACGTCCGCTGAACGTCCCGATCTCCAAAATATCCTGGCCCGCAAAGTAACCCATTTCAAAGAGCTTGTAGCTATCCCCTTCCATCTGCCAGCCGGGGATATCCTTGGTCTCCTCAAAAATTGTTCGGTGTTTATCGTTAATATAGGCCCAATTGGCACGCCAACTGGGTCTGATTGAGACATCTTTCCGATCCGTATAGATCTTATCGGGAATTATCGACATAGCAATCCCTTGTCTGAAGGCCAACTCATAGGGAGGCCGCTTTCTTAAGATATTCCATCCATCTCTCTCCTTGCCTCTTAAGGGAGAATTCCTCGCTTACCATGCGCCTGCCGGACCTGCCAAGGGTCTCGCATCGTTTAGGGTTTTTCATGAGAAACCGTATGGCATCCGCCAAGCCTTTTGCACTGACCTTGTCAATCAAAAAAGCGTTCTCTCCACTCCGTACAATTTCCGGAAACCCTCCTACCGAGAAGGCCACGACCGGTAGGCAACAGGAAGAGGCCTCAATGATCGTCTGTCCAAAGGCCTCCTCCAGAGAAGTGGCCACAAAAATATCGGCGGCACTGTAAAGAATCGGCATTTTTCTATTATCACGGAGAAGGCCTACCCCGTGCACCGACCTTAATTTTAAGGAATTTTCTCCAAAAACCAGAAAATAAGCTTCATTGCCGAGGTAAGAGACCGCTTCTTTCAATACATGCCATCCCTTGCGATGATCTCCCACATTGACAGCCCCTGCCAGAACAACAAATTGATCTTCTGGTATTCCGAGGAGTCTCCGTGCCAACGGGCGATCAATGGGTTTGAAAAGCTGTTCATCCAATCCAAGGTAAACCACTTCCCCGTGCCTCAGTCCAGGCATGGCTTTTTGCGCCAAATTCAACGACCACTGGCTGTTGGTGGCCAGTGAAACACCTTGAGAACCAGAAAAGATGGTGCGACGAAGGGCCCAAGCGTCATGGATTTCCGATGGAGAGAGAGCTGGATGTTCATCGTAAGTAGGGCATGTATGATCACAACCATCCAGGTATTTCCGGCAATCGCCCGGATAGCAGCAGCGACCGGTAATCAAATAGCAATCATGCATATAGGCAACAATCAGGATGTCGAGGTCCCTGAGAGACAGAAACACCTCCAGGGGCCAGTCGGCACCATGCAGATTCCCAGCAATCACTACGTCCGGACGATACTCCCTCACCTCCCGCACAAGAGCCGAAATGATTCCTTCCTTTGAATGCCCTTCGTTGGCGTGCAAACCCGTTAATTCCCGAATGCCATACCAAACGCCACTGGCATCCCGGGGGAAAATAGGGATCTCCGACTCCAATCCCTTTCTCCAGCAGATCCCCATGACCTCGTGCCCGAGGAGCAGAAAAGACTGCATCTGACGACGCTGGGCCACACCGGCGCCATACTGAAAGCCCAGATCATTGAGGAACAGTACTCGCAGTTCCTTTTCCTGAGTGATCTTTTTCCGCACAGTTGCAGGCACAGCCATTATCGAAGACCCTTCCGAAACTCAGCATTCACTCTGCGCAATTCATCCAAAAAAGGTAGATTTTCCCCGCTGGTTTTCTGATTTTCATGCATCCGAAAGAGGGCCAGCACGTCGGGAGTATGAACGATTTTTGCCCTTGCCTTAGCCATTCTGGCCCATAGATCGTAATCCATACTGTAAAAAAGGAACGGGTCCACCCGTGAACCGCTCTTGACCCAGATGTCTCGAGTCCAGAATACTTCTGGTTGATAGAAAAACTCTCCTTTCTGCCATGAGCCGTCAATAT
>Ga0172371_10014409_pt1 | contig 10190 bp, 5 predicted proteins | sample Lak12m_FD_114543 | JGI IMG/M metagenome (GOLD analysis project Ga0172371, IMG submission 114543) | Freshwater microbial communities from Kabuno Bay, South-Kivu, Congo - kab_022012_12m | ecosystem: Environmental > Aquatic > Freshwater > Lake | place: Democratic Republic of the Congo: South-Kivu... | reverse complement strand
GACGATGCAGTGCTCTGCCAACAGATTCCTCCCTGCGGTCGGAATGACAGTGCAGTGCCCGGCCAACAGATTCCTCCCTGCGGTCGGAATGACAGTGCAGTGCCCGGCAAACAGATTCCTCCCTGCGGTCGGAATGACAATGCCGTACCCGGCCAACAGATTCCTCCCTGCGGTCGGAATGACGATGCAGTGCCCGGCCAACAGATTCCTCCCTGCGGTCGGAATGACGATGCAGTGCCCGGCCAACAGATTCCTCCCTGCGGTCGGAATGACAGTGAAATCCTCCGCTAAAAATTAAGAAAGGGGAAAGAGGCGGCTCCGCCGCCTCTTTCCCCTTTCTACCTCTCTTTGTTTAACCGGCGAGCCGACCGTCATTCCGAGCGTAGCGAGGAACCCGTTACGCCCAATGCCACTGCAGAATATTATTTCAGATTGGCACTATGATAATCCTAAAGTTGACGGGGAGAAAATCAGGAATTAATCAGAACATCAATTTCCTCAAGAACCCTCGTGGCCTCCGGCAACGGAAGAAGCATCCAGTCGTGGATCATTCCCTGGTATTCAAAGTAATTCAACGGGATTCCCCGGGATAGGCAGAGTTCTCTCATCCGCCTGGCACCAGGGAGAAGCACTTCACGGGTACCTGTAAAAAGGCTCAGACTGCCCAGCCCTTCAAAATTACCTCTGATCGGACTCACTCTCGGATCATTCAGGTCCAGGTTGCCGGCATAAGCCTTGCCGGCTAATCGCAGCTCCCGGGCGGGCAACATGGGATCCAACCTCTCCAGTTTGTCAATCTCGGGATCCTCCATCAAAAGATCGATCCAGGGGCAAAAAAGAATAGTATGGTCCGGTTCCGGAAAGGCCTTATCCCTGATCAGCTGCCTGAGAGCCAGCGACAGCCCCCCGCCCGACGAATCCCCCATCAGGATCAACTGCCTGTGAGGGCCACCCGCAATTACTTTAAGGTAAACCGCCTCGGCAAAGGCAAGGGTTTCCAGACAGGTATGTTCCGGAGCCAAAGGATAATCCGGAAAAACCACCCGGCCTCCAAACCGTTCCAGCCAGCGCTCCACAAATGACCAGTGCAGAGATACAGCCTTACGGATGTAGGCGCCGCCGTGGAAGAATATGGCTACCCTGGCATCCGGCTCTTTTCGGGCAGTAAGGGTGATGACCCTGTGCCCGGATACCTCTTCCACAGAGCTTTCAAATCTCTTCCGAAGCTTCGCCGGAACCTCTGCCGGGATCAACCGTGCGGGATGATTGGTGACGGCCAGCTCATTCCGGAATCTTATTCCGTTCCCCTGCCTGTACCGTAAAAGGTGCATGAGGTAATAAACCACGTTACTAATCAGGCTCATATCAGTCGGAAAAAAATTTGTTACCGGTCCCTGACCAGGATCTGCACCGGGCCCAGCAGGCCTGAAGGCAGCAGCGGCGATCCTTTTTTGTACAGATTATCCGTGCAATAGGTGTATCGTCCTGCCTTGATCTCTTTCCCTCCCATAAACCCGGGCGGGGGCACAATCGTGCGAACAGCTGAATCAGCAGGCTGTTTATCGCCGATCATGCGATTGGTCCAGCGGTTTACCACCTCGATTTCGAGCTCATTGGCACCGGTTCTCAGGGCCTTGCTGACATCCACCCTCCATGGTGCGCACCAGATGACACCAAAATCCTTTCCGTTGAGCTTTACCCGTGCCATATCGTGAACTACCCCCAGATCCAGATAGGCCTTGCCGGCAGGCATGCTTTGCAGACTGAAATTCTTTCTGTAAGTCGCTATACCCGAGTAATACCTGATCCCATCCTCCGGACGCATCGTCCAGTCCTGCAACGAGTCAAAGGTGACTTTATCAGGTCCGCCCCACCTGGGATCGAACGCAACAATCCAGGCACCTGTAAGATTCTGGTCCATCTTTAGCGCCGGGAAATTCATTTCGGTTTTCGATCCGGATTTGGTGCTTTTTCCTTCAAACACGACGAAGAAACTCTGATGAGCTTCAAACTCCATGGGGATGGTCGTGATCCCTTCTTGCCGCCCGAACTGAGGCAACGGCCTCATCTCAGCGGTCACAGGATCCCACAGTTGAGGAGTGCCCTGACCAACCCTGAACCGGCACTCAGCCTTGACCGGAGCATCGGAACGGTTGGACACGAAGTAGATATCACGGTCATCGGTGCGCCGGTGTCCATACCGGACAGGGCCGTTTGCAGCAAAATCCTGTGGAACACCCATCTCTTTTAACAAGCCTGCTGTCAGGTCATACGACGGATAGAGCGACGGATTTACCTGTCCCTCCTCCATCACGTCTGAACGTTTGGAGAGATCACCTCCCCAATGGATCATTCCTTTTCCAAAGCTTCGGATGGTAGCCGTCTGTGGCACCTCCGTTCCGCCCCATAGCTCTTTCGCCAAGTTCATGACTTCCGCATCGCATGCCGGGTAGCCCATCAGACTTGGCGATTTCATCGGCGGATTGCCAAGGATGGTTGCCCCAGCGTTCACCAGGTCGCGGATTTTGGCCAGCAGCGCAGGAGTCATGGTTTCGGATTGCGGCAAAACCATCAGCCGGTAGGAGGTTCCGCCGGGAAAAGTGATGAGTCCATCCTTTACCTCGGCCCTCTCCATCAGCATCTTTGGCGAGCAACCGTCGAAACCGTGTCCTTTTTTGTCGGCCAGCACGCCCTTCCCCTCCAGTGCGGATGGCGGCGGCATGAAGATATGAGGCGTTCCTTCGGGAGTCAGGTAAAGGATATCGGAGACGGTAACACCCTGACGAAGCAGTTCCGAACAGCGGGTTAGGTATTCGTGATAGGCTCCGGCCATCGGCCACCAGGTCTGGTTCCGGTGCCAATGCACCCCGTAGGGTCCGAAGGAAATCCCGGGCTTATATTCGTCGCCCAGAATCTGGTGGGCGAACGTATGAAACACAAAACGGTTGATACCTACGGAAAATGCCCAGTCGCCCTGATTCTTAAGCGACCAGGGGTAGGCATCCAAACCGCCGACGGAGGTGAACGCCTCGGCAGAAACGATCGGACGCCCCATCACATGGGCAATGGATGTGGATTCAAAACAACTGTAGGCGGAATTCACGGAATTGTTCCAGAACTCGGCCATCGGCACATCGGCTACCGCTCCCAGATCCAGGTCTCCTGCGGGGTTCATGTCGTATGGTTCGACCGAAAGCGACAATCCATTCTTGCGGCCATATTTTTTCACTTCTTCCGCATGATTCTCGAGCACCAGTTCCTGGCCGGTCAAGCGCAGATCCCAAAGGAACCGCTCCGATTTTTCCAGGCTCTCGACTGCCCTCCCGGTATAGGTCAGCAGCCACGGCCTGGCATCATACCCGCGTCGTTTGGCAAACTCATCCAGAAAGGATCCGGTCCAGTTTTGGGCTCCCGATTCCCAGCTATCCAGGTGCAGGGTGGTCAATCCGTGTTCCTTTGCACGCGGGCCGATTTTCTCCAGCAGTTTTCCAACATATTGATTTAGATGGTATTCCAGGGCCTTGGTGTCAAACTTGTCGCACTCCAGTCCCAATGCCGTGGATGGTGCAGGCCGGCTGCTGGCCCCGGTGACCCTCTTTCCCATCCTGATGATGGTCCACTCCCCCTCAGGAATCTTCCATTCCAATGTTCCGCCGGCTTTCAGAAGGCCTGTCAGATCGATGATCTCATCCGGCCGGATCACGCCCGCCGGTCCGGGTTCCTGGTATTGAGCCGGTGCCGGCAAATAGGTCTTGACGTTCTTCCATATCGAATAGGGACTCCGGATATACAGCGCCTTTTCATCCACGTCGCTGATCACTGGCGAACGGGATGGAAAAGCCAGTACCGCCGCATCTTCATAAAACGGATCGGCCATATTGTGAAACTGGGTGGATCGCTGCTCAGGTATCGGTAGCGTACCCGAATAATTCGCGGGTCCTTTGACCTCAACTGAACTGAACACCAGATGCTGCATGGCCATTTCGGGCCTGATCCAGGGACCTCCGCTACCGCACCAGCCCGGTCCGATCCCCAGGGTGATATCGATTCCCAGACGTTCCGCATCCCTCACTGCCTGCACGAACAGCTCCTGCCATTGTGGGCTCATGAAGGCAACCGGGCCTTTCGGCGGACTTCCGATTTCCACCTCCAGGAACACCAGGTTTCCGATGCCGGCCTCTTTCATCGATTCCAGATCGGCAGTCATCTCCTTTCCGTTGAGGTTGCCATCCAGAAAATACCAGTAAACCCCTGGCTTTGCGGATTCCGGCGGACTCAAAAAGTTTTTCTCCAGATCCCCTGACAAAGAAGTTTTCTGGCAGGATAGATTGCCCATTGCAATACCCACCAGTATGGTTAACAATATCGTCAAGTGCTTCATTAACGATTAATTTTTTATGAATTTACCAATTTCGATGTTCGTCTCTGTTATCAATCTGGCAAAGTAATAACCGGCAGGCAACCCGGATATGTCTAATCCTGTTTTTCCTGCAAACGTCTCCGTTATCAGTAATTTGCCATTCAGATTGTATATCCCGACAACGGCTTCCTGGTGGCTTGTGGTTTGAACATAGAGCAGATCCGTTGCCGGATTTGGATACAGGGAGAGCCTCATCGATATTTGTCCCTTATCAGGGACCCCGGATGGCATTCCTGAACCTCTCAGACCAATCTCCGCAATGGAGGTTCTCATATCAGTAAGGCTTCCATCACCTAACCAGGAATTTGAACAGGAGAACCTGAGGAACCTGCCCTGACTTTTAGCAAAAAGCACATACTGGGTAAGTTCGGTGTAAAAAAAGGTTCCGGAAGCAACCGGTGTGCCCCAGGAAACACCATCCGTGCCCAGGTAGATCTTATAATCGGCCACCCGCCCTTCCCATGGGGCAATCCAATTGGTGTTTGCGGTATAATAGAATTCATTGATCTCGTATTCCTGACCCAGGTCGATTATGAAATCATGAGGCCTTGGATAAGAATTTCCCCATGGAACATGGTAATAGGTGCTGAAATTTCCATCGAAAGCTTTGAAAGCCTGATAACCGTTCTGAGAAGGAGGGGCTGAAACCAGCCTCCAGTCGGTTTGAGGTATAAGGGGCAGGCGGCCGGAAGGCTCCGGAACCGTTATGGTAAAATTGATCTGGTCGGTTCCCACAAATTGGATGTCGGTGACCTCAATTCCCGATGCAAGGCCATCCCACCATTTCGTGTCCGGCTTTGAATCGGTGGTAAATTTGTTACCCGGACGATAAATATCCCCGATATTTCCCCGGTTGGTGGCCGATGTCTCCAATTCAAACTTCCCGTCTGCCTGCTCGATTGAATTACGGTAGTGTTTTAAAGGGGTCATATCCGACAGGCGGTTTGAGGTAAAAACCTTGGAATCGGTATGCCAGATGAGCAATCCCAGCGCAGCCGGAAATAGTGAATTCCCAGTGTTCGACCTTTTACGCGCCTCTATGGTAAAATATTCATAGGGGTCGTAAGGATTTCGCATAACCACCACGCTATCCCCGTCTGCTTTTAAGGTAATTGTTGTGGTTCCCGGCTGGGGCTCAACAGACATCCCCCATTTGTACTGGGACAGAAATGGGCCGCCGATGGGTTCAACATCGGGCAATCCTCCTGACATCAGACTGTAAAAACCGGTTCCGCCGGAATGGGCTGCCCCGCCATCGGTATCATATGTATCCGGAAAATTGAAGATTCCATGACCCGATTCGTGGAGGTTCATAAACAGGTTTACCGGAGTGGTGTCCCAGGGTGATTTAAGGACAGAACCATAAATCGTATTCACTTTGACACCGTTCGAAAGGGTCCAGTTCGGTCCATGGGAAGCACCTATTCCCGCAGGGCCCCATTTTGAGCTGATGATCATTACAGAGGCTAATCCACCCTTAACTGGCTTGTCAAAACTATCATCAATGATACTCAGAGTGCGCCAATCGTACTGCGGATTTTGTGCGATGATCCATTCCAGCGCATCTTTCCAAAGCAAAATCCCCTCTTGCCAGGTAATTGATTCATAATAAGTTGAAGGCTGCGGGGCTCTGAAGAAAAATATATCATGTGTAAAATCGACATTTCTCCTGGATTGCTCATACCAATATTTCCTGAAGCTCCTTGCTGCCCCCTCTTCCTGGTAACTCCTGCCGTTAAGAAGGCTGTCGAGCCGCTCAGGCGTTACCCAGGCCGGTACATCGGGATAATCAATATAAATGGCGATGCCCTTATACTTTGTGTTGGCATCAGTCTGGCAAAAAGCCACCTGATTTGGAGAAAGTAAAACCATGGCTGATACAACCAGAAATAGCAGGGGTTTCAATTTGATTTTTTGATTGATTTCTCCACTAATGTAGTGGATTCAAATTCATCGAGCCACACGTTCGGGGAATACAGCCTCCACCTCTTTCTGCCAGCGGTGAAGCTGATCTGAAAGCTCCTGAAGGACGGAGGGCATACTTTCAGCGAGGTTATTCTTTTCACTGATATCGGCAGACAGATCATACAATTCCTGTGTTCCGTCAGCAAAGAATTCGATCAGTTTATATTTCCCCTTGCGAATTGCGCTTCCGGGCTGGCCTCCCTGGTTCCCGTAATGGGGATAAAACCAGTACAGGGCCCGCTCCTGATGGTTTTTAGATTCCGGTTTTGCTTTGCCTGTCATCAAGGGAACCATGCTCAGCCCATCCCGGTGTTGATCCGGTTGGAGTCTGAGCCCGGCGATATCCAGAATGGTAGGATAAAAATCAGTACTGATTACGGGCTGGTCGCAAACGATCCCCTGATGAATTTTCTGTGGCCATCTGATCAGCATCGGTTCCCGGATACCGCCCTCATAAAGCCATCCCTTCCCCGCACGCAGGGGAAGATTGCTGGTGGGATGGCCTTCGGAGGTGGAGAGACCCCCGTTATCAGACATAAAGATAATGATCGTGTTTTGGTCGAGACCGCACTCCCTCAGATAATCCAGAACCTTGCCCACTGCCTGATCCATGGCCTCCACCATGCCCGCATAAATGGCATGGTTCTGCACAAGCCTCACTTTCCGCTCGCCTTCTTGTCCCCAGGCGTCCGCCGGTGCGGATAATTTCTTTTGCTCATATTTCAACCTCAAATCCTCACGGGCCATCAATGGGGTATGGACTGAATAGAATGAGAGGTACGCAAGAAACGGCCCATCCTGATGGCTTTTTATAAACCGTACCGTTTCAGTGGCAAGCCGGTCGGGCAGGTGCTCCCTTACTGGGCCATCCTCCAGCCTTGGATTTCCATAGGAAGAGAAGTACTTATTCCCACCATAGGGTCCTCCACTGTCACACCCGCCCTTGTTTACATCAAATCCCTGATTTTCTGGCCAGTAACCTTCCGGGCCCAAGTGCCATTTGCCTGCAAAAAAAGTTGAATAGCCGGCCTCCTTGAGAGCCTCAGCGATGGTCTTTTCCTCAAGAGGTAGCTGTTCCAGATAGGGCGCGGGATATAAGGGCCTGTTGTAATTGGGTTGTTTTTTGGCTGCCTCGGGTTGTATGGCGCCAAAATAATCAGTCGTCCGCAACCGTGCCGGGTATTTGCCTGTGAGGATGCTGGCCCGGGTGGGACTACAAACCGGACAAGCCGCATAGGCATTGGTAAATCTGACGGATTGGGACGCCAACCGGTCGAAGTTGGGGGTTTCGTAAAAGCAATCCGGGTTATTGAAGCCCACATCCATCCAACCCAGATCATCAGCCAGGATAAAAAGGAAGTTCGGATGTTGATCCGGCATCGACCCGGAGGCGATTGCCCCCAGTCCCAATATGGATGCTGCCCTGAAAGTGAATTTGCGAATCATGGGTAAGAAATAAATCTTGGATTCCTAAATATATACAAAAACCGATCTGCCTGATTGACCGAAAGACAAGCTCCTGGAACCCCCGAGGTCAATTACAATTCCTCTTGCTATATTTAAATTCAATTGGCCAAGTCGACCCAACACAATACATCCGATGAGAAGCAACCCGGGCTTTTATCAAAATGGATTAAAATGGGGTTTCAAGTTCATGCCCCTCATGCTGTTTGCGCCTGTATTTCAATCTTGTACCAAAGCTCCGCCAAATGTTTTGCTGATACTGACGGATGACCAGGGATACGGGGATCTTGCCTGCAATGGCAATCCATACGTTTCGACCCCCAACCTCGATAAGTTCTACGGTGAGAGCGTGCGGTTTACCAATTTTCACGTGGATCCCTGCTGTTCTCCTTCCCGGTCGGCACTCTTGACAGGTTGTTATTCCCTGAGGGCGGGGGTATGGCATACCATCGGTGGCCGGTCGCTGCTCCGGGAGGGGCTTCCTACTCTGGCCGATCTATTCCGGGAAAACGGATATGAGACCGGCATCTTCGGGAAATGGCACCTGGGGGAGAATTACCCTTTCAGGCCCATGGACAGGGGATTTAAGGAATCGCTCGTTCACCGTGGTGGAGGTGTGACTGGTAATCCCAATTACTGGAATAATGATTACTTCGATGGTACTTACGTCCATAATGGCGAGGACCAGGAATACGACGGCTATTGCAATGCCGTGTGGTTTACCGAAGCGGTCAATTACATGCGGAAAAACAGGAACAAACCGTTCTTCTGCTACCTGGCGACCAATGTGCCGCATGCCCCGCTGCGGGTGGATGAAACTTATGCCACCCCTTATAAAGACCGGCTATCCGACCGCCTGGCGCATTATTACGGCATGGTGACCAAATTGGACGAGGATTTTGCCATGCTGAAAAAGGAGCTGAAAAACCTTGGCCTTGAAGATAATACTATTGTCATATTTATGACCGATAACGGACCCTGCCCCGGGTTTGGAGGGATCGACATGGATTTTGAAACAGGGTACCCGAAGGAAGGGTATAGTGCCGGGATGCGAGGTGGAAAGATATGGGGATACGAAAATGCGCACCGGGTCCCGTTCTTCATCCGATGGCCCGCTGGAGGAATCGGCGGAGGAAAAGATATCGATGCTCTTTCGGCTCATATTGACGTCATGCCCACCCTGATCGATCTCTGCCATCTGAAAACATCTGAAAATCTGGACTTTGACGGACAAAGCCTGGCCCCGCTGCTAAAAGGCGAAGCCAACGGTGATCCCGACAGAACCATTATTACCCATAACCAGCGGGTTGAATTTCCGGTTAAGGACAAGGAGTATCAGGTGATGACCGAAAGGTGGCGCCTGGTCAGGCGCGAAAAGGATGAGCTTTATGACATTAAAAAAGATCCCGGACAGCACATTGACCTTGCCGCGGCCTATCCCGAGGTTGTCAGGGATTTGTATTCCAGATACGAGAAGTGGTGGGATGTGAATGCGCCGCAACCCAATTGGTATGCCGAAATCCATGTCGGTTCGGAACATGAAAATCCGACCACCCTTTATGCCCATGATTCATACTCCAGAAATGGACAGAACATTTGGGTGGTCCATGTCGACCGTGACGGCAAGTATGAGATAAACCTCAGCCGTTGGCCGGTGGAGTCAGGTAAAAGGATAGTGGAAAACAAACAGGGCGACCAGGACCTGCCGATCATCAGCGCAGAACTGACCGCGGGCAATATCACTGAAAATATGGCAATTACCCCTGAGATGACCTCGGCCGGCTTCCTTGTGAACCTGAAGGCCGGAACGACATGCATTCATTCTTCCCTGCTCCTTTCAGGGGGAGGCAAGCTCCGGACCGAATGCGTGTATGTCAGATACCTGGGTGAAGCCGATCCGGGAACCCTTTCCGCTTATATCCCATCTGTTCCGGATGATGTTTTGAGGAAGAGTTATACGCAGAAAGTGGTTCTTTTCGATTGAAACGGATTCCTCGGTTCCCTCGGAATGACGGGTCGGTTTAGTGGTTTTAATAATAGAAAGGTTACCCCTCGTGGAAAAAAGGAACCGATAAATTGAAATTCGGATAGCGGTTGGTATATTTAAATATTGATCACCATAAGCTGAACCAAGCCACGAAAAAATTCCTAATTATCCTGATTCTTCTGGGTAATGTGATCTCCGCTGCAGGTCAAAGGACGAGACCGGTTCCGGTAATTAATTACCAAAAGGGAATAACTGTCACGGATGAGGAACTTAAACTGGTTAACCTATTCCCTCATTCTTTTTATGGCGAATGGAACTATACTATAAAACCAAAAAAATATAAAACGTAAATAT
>Ga0172371_10014407_pt1 | contig 10190 bp, 9 predicted proteins | sample Lak12m_FD_114543 | JGI IMG/M metagenome (GOLD analysis project Ga0172371, IMG submission 114543) | Freshwater microbial communities from Kabuno Bay, South-Kivu, Congo - kab_022012_12m | ecosystem: Environmental > Aquatic > Freshwater > Lake | place: Democratic Republic of the Congo: South-Kivu... | reverse complement strand
TTGACCGAAGATGAAGCAAAGGCACAGGGATACCAGCTTAAAATCGGCCGCTTTCCTTTTGCGGCCAACGGTATGGCGACAATCATGGGGGAGAGGTCCGGTACCATCAAGCTCATAAGTGAGTCCAAATACGGGCAGATACTCGGGATACATATTATCGGCCCTCACGCAACCGACCTCATCGCAGAGGCTGCCCTGGCTATGAAGATGGATGCGACGCCAAAGGAAATAAGTTCCACGATTCACGCTCATCCGTCCCTTTCCGAGGCGTTGATGGAGACAGCCCTAGATGTCACTGGCGAGACACTGCATTTTGTGTCAGCTAATAAGTGAGCCACCTCACTTTGACCGGTCCTTTTAATTATACGCATGCGTTGGTAATTCCGATTGACTAATAAATTATTATAAGGAGCAATTTACATGGCACTTGCAAGAGAAGTGGTAATTGTAGATTATCTTAGATCACCGTTTTCCCGTTCTAAACCTAAGGACCCTGAAAAGGATCTATTCAACTGCTGGAGAATGGATCAATTGGCAGCAATGCTGATGAACACCCTCATCAAAAGGACCAGGATCAACTCTGAAGAAATCGATGAATGCATAGTTGGCGTTGGGAATCCGGTTCTTGAAACATTCACTATGGGAGGAAGGTTTCCCATTCTATTGGCAAACTGCCTGCGAAAATCGCAACACAACAAGTCGATACAGCGTGCAGGTCTTCTTTTAATGGAGTCCGGACTGCAGCCATGAGTATAGCCAGCGGTTACTCTGACATCGCATTTGTTTGCGGTATTGAACATATGACCCACGTTCCGATGGGTGGGGGTGTAGCAGTAAAGCTCCCCGACATGCTTTTCAATGATGTTGAATATGCTTACTGGGATATGAAAACCGCTATCAGTATGGGATTAACAGCCGAGAAGCTTCTGAAAAAAACAGAATATTCAAGAAAAGACCTGGATGAATGGGCAGTAAGGTCTCACCATCTTGCAGCCAAAGCTCAGAAGGACGGCTATTTCAACGATGAGATCATGCCTGTAGAGGTAACACTTGCCGATGGTTCAAAACAAATAGTCTCTGACGATGCATGTGTGCGCGGTGATACCAATCTTGAAGTGCTTTCTGCTCTTAAGCCGGCTTATGCTCCTGATGGCAAGATCACAGCAGGGAATTCTTCACCGATGAATGCTGGTGCAACTGCAATGCTTCTCATGTCCAGCGAGAAAGCCAGGCAGTTATCTTTGAAACCCTTGGCTAGCTTCGTGTCGTTCGGCGTTGCAGGTGTTGAGCCATCCATCATGGGCGAAGGTCCGGTTCCTGCTACCCGAAAAGCTTTGAAGGATGCTGGCATACAAATAGGAGAAATAGATTTCTTTGAGATCAACGAAGCTTTTAGCATTGTGCCCATTTTCGCAATTAAAGAACTGGGCATTAATTCACACAAGGTCAATATCAAAGGAGGGGCACTGGCTATCGGGCACCCATTAGGTGCTTCCGGAATACGATTAATAGGCACCCTGGCAAGGATTCTGCAGCAGGAAGGGGGCACTTATGGCTCCGCAAGCATGTGCTGCGGCATGGGTCAGGGTGTGGCGTGTATTATTAAGAAGACTTGAAATAGGATCAAATAACTGTGGTACTCGGACAGCCATTATTTTCCACGTGGTCTTGAAATGCGGCAATTGCAGCGAAGCTAGGACCGTCCGCTGCCGATGGAAACAGGTTTTGATATTAAGTAAGTTTGTTGCTAGCTATCAAGATGGAATCCTTTACATGTTTGAAACAGAGCATGTCCATCTTTTAGTGGGTGAGTATTTGGGAGCTATTAGTAGTACGTTGAAACATAGATCGCCTATCTAATGCTATTTAATCATATTGAGGATATAAACCAGTGGATAAATCATCAGATGAACTTATATTTGAATATCGAGATGGGATAGGGGCCATAACGCTGAACCGGCCTGAAAAGAAAAATGCTTTATCCGGCATTTTGGAGGGAAACATTATCAAGGTTTTGGCCGAAGCAAAGAAGCGTGATGATGTCAAAGTACTAATCCTGACGGGGAAGGGTGACGGGTTTTGTGCAGGTGCCGATGTTGGACAGCGTATTAGTGCCTACATCGTTCGGGGTGATGCTGCACCAGAAGAAAAATTGCGGTCTGAACTGCTGGATCCAGGCTGGGTGGTGTTACCTCGTGCTTTCGCATCCTTCGGGAAACCTATTATTGGGGCTATTAACGGTGTTGCCGCCGGGGCAGGACTTTCACTAGCATGTTACTGTGATATCCGCATAGCTTCTGAAAAAGCTAGATTTGTCGCATCGTGGATAAAAAGGGGATTGATACCGGATGCGGGTGGTAGCTTCTTTTTACCTCGGGTAGTTGGCGTAGAAAATGCATTAAAATTATGTTATACGGGGGAAGCCATAGATGCCGCAGAGGCCAAAAGGATTAACCTGGTTTCACAGGTTGTTCCGCATGAAGAGCTTATGAAGGCTGCCATGAACTTGGCGGATAGAATAGCCTGTGGACCTTCTGTGGCAGTTGAACTTACCCACAGGCTTGTCTGGGGACGGTATTTCAAGGAGTTGAGCGATCATCTGAATCTGGAAAATCATGCCATGGATATATGTATCAATACAATTGATTTCAAGGAAGGCGTCAACTCTTTTCTTGAAAAAAGAGAACCTAAATACAAAGGGATTTAGTCGTGCATTATCTTCCTGTCCAGACGGAATTCGAGCTTTAACGGAGAGGGAGAAGGCCTCCCCTATTTAGTCCCAGCATTAAATGTTGTTTTGTTATCCATGGCACTATCCTAGGGGAAAGGAGAAACTAAAGGTTCTGTCTATTGTACGCTTAGGTCCACCATAGCCATGCCAACATGCATGCCGCTTCAAATACAGACAGCCGCTTTTTCTCAACTGCCATTAAATCCTCCTGCCCCTTAAAAGAACTTATTAATCTCGATATAGATTGAGGCTAATTGCCACCGTTGAAAATATCCCTGTTATCGGTTTATCAGGGCAATCTGAGCTTTACCGTGGGGCCCGTGGCATATTTATCCAGCGCCGCCTCGTCCAGCGTGACACCCCAGCCGGCGCCGGCCGGAACTCTGGCAATACCGCCACTGTAATCAATGGGGCTGGTGATGAGGTCGTCTTCCAGCATGACATATCCGAAAAGCTCGATAGCGTGTCCCAACGCGGCATACCGGGCAGATGCCAGGTGTATCAGTGCCGCAGATGAGATTCCGGCCGACTGATTATGAATGATAATGCCCATTTTGTGCTGCGTGGCAAAATCCATGGCTTTGAGGGCTGCGGTCATACCGCCGGGCCGCTCGGTATTGATGCCCACCGCGCCGATGCCACCAAGTTCCGTCAGCGTTACGATATCACTCAGCGAGAAACAGCCCTCATGCGCCATGAGATGTGTTTTCACACGCTTTTGCACATATGCCATGCCCACGAAATCGGCGGCCGCCACGGGTTGCTCCGCAACATCGATATCATAAGGCTCAATCGCTTGAATGGCCTTTACAGCTTCCTGAGGTGAGTAGGCCTGGTTGTAGTCCACGCGGATACGCACCTGTTTTCCGAATTCCTTCCGCATCGCCTGCATAATGGCGGCATCCTCTTCTTTGCTATGCCCCAGTTTCAACCTGAGGGTCCTGTGGCCCTGGTCAACAAAAATTTTGGCCAGGAAAACCATGCCTTCGGCGTCCATCAGCGGTATTAATGCTGCCATGGGTATCTCTTCAGCTTTACCGCCCATTATCTCGCAGGCCGGCCGGCCCCTCACCTTTCCCATCAGGTCATAGCAGGCCATGTCGAGTAGTCCCTTGGCCGCCTCGGAGCGTGCCACGTTGTTATCCATACGCCGGCAGATGCGCTCAAAGCTGAAAGGGCTCTCGCCCAGGACATATCTCGCCAGCGCCTGGCGAATAACCTCGATGATCTGGTTGGGCGAGGTACCGGTCTCGGGCCACCAGACGTAGGATTCACCCAGGCCCACATTGCCGGCCTCGTCAACCATTTTACAGATAGCGCAGTCAATGCCGGGCCAGGCTTCCTCCGCCGGGATGGCCATGCCCAGACCGCCCGACTTGCTCATAGCCTCCCGGACTATCTCCTGGAAAGGTATTACGACAGGCGTGAGCTCAATGCTTATGATGCGGGGTGAACTATCACTATTTTCCTTCGACACGGCGCCTCCTTGAAGTGTGCCTTATTATTTCGATCGGCTCATCATTTTGCTGAGAACAATTTTGGAGTTGCCTGATCCGTCTTATAGGTCGCCCGGCTGATTGTAAACATCAATATCAAACTTGCAAGCAGGCTGAATACGATCGGCTCCACCCAAGGGAGGTCGATGAATTGCTTCACGGCATAGAGGCCGACACAGATTACGGTAGCGGTTATGCTGCTTGCAATAGCGCCTTGTTTGGTAGCCTTATCCCAGTAGCATGCCGCCATCACTGGCACAAATACGCCCGATACATAGACGGCAAAGGCGAGCATAAGGGTATTGAAGATGCCTTTCATGAAAAGTGCACATGCAACGCTGATAATGCCGACCACAAGTACCGTGCCCATAGCTGTAAACAACAGACCCCGGTCGCTCAGTTTAGGCCGCAATGGTTTGATAATATCGTTGGCAACAGTAGTTCCCGAGATCAGCAAAACCACGGAGGCCGTGCTCATCATGACCGCCATCAACCCTGCAAAACAGAGTCCAAGTAAACCCGTCGGCAGGAATTTTACCGCCAGCACCGGGATGATTGCATCGGTCGAGCCGAAATCACGGACAAGATTGGGCACAAGCGCCACGCCGATGACCCCCATGATAACTATTATGGCAGACCAGTAGAAATATACTCCTGCGGTCACCAGCATGGAATTCTTAATTACCTTCCCGTCTTTGGCCGCGTTAGCACGCTGCCACAGGGAAGGGTCGATCAGGCAGAAGGCAAAATCAATAATAAAAATCGAAATTAAATATAACGGAGTCATCCCGCCCAGGATATTGCCTGTGTCCGGTTTGAGAAGCTCCCAGAAGTTGCCCTGCTGTATCGGTCCCGCAAGTACAAATATTGGAAGGATAATGCCTACGCTTATCAGCATTATGATGGACTGTATGAGGTCGGTATATGCAACAGCAAGCAATCCGCCTATCAAGGTGTAAAAGATAAGAATAGCTCCTGAAATTATAATAACACTGGTATAAGTGAGCCCCAGTGATTGCCCCACGGAGGTGAATAGCATACCTATCGCGATAACCTGTGCTCCAAAGAGAGCTATTACTGATATGAACATGGCAGCGCCAAATGCCAGCTCAAGGCCTTTGCCGTATCTTATACGGAGCACCTCGGGTATCGTCCAAATTTGAACCTGCCTTAATTTTTTCGCGAAAAAAGCAAACACGATCAGGCCGGCAATGTAGCCGAAAGCAACTACAGCGAAGATAATGCCGGTTTCGTATGCCCTGCCTCCCTTACCGAGAGTCGAAGCCGCCCCGATGGCGCCTCCCACCAGAGTGCCTATCATGATGATGTAGCCCAGAGATCTACCGGCCAGCGCATAATCCGCCAGGTTTTTAACCTTGTTTCTGGCCCAAATGCCGATTCCGATCATAACCAGCAGGTATAGCCCAATAACGGCGAGGTCAATCCAGCTCAATGTCATTATCCATCCCTCCAATTATTTAGTTTGACAGGATTACCTGTGCTATTTATACCGAATAATTTTGCCGCATTGTAATAAAGCACTTTACGTTTGACTTCATCTTTCAAGGGCAGATTCCAGATTTCTTCTACGCCACGTTTAATTGGCAACGCCGGCCATCCTGAAGCAAATAGAACACGGTCCTGCAATATAGTATTGGTAAATTGAAGCAATGTCGCATAGGCCGGGCCGGCAAGGTATTTTGGCCTGGTCATACCCGTTTTAATGTATATATTGGGATGCCGCCAGGCTATAGCAACAAGTTCCGCAACCCAGGGAAATCCCGGTGTAACACCTATAATCTTAAGATCAGGAAAATCAACTGCTATGTAGTCCAGGTGGCAGGGATGACAAACTTCCATCCTGACATCCCTGCGGAAATGCATAGAGGATTCAATAGCTGCAATAGCACCCAGTTCCATGCATTTTTCATAGATTGGATAATAGGTATGATCTGAAGCCGGCAAATTATATTCGTACGCCCAGATAGTTATTCCTCTTAGCCCGAGATCCTTGATAGCATGTTCAACTCCTTTGACAGCTTCCTTTCCCTTAAAAGGATCGACCCCGGCAAATCCTATCAATCTTTCCGGGAACTTCCTGACCAGATCGGCGCAAGCTTCATCAGGAATCTTCATACCGTATGTAGTTTCAATATCCCTGGATGTTATAACGGCCATATCCACTTCTTCATCATCCAGGCATCTGATAAATGACTGGGGCGTCCATTCAATCGTTTGCATTGGGACCATTCTTTCTTCAGAGGATTTATAGATACTACGATAATCATTTAAATACTCTGGTAAGATAGAAAATTCCTCAAAGGGCGGTGTGATACCACAATCAATTACCTTTAAATCATTCATCAGCTATGAGATCTCCTTTAAACAGTAAGTTTCGAGATACTCGTTCATCGCATATAAATTGGCTATTTCATGGTATGATCTTTTCATCCTTCAGACTGCTGATATCCTCCCATGTATATCCCAGTCCTAATAGTGTTTCTTCTGTGTTTTGGCTGAATTCAGGTGCGCCGCTTATTATGCGGGAATGGGTCTTGCCCAGTTGAAAAGGGCAGTTGATACCCTTAATTTTTCCCTGTGAAAAGTGTTCATACTCAACTATGTATTCGTTTTCAATAACGCAAGCATCCTTAATAACCTGATCCGGTGTCTGTACCATACCAAATATCAGGCCATTTTCATGAAAAACGGGCTCCCACTCCTGTTGATTTTTAGCGAATATTATTTCATCAATGACCTTAATCAAGTCGACACGGTTCTCATGTCTTTTCAGTGAGGAGTTATACTTTGGATCATCGATAAGATCATGCTTTTCCACAGCTTTACAAAAGATTGGCCAGAAACGTTCACTTTGCTGCATATCAAACGCTATCCATTTGCCATCTTTACATCGATAATGATTCACAAGAGGATTTGCTGCTTCTTTTCTAAAGTATTTAGGCCTGCTGATGCCGTAATTTAATGCTATTTGAACATCTAAACCGGCTGTCCATAAAACACATGCAAGAAGAGAAGTCTAAACATATTGTCCACTCCCGGTTTGTTGTCTATTGAGAAGGGCCATGGTAATTCCCGCCAGCATTGTCATGCCGGTAGTATGATCTCCTATTACACCCTTTAAATTTACATAGCTTCCGTCCGGTTCTCCCAGTGTCGTGCCCACACCTGACCTTGCCCAAAATGCAAGGTCATCAAAAGCCGGCCATTCCGTTCCCGGCCCTTTGGACCCATAGCCCAGGATGGAAGCGTATATAAGGCGGGAGCTCAATTTTTCCAATGTTTCATAGTCCAAGCCTGAGCGTCTCAATGTATCCGGCCTTAAGTTGGTAAGAAATATGTCGGCTTGTTTGACTAGCTTATGAACAATTCCCTGCCCCTTCTCTGTTTTTAAATCAACAGCAATGATTTTCTTGCTGCGATTCCATAATTCCCAAAAAATATTGAAACTGCCTACAGGTAATGCGCCGGTTTGAGTAAAGCCGCGCACAGCATCTCCCTCAATCGGTTCTATCCTTATTACTTCCGCCCCCCACTCTGCCAACCACATGCCACAGGTCGGGCCGGCTACCCAGGTGGAAACCTCAATTACTTTTATACCATTTAAGGGCATTTGCTGGGTCATTTTGATTTCTCCTTCAACGAAGCTAATCATAACCTGGCGTTAATTCAGGATAGACAATATATATGCCTCATGATCATAAGTTCGCACAACGAACACATAATACTGTTAGAAAAAACATGTTTACTAACGAGCACGGACGTTAATAATTTGATCCAGCTTACGCTTTTTAATTACTTTTCTCACGGAGTTCCCCTTGTCATTATCGGCAAGTATGCTGCGCATAACATTTGTAATGATGTTGCCGGCATACTGTTCCAGAGTTAGTCGGCGGTTGAAGAACCAACGTCGAAAACACCACATATCACACATGATAGTGATGGATTGCGCGGCCACGTCAAGGTTATCTATCTCAAATACACCGGATTTGCATCCGCGGGCAAGGATTTTCTTAAATATTTCACTGGTGTTTATCACAAGTTCCATGAGATGTATCAACTCAATTTTCGGAAGATTTCGTGATTCCTGGTACCAATAAACAACCACGTCCTGAAATGCATCTTCATATTCCATGTACTTGTTAATTGCTGCGACCAGGGCGGATTCAGCAGAAGTACTATCCAATTTACTGTATATCTCATTAGAAAACGCATCCAGAAATTGAGTTGAATGCTCAAAAAATAGCGAGAAAATACTCTCCTTTGATTGGACATGGTAATATAGCGTCCCCACATTTAAACCGCTCGCATCAGCGATTTCTCTCATAGTGGTATTCTTATATCCCTTTTCGATGAAAAGAGCAGACGCTGCCTTAATTATCCGGATCTTTCGAGAATCTCCGACCCTCTTACCATAGTTAGCCGAGACAGTCTTCATTTGAAAAGGTTTCCTTTTTCTGTTCTATTCAAACAATTGTTTGATTGAATATGATACAATTGTATCATCGGTGTCAAGCGGACTTGCACAATAGCGGGTCGACACTTATACAACGTTGGTAATGGAGGTTAAGATGGACAGTAAAGCTGGTTATGATTTGAAGTCGGTGAAGATGTCGAGGCTGACAGGTAAGACGTTATCCATATTGGCCTGGGCCATGGAAAGCAATTTATTAAAACCTGCCATAATGCCCGGTCTATTAAAGTCAGCTGGTATTTATGACTTTCGTGCTCTTGAACCTGAAGAACTGCCAACAGCGCTCCCCATAGGTTTGACAGATACCGGGTTAACCCACCAGGAAGAGATAGGCCTGAAAATACTGAATAATATCGAGGTCAATGCAAACAGCGCTATACCCTGCAGATCAGTTCGCGACTATGCGCTTGCTTATAAAGAGGGTAAAACCAGCCCTGAAGATGTGGCGAAAAAGGCGCTGGACGCCATAAAACAGGCCGACAGTAGCGAGTTTAAGCTCAGGCCTTTCATCGCAGTTAATGAAGATGATGTCATGCGGCAGGCGCGTGATTCGGCCGGGCGCTGGAAAGCCGGCAAGCCGCTCAGTGTGCTGGACGGCGTGCCAATTACTGCCAAGGACCAATTAGATATGGTGCCGTACCCCACCACCGTTGGAACGAGATTTTTTGGCAAAGTTCCTGTTAGTCAGGATGCCACGATCGTCGCCCGGCTGCGTGCTGCCGGGGCGTTGATGATTGGTAAAGCCAACCTGCCTGAGCTGGTTGCTCACGCAACCGGATTAAATTTAAACTACGGCTCTACCCGTAACCCATATAATCCAGAATACGATACTGGCGGCAGTTCCAGCGGCTCGGCTACAGCAGTCTCAGCAGGTATTTGTGCTATTGCATTAAGTACCGATGGCGGTGGATCTTCACGTATCCCGGCTGCATTCTGCGGTGTGGTTGGCCTGAAGCCCAGTCATGGGCGCATAAGCGATTTCGGCTACTTCAGCACGTGCCCGAGCATAGCGACCGCAGGGCTGATAGCAGCTACGGTGGAGGATTTGGCCATAGCCTATGCCTGTGTAGCCGGGAAGGATGATAAGGATGACACATCATTGCGTCAGCCCACACCAACTCTGAAAAATTGGAATAAGGGCGACCTCACAGGTATAAAACTGGGTATATACAGGTCCTGGTTTGAGCATGCTTCCCCTGAGATAGTGAAAACTTGTAATGACCTGCTGGAGAGACTTGCTGATGCCGGGGCAGAAGTAAAAGAGGTCGTTATTCCCGGTTTAGACATCATGCGTATCACCCAGGTAGTAACAATGTTAGGTGAGATGGCAGCCACCATGCGCAAATATCCAGCCAACTTCAAGGACCTGCGCCCTGCAACACGTATCGGCCTCAGTATGGGCCGTGAGTTTGAAATCAGAGACTATATCAAAACCCAGAGGATGCGCACACATTATATGAAAATTTTCAGT
>Ga0172371_10014406_pt1 | contig 10191 bp, 9 predicted proteins | sample Lak12m_FD_114543 | JGI IMG/M metagenome (GOLD analysis project Ga0172371, IMG submission 114543) | Freshwater microbial communities from Kabuno Bay, South-Kivu, Congo - kab_022012_12m | ecosystem: Environmental > Aquatic > Freshwater > Lake | place: Democratic Republic of the Congo: South-Kivu... | reverse complement strand
GCTGGAAGCCACCACGCCCTACAACCTGGAAATTCAGAACTTCATTGCCAACCGGCTGTGGGCACTGGGCCTGCAGGATGAAGCCACCGAGGTGTATGAACGGGCCTACAAGCAGGCACTGGCTCACATCCCCAAAAGCTTTAAGGGCCAGATCACCTGGGGTGAGGTGGACAACCGGCCCTTCCTGCGCCTGGCGCACGGTACCCTGCTGGGCTTGATGCGGCGGCGGGACAAAGCAAAAGCGGGCGAAGCCGCCATGGCGCTGGCCAAGCAGATGCTGGCCTGGTGCCCCATGGACAACATCGGGGTGCGTTTTTTGCTGGGTGATATCGCCTTGCTGCAGGGCGACCACAAAGCCGCCATGAAGGAATACCTGAAAGGCGCGCCGAATTCACCCGCGCACTGGTACCAGGCGGCGCTGATTGCGTTTCGGGAGGGGGACTATGTGGCGGCCTGCACCTACCTGCGGCGGGGCATTGCAGCGAACCCCTACATTGCAGAGGGGTTGACCGGGCGCACGGTGCTGTCAGAACACCTGTACTGGCACGCCAGCAACGTGCACGGCCCGGAGTGGGCGGTTGACTATCTCGACTCCGCCGTCTGCGACTGGTCGCCGCAGGAAATCGACTTTGTCGACTGGGTGTTCAATGCTTCAACCGTGCTGAAGGAACGCGCCGAGATGATGGCGCTCCATGAGGGGATGACTTACGAGCGAGACGCGGAAAAGCGTTCGCCCTACGCACAGCGATCATTGGATTTCATTGACCGCATAACGGACACGCTGTCCAAGAAGATGGTGCGAAAGGTCAAAAACCGGTGGGACATAGAAATTTGGCCTTGGGATCGAGCCGGATTTAACCGCCCCGTATCTCCCACTTCCAAGCATGTTCAATGATGGTTGCTAAATCCGCATACTGCGGCTGCCAACCCAGTTTCTCGCGGGCCAGGCGCGAATCGGCGACCAGTCGAGCTGGATCGCCATCACGGCGAGGACCATTCACCACTGAAATCTTGCGACCGGTTACCTGCTCAGCTGTGTCAATGACTTCCTGTACCGAGAACCCATTGCCATTGCCCAAGTTGTAGGCCTGGCTGTCGGCACCGTTCATCAGTGACTGCAAGGCCAGCCAGTGGGCAGAGCACAGGTCTTGGATGTGGATGTAGTCGCGAATGCAAGTGCCGTCAGGCGTATCGTAGTCACGGCCGAAGACTGAGATGCTGGGGCGCCTACCGGATGCTGCTTGCAGCACGAGCGGAATCAAATGCGTTTCGGGGTCATGCCGTTCGCCCAACTGCCCTTCAGGATCAGCGCCCGCCGCATTGAAGTAACGCAGGCAAACCGAATTAAAGCCGTAGGCTCCTTCGTAATCCGCCAATGCCTGCTCCACCATCAATTTGGTGCGCCCATAGGGGTTGATGGGCTGCTGCGGGTGACGCTCGTCAATCGGAATATACTGCGGTTCGCCAAAGGTGGCAGCAGTCGACGAGAAGATGAACTTATTCACTCCATGCGCACGCATCGCGTCCATCAGACTCAGCGTGTAGGTGACATTGTTGCGGTAGTACTTATCTGGGTGCTGTACAGACTCGCCCACTTGAATAAACGAGGCAAAGTGCATAACAGCGTCAAAGCCGCCCGGTAGGACCGCATCTAGCACGGCACGATCACCAAAATTGCCCTGAACAAATTCGCCGCACAGAACCGCATCGCGGTGACCGCTGGATAGATCATCCAGGGTGGTCACGCTACAACCCTGCTGACCAAGCAACTTAACCATATGCGAGCCAATATAGCCGGCACCGCCTACGACCAGCACCCGTGCCTTTGAAAGGCTAGACATACTCATTCAAAAACACTCCGCATACTTGAACACAAATCATGCCCTCAGATGACAGTAGCAAATGATGCAGCTTCAACAGCGTGCCTACCAGCCAGTCGATGTCCAATTTTGGGGCGTTCCACAGAGGACAGCGAATCTGTTTGGGGCGTCAGAAGCGGTATAGTCATGCCGCTCGCCTGAAAAACACAGCTCCTGATGCGAAGCCTGCAATAGAGATACAGGCTGCTATTAAAGCTACCGAGAACGCTGAAGTTCCGAAATGATAAATAGCTGTGATGTTTATCACCCCAAACATAAACGCTGGAAGCGCAAAACTGTCGAAGCCCCGGATGCGTTGTCCCATTGCGACCACTTGAGAGCAAAGGTTAAAAAAACCAGCAAAGAGTGCAATTGCTGTTACCTCTGGAGAAAATGCTGAAAAGACCTTGATATTCATGTATTCAGCAATCCATTTATTGAGTAAAAGCAAAGAAATTATGGCAGCAATACTTAAGGGCGCATAAAACACAAATACCCTGCGCAATGTATGACGTGCCTGTTGCAATCTCTCGTGCAGTATTGAGCCAGAGGCTGCCTGAATCAATACATCGGTGCGAGCAGAAAAGAAAGAAGATAGCAAAGAGACGATGATGTTGGTTAGAGAGATGGCGAGCGCGAACTGCACGAAATTGTGATGTCCCGCGGAGGACATCAAAAAAACCGCAGGGAAAGAAAATAGCGCTGCACCAGCAGCCACGGAGATCACTTGTATCGCTATGAAACGAGGGCGCGATTTTATCTGGTTCCCCCACCATCGCATGGCTGCCGGCAGTTGCTTGAGTGAGGCTTTCCCGCCTACCCTAAGCAGAGACAACAGTGAAAAAAGCAGCCTGGTCACAACTGCCACGACCAACGCCTGCTCTGGGTAGTAAAGCGCGACGAGTATACCCAAGACTAACGCTGTCAGATCCGCAAAGGCCATGAACTTCAAGGCTTGCGTATATGCTTGACCGCATTCGTGAAACAGTGGGATTGCCATGTTGATGGTCACAACTAGGCTCATCGTGTAGAAAAACGTAGTCGATAATGCAGAGTGTGGGTCTGATCGTATTACCAGTGTTGTTATAGCCAACACGATCGTAGCTGAAAATATAGTAAGTCCACATAACGCCAGAATAAGACCCGTAACGAAAGACGGATTAGACCCGGCATGCTGACGGAACGCTGTGGAGTTGACTGATAAGGTCAGATCAGCCAGCGGTATAAAACCGACACACATCAGTGCGAAGATGAAGTGAGCAGAAGTTTGTGGCGGAAGTACACCGTAAAGCAAAAGGAATTGGCACCCCACATAAAGTGAAGACGTGGAGCGTGATAAAAAAATTCTTGCTAAATTTTTTTTCATGCTTCGCGTCGGAGCAGTTCAAATAGGAGCGAGTAGTAAACGTAGGCGTAGACGCTGAAAAAATTCGCCCCGCCGATACTGTTGCCTATAAATACAACGGCGCCAAGTGCGAGTAAGTTACGTAACATGCGGCGGGCGCGCTTGCTATCGACTGCGGCAGCTTGGAGTAGTGGAGAGGCCACAAGGCCCAGGGATGGTATCAGCAGTAGTACGCCCCCCTGGGCTAGACTATTGAACAGCAAGCTCTCGTAAAAAGCGACGCCTGTTCGTTGCTCGAGAAGTACGTCGCTAATTCCAAAGCCAGCTAGCAACGAGATTGGGTCGGAAAACAGATTGTTGACCGCCCTAGTGTAGTACCCAAGCCGCTGCATGCCGCTGGAGTCCAAGCCATCCCCGTCGACCAACGACTTTTCGATAATGCTCCAGCCGATAGCAAGAATTATTGGAAGAAACAAGGCCGCCGCTGCGAGCATACCTTTAAAGCTCATTCTGCGAGTTCTGATCACCAAAAAAACCATTAGTACGAGGGCTGCTGAAAGAATTGATGCTCGAGATGCGGTGAGAAAACACAGTACCAGTCCTAAGCTGGTAAGCAGCAGTGCTCCTATAGAGCGCCGAGAATCAAGCTGGTGAAGACCGTACAGGAACACAAACGCAAAAAGGTAGCCTAGCGGGACACTGGATGTCCCAGATACCTCATAGGGCGCAGTGATTCGCCCGGCATCATATTCCCACATAAACTGAACTAGCGAGATCTCCCCGCTCAACAGCGAGGCAATAGCGTTCGCTGCAGCTATACCAAACCAGAGCAGCAGGATAACGGTGACTGCATTCAGGGTTCGCCGAAGATGATCCAGACTAAGGAACGCCGCGGAGACACCAGCTAGGCAGAACAGCAAGATACGAATCCCAAGTGCAACCGAGCCTGTGTCAGTGAAAGCTATACCGTACCCAAAACCTAGAACGAGTAGTACGCAACCGTAGAATAACTCGAGTTTTCTAAAGCCAAGTTTGAGATTTATGTAATTAGTAGGGCCCCAAACTACAACACAAACGATGAATAAACATACAAAATCGGTCAGCGCCAACCTTGTTCCGAATAGTTCAAACCGTGGGGCTAAGAAACCGATACAGGCTAGGACGAACAGAAATGAGAGTATCGTTTGTCTAACATTACTCATTACTATCTACCGCGTTGAAGAGCTTAATCAGATCCTGCTGACATTGATCAATTCTGAACTTACGAGCGGCACGCGACTGCAGCCAATCAGCATAGCGCTGTTGCACGACATGTCTGGGTAACGCAGGAGGGGTATTTAACGCAATTTCAAAAATATCTTGCGGATCCCTAGCCTGCAGCACAATACCATGCAACCCTTGAGCGCACAGATCAACACCACCGTAGTAGATGGGTACTACTCCGTACTTAAGAGAGTCGAATGGTTTTTCCGAAATATAGGTAGCGCCAATATGATTCTCAATAACCAGAGTGTATTCGTGATGGATGATGTCAGATTTGTCGGGAATTGGACCTTTATAGTTGAGTCCGCAAGGGGCCATGCACTGGAGACGAATACCGAGCTTGCGCATTAACCAGTCAAGGCGATCGATTCCCGATACGTAACGGTTCCAGCCACCGCCGTAAAGGGTGAATGACACTGGCAGAGTTGCCAACTGACGATAAATTTGCTCTCGCAATCTGTATAACTCGCCCCGTGGGCCGAATATGCGCTTGTGCGCGGAGACAGCACACAGGCCGCGGCGAATAGGAGGATCCTGCAACACAGGCAGCTGGGTTTCCAGGGGCACGTTAAAGTCCAAGACGTATCGAACGGCAACGTCGTCGGAAGAAGGCTCGACCCGAGCTAAGGCACCGAACATCTGTAAGGTTTGACGGTTGTAGGAGGCCGGTGCTATCGCTGGGGGCTCAAGGCGCATCAGAATGCGGCGCGATGGTGGCACCAAGTCAAACAGCTGTCGCGTTATGGCACTGCCAGTGTGTGGAAGATCCAAAAGTAGCAATAGAGGCTTATCATCGTGCCCTGATGGATCAGAAGTATCGATGCAGTCGCCCCATTCTACAGAGTAGCCATTGTGAGCAAAGTGTGGTAACAATGCTGCCAGCCACCAAAGGAGACTGTCACCTAGACCATTGATGTGGGATACGCCTTCGCGAACTGCTTTGAGCGTGGCAGGATAAGCTCCCCAAATGATGAGTTTAGTCATGAAGGCTGAACGCTTTACGGGGCAAGAGTCGCGCTAATATTTGCGCAAAAAGACGAAAAAAGACGATGGTGCAACCACCCTGCCTGCGTTGCCATAAAGTTATATAACGACGTTCGCGTGAACTCAGCTTGACTCCCTGTAAAAGTCCCTTGATGACATCGAAAGGCCAACGGCCAAGGGCATGGGATTCGCATGCAGAGCGAGCCGGATGGCGTGGAATCAGTCGGTTGATCAGCCTGGCAAGTGAAATTTGGTAGATTAAAAAGCCTCCGCGAGCAGTCCAGGGTTTGACGAACCCTGGCTCAATGTCTTCCTCGACCAACTCGAAATCAAGTGGTACGAGAAGTTCCCGTGCTTGTAATGCCATCAAAAATACGGCGGTGTGTATCCACCCCCGGAAATCGCAATGTACGGGGCAGGCATGCTTGAAATAGTCGGTATTGAAGACGAAGCTGCTGAGAAAACCCAGGCGCTGCGGCAACAGTTGCGAGCAGTCTACAGGTTGTACAGCGCCAGTGAAGACCAGCGCTGTGGAGGGGGCAGATTGCTCCAATGCTTGCAACAGCGCAGGTAACATTTCCATCCGTAGTCGATCTGTGCCGGCCAGTAGCATCCAGTACCGTGTGCGCACGGTTTGAGAAATCCGATGCACATTCTGGTCATAGCTGTACTGTTCATCGGTGCAAAGCACAGTCAATGCGTCGTTTCCGGTAATGTTTGGGTCATCTGCACTTGAGTGAATGCTGATAACGAACTGGATACTAGGGTGAAGTGCGCGCACGCATGCAACTACGTCACGTGCCCAATCCAACTGGCGCGTACTTGGCTTAAATAGAGGAATACCAATAGTCAGCATAATGTTATGCGATGAAACGACGCTTGATGAAGCGCCCTAAAAAATACTCAATATTTGCCAGCGACATAGTGAGACTGAAAGAGATTCTGCCTATTAACATCTGTCCCAGCAACCAATGGCGCAGGTTTCGCCGTGCGAGTCGATCTATGATACGAGAGTCATTATGGGCGCCTAAGAAGTAAGTAAAGGCAGGTTCCGGGTGGACCCACAAACCTGCTCGGGCCGCTTCGATCACGATAACCGTATCTGAATATTTAGCAAATCTCGGCGCGCGAGCAAAGACTGTAGCTGCGAAGTCTTTCCGGTAAACGATAGAGGGAAACGGAGGTCCACAGCGCCCCATCAGATACAAAAGAGCTAGCAAACGCGGAGAGAGCATGAAGGGCCTTCCAGGACTCACGCCAGCTTGGTGAAGCGAGTGCTCGATTAGGAATTTCGCGTCGGGTGCGTAACCTGCGGCGTCAGGTTGATTGGCGATGAGTTGTTCTAATACCTGGAAGTATTGGGGTGCGACGAAGTCATCGTCGTGGAGCAAACACACATACTCTGCTTTGGATGCAATAACGTTAGCGTAGAAATGATCAAAAGCTGAAGAAGACTGGCTGTATGTAATGTCCACGCCGAGTCGCTGTGCAATGCTCAATGCTTCTTCGCGAGCTGCTGCTTCACTTGCGTTGCTACTGATACGTACGACTACATCTGCTTCCTTGGCACTTGAAACGGCTGACACTACGGCCCGCTCCAAGTACTGTGTACGGTTGTGTACGTGAATAACAGCCTCAATCATTTAATTAGCAGCCTCTCAAGGTCGTCTGCACTGGTCTTGACTGTAATCGGTTCAAAGATATTTCTGTGGTCGGTATTGTCGCCATCAAAAGAATATGCCAAGGCCAATTCTAGTTCGGCTGGGCTACACCGCACTGGAACAAACCAACAGCCACGCACGTGCTGCCAAAGGCGCCGCATTGGTTCGTTATCCACGGTTAGTACCGCCAACCCGGAAGCAAGCCACTCCGCAATGACCAAAGAATAGCTCTCAACAGCTGAGTAGCTGAACAGAAAACTGCTGCAAGTACTGAAGGAATCGATCTCAGACAGGCAGTCAAGTATTTGTAACTTGGCATTGGCCTGCGGTGATAACTGCTCGCGCAATGTGAGCGCATCACGCGCTACCAAGATGATTCTGTCGACACGCTGACATGTGGCAAGTAGTTCAATAGCTTCCCGATGGCGCTTTTCTTCTGAATTACGGCCGATGATGTACGCAGTGAGTGAGTTAGATGAATGTGCGGAGGTTTCACAGACGATTTTCTGTAGAAAGGGCTGTACCGGGTTGCGAACGACTGCTATTTTTTTACTTTGGCAGCCTAGAGCCAGAGGCATGCGCTCGCGTAGATACTCCGATACCACCGCAACGCGATGCACAGAATGTAAAGCAGCTCTTAACGTTAGCAAGCGAAGCTTGCCTTTAATGCCCCCAATGCTTAGGTACAGTTGCTCAATATCTGAGTGCTCGTATGCAATAACTCTGCGACCGAATAAGAAATTTAGCATACCTACAACAATTATGGGGCCGGTCAGCACAACAAGCACGTTTGTGTCTCGATCACAGCGCAATAATTCACCTGCAATGATTAAAAAGCGCTCTAGCCCGCGGCGCCAGTCCAAACGCCGGTAGCTAGCCAGAGGCAGTTTTCCGAGCATTGGCTCAGTTACATCAGACACCAATCGAATGCGATAGTCCCGCAAAGCCAACACTTCAATTAACTGTCGAGTTACACGCTCACCACCACCGGTGACGAGGTCGGGTATAACAACTAGAAGTTTCTGGCTCTCAGCGGAGGAGTTTGAGGTATTCATCGCGGAAAGAGGAAGAAGAAAATTCGCTGATAACCCGTTGCCTCATTAAGGTCACGCGATCATTAATTTCATCAGCATTGGAATCAATTAACCGAAGAAGAGCGTGGACTAATGAGGCCTCATCTTCAGTCTTGAATGTGAATGCATAGCGATCGTTAGGCGCAATGTCGCAATTACCGGGACAGTCGGATAGCACGATCGGTATGCCAGCATATGCTGCTTCCAAAATGGTGTAAGGCAGACCTTCGAAACGACTTGGCGCCACCAATGCAGAAAAGCGACGAAAAAATGTGACATCGATTTGCTGCGGCGGAATCAACTCGATGGTAGCCGGACTGCGTTGAATGAGATCTCGTACCTCAGCACAGTATTGTTCCTCGCGTTCTTGATAGTTTCCAATTATGGAGAGCTTAATTTCGCGTTGTCGTAAAGCGGGCTGCTCAAGTGCACGCAACAAGACGTCAAGACCTTTCTGAAATGAGACGCGACCGACGTAGGCGAGGTGCACGCCTTTTACCGTGCGACTCTCCACTTCCATAGTGCTGACGGCACCTTGGATCACCTTCTGTGGCACTCCATTTCGGATCAAGGACACTTTGTTTTTTTTTATCAGAAGCGCAGAAATTGCATCTCGCTCGGTATCGCCACACGCAATGATCTTAGTACCTGGAATATTTACCTGTGCTGCCCAGATGCTTCGTCTCCATGTCTGTGCATATGGGAGTCCATTCGCGTAGCCGTGGGTTACATAGTAATGACGACCAGGGTAAAGTAGTGCTGCAATCGCCGCACAGGCCTGTGAATTTGACAATACTAGCGTGCGCGGATCCAGTATCAGCCGTAGATCGAAAATGCTGCATGCACGTAACCCAAGGCGCTCCGCGAGCTTTTTCGTAAAGGCTTTATCATATAGCGTGCATAGTATTATTTCCGTGTCTGGTATCGACTCGGCATAGGTTTCTGCAAATGTTCGTCCACCTCCATGCACTAAGCTAGAAAAAAATAGAACTGACTTTCGGAGCCTTGATATCATAATGTCATATATACAAAAGCCATTGCCATTGGCTGACAGAGTATTTAGCGATTGTTTTAATTAATTTCCCGATGAGTAAATGTCTTGCGAGGCAATTTATTTACCTAGTGCGCGATCGGCCGCACAATGCAGTTGAGCGCCGGATCGGCTGCGCGAGCCTCGAGTAACCATGAGCCGAAGCCGCCATCTTGCAGGTGATCCTCTATCGTCAACACTTCTGCGCGAGTGCGCTAGAGCATTAACGTTTCCAAGAGTCGTCATGCTGCACCTTTTCGTGGTAGCAGCCGAACCATGGGGTCAAGAGAACCTTGGAGCGCAACGCCACTGAGCAAGCCCGATACTCTATTGAGGACACGCATCAGACCATACCTCCAGCAGAGCCTTCGGCATGACCGTGCCAACGGGCGGTGCGCTTCAAGGACTCATCCAGACCGAGCGATGGGCGCAATCCAAGTTCCTCATGCGATCGCTGCGTGGAGGGGACGTAATGCTGAGGTACATGCACCTTTGGAGCAGTTCTCAAGGCACGCACACCAACCTTCGCGCTGAGCACTTGCGCCACGCGTTGCGCCAGGGCAAGGATGGACAACGAGCCCATCGAGCCGACGTCATGTACACGGCCAGAACGTCCCGGCAGTAGCAGGGGACAGAGCCAAGCTGAAATATCTGCAGCATAACGGTGGGTGCGGTACGGTGTCCCATTACTGCTGGCGATAATCTCGGTACGCAGGAGATCGCCAATCGCGAACGGGTTGTCGGGCTGCAGGTTGGACTTGGCATTCATGTTGGGATGTGCGAAGGCGTTCAATCGGTGATGCCGCCAAGGCGATTGAGCGTTGCCTGGGAGCCGACCGTGCCACAAACCGCGGGACTCAGCGCCATGGGGCGCACGATGCAGTCCAGAGCCGGCTCGGCCGCCCGCGCTTCAAGTAACCAGGAGCCGAAGCCGCCATCCTGCAGATGGTCCTCGATAGCCAGCACTTCTGAGCGC
>Ga0172371_10014405_pt1 | contig 10191 bp, 9 predicted proteins | sample Lak12m_FD_114543 | JGI IMG/M metagenome (GOLD analysis project Ga0172371, IMG submission 114543) | Freshwater microbial communities from Kabuno Bay, South-Kivu, Congo - kab_022012_12m | ecosystem: Environmental > Aquatic > Freshwater > Lake | place: Democratic Republic of the Congo: South-Kivu... | reverse complement strand
GCCGCCAATCGCCTGGTCATTGCTCGCGAGTTGGCAGGCGGAGCGCCCTATTACATTTCCCACGACAGCGCCCTGGAAATCCACAATATGCTGACCCGCCCGGTCACTACCGTCACAGTGACCGCAGCCACGCCGAGCAAGGCCATGTTGACCAACCCGATGGCAAGCAGCAGCATCACGGGAAAGACGATGGCTGCCTCGTCCATCTCGCCGCGGCGGTCACGGGCGAAGGCGCGCAGGCTTGAGATCAGGGAACGCCGGGATACGGATCGCATGGCCGGTCTCCGGCTACACCATACCGGCCAGTTGGCGGAAGAGGGCGCTGACGCGCGAGCCAAGCAGGGTTACAGCGGCAGCCACAACGATGACGAAGAAGGCGATCAGGATAGCCTTCTCGTCAAGCTCGCCGCGCCGGTCGTGGAACAGGTCGCGCAGACCGGACTGGAACTTGATGAAGGTGAGATTGAGACGATTTTGTAGTACTTGAAGCATAAGATGCAACTCCTTGAATTGAGGGTTAACAAAAAGCGCTGCTCCAGAATGGAGCAGCACATGGGATAAAGACGCTTTGCCCGCCAGGCAGTGGCGTTGTGAACGAGGATGATTATAGCTGAGATGGGCGGTTGGGCAAGGGTTTTAAGGGGTTGGGAGAATTAGTTACCTGTGTTAGATGAAAGTAATTTGCCCGATAAACCAAAAGCCAGTGTTCAGCACCAAGATGTAACACGCTAGGAGTGTCAAGTAAACATCTTCTCATATCTGGTGATTTGGATAAGTGATCTGCTTCAAATCTCTAATAAATATTGTCAGTGTCCAACATCAGGGTATAATTATTAGAGAAGAGCAGATAAGTATGCCCAATTACGCTTATTTAGTTCTAGCCCTACCTATGGAGATCAGTTTCAATCTTTGATGGTGGAATATTTGCTGTTTTAGGTATAACTACCTTGCAATATCTTGCAGCCATCTCGAAAGTTCCCTACGAGTCAGGAAATTTACTATAAATTATGTGGATATCCCTTGGAATCACTGGTCTTTCTGGCAGTGGAAAAGACACCTTTGCCAATCTAATCGAGGAATTTGCGCGTGCTTATGGAATCCAAGTGTTTTGTAAAAAACTCTCTGATGAAGTGAGAAAAGAGTTATATCAACGTGGTTTAAGCAGTGATGCAATAACAAGGATTCAACTTATCGAAACTGGAAACGAGTTACGCGCAACTTACGGGGGTGGGATACTTGCTAAACGTACAATTACGGAGTATAACAGAATCATCGAAGCGAAACAGAATAAACCCCTATTAGTAATGATTACTGGGATAAGAAATCCCAAGGAAGTTGAAACTTTTCGGGACGAGTGGAAAGAAAAATTTATACTTGTTAGTATTGAAGCTGATCAGCAATGTAGAAATGAAAGAATGATTGCACGAAATCAGTATCTAGAGGATTTACATCCATCCCAAGAAATCGAAAAAGCAGATGAAGATATAGGTATTCATGATTGCCAAAGAATAGCAGATTATCATGTAGTGAATAATGGCTCTGAGGAAGAACTGAGCAAGAAAGTTACAGGGTTTCTCGATATTTGTATATCACCAATTTTGAACAAGTTATCATAATAAAAATGAAGTAGGCGGCTTATTTTAGTAACAAGGAGTATTTTCTTACATGGCAGTATTTATTGGACTAACAGGGCCTGCGGGCGCTGGGAAGGGTACAATAGCAGATACACTATCCAATGTTGCGAAGGACCGAGGTATAAAAGTTGAGAAATTCAGCTTATCAGATGAGGTCCGTAAAGAAAGTAAGCGAGAAGACAAACCAATGGAGAGAGAGATCTTCAAACAAACCGCGAATAAATTCCGGTCTAATTTCGGAAATGGCGTTTGGGCGCGTTTGGTTATATCGAGGATAGAAGATCAAATGCTAAAATCAGATGATGATCGAATTTTATTCATTATAGATTCCATACGGAATCCTGGCGAAGTTCGCGAACTACGTTCTCGATTTGGAGATCGTTTTAAATTAATAGGCGTATCTGCCCCTCCTAAGGTTGTTAGTGGCAATCTTAAACGAAGAAAAAGAAGTGACGAGTCCGAAAAAGTGCTTGATGATGAGCAAAAGCTCCATGACCTTCATCGAACGGAAATGGGAGCAGGAGAACCAGAGTATGGGCTTAATGTATCCGCGTGTATTGAAATGGCAGATTTACCTGTAATCTATAACGATGGTTCTCTAGCAGATTTGGAAAGAAAAACGATAGAACTAGCTAATGAATTCATCTTACAATCTATCTAATTCAACGACAATATTTCAAAGACTTTTGGTTATTCATCTATTGGGGATTTATCATCACCCAACAAGAGGAACAAAACGATGACTATTGGAAAATTAATCATAGTAACAGGTGCGCCCCGAATAGTTGGAGGTGTTTTTTCAAAGAATACCCAAAGCTTTGAAGCTATACCCTATTTTTCAAGTATTTATAATGAATTCAATCTCGACGAAACAGCCGATGCAAGAGACTCTTTCTTTAAAGAATTATTAGAATTAGAAAATGAAAGAAATAGTGAGATTGAAAATCTTCTTCAAACGCATTCTGTAGTTGTTGTTGAAGAATGGCATTTGGGTAATACTGCTTGGGCTAAAGCCAAGCAAACACCCTTATTTGATATCTATAGGGAAAAATTGGAACGTTCAACAAGAGAGATCGGCAAAGCCAATCTTATTGTGTGGTTTGTTTCCACAGATCCTGAAAAAAGGTCACCGAAATCCCAAACCCAATACAATCTGTATCTTGAAGAGTTAACAGATTTAATTTCCCATCTCAATTTACGTTGCGATACTATTGATGGAGAGGATACACCCAGTTCAATCGAAAAGCGCGTATCGTTTTTACTCAACAGCTTATTCAAGGTTCAATAATTTCTATTCAATTCAGAAGGAGGCGACTCATGTCTATACTCCATCAACCATACATTATTGGTATTGCCGGAGGAACTGCTTCTGGGAAAACAACAATGGCTAAAACGATCATTGGCAAGATTGGGCCAAACAGGGTCGCCTACATAAATTATGATTGTTACTATAAAGATTTGGGCCATTTAACATTAGATGAGAGATTCAAAACTAACTTTGATCACCCCGAGTCTCTAGATACGGATCTCTTGATAGAGCATCTTAAAAAAATACGCGATGGTCAGTCTATCGAAGTTCCAACGTATGATTTTAAAACTTGTATGCGCTTGAACAAGACCATACATGTAGACCCACTTGATGTAGTTATTGTAGATGGTATTCTTGCTCTTGCGGATGAAAGGTTACGAGAAATTTACGATCTTAAGATATTTGTTGAACTAAATGCTGACGAAAGGATATTAAGACGACTGGAAAGAGATGTTAAGGATCGGGGGAGAACGATAGAATCGGTTGTAAATCAATATCGCGATACAGTTCGCCCCATGCATGATTTATTTGTAGAACCCAGTAGACAATATGCAGACATTGTAGTGCCTGGCGAGGCATCCAAAAGTGCTGCTCTAGAGGCTGTTGCAGGTCAAGTATTAGGTAAGGTTGAGTTAGCGCGCAGACGTTCAAGTTTGGAAATCCTTCAACGAATTAGCTCAACCACATCTCAGAAAACATCCCAAGATTTATTGTCTACCATTGTCCAAATCGCAGCTCAAGAATTGTCAGCCGACAATGTAACATTACATCAATACGATAGTTTGAAAGCCATGTTTCTTACCCCGTCAGAATTCTCAGCCACTTGGCCATTAGGCGGTGAACTACAGAAGCCTCGTGAGGATGGCCTCAGCGCTTATGTAATTAAGCATGGATCAATAATAGTAACAGACATTGCATTAGAAAGTAACAGTGAACTTATACAGACCGTCCATTTGATGGAAACTAATACCAAGGCATTTCTTGGCATAAGGTTAGAAGCCTCCGGAGAATTTCTGGGCGTTCTTTTCTTGAATTATTTGAAGCCACGACAAATTGATTTAGACGAACAGAATCTGGCGAATATATTGGGGATGTACGCTGCAATTGCGATTCACCGCAACCGATTATATAACCAGATGCAATCTCGATTTACCAAGTTAAGGGGTTTAAGTGAGATTGGATCACGTTTACTCATAGCAGATTATGGCACATTGAAAGATGAGATCACCAAAATCGCTGCAGAAGAGATGTCTGCTGATAATGTGACACTCCATCAGTATGATGAAATTCTCGGAGAATTCCTTGACCCGCTGATTTTTTCGTCAGCTTGGCCATCAGTTGGAAAATTGACAAAACCTCGGTTAGATGGAGTGAGCGCTTATGTTGTAAAGAAAGGAACTGTATTTGTTACTAATATAAATACCGAGATCAATCAAGAACTAGTACAAACTGCACACCTTGCTGAAACAAATACAAAGGCTTTCTTGGGAATTCAGCTCGTTGTAGCAGGAGAAATCCTTGGCGTTCTCTTCTTTAACTACCAGACCCCAAAAGTTTTCGAGCCAGATGAACAGCTATTAGCTAATATAATCGCCACATATGTTTCTATAGCTATTTACAATGCCAGACTTCTGAAAAAGTTGCAACTAAGTACCGATAATTTAAAAGCCCTAAGCGAGATTGGGTCCCGTCTTCTTACAGTTGATTACCAAACCATTAAAAGTGAAATAGTCAATTTTGTAGCCAAAGAATTGACACCAGAAAACGTGACTTTGCATCAATATGATGCAAGTCGCGGAGAATTTTTAGATCCGGTTTTATATTCCGCCACATGGCCTGCAGGAGGTTTATTACAAAAGCCTCGCAAGGATGGCGTTAGCGCCTATGTGCTTGAACATGGCAGCATATCTATAACAAATATTGCCGCTGAGAAAAATCAAGACCTTATTAAAACCGCCCACCTTACTCAAACGGGCACAAAAGCTTTTATGGGAATTCGTTTAGAAGCAGGAAACGAAATATTAGGTGTGTTGTTTCTGAATTATTCGAGTCCACGAGAATTCAAACCACAAGAAGAATCTCTCGCGAATGTTTTGGGAATGTATGCTGCAACAGCTATACACAGAGCGAGATTGTACGAACAAATACAGTTGGGAACAAAACGAATACAAGACTTAAGTGAGGTTGCTGGAAACCTTTTGTCAGCTGATTATGAATATGTGAAGGAAGAAATTGTTAGGTTTACAGCTAAAGAACTAGAAGCGGATAATGTAACATTACACCAATATGATGCCACCTTAGGAGATTTTCTGGAACCAGTCATTTTTTCTGCTACATGGCCTTCTGGAGGGGAATTGCAAAAGCCCCGTAAAGAAGGGGTTAGCGCGTACGTAGTAGATCACGGTACAGTGCTGATATCAAGTGTCGAGACAGAACCAAACCGAGAGCTAGTTCAAACTGCCTATCTGATAGAAACAGGGACAAAGGCTTTTATTGGTATTCGTTTAGAGGCTGGCGGAGATGTTTTGGGTGTTTTATTTATTAATTATTTAAATTCGCAAAACTTTGGAGTAGATAGACAAGCTCTCGTGCAGGTGTTAGCGGTTTATGCATCTGCTGCAATTCTTTCAGCCAGATCATATAGACGGAGACTAGCAGAACGTCAAGCCGAAAACTTGCTAATTGTTAATGAAATTGCAAACGCTATAGAGGTTCATGTAGAGCTAGATAATTTTCTTCAATCCCTATTGGAACTTTCTCTTTCGCGTTTGAGTGCACCCAGAGGAAGTATTCAGCTTCTAAGGGAAGAAAACTTAGAGCTTCATGCAGCTGTGGGGCTTGAACGTGGGAGAAGCGAAACCCTGATTTCGCTCCATCAAGGTATAACAGGTTTAGCTATTCGTGAGAAAAGGTTTATTTATGAACCCGACACTTCAAAAAACGCTAGCTTCTTACCCTACCTAGGGGAAACAAGATCAGAAATGGCGGCTCCCCTTTCTGTGGGCAATATAGTTTTGGGAGTGTTGAATGCAGAACATCCACAACCTGATGCGTTCGATGATGAAAAGCAAGAACTGTTTCAATTGATTGCAAGCCAAGCAGCAATAATCATTCACCAGAAATTGAAGCTAGATGAAGAGATTTCGAAAAGACAACTTGCTGAACAAAAAGCGCTTCTTACAGATATAGCTTTTGATACTCAGCATCATATTGGAAACAAAGTGAGTATGGTTCGCATTAGGGCAATGGAATTGCTGGAAGATGCCAGTTTGAATCTTTCTACTAGTCAGCGCCGCAAATTAAATATTATATTAAATAACGCAGAAGTTGCCCTCAAAGCGAGTAAACATGTTTTGGAAACCAGAAAGCCTCCTACTCCTGAATGGATAACTCCAAGTGCCTTAATCGAAGAAATGCTAGATTTAGTGGATACTGTACCTGAAGTGGAACTCCGCATTGAAGTTTCATCAGATTTACCTAAGGTCTACGTTGATAAAGACCGTACTGAATACGCAATAAAAGACTTGGTCACAAATGCTCAAAGAGCTATCCTAAATAGCAGTAAAAATAAAGGGTATGTTGCAATAACTAGTCGTATTACTCAAGATAAACATTATGTGGAACTTCGTTTTACAAACGACGGCCCACCAATCCCAAGAACTGAATGGGAAAATATATTCAAAAAGGGGCCAGGGTTTGGTTTACCAACAGCAAAAGCTCTTTTAAGGAGTCAATCTGGTGATATTGAACTGATAGAAAGTGATCCCAACAAAACGACTTTCGTTGTTAGACTCCTGTCAATTTCACCATCCAAGCTTTGATAAAAGATTCAAGCAACAAGCGTAAAAACAAATCCGTGAACGTTGTTTATTCAAACCATATAACCCGTTTTAAAAATCGTTGAATATCTTCTTATACCAAGAGGTGTATCCATGACAAGCGCCAAGCCGAAAATCCTTTGTCTTGAGGATGACAAATCTTTTATTGAGTTCTACACCGACCTTTTTTCTTCCGAGTATGATGTGGCATGTGCTACTTCTTTGAGCGAAGCGGAGAGGTTGTTGAATACACAAGATATTCGATTGGCACTAGTAGATATTAGCCTGATTCCAAATGATTCGAGGGATACAGGGGGATTTCGGTTTCTAGAAAGATTACAGTCTCTAGGTTTAATTACGGATCTCCCAACCATTATAGTTACAGCCTACGAAAAGCCAGAATTTATGCGGAAAGCATTTCGAGATTACGGGGTCAGAGATTTTTTTTCGAAGCAACAGCTAAGCCCTTCAGAGCTTAAAAAAGCAGTTGAATCTGGCATTGCAAGCACATACGTGGTTAAAAAAATCGGAGAAACTCCTCGAGTATTAGTTGTAGATGACGAAGCTGATTGGAGGGAAATATTAAAAGAATTGCTTGAAGCCGAAGGTTGCGAAGTAGATACTGCTAGTACATATGAAGAAGCTATCGACAAGATATCGAGTAATTCATACCACCTTGCAACAGTTGATGTGCGATTAAGCGAACTGGATTCCAAAGACGCTCGCGGTTTCGATTTATTGGATATGGCAAAGCGAATTGGGTTGTCTATAGATAGCATAGTTGTGTCTGCAGTAGCAACAACAGATCAAGTGACTTGGGCATTGACAGAGTTAGGTGTAAGGGACTTCATCGGCAAAACCGATTTTAGACGAGAATATTTTCGTCGAAGGGTACGAAAACTGCTATCACACTTAATTTACGTTACTGTTGAGATTGAATCAGATGCAACATCTACGTTATTGAAAGTAGGTAAAGAACATTCTCTTTCGGTAGGAATTAGTAGGACACGGCCCCAGCAAGGTTACCCTCGATCTCTGGCTCGGCCAACCGCAGCTGGAGTATTTGAACTGGAAGTTGTTGTACATCCTTATGATGTGGATGTGTTGCCCGGTTCAACCCAATTTCTTACCGTTATGTCAGATGATAGCGCTGAATCTCTCAACTACCAAATTATTCCTTCCACAGCAGGCCGAATTGAGTTAGTGATCGATCTTTTTTATCGATCAAATATGTTAGCTAGAATGACAATAACAAAAGAAGCTGAAGAATAAAAGCATCACTAAAATCCTGGGAATTTAGATCGTAAGCCGTTCGTTTTAAAATTGATGATCAAGATTTGTGCCTACAATATGGCGGCGATATACTAAAGAAAATATGTCATGTCTGGCAGACAACGATATTGTTAGATTATGTTGAGTGTGTTTCGGTTTGCATAATCCCAACAGAAAACAATGATATTTTCTGCTGATCATTTTTAGTTACAAAATACCACGAGGGTAAATTATGCAAGAAACCCGCGATATCAGATTAGGCTTTAGGATGCGAAATGACTCTTTACTTATCACGATAAGTAGTGATTTGGAACAGAATGAGGTTAGGTTTAGAAAGAGAGTGAAACCTGAAGACCCCAAAGCTATAAATGACGAATTGAATTATACATTAACAGATGCAGTTCGTAGGATAGTTAACCAACTAGGCGACCAAATTACAGTCAAAGAAGAAACAAGCATCCTTGTTCGCAATGAATTCCGTAGAGTTGCTGAACAAGGTTATATTGCAGTAGAACGTATTTTTGGAGAAGAATTCCTAGAAACATTAAAAAAACTTATTGGTTCGGCTACAAAAATTGTGTTGCATATTGATTCCGAAAGTTTTGTGGTTCCGTGGGAAATCCTATATGATAATTATCAGCGAGACAATTTTGATTATAACAATTTCTGGGGATATAAATACATAATCTATAGGAGTATTCCTCCTCGTTCGGGCAAACAAGTTCCCAACCAAGAGATTTCATTAAACGGTGCGTTGGATGTTGGCTTGCTAGCAGATATGGGGCTGACTAATGTGAGCCAAGTTGAAGTACCCTTTTTACAGAAACTACATAGTAACAAATCTATAAATCTTATTACTCCACTAAAACAGTTAATTGCAAAAGAAAGAGATACGATACTAGATAAAGAATTGCCAAAATTCTTTGGCCAAGAAATGCATATTGTCCACTTTGCTTGCCATACGCGAGGCCCGAAAGCATCACTGCGAGATCCAAATGATGAGTATTGCCTGCTTTTAGCCAAGGATTTTCCTCTGTGGCCAAGAGATTTTAACATTTCGAAGTTGAGGTTTGGTGATGATCCACTAATCATTTTGAATGCTTGCGGGACCAGTCCCCGGAACCCATTTCGAACATGGAGCATGGTACAAACCATGTTGGGTTATGGAGGTGCCCGAGGTGCTATTACAACCGAATGTATAGTTCCAGATGCTCTAGCAGCAATATTTATTCAAAGCTTTTATCGGTTAATACTTAGGGGGGTTGATATTGGAGAAGCTTTATTTGAAACACGAAGAGAATTCCTAGATGCACCCTATCATAATCCGCTCGGGCTGTTGTATGCCTTATATGCGTTTCCACACACTCGTTTCATTTGCACATAATAAAAACAAATTGGAGAATACTACAAATGTCAGATTCGCCCGAAGAGAATAAAATGACAGTCATCACATTGGATGATGGAGATGGAGCCATCAGATCAATAGGCGACAATCTCACAAAAAGGATAGAGATAGATGTTGATCAGTTGGCTATAAATGTCAATCTGTTCATTACCCAAATGAGTGAGATTGTGGCAAAATCGCCGGATGCTGTGGGAAATTTTAGCCTCAAAGAAGTAGAGGTTTCGGCTGAAATTAATGGCAAAGGTCAAGTTGTACTTTGGGGAGTAGGAGGGGAAATTGGGGCAGCAGGGGGCCTCAAATTCATTTTCAAGAGAGAATAATTTTTTCACACATAGCTTTTGTTTTAGTGTCTGTGGCTTGGTTACGTGAAGATAAAATGGCTCTACATGATTCGTCCGCAAGAGAGTACGGTATACTGAACCAAAATACTTGGTGGAATATAATCCTAGAAACTCAGGAGTAAACCTCATTGAAAAAATGAGTTTACTACAACACTTACCCTAATTTGCTCCGTTGCTCTTAGCTGGACGTCCTGCACCCGATCTACGTACACGCTCGAATTGTATATCGACTAGGCCATTCTCCATGTCTTTCAGCCCCTTGCGGATTGTCTTTTCGTTTAAGCCAGTAATCTGGGTCACCAGGTAAACGCCGCGCAGTTCCACCCCATACTGTTCCGCCAGCACCGCAGCGAACCAACGGCGCTGCTGCTCATCCAGGCGGCTCATCAGCAGGTTGATATGGCGATGTCGT
>Ga0172371_10014404_pt1 | contig 10191 bp, 8 predicted proteins | sample Lak12m_FD_114543 | JGI IMG/M metagenome (GOLD analysis project Ga0172371, IMG submission 114543) | Freshwater microbial communities from Kabuno Bay, South-Kivu, Congo - kab_022012_12m | ecosystem: Environmental > Aquatic > Freshwater > Lake | place: Democratic Republic of the Congo: South-Kivu... | reverse complement strand
GAAGCCGATGAGGGTGGCTTGAACTAAGTAGTTGCCAACCGGAACTTTAATGCTTGCCTTGCCTTCGCTATCGCTTTGTCCCCCGGTCACCCGGTTTTGATCTTTCAGCACGGCGATATTCACGAATTGCAATGCCTTGCCTTTGTTGTCTCTTACTTTTATAGACAGGATTCCGGTGGCTTCCTGATTGACTTTCAGCAGGGGTTTGAGCACAGGATTGAAAGGTGTTTTCTTGCCCGCTTTCACCACCACTTTTTCCTTGATTAGGGGTTCATGTGCCGCGGAGCTGAATTCCAGCCGGTAAGTTCCCGGAGTAAGGGCATCGAAAAAGTAGTATCCCTGCTTGTCTGTAGCTACTTTGGCGATTGTTGCGCCATCCTTGCTGCAAACCACAGAGATTCCGCTCAGCTTGGCTTTTGCTATGTCGGTAGCCGTTCCGCAGATCGTGCCGGAAGTGGTTTTCTGCGCCGCCACCAACAGGCAAAGCAGAATCAACACAGCCAAGGTAAGAAATCTTGCTTTCATGGTATCCTCCCAAAATGTTTTACTAAAACTACTAATCGCACCCTGCGGTAAAAGGTCAAGCTTTTCTTTCCGGCGGACTTGACAAAATACTTGTCCAAACTAAAGTTGGTTTCAGTATAGCGAAAAGGATGAACCATGCTGGAAGCCCTCACCGGAAAGGTTTTTGCCACGATAGTGTCACTATCTGTGTTTCTGTTTTCATCCTACACGGGTAATGATCCCGCGTTTCGGGGACTAAATAGCCGTGCAGGAGAACACTATCTGCAACTCAGAACCTCGCTAGTGAGCGCTTTTGACAACGATTTTCCCGATGTGTTCAAAAGCGGCGCCACCATTCCGGTCAATTTTCAGCTGATCATCCGTAATAAAAGCCGGACTCTGCTTACCCGCAGCTATCAGAACAGCGTGCGCTACAATCCGGCGGATGCGGTTTTCGACGTTCGGACGGGGGGTATGAACCGCAAGCTGCAAACGGCTTCCTATCCGGCGATGATCGCTGAGGTTTCCGGTTTTGAGTGTTCGCTGCCCTACGATCCCAATTGGGGTAACGTAACCATAACTCTGGAAGCCTCTTTACCCTCGGTGCGCTTTGAGCAGCTCCAGAAAAAGGTGGATTTGATGGTGCTCTGGAAATACCAAAAACCCAAGATCAGCGTTCAGCTGAATCTGCAAAAAATCTCATAACCTACAGGCAGGCTATAAATGAAAATCTCACGTCCCGGCATCAGAACCTGGATCTTGCTGCTCTATCTGGTGGTTTCCATCGGTGGACTGCTGATCCTGAATAATGTGTTCCAAACCAGCCAGCAGCGCATCCAGGACGCTATGAACGATCTGGAACTGAGCGGCGAACTGAGGCAGGTTCAGCTATTCAGCCATGCCGATTCCCTGAAGGTGGAAAAGATCATGAAAACCTATGGGGAAGCCAAAGGTATTATCAAACTAAGCCTTAGCGAATCAAGGTTTTATGTGGCGCTGACCCTGTTCTTTATCATTATTGTGTCCAGCCTGGTGTTTCTGGTGGTGCTTACCCGCATCAGCAAACCGATCCGTGAGCTGAAAAACGCCACCGATCAGATCAGGCAGGGCAATTTCAGCGTGCATATCCCGGAAACAGGCATTCACGAAATGAAACAACTGAAAAATAGTTTCAACGTGATGAGCAGGGAACTGGAAAACGTGCAAAAACGCCTGCTGGTAGCGGAAAAAGAGATGATCTGGAAAGACCTTTCCCGCATTCTGGCACACGAGATCAAAAATCCGCTAACCCCCCATCCAGCTTGCGGTGCAGCGTTTGGAAGAGCGGCTGGAGACCGATCCGGATTCCGCTCCCCTGATCCTGAATGACTCGCTGGAGATCATCAAACAGGAGATCGAGAACCTCCGTCTGCTGGCGCAGGATTTTTCCAGCTTTGCCAAGATCAGTAAGGCGCAGAAAGAGATTATCGATCCAGCGAGCGCGATCTCGGAGATCTGCAGGTCATATTCCAGCGACTACAATATCCAGCTAAATCTGCTCCCCGATCAGAAGATCAGTTTTGACAAAACGCATTTTTACCAGATCATCACCAACATCCTGCAAAACGCCATGGATGCCTCATCAGCGGAGCAGCCAATTGCCGTAAGCCTTAGCCGGGATAAGAATTACCTGGTTATCTCTATTAAAGACAGCGGCAGTGGGATCGAGAGTGAAGACCTGCTGCGCATTTTCGAGCCCTATTTTACCCGCAAGAACAAAGGTACCGGATTGGGCTTGGCATTGGTGAAAAAGCTGTGCGAAGCCAATGCAGCGGTGGTGAGGGTAAAAAGCAAGCCCGGCGAAGGCAGTGAATTCACCATTATTATCGAGGCGGTAGCTGCTTGAAAATATTGATCATAGACGACGAAAAAAACATCTGCATCACCCTCAGCCAGATCCTTAGCGACGAAGGCTATGAAGTGCAGAGTGCCAATTGCGCCAAAGACGGACTGAGCCTGGCAGACGAGCATGATGCCGATATTATCCTGCTGGACGTCAAACTGCCAGATCTGAATGGTTTGGAAGTGCTTTCCAGACTGCGTAAAAGCCAGCCTCAGACTCCTGTGCTCATGATCTCGGGAAACAGCAGCATTCCGGATGCGGTGAAAGCCATCAAACTTGGCGCCTTCGACTTTCTGGAAAAGCCTTTGAGCCTGCCCAAGGTGAAGATTTCCATTGCCAAAGCCGCAGAGCTTTTCCGCCTGACCCGCGAGATCGAACGCATGCGGGAAGAAGTGGAACAAAACTGGAATCTGATCGGCAACAGCCGAATAATGCAGGACTTGGAGGCCCTGATCTCCAGGGTTGCCCCTTCCAACGCCAAAGTGCTGATCCAGGGGGAAAGCGGGACTGGTAAAGAGCTGGTGGCGCGGCTTATCCATGCGCGCAGCAACAGACCTGGCAAGCCCTTCATCAAATTCAATTCTGCTGCCATCCCACGAGAACTGGTGGAAAGCGAACTCTTTGGCTATGAGCGGGGTGCCTTTACGGGTGCCCAGAACCGCAAAAAAGGCAAGCTGGAAGAAGCCGATGGCGGAACCCTGTTCCTGGATGAGATCGGCGATATGGAGTCCGCAGCGCAGGCAAAGATCCTGCGCGTAATTCAGGAAGGCGAATTTGAACGGGTGGGCGGCAACAGCACCCACAGAATTGATGTGCGCATCATCGCCGCTACGAATAAAGACCTTCCGGTGCTGGTGCAAAGCGGCAGTTTCCGGGAAGACCTGTTTTACCGGCTGAATGTAGTGCCGGTTTTTGCTCCGCCACTCAGAGACCGCAAAGAGGATATCCCCTTGTTGGTTAATCACTTTGCCAAACTGGTCGCCAGCGAAATGGGCATCAAACCAAAGCAATTCAGCGCCAAAGCACTGGAACTGATCTCCAGACCAGATTATCCAGGCAATGTACGCGAACTGAAAAACATCGTGGAACGCATTTTTCTGCTCTGCGACTATCAGATATTGGAACCACAGGACATTGAACCTTTTCTGCCGGGAGCGAGCACCGGTTCGGAGCAGCTTGCATTCTGGCGGGAAACCAAAGCCTACGGCGAGAAAAAACGGGAATTCGAGACCAAATATCTGAATACGCAGTTGCAGCTGTTTGGCGGCAGCGTAAGCAAAACCGCCGAGGCATTGGGCTTGCAGCAAAGCAACCTGTCCCGCAAACTACAGGAACTGGGGATAAAAGCGGGCAAGTGATTTCTTTTTCAACACAGAGTAAAAACAGAGGAAATAAAGAGAAAAGCAGAGTTTTTTGTAGTATAGGATGCCAATCCTGCCTCAAAGCGAAGGCTTTGCAGTGAAAATTGGAGAAAACGCTGAGATTTCTTTTTTTAAAACACAGAGACACAGAGAACAGAGGAGCAGAGAAACAGAAAAGCAGAGTTATTTGCAGTATAGGATGCCAATCCTGCCCAAGTAGTCAGGATGCCGATCCTGCCTCAAAGCGAAGGCTATGCAGTGAAAATTGGAGAAAACGCTGAGATTTCCTTTTTTTAAAACACAGAGACACAGAGGAACAGAGAGATAAGTAACAAAGGTAACGAAGTAATGAAGTGATAATGTGAAGAGAATTTATCCGTGTTAATCCGTGAAATCCGGGTAAATCCGTGTTCCAATTTTTTTAACCACAGAGGAACAGAGAAAGAATAGAAACAGATCAAGGAGCTATGATGTCTATCAGGAATTGGTGCTATGGTTTGGGGCTGATGCTTTTGATGTTGTTGCCGCTAAACGCAGAAAACATCAGTTTGATCTCAGAATCGTTACAGGGCTTGGGAGCAGCCACCACTTTTTGTGATTATGGCGATTACGGCTTATTCGTAGGGGGCAATCATCACCTGGCAGTTATTGACTACAACGAGCCAAGTGGCATGCCCATAGCGGTTTATGACCTTCCGAACAACAATGACAAAAGCTACGATGTGCTAAGTTATGGACACTGTGCTTACCTCTTTGTAAATGAGAGCATGTTCATTTTGTCCTTACAGGATATCCTGAAACCCAGGCTGGTAAAAGAGATTGACCTGAATTCCAGACGCAGGGCTTGCCTTATTCAGGATAATGTTCTGTATATTGCCACCTTTTCGGGGTCGCTTAGCTCCTACAGCTTGAATGATCCTGAGTATCTGATAAACCTGGATACCCTTGCCATTCCTGAATTTAACTATGAAGACATGTTTGCCGGAGACGGCTTCATTGTCTGTCAGGGCGATTCTCTGTATATATTGGATACTTCCAATCCCTCTGATTTGCGTTTTGCTTCATCAATAGCCTATTCAGACAGCTCTCCTGATTATAATAACAGCCAGGCTGCGGCGATGGGACAATACTTGGTTTGCAACAGCCTGAACGAACTGAAAGTATTTAGTCTTTCCGATCCCTACGCACCCATCCAGATAAGCAGCTTAGGTCTGCCTTGCGATGACCTGATCTTCAAAACCCATATTCACGACAATGTTTTATGGTCTCTTTATTTAGATGGCTCCTGGGAAGCCAGCCAGATAGGACTCATGTCCATTGACCTCAGCAATCCCGGTTCACCAGTCGTAAGCAACAAACAGCAATTGGTGGAAAACTGGGATCAGTATAACAGCAGCAAGCTTTTGCGGGCATTCGGCAACCGACTGGCATTTATGAATCCCTTGTTCTATCCCCCATGCATCAAAACTGTAGTTCTGACCGGAAACAACTACCAAATCTCGGAAATCCAGATTGCTTGTGCGAGCATGGGAAGACTAATCGCCACTGATGAGTGGATCGTGGGATTGAATCCCGTAATCAATATTCTGGAATTTGATAATGACAGCAAGCTGCATTCCGTCAGACAGATCAAGCCGGAGTCCTACTATTGTGATCTTATTCAGATAAAAGATAATCTGCTTTTTTACGCCTATACCTACCTTTATGATGAGAGCAATCCCGGTACATATTCTCCCACTCTGGATATTTACGATCTGCAAAGCGGAGCCAGGCTAAGCAGTTTTCTTTTACCCTGTGTCTACGGTGGGGAGTTTGTCACTTACCTTTTCAGTATGAAGATTTATGGTAACTACGCTTTACTGTGCTGTAGCAGCGGTGGTTTGGTATGTGTCGATATCAGCGATCCTCTGAATCCGGTTCAAAGCTACTGGTTGTTTGAACCCTATTACAGCGTCCACAGTGTGGAACTGCGAGGATCTGATCTGTGGCTCGGGACCTATGTAAACATGATTGGTGGTTTTTTACGCTGTTATGACGTATCAGACTTCCTGAATCCTACCTTCAAGTATTCCGCAACAAGTAATGATTATTATGACTTGCATTCATCCGGCGATTATCTCTACAGCAGTGCATATCACAGTCTGAGCAGCTATCATCTGGGAACAGAGGGGATTTTGGAGGAGAACGAATTATATTTCTCAAACTCAGACTTCGAATACCTGCTTCCCTTGGGTAAGGGATTGTTGCTGGGCGGTAGCAACAACATGAGGGTATTATCGTTGAGAGACCCTCTGCATCCAGCCCAGGCAGGATATCAGGAACTGGAGAAATATTACACGGGTGATCCGATTTATCCCTATTATTATCCAGATGCCCACTATGCCAGGCAAGGAAACAATATCCTGGTTGGTAATTGGTTATCTGTAAAATGCTTTGACGCCTCTCTAGCTGCGACTATGTGCGATGCGGAGCTTGATCTCGAAGCCACTGCCCTGCAGATTTTTCCCAATCCCAGCCGGGAAACGGCATATATCGGATTCAACTCTGCCGAGTATGGAGAAGCGAAGCTGGAACTGTATAACCTGCGTGGACAAAAAGTAATCAGCCGAAGCCTGAGTAGCGTGAAACAAGGCTTCAATTTGCAAAGCCTTGCCTTGACCGACGATCAGGGCAGAAGGCTGGGTGCCGGGATTTACATAGTAAAAGTTATTACCCCGGGGAGAACCCAGGTGGCGAAGCTGGCGGTGCTGCGCTAAAGTGAGCATAGAATCGTTTGACAAATCCCACTGGAATGACGGTATTTGTCAACAGCCTGAACCCCGTCGCTAAAAACCTTCCGTCCCGCCGGGACTTTGGCTGACGGATATCATACCACAATCATAACGCATGCTCATGTGGTATGATAGTGGTATGATTGGCAAGACTATTGAATAATAAGTAACGCTGGCTTCAGAGCTTGTGCGAAAACTGCTGTTTGGAGTTCAAATCGCCTCCGAGATGTCCAAGTATATTCCCTATCTTTAGGGCGGTTTGGACTTCAAGCAGCATACACAAGTCCATACATTGGATAAGTTTACCTGAAGTCCATGGTGCGTCTTTGCTGGTTGTAAAGCGTAGCGATTTGGCGCACCATGAACTCCAGATAAACGTCCAGATCGTGTTTCGCACAAGCTCTTCAGCCGGTCGTTTCACTGGATTAATCCGGGTTTTTTATTTTATGGATCGACAAATAACTCTTTGGCTGACTATCATATAGCCTCATTAGAAAAACCGACTGAAGTCAGTGAAACGACCGGCTGAAGCCAGTGCAACCAGCATGTGCAACGGTCTTTTTGGCTTCTGATTGACGAAATGCATAAATAAATGAAAGAAACATTCCTAGCCTTTATCCCTGATCTCAGGTTCCGGGTTTGACTTTGGCTTGATCCCGCTTAAATTCTCTGTAAAAGCCATTTTCAGGAGCTGAAAAATGAATGGAATAGTTTTTTATAAAACCGCCGACCTGGTGCTGACCAGAAAATTCTACGGGGAAGTGCTGGAATTGCCTTTGTGGCTGGATCAGCAAAGCTGCGCCATCTATAAAACTGGTAATCAGTTGATCGGTTTCTGTCAGTCCGACACAGCCGAAACCCAGGGCACCCTTACTTTTCTGCTTTCCGGCAGATGCGAAGTGGACGCCGCCTTTGCCAAATTCAGGGATATCGCTACCTCTGATCCCAAAGCCAATCCGGTTTATACCATCTATCATTTCTGGGCTGCCGATCCTGAGGGCAGAGCGCTGGAATTTCAATGTTTTGAGCAGCCACTGCAGCCCTTTCTGAACCTCGATGAAGGCTTGATGCAGCGTCGCAGTATCCGCAAATACCTGTCGGAACTCGTTCCCGATGAGCTGCTGAAACAGGTTTTTGAGCTCTGCCGCTATTCACCAACCGCCAATAACCGCCAAAGCTATTATTACGTGGTGATCAAAAACAAGGAGCTTGTGCAGCAGATCGTGTCCTTGCGTGGACCTGCCGGAGAGCCTTTGTTGGCGGCGCCTTATGCCATTGCCGTGGCAGCGCGTGGCGATCTTTCCCGGAGCAAGATCCAGGATGCCTGCATCGCTGCCTACCATTTGTTGCTGGCTGCCAAAGCCTATTTCCTAGGCACTTGCTGGGTGACGGACATGGACAGGGATGAGGTGAAGGAACTGCTTGGCATTGCAAAAGATGACTACATTGCCTGCTTTACTCCGCTTGGTTTTCCGGCTGAGAAATTTGAACTGCCAAAGCGCCATGAGGTGGATAGTTTTGTGAGGTTTGTGTGAAGCCAAGGCTGTTTTTGACCCGCAAACTTCCCGACCTGGCAATGCAGAGGCTGAATGAGGTATTTGACCTGAAGTTCAACCCGGAAGACAGAGCGCTAAGTAAAAAAGAGATCGTGGAAGGCGTGAAAGATGCCGAGGCATTGATCTGTCTGCTTACGGACAATATCGACAGGGAAGTTATCCTGTCCGCCGAAAACCTTAGGGTGATCTCCTGCTATTCGGTGGGATTCAACAATGTTGATCTGGAATTTGCCAGCACCCGCGGGATTGCAGTTTGCAACACAGCCGGAGTGCTTACCGAGTCCACCGCCGATCTTACCTGGGCACTCATCATAGCTACCTGTCGCAGGATCACGGAAAGCGAAAGGTTCTTACGGGAAGGCAGGTTCAAAGCCTGGGAACCGCTGTTGATGCTTGGTCAGGACGTGCATGGTAAAACCCTGGGCATTCTGGGCATGGGACGCATCGGACAAGCTGTGGCAAAACGGGCTTTTGGCTTTGACATGCGGATAATCTATTACAATGGCGGACAAGAAGTTGGCAAGCTTGCTTTCCCCGCAGAAGAGGTTGATCTGGAAACCATTCTGCGAGAAGCGGATATCCTATCCCTCCACACGCCTCTGGCCCCCGAAACCAAACACTTGATCGGCAAAGCGCAGCTTGCCCTGATGAAACCCACCGCTATTCTGATCAATACCGCCAGAGGTGCCATTGTGGACGAAACCGAGCTGATCAGGGCGTTGCAGGAAAAGCGTATTTTTGCGGCTGGTTTTGACGTTTACGAACAGGAACCCTATTTGCCGCCGGAACTGCTGGCTTTGGACAATGTGGTGCTGCTGCCGCACATCGGCTCTGCCAGCATCGAAACCCGCACTAAAATGGGACTAATGGCGGCGGAAAATGCCCTTGCCGTGCTGGAAAACCGCCAGCCACCCGCAAAAGTGAATTGAGAAAAACAAAAATAAACTATGGAGCCATGAAATGAAAAGACTATCCCTGTTTATCCTGCTTTTCCTGCTCTGCCAGGGAACTCTGTTGATTGCCCAAACCCGGGGAGCGGTGCTCAATCCTGCCGAAATTGACATTTATACCTTCGATCCCACGGCGGGGAAAGCCACAGACGCCACAGAATTTTTGAAACAGGCGCTAACCGCATATCAGAAAGCTGATTACGAAACTGCAATACGCAACTATCTGGTGTATTTGCAGCTCAAACCTGCCGACTCCAACAGCTGGTATAATCTGTCCTGCTGTTATGGCTTGCTGGGTAAACCTGAGCTGGCAGCGAAATATCTGCAGATAGCCTATAAGAACGGATTCCGGGATTTGGAACATATCGCTGCCGATCCTGATTTTGCCGGTGTAAAATCGGAAAAGGTGTTTGTGGCAGCTATTGACTCTTTGCAAACCTGGTCGGCAAAACGGGAAAAGTATCGCGGTAAAATGGAGTATTTTCCCTTGCAGCAATTTCAGCCCTATCGCTTGCTGCTGCCTGAAAACTATAGCAAAGATAAGACTTACACGCTGCTGATCGGATTGCATGGGTTTGGCGACCGGGCGGATAACTTTGCTGCGCTGGGGCGGAATCTGGAAAAAGAAGATATCATTTTTGTGGTTCCCGAAGCGCCCTACGCCTTTCCGGATGCCGATATTCCGCAATACAGCTGGGATCCTTTTCTGCCGCGGGACAGCCAGACCACTGAAACTTCCTATCTCTATACCATGAAGTATATTGTAAATCTGGCAACCCAGCTGAAAAAGGACTATAAGATCGGGCAAACCTGGCTGTTGGGATTTTCTCAGGGTGCTTATCTGAGCTACATAATCGGCTTAAAAAATCCCCGTACCTTCGATGGGTTCATCGCTTGCGGGGGAGGGCTGGAAAAGGGTCTGCTGAAGGATAAGGACTATAAAGCCGCCAAAAACATGAAGGTGATCATCAGCCATGGCAGTCAGGACAAGATAGTGGATTACCAGGAAAGCGCAGACGCAGCCAAACTCCTTGCCGGCAAAGGCTTGGACGTGCAGTTCCACACCTTTGAAGGCGGACACAGCGTTTCCAAGGAGATTTTCCCGCTATTTACCGCTACTCTGAAAACCAGTAAAAATAAGAAATAGAAGGTGTTATGATGCGTAAG
>Ga0172371_10014403_pt1 | contig 10192 bp, 5 predicted proteins | sample Lak12m_FD_114543 | JGI IMG/M metagenome (GOLD analysis project Ga0172371, IMG submission 114543) | Freshwater microbial communities from Kabuno Bay, South-Kivu, Congo - kab_022012_12m | ecosystem: Environmental > Aquatic > Freshwater > Lake | place: Democratic Republic of the Congo: South-Kivu... | reverse complement strand
GGAATATTTGTTTTTCTGATTTTTTTATTCTATTTTCGTTGCAGAAATAGAAAACGGTTATGGTTAACGGCTATCTGCAATATATACAGTATGAGAAGAGATTTTCTTCTCATACTGTTTTGTGTTTTATATAGACATAAAGTTTTTTTTAATTCGTTAATTTGATCTTTGAGCATGCGTTAAGCCGGAGGACGAAAATGTTTTCTAATCTTAAACTAATACGATATGTTTGGTACATTCACTAATTCACTAAGAAAACTGATATTGATTATATTGGTGTTCATGATATTTGTTCCTTTTGCAAATGCGCAAAACCTTGATTCTGCATTCATTCAGTTAGATAAATATATTTCAAAATCAGATTACTACATTCAACAAAAAGAAACTGATATTAATAAGCTGCATAAAGCAATTGAAATAAATCATCATCAGTCAACAAACCTGATCGATACTTATTCAAAATTATATGAAGAGTATAAATCTTACAAATATGATTCAGCATTTTATTATGCATCAAAAACAAGAGAAATTGCTGCAATTACAGGTAAACCTGATGAAATAGCCAAATCCATGCTCCGTTTATGTTTTTGTTATCTTTCTTCAGGATTATTTAAGGAATCCTATGATTTGTCACGGGAGATTGATATTTCTGCCTGTGATACGGTTACAAAACTGATGTATTATAAAACTATGGCCAGATTGTATTATGATATGGCTGATTATAACAGGGTTGAGCCTTTTCGTGAGAACTACATAAAAAAGGGTTTGGAATACAGCAAAAATGCATTGGAGTTCATTGATCCGGATTCCAGTGAATTTTTAAGTTCTTTAGCACTTTATAATCTGAAGTTAAGGGATTATCCTGCTGCAATTGAAAATTTTAACAAAGCACTGCATAACAATACAAATTTGAGGGAAATTGCAATCAACGCTTCGAGTCTGGGATATATTTATACGTTGACTAACGAATATGACAAGGCGACAATAAATATAATAGAAGCTGCTATTGCCGACATAAAATCATCCACCAAAGAGACTGTTGCATTAAGATTGCTGGCTACATTGCTGTATGAAAAAAGGTATGATATTGGTAGGGCTTATAAATATATCAAAGTTGCCCTTGATGACGCGTCGGTCTATAATGCTCGTCATCGCAAAATTGAGATTGGTCAGATACTTCCCATCATTGAAAAGGAGAGAATAGATACCGTCGAAAGACAGCGTAATTTATTGATATGGCTTTTTTCCAGTGTATTTATTTTATTTGTTTTATTTTTGATATCAACAATTATTATTAATAAACAACTTAAGAAAATTAAAGTTGCCCGACAAACAATTGAAGATCAGAATGCAAAGCTACTTCAGGTAAATTTGAAATTAACCGAAGCGAATAGCATTAAGGACAAATATATAGGTAACTTCTTTTATAATATTTATCAGAATATCAGTAATCTGGAGCGCATCTACCGGTTGGTAAACAGGAAAATATCCTCTAAAAGTTTTGACGATCTGGCAAAATCATTCAAACAGTCCGATCTGGAACACGAGCGTGACAATATGTATAAGTCTTTTGACGAAACCTTCCTGAATTTGTTCCCTGATTTCATTGAAGAATATGAAAAATTGTTCAATCCGGAGGAGTTGGAACATAGTCATAAACATACCAACAAACTAAACATTGAAATGCGAATATTTGCGCTTATTCGCCTGGGTGTTTATGAAAGTGAAAAAATTGCCGGTTTTCTTAATTATTCTGTCCATACAATCAATACCTATAAAACCAAAGTGAAAAATAAATCCTGGGTGGCAAATGACCAGTTTGAACATAAAATCATGGAGATTAAGTCTGTGAAGTCGCTATAATTTTGAATGAAAAATATAATTTAAAATGTGGGTAAGGTTTAATTCAATACTATTTTTGTATTTATCTGTTTTATCTGTTAATGCTTCTCAAAAAAGTATTGATTCTTTACTTATGGTTTTAGACCTGACAATTGAAAAATATCATATATATTCATCACAAAAGGAAACAGAAATCGAAAATCTAAAAAATGCTTTACAATTCAATGGTCTGGATAGTAGTAAATATGAAATATGTGGCAAAATATTCGATGCATATAAATCATATAAATCAGATTCGGCTCTTACATATGCCAGAATGAAACTTCAGATAGCAGAAAGACTTAATAATCAAAGAAATGTAATTGATTCAAGACTAAATCTGGCATCAATTATGGGAGTTACAGGAATGTATAAGGAAGCTTTAGATATTTTAGGAGCAATTGATATCATAAATGCCCCCGATTTAAAAGCCTATTATTTTCATATTTACCGAACTATTTATGGTTTTATGACTGATTATGCAGTGTCATTTCAGGAAAAGAAGAAATACGATGATTTAACTGCAGCATATCGGGATTCATTACTTGATGCTAACGATCCAAGTTCAAGTCCTCATATAATGGTTAAATCCGACCAGCTCATTGTTCGGAAGCAATACAACGAAGCACTTACACTGTTGTTGTCCTATTTCCCTGTAATAAAAGAAGATATGCATACCAAAGCCATTATCGCATATAGTATAGCATTGGCTTACGAGGGAATGAACGAACGTGCACTTCAGAAAAAGTGGTTGATAATATCGGCTATTAACGATTTGCAATCTGCTACAAAGGAGTATATTTCACTTCGCACACTGGCTTTTTTGCTTTATGAAGATGGAGATGTAAGCAGAGCATATAATTATATGAAACGTTCTCTTGACGATGCTCTTTTTTGCAATGCACGTCTTCGTACATACGAAATCTCGAAAATGATGCCCATTATCGACAAAGCTTATCAGGTTCAAACTGAATCACGTCAGCGTCTGATGTTAATTACACTCATAAGTATCAGTGTTTTGTCATTATTGCTTATCATTGCAGTGTTTTTTGTATATCGACAAATGAAAAAACTGGCACTTGCACGAAAAAATTTAAGCGAAGCAAACGAACAACAAAATCAACTAAATTTTGAGTTGTCGAGAATTAATATTGAATTAAAAGATGTGAACCGAACATTAACAGAAAGTAACCTGATTAAAGAGGAATACGTTGGCAGGTATATGGATCAATGTTCAGAATATATCGAAAAGTTAGATAATTATCGCCGAACTTTAAATAAAACAGCTGTTTCAGGGAAAATTGAAGATTTAATTTATGCCATTAAATCAAAACAGTTTATCGAAGATGAATTAAAAGATTTTTACAATAATTTTGATATAACATTTCTTCAATTATTCCCTGATTTTGTGCAGGATTTCAAAAAATTACTTGTTGATGATGAGTATTTGCAACTTAAACACGGTCAGTTGTTAAATACAGAACTTCGGATTTATGCATTAATAAGGTTGGGTATTACCGACAGTGTGAAAATTTCTCATTTTTTAAGATGCTCACTTTCTACAATTTATAACTATCGTACTAAAATCCGCAATAAAGCAGTTGGTAATCGGGATGAATTTGAAATGAAAGTAATGTTGATTGGAATCTCAAAAGACTTAACATTCTCCTGATTTCTTTGCAGAAAAGAGTCTCTGATAAATCGAAAACCTGAATTCTAATTTTTTTTTTACTACATTTTTATTGTTGAAGGAAATTTATAAGTATCTGAAAAACAATGAATAATGAAAAGTTATCTTTCCAAAGTACTACATTTATTTTTACGCTGATTTTTTGCAGATTTTTACAATGTAAATTTGCATCGTAGAAATGTATGATTCATTTCGATTTAATGTTAATCTTAAATTAAAATATAAATGAAATTCAGAAAAATAGTAACTTGTTTTGCAGGACTTTTGTTGCAATTTTTTTTATTATTACCAGGCATATTGCAGGCGCAAATTCAACCTGAGATTATCAAAGGAAATATAACCGATACTAATGGGGAACCGCTTATTGGAGTAAGCGTTGTGATAAAGGGAACCAATATTGGCAGTATAACAAATGCTGATGGCAATTTTACTGTTGAGTCTCCCAAAAAACAAGTTGATCTTGTGTTTTCATATATTGGTTTCATAACAAAAGAAATAAAGGCGAATTCATCCGAAGAATTAAAAATTATCATGACTGAAGAAAGCAGGCAACTTCAGGATGTTGTTGTTGTTGGTTATGGCACTCAGCGTAAAAAGGATTTAACAGGTTCGGTTGCAGTAATAAAAACAAGCGATATGAAATCATTACCCGTGCCAAGTATTAGCGATGCTATGCAGGGACGGGCTGCCGGCGTTCAGGTTATCAGTTCAGGAACTCCGGGTTCTGATGCTACATTTCGCATTCGAGGTACAGGCACAATTAATAATTCTAATCCATTAATTGTTATTGATGGTATCCCAATGTCGGGTGGTCTTAACCAACTGAATATGGAAGACGTGGAGTCACTGCAGATATTGAAAGATGCATCAGCTACTGCAATTTATGGTTCACGTGGTGCAAATGGTGTTGTAATTATCAGTACCAAAAAAGGAAGTGGTTCAGCAGGTAAAGCAAGTCTTAATTTCAATTATTCCTTTGGACTGCAACAACAAAATAATCTGATTAAAATGCTCAATGCCGAACAATGGGCAACACTCCACAACGAGATGATGAATAATGCAGGGCTTACAACTAATCCGGCTTTTGTTGATCCGGCTGGTTTAGGCAATGGAACCGATTGGTTGGGAGCGCTTTTTCAAACAGCGCCCATGCAAAACTATTCATTATCCTATGCCAGCTCTTCTGATAAATCAAATATTTACATATCAGGTAATTATCTTACACAGCGTGGAATTGTAATAAATACAGGATTTGATAAATTTACTTTTCAAATAAATTCCGATACAAAAATCTCAGATTTTCTTAAAATGGGGAATAGTCTTACGCTAAACCATGATGTGAAATCGAGCGGAAGCTACAGTATTAAAAATGCCATGCTGGCACTGCCATCACAACCAATTCAATACGAGGACGGAAGTTATTCCGGACCTGTGGCTCAACCGATTTTCGATGGCGATATTGTAAATCCTATCGGACTTGCACGAACAGTTAACAATAGTACCAATGGCTATAATCTGATGGGTTCTGTTTTTGCCGAGCTCGAATTAATGAGAAATCTTAAATTTAAAACCACCTGTGGCATACAGGCTAATTTTTGGGATTCTCGCACTTGGGCACCAAAATACAGTTGGGATACCAGTGTTAGCCCCGACTCATACCTTTCGCAACAGTACAATAAAAATATAACCTGGTTATGGGATAATATTCTGTCTTATGAATTTAAGCAGGAAAAACACAAAATTGGTGCAATGTTGGGCACCAGTGCCCAGGAAAATCGTTATAATTATCTCAATGCCTCGGTAAAAAGCTTTGCCAGCGATTTAACTCAACAAATGGATAATGGAATTGACCAGCCAACCAATGGCGGTAGTACTTCAAGTTGGGCGTTGTTTTCTGTAATGGGCAGATTAAATTATTCATTTGCAGATAAATATCTGATTACTTCTACTTTACGACGTGATGGATCGTCGCGATTTGGTTCCGGCAATAAATTCGGATTATTCCCATCGGCATCGCTTGCCTGGCGTACTTCTGAAGAGGAGTTTATGAAATCGTTGACTTTCGTTAACGATCTGAAAATTCGTGGCGGTTATGGAGAAACAGGAAATCAGGAAATCGGGAATTATTCTTTTTCTTCATCACTCAATACTTATATGTATAATTTTAACAATAACATCGTATCGGCTGTTATTCCTACTGTAATGCCCAATCCATTTGTACAATGGGAACGTCAGCAACAGGGAAATATTGGAATTGATGCAAGTCTGTTCGATCAGCGTGTTGATGTTACAATTGATGCATATCTGAAAAGCACAGATAAAATGCTTGTGCCTATGGTGGTGCCAGTATCCTCTGGTTACTCCGATATTTATGTGCCGAGTATTAATGCAGGTAAAATGGAAAACAAAGGGATAGAACTTACTGTAAATACTAAAAATCTGACAGGAAATTTTACATGGAATACATCATTTAATATTTCGTACAATCAAAATAAAGTTGTAAGTATTAATGATACTATACCGATGTCAACCGGAAGTATAGGTCTTAATGCTAATTTGGCTCTGATAAAAGCAGGTCTGCCAATCAACGAATTTTACGGTTTTGTAACCGATGGAATTTTTCAAAATCAGGCTGATGTAGATAATCATGCAGTTCAGGTGCCCGGGAATGACCCTTATAACCGTACATCTCCCGGCGATATCCGATTCAAAGATTTAAATAATGATGGCATTATCAATGACAAGGATAGAACCTATTTAGGTAGTCCGAATCCTACATTTATTTATGCTCTGAATAATAATTTTTCATATAAAGGATTTGATTTGAGTATCTTTCTTCAGGGAGTGGCCGGCAATAAAATCTGCAATGCCAACCGGTTTTGGAGCGAAGCTATGGCAGTTGCTCAAAACCAGACTACAGCCACCCTGAACAGATGGACTGGTGAAGGAACAAGCAATACAATGCCACGGGTTATTTTTAACGACCCAAACAAAAATACCCGACCATCCGACAGATACATTGAAGATGGGTCATATCTGAGAATTAAAAATATAACCCTGGGTTATATACTCCCGAAGAATCTATCAAGCAAACTTAATATATCGAATGCACGCATTTATGTTACCGGGCAGAATTTACTAACAATTACAAAATACAGTGGATTTGACCCTGAAATAAATACCAGTGGTATCGATAATAATGTTTACCCGGTAACCCGTACATATACCGTTGGAATTAATCTTGGAATTTAAGTTATTAATAATTACATCCTATGAAACTCAGATATTTATTCATTTCTTTAATAGCGATTATCTTATTTACTTCATGTGAAGAGGATTTCCTGAATAAAGCACCCGAAGACTCTATCAATACTGCCAATTTTTTTGTAACTGAATCAGATGCAGTAGCAGCCATTAACGGTGCTTATCAGCCATTACAATGGCCAAAACTTTTTAACATGCGAATGTGGACAACGGATATTATTGCCGGCAACAGCATTGTTGGAGCAGGTGGTGGTACAGATGGAATTGAAACTCAGGATCAGGCTAACTTTGTAACTGCAACCGATAATCAGGGTGTGCTTGACTTATGGCGTGGACCGTGGCCGGGAATTTTGCGATGCAATATCGTGTTGAAAAATGTACCGGGAATGTTAATAAAAGAATCATTGAAAAACCGTATTTTAGGCGAAGCAGCATTTTTGCGTGCACATTATTATTTTATATTAGTTCGTTTTTTTGGGGATATACCTTTGGTTACAGAACCAGTTGAACCGGGCGGTGATCTGAGACCTTTCAGATCGTCTAAAGAACAGGTATATGAACTTATTATTTCCGATCTGACAAAAGCCATAGACTTATTGCCTGAACGGGAACAATATGCCGGAAGTGATGTGGGTCGTGCTTCAAAAGGTGCTGCTTCAGGTTTGTTGGCAAAAGTATATCTGACATTAGAGCACTGGCAAAAGGCCATAGATTATTGTAATGAAGTCAAGGCATTGGGGTACAGTTTGAATGCAAATTATGCTGATAATTTTGATCCATCAAAAGAAAATGGTGTTGAATCTCTTTTTGAAGTGCAATACGTGAATGATGCGGGTTATGATTTCTGGAGCAATGAGAATCAGGCTTCCTGGTTGAGCACTTTTACCGGGCCGCGTGGCTCCAATATGGTTGCTGGAGGATGGGGTTGGAATCAACCAACTGATGAATTTGTGAGTTCATATGAATCTGGTGATTTGCGTAAAGCTGTTACCGTGTTTTATCCGGGTTGTCCGAATTTTGATGGTCAAACTTATCAGAAATCATATTCAACCACTGGTTACAACCTCCGGAAGTTTCTCGTAACAAAAGCTGTTTCTTCATCGTACGATAATAGTCCGCTTAATTTCCCGGTTTTGCGATATGCCGATATATTGCTTATAAAAGCTGAGGCATTGAACGAACTGGGACGAACAGTTGAAGCACAATTGCTGTCAACCGACGAAAATGCAACGTTGAACAAAGTTCGGGTACGTGCCGGACTTTTAAGTCTGACTGGTCTTGATCAGGCAACCCTGCGTGAAAAAATTCTGCACGAACGTCGCATGGAACTGGCTTTTGAAGGTCATCGATGGTTCGATTTAATTCGCGTTAACGGAGGACAATATGGTATAAATTACATGCATTCTATAGGTAAAACAAATATGACAACTAAGCATCTATTGTTTCCAGTTCCTCAAAAAGAGCGTGACGCAAACCCTAATCTTTCTCAAAATACAGGCTATTAATACGTAAAAATAATAAGGTATGAAATTTATTCTAAATACGACATTTAAAATCACTGCATTGATTACATTGTTATTTGCAATTCTGGTCTTCAATGCCTGCAATACCGAATTGCCCGACGATGTGTTGAAAGCTGGTTCAATTTCGGCAAGAATTTCAAAATCGGAATTGATACTTAACGAAAAAAGCAGTAGCAGTACCGAAGCGTTTACACTTAGCTGGTCAACCGGTACAAATAATGGTACCGGGGCTGCAATAGCATATAAAATAATAATGGATATTAAGGCAAATAATTTTTCAAAGCCAGTAGTTTTTCAAATGGGAAAAGCTGTATATAGTCGTAAATTTACTGTAAAAGAGCTGAATGATAGTCTTATACATTACTGGGGAGTTGCTCCCGGTACTCAGACTGAATTAGAAGTGAAGGTGGTTACTGAAATTTTTAGTAGTCCGGTTTCCTCAGAATCATCACCTGTTTTAAATTGCAAAATAACTACATATAAACCTGTAAGTAAAACTTTATATTTGTGTGGAACAGCATCACCCAAAGGTAGCGATTTGGTGCAGGCTATCGCTATGAAACCCGATGCAAATGAACCAACAATTTTTACATATCAGGGACAACTTTTTCCGGGTACATTGAAGTTTATCACATTGCGCGGTCAGGAACTACCATCCTATAACAAAGGATCAAGTGAAGAGCTTCTGACTTTACGAATGGAAAGTACCGACCCCGATAATATGTTTAATATTCCTTTGGCCGGAGTGTATAAAATTGTTGTTAATCTGCTTGATTTGACTGTTAATATTGAAAAAATCAATTACCCCGCATATGCTGATGTGTATCTGACAGGCACAGCTTCGCCTAATGGTGCTGATTTCACTAAAGCTACCAAACTGATGCAAAGTTCCACAAATCCTTTTATTTTTACCTATCAGGGCGTACTAAAAACGGGAAGTTTTAAATTCGCAACAAGTTTGGTTGCCGGATCTGATCAGGATATGTTTGTGAAGGTCGATGATAATAACTTCAGTATACAATCAGATGGAAGCAACAATCCCGAATGGACAGTTGCCAAAAAAGGCTATTATTTACTTACCATTGATCAGCAAAACAATTCCATCACCATTTACCGTGAAAAACTTTTTATGGTGGGAAGTGCTACTCCGGCTGGTTGGAATATCAGCAATGCAGTGCAACTAACAGAAGATGCAATCGATGGATGTGTTTTCACTTGGACAGGTAATATGACAGCCGGTGAATTTAAATTACCGGTAAACCGCAACAGCGACTGGAATCAGGATATGTATATGAAAGTGGATGATTCCAGGATGTACCGACACATAGGTGGACAGCCTGACGATAAAAAGTGGACAATTGCTACCGGAGGCACTTATACAATATCAGCCAATATTGAAACACTGAATTTTAGTTTTATCAAACAATAATCAATATTAATATTTTAAAATTATTCATCATTTAAATTTTGTATTTATGAAAGCAATTCTACGATTATTTCTGACAGCATGTTTTTTTGCTGTTGCAATTTCTTCTGTGGCTCAAAATCAAATGTGCATTATAGGCGATGCCACAAAATATGGTTGGGATAAGGACAAATCTTCGCCAATGACCCAGGATGGTGTTAATCCATCAAAATTTTATTACAATGCTTATTTAAAAGTCGGGAATTTTAAATTTCTGAAACAAAATTCAGATTGGGTGCCCAGTTGGAATAAAGGTGCAAACGAAACAACTGTTTTAAAACGTCCGACTTATGGTGATCCTGATGTGTCCTTTTACAATGCTACAGCCGGTAATTATGCTGTTGTATTAGACACAAGTGCACTAACGCT
>Ga0172371_10014400_pt1 | contig 10194 bp, 9 predicted proteins | sample Lak12m_FD_114543 | JGI IMG/M metagenome (GOLD analysis project Ga0172371, IMG submission 114543) | Freshwater microbial communities from Kabuno Bay, South-Kivu, Congo - kab_022012_12m | ecosystem: Environmental > Aquatic > Freshwater > Lake | place: Democratic Republic of the Congo: South-Kivu... | reverse complement strand
CCCCCGGCCGGGCGCCACGCTCTGGCCGTTCAGCTCCAGGCCATAGCTGAGGCACCGGCCGTGCCAGCTCCAGATGCGTTCACTCAGGTGTTCGAGGGCCGTCTCCAGGGGCACCCCGGGTTCGGGGGCCAGCAGGGGGGCCGCTTCGGGGCGGTCCAGGAAGCGCTTGGCGTACTCGCCCCGCCCCTGGGCCAGCAGCTTCCAGGCCAGTCGGCTGGGGCTGTCCTGGGGGCGATGGGGGGCCAGGTCCCGCCAGTCGTCGCTGCCGTCCTGGTGGCTGGCCAGGGCCGGCTCGCCGACCACCGGTGCCGAGCCGGCCGCCAGCAGCCGCACCGGCCCGGCCCGACGGGCCGGGTAGATCAGCTGGGCTGTCTGCGGATGCCAGCGCGACCAGCAGCAGAACAGCCCCAGGGGCGCCGTCGTCTGGATCCGCAGCAGCCCGGGCCGTTGCCAGCCCCGGGCCGGCGGGGTCCAGGCCACGGCCAGTTCATGCTCCCCCGCCGCCAGCGACAGGGCCGGGCCCGGGGCGCTCCCCCCCAGCCGCAGGCGCACCCCCTCGCTGCGGCCCGGGCAGCGCACCCGGATCGGATAGGGGACCGGTTCGCCGGCGAAGCCCGGCGCCGGTGCGCCGCAGGCCAGCTCCACGCCCTGCAGGTTGAAGTGGGTGAGGTGCAGGGTGAGCAGGAACAGGCTCAGCATCAGGAAGCTGAGCAGCAGCGTGCCGTTGCTCTGCATCTGGACCCCCACCACCTGCAGCAGCACGGTGCCCGCCAGCCAGAGCCAGCCGAATCGTGTCGGCAGGATGTAGAGGTTGCGCATCCGCAGGCGCACCCGTTCGCCCTGCTGGGGCCTACCGAAGTCCATCGACGCCTTCCTGGAGCCGCTGGCTCAGCTCCCCGTCGCTGCCGCCGCGCTGGCCGCCGTCCATGCGGTGCTCGCAGACGGCCGCCAGCACGGCCTGCACATCGTCCGGAATCACATGGTCGCGGCCCTCCAGCAGCGACCAGGCGCGGGCGGCGGCCACCAGCGCCAGGCCGGCCCGGGGCGAGAGCGGATGGGCCTGGGACGGCTGGCGGCGGCTGCGCTCCAGCAGGTCGAGCACGTAGTCGAGCAGGGCGGGGCTGCAGTGCTGCCGGTCGGCGCGATCCTGCAGCGCCAGCAGGTCCTCCGGGCCGAAGGCGCCGCTGAGGCCGTCGGGCCGCAGGCCCTCACCCAGCAGCAGGGCCCGCTCCGCCTGGCGGGGGGGGTAGCCGAGGCTGAGGCGCATCAGGAACCGGTCGAGCTGGGATTCCGGCAGGGCCGAGGTGCCCCCCTGGTCAAGGCCGTTCTGGGTGGCGATCACCAGAAACGGCCGGGGCAGGGGATGGCTGGTGCCGTCCACGCTCACCCTGCCGGCGGCCATCGCCTCCAGCAGGGCGCTCTGGGTGCGGGGGCTGGCCCGGTTGATCTCGTCGGCGAGCAGCACCTGGCTGAACAGGGGACCGGGCTGGAAGCGGAAGCTGGCGGCGGCCGGGTCGAACACGTTCAGGCCCGTGAGATCCGCCGGGAGCAGGTCACTGGTGAAGCTCACCCGCTTGAAGCCAAGCCCGAAGCTGCGGGCCAGGGCTTCGGCCAGGGTGGTCTTGCCCATGCCGGGCAGATCCTCGATCAGCAGGTGGCCGCGGGCCAGCAGGCAGGCCAGGGCCAGCCGCACCTGATGCTCCTTGCCCAGCAGCACCTCGCCGATCGCGCTGATGACCGGCTGGAGGGGGGAAGAGGGCACGGGGGACTGCGGTGCACCGGTGGCCCACCCATTGCAGCAGCCCGGCCACGCTTCCGTGTTACAACCGCCTCAATGTTCGCTGGAGCCGGTGCCAGCCCTCCACCCGGCGATGGGGACGCCTGAACCGCCGGATGCCCATGGCGGCAACCTGCAGGCGGCCGCCCGGCGGCTCGGCTGCCGCCCGGAGCAGCTGCTCGATGCCAGCGCCTCCCTGGTGCCCTTCGGGCCGCCGCCCCGGCTGCGGCGCCTCCTGATCCGGTCCCTCGGCAGCGATCTGCGGGACTATCCCGACCGGGACTACACGGCCCTGTGCGACGCCATCGCCGCCTGGCACGGCCTGGATCCGGCCCGGGTCCTGCCCGGCAACGGCGCCGCCGAGCTGTTCACCTGGGCGGCCCGGGACGCGGCGGCCGCCGGCCTGAGCCTGCTGCCGGCGCCTGGCTTCGCTGACTACCGCCGCGCCCTGGACTGCTGGGGCGGCGCCTGGCGCCAGCTGCCGCTGCCGCTCGACTGGTCCGCAGCCGGACCGGCCCCCTGGCCCCTGGCCGAGGCCGCAGCCGGATCCGGCGCTGCCGTGCTCTGGCTCACCAATCCCCACAACCCCACCGGCCAGCTCTGGAGCCGGCGCTCGCTGGAGCACCTGCTGGAGCGGTTCGCCCTGGTGGTGGTGGACGAGGCCTTCCTGCCGCTGGTGCCCGGCGGGGAGGAGCAGTCGCTGGTGCCGCTGCTGGCGGCCCATCCCCAGCTGGTGGTGATCCGCAGCCTCACCAAGCTGTTCTCGATCGCCGGGCTGCGGCTCGGCTACGCCCTGGGCGACCCCGGGCGGCTGGCCCGCTGGGCCGGCTGGCGCGATCCCTGGCCCGTCAACGGGCTGGCGGCGGCGGCGGGCCGGTTCATGCTGGCCGATCAGGCCGGCCTGCGGCGCTGGCAGGGGCGGGTGCAGCGCTGGGTGGCCGGGGAGGGGGCCTGGCTGGCGGGCCGTCTGGCGGCGGTGCCGGGCCTGGAGCCCCTGCCCTCGGCCGCCAACTACCTGCTGGTGCGCAGCCGCCCGCCGGCCGCCTCGCTCCAGCCGCTGCGGCTGGCACTGGAGCGCCGCCACCGGATCCTGGTGCGCGACTGCCGCTCCTTCGAGGGTCTCGGCGAAGACTGGCTGCGGATCGCCGTCCAGGACAGGGCCGGCAACCGGCGCCTGCTGGCCGCCCTGGCGCAGATCAGCCGCGGCCGATGAGCTGCTCCAGCACCTGCACCAGCCGGCGGTCGGCGTCCCGCACCGCCAGGGCCCCCATGCCATCGGCCATCGGCACCAGGGGGTCGGTGGCGACGGCGCTGCCCCGCAGGCGGGGACCCAGCAGCCGCCACACGGCCCGCTCCAGGGCGGGCTCGCCGGGGTCGTGCTGCCAGACGATCACCGCGGCGCCCACGGCGGCGGCGGCGGCGGCGTTGGCGTCCTGATGGCGGTCGGCGGCCGCCGGGAAGGGCACCAGGATCGCCGGGGTGCCGCACACCGCCAGTTCGCTGAGGCTGCCGGCGCCGGCGCGGCTGATGGCCAGGTCGCAGTGCTGCAGCAGGCCCGGCAGCTCATTGCTGAAGGCCCGCTCGACCACACCCTCGAGGCGCAGCTGGCCGGCGTCCGGATCCTGGCTGCCGGTGAGGTGCACGACGCGGCAGCCGCTGGCCGCTAGCCGCGGCAGCAGGGGCCGCACCATCCGGTTGAGGCGCAGGGCGCCCTGGCTTCCGCCCATCACCAGCAGCAGGGGGCCGGCGCCCCGGGGCACCCAGGCCGGCGGGTCCGCGGGGGTGAGGAACGACCGCCGCACCGGCGTGCCGCACACCAGGGGACGGCAGCGGGGCAGCCGCTCGACCGCCTGGGGCAGGCCCACCGCCACGCGCGTGCACAGGGGCCCCAGCAGCCGGGTCACCCGGCCCGGGACGGCATTGCTCTCATGCAGCACCACCGGCACCCCGCACCAGCGGGCGGCGAGGATCGCCGGGGCGGCGATGTACCCGCCGCTGCTGAACACCGCGCTCACCCCCTCGCGGCGGATCAGGCGCCGCACCGGCAGCACGGCCAGCAGCAGCTGGATCAGGTTCCAGAGCTTCCGCAGTCCTTTCCCCTGCAGCCCGCCGGCCCGCACCGTGTGCAGGGGGTAGCGGCTGGGCACCAGCTCGGTCTCCAGCCGGTCCGGCACCCCCAGCCAGTGCACCTGCCAGTCGTCCGGCAGGGCCTCGGCCACCGCCAGGGCCGGGAACAGGTGGCCACCCGTGCCGCTGGCGGCGATCAGCAGGGTCGGCATGGGCGGGTGGGACGAGCGCGCCTAACTTAAAAGCCGACTCCGGTCCGCCCACCGCCGCCCCGGATCCCTCCCTCTCCATGGCTCCGTCCCGCCCGCTGAACGCCCCCCTGCCCCCGGTCCGGACGCCGCAGCTCCTCGGTGCCTGCCTGACCGGCCTGGCGGTGGCGGCCGGCGTCGGCGCGGCCCCCGCCCTGGCGGCGCCCCCGTCGGCGGCCCAGCTGCAGGCTCTGCAGAGCGCCCTCAACAGCAGCTCCGACACGGCCCTGGCCGGCCTGCTGCAGGCCGGCCCCGGTCTGGATCCGGCCCAGCTGGAGAACCGTCGCCGCCTGCTGCGCCAGCAGTTCCCCGATGCCCGCTGGCAGCTGAGCTCCGGCAGCCAGCTGCGGGACGGCCAGCCCACGGTCACCCTGCGGGTGGAGGGCACCCGGCGTCAGGGCGGCACCACCTACCGGCTGGAGGCGGAGCAGCTGCTCGCCCTGCAGAGCGACGGCACCCGCATCAACGGCCAGACGGTGCTGCGGGAGAAGTCCCTGCTGCGCAGCGGTGAGAAGCCCCTGCCGGTGAGCCTGCTGATCCCCGATGCGGTGCTGACCGGCCAGCGCTACGACGTCGACGTGATCTTCGATGAACCGCTCGACGGTGCCCTCGCCGCGGGCGGCATCGCCGCCATCACCCCCCAGCAGCAGGCGGCCATGGCCAGTCCCAGCCTCGAACTGGGCGCCCTGGCCGGCGGCGGGCTGTTCCGGATCGTCCAGGCCCCGCTGTCCCCTGGCTCCCAGACCTGGGCCGTGCTTCTGGTCCATCCCGATGGCATCGTCAGCGCCACCAAGCGGGTGCGGGTCGTCGCCGACCGCAAATCGCTCGAGCCCTGAGCCATGGGCGGACCGCACCGGATCTGGGTGGTGGATGACGATCCGGAGCTGCGCCAGCTCCTCTCCACCTACCTCGCTGAGCAGGGCTACGAGGTCCGCTGCATGGGGGACGGCGCCCAGCTGATGGCCCGGCTCGAGGGCCAGCGCCCGGATCTGCTGGTGCTCGACCTGATGCTTCCCGGCGACGACGGCCTCACCCTGCTGCGGCGCCTGCGGGACGGGGCCGACGACCTGCCGGTGCTGATGCTGACCGCCCGGGCCGATGCGGTGGATCGCATCATCGGCCTGGAGCAGGGGGCCGACGACTACCTGGCCAAGCCCTTCCTGCCCCGGGAGCTGACCGCCCGCATCGAGGCTGTGCTGCGTCGCCGCGGCACCCTGCCCGGCGGCTTGCCCCAGCCCGACGGGACCCGGATCGCCTTCGGCGACCTGGAGGTGGACCTGGCGGCCCGCACCCTGGAGCGCCACGGGGAGGCGCTGACGATCACCGGCGGTGAATTCGCCCTGTTGGCGGCCTTCGTGCAGCACCCCCACCGGCCCCTGTCACGGGAGCGGCTGATCGAACTGGCCCGGGGCCCTGGCAGCGACACCGACAGCCGCAGCATGGACGTGCAGGTGTCACGGCTGCGGCGGCTGATCGAGCCGGAGCCTGCCCGGCCCCGCTACGTGCAGACGGTCTGGGGCTACGGCTACGTGTTCGTCCCCGATGGCAAGCCCCGCCAGTCCTGAGCGGGCCCGGCGGCCGTCGCTCCGGCGCACCCTGGGGTATCTGCTGGCGGGCACCGGTGCCGCCGCCTTCTGCCTGCTGCTGATCCAGGTGCTGCTGGGACGCCGGCTGGCCCAGCAGCAGCTGGTCCAGACCGGCTCGGAGGTGGCCGCCAACGTGGTGCTGGGGGAGGTGGCCCTGGAGCGCTTCAGCCCCGAGGTGCTCAGCCAGATCAGCGGCATGCAGCTGGTGGTGGGCCAGCGGCCGGAGCCGACGGCCACGGCCGGCCGCGGGGGGGACCGGCGGCTGCGCTGGCAGACCCTGCGGATGCAGACGGAACTCTGCCGCCGCCTGGGCCGCTGCCCGCTGGTGCTGCCGGCCTCCTCGCCGCGGAGGGGGGTGTGGGTGGAGATGGCCTCCCCCCTGGAGAGGGTGTGGCTGTTCGTCTCCCTGCCCTCCCCCCGCGGCTGGCCGCCCGATCCCCTGCTGCTGACCCTGTCCATCGGCCTGGGATCCCTCGGGGCGGTGCTGCTTTATCTCACCCTGGAGATCCAGCGGCCCCTGACCCGCCTGCAGGAGGCCCTGGCCGATGTGGGCCTCGAGGCCCTGCCCGAGGCCCTGCCGCACCAGGGGGCCCCGGCGGTGCGCCAGCTGATGGCCCGCTTCAACGACATGCTGCTGCGGCTGGAGGACGCCGGCCGGGAGCGCACGACGATGCTGGCCGGCACCGCCCACGACCTGCGCAGCCCCCTCACCCGGCTGCGCCTGCGCCTCGCCCTCGCCGCCGACGGGCCGATGGCGCCGCAGGAGCTGGAGCGGGCCCACGCCGACATCCGCTCGATCGAGCGCATCACCCGCCAGTTCATGATCTTCGCCGGCGCCGAAGCCGACGAGACGCCGGTGCTGGTGCCCCTGGATGCCCTGGTGGCCGAGGCGGCGGCGGCGGTGGGGGAGGTGCCGCTGGAGCTGGATCTGGAGCCCCTGGTGCGGCGGGTCCGCCCGATCGCCGTGGCGCGGGCGGTGGGCAACCTGCTCGACAACGCCCTTACCTACGGTCGGCCGCCCTTGCGGGTGGTGCTGCGGCCCCTGGGGCCGGGGGAGGGGGAGGGGCGGCCCCACGGGGAGGCCGCCGCCGTGGAGAGCGGCTTCGAGATCCAGGTCTGGGACTGCGGCGAGGGCATCGACCCGCAGCAGTGGAGCAAGGCCATGACCCCCTTCCAGCGGCTCGACCGGGCCCGCGGCGGCGAGGGGCATTGCGGCCTTGGCCTGGCCATCGCCGCCAAGGTGGCCCGCGACCATGGCGGCGACCTGCGTCGGCTGGAGGCGGCGGCGACCGACGCGTCGCCGCCGTGGCGCTTCGCCGTGGCGCTGCGGGCCTGGCCCCTGGCCGGAGGCTGAGGCGGCTTCAGTTGCATCCAGTCACATCTGGCCGGTGGCCAGTCTGATCGCCGTCACACCTGCCGGTCACGATGGGTTTGTTCGTGAAAAGTCCTCCCATGCCCTCCACCCTGCTTCAACCCCTCCGCGCCGTCGTGCTGGCGATGGTCCTCGGCTCCGCCGGTGTCGCCATGGCCCAGGGCGCTCCCAGCGAGGCCGGCCGTCTCACGCCGGCCCAGATGCAGAAGATCTTCCCCGAGCAGAAGCGCCTGGCCCTCAGCGATCAGCAGGCCCGCATCGCCATCCTCCAGCGCGGCGAGCGCTGCCTGTCGGCCGCCGGCAGCAGTGAGGCCCTGCGCACCTGCATGAAGGAACAGCGCAGCGCCAGCCAGCGCCAGCGGGAGCAGCACCGGGCGGCCATGAAGGCCCTGCTCGAGCGCAACGGCATCCCCCTGCCCCAGTGGGGCAAGGGGGACCGCAAAGGGGGCTGGGGAGAGGGGCGGGGCCCCGGGTCCAGCAGCCTCTGAGGCCAGGCCGGGACGGCCCTGAAGATGCGGCCTCAGGCCTCGTCGAGGGCGGCCACGCCGGGGAGCACCCGGCCTTCCAGCAGCTCCAGGCTGGCGCCGCCACCGGTGGAGATGTGGCTCATCTTCTCGGCCACGCCCACCTTCTCCACGGCGGCCACGGAGTCACCGCCGCCGATGATCGTGCAGCAGCCCTTGGCGCTCAGGTCGGCCAGGGTGTGGGCGATGGCGTTGGTGCCGGCGGCGAAGGCGTCGAACTCGAACACGCCCATGGGGCCGTTCCAGATCACGGTCTGGCAGTCGGCCAGGGCGTCCTGGAAGGTCTTCACCGAGTCGGGCCCGATGTCGAGGCCCATCCAGCCGTCGGGGATGGCGTCGATCGACGTGGTCTGGCTGTTGGCGTCGGGGGCGAAGTTGTCGGCCAGCACCACATCGGTGGGCAGCAGCAACTGGACACCCTTGGCGGCCGCCTTGGCCTCCAGCTCCTTGGCCAGCTCCAGCTTGTCCTCCTCCACCAGACTCTTGCCCACCGCCAGGCCGCGCGCCTTGTAGAAGGTGAAGATCATGCCGCCGCCGATCAGCACCTTGTCGCACTTGTCGATCAGCGACTCGAGCACGCCGATCTTGCTGCTGACCTTGGAGCCGCCCACGATCGCGGCCAAAGGACGCTTGGGCTCATCGATGGCCCCCTGCAGGTACTGGAGTTCCTTCTCCATCAGGAAGCCGGCCACGCTGGGGCTCAGATACTTGGTCACGCCCTCGGTGGAGGCGTGGGCCCGGTGGGCAGCGCCGAAGGCGTCATTCACATAGACGTCGGCCAGGGCGGCCAGCTTTTCGGCGAAACCGGCGTCGTTCTTCTCCTCCTCGGCGAAGAAGCGCACGTTCTCCAGCAGCACCACATCGCCATCGGCCATGGCGGCCACCTTGGCCTCGGCGTCGGGGCCGATGCAGCTGTCGGTCTTGGTCACGGGCTTGCCCAGCAGCTCGCTGAGGCGGGCCGCCACCGGGGTGAGACGCATGGCTTCGTTCACCTGGCCCTTGGGACGGCCGAAGTGGGCGGCCAGCAGAACCCGGGCGCCGTGGTCGATCAGGTGGCGCACGGTGGGCAGGGCGGCCCGGATGCGGGTGTCGTCCGTGATCGCCCCGGCGTCGTCGAGGGGCACGTTGAAGTCGACCCGAACCAGCACCCGCTTGCCGCGGAGATCGTCGGCACTGAGGCTGGAGAGGGATCGCTTCGCCATGATTACGGATAAGGAAAGGCGGGGGGACATTAGCCTCCGGCGCCGCCCGCTCCGCCGCCGCCGCGATTCGGTTCTTCCCACCCCCACTCCCTGGCGGCCGCAACGGTCGGCGCTAGGACAAGAGGGCCGGGCCTTCCGCCATGTTCGACACCGTCCTGTTCCCCATCGACCAGAGCCGCCAGACGATGGAAACGGCGGCCGTCGCCCTGCAGCTCGCCCAGCGCCACGGCAGCCGTGTGGTGCTGCTGTCGGTGGTCGAGGCCGAAGAAGGGGTGATGCACGATCCGGCCGATGTGGCCCGCCTGCTGGAGCAGGCCCGCGCCAGCTTCACCCAGGCGGGTGTGGCCTGCGAGGTGCTGGAGCGGGAGGGAAAGCCGGCCTTTGTCATCGGCGATGTGGCCGATGAGATCAACGCCGATGTGATCGTGATGGGCACCCGCGGCATCACCCTCGAGGGCGACCACCAGAGCACCGCCGCTCGGGTGCTGCAGCTGGCGCCCTGTCCGGTGCTGGTGGTGCCCTGATGCCGGACGTCGGCGACACGGTCCGCCTCAGCACCGCCGCCCCACTGATCCAGTGGTACCCGGGCCACATCGCCAAGGCGGAGAAGGCCCTCAGCGCCAACCTGGAGAAGGTGGACCTGGTGATCGAGGTGCGCGACGCCCGCATCCCCCTGGCCACCGGGCACCCGCGGCTGCAGCGCTGGATCCGGGGCAAGCAGCATCTGCTGGTCATCAACCGCCGTGACATGGTCAGTCCCGCGGCCCGGCTGGCCTGGGATGGCTGGTTCCGCCAGCGGGGGGAGGTGCCCTGGTGGTGTGACGCCAAGGTCGGCACCGGCGTCAAGCAGCTGCAGCAGGCGGCGATCCGGGCCGGCGAGGCGCTCAACGCCCGCCGGGCTGGCCGGGGCATGAAGCCGCGCCCCGTGCGGGCCCTGATGCTCGGCTTTCCCAACGTGGGCAAGTCGGCGCTGATCAACCGGCTGGTGCGCCAGAAGGTGGTGGAGAGCGCCCGCCGCGCCGGGGTCACCCGCAGCCTGCGCTGGGTGCGGCTGGGTCAGGACCTCGACCTGCTCGATGCCCCCGGCGTGCTGCCCCCCCGCCTCGATGACCAGCTGGCGGGCCTGCGCCTGGCCCTCTGCGATGACATCGGCCAGGCCTCCTACGACGGTGAGGCCGTGGCCCAGGCCTTTCTGCGCCTGCTGGCCCAGCTGGAGCCGGTGGCGGCGGCCGGGGTGGAGCCGGGGCTGCTGGAGCGCCGCTACGGGGTGACGGTGCCGCCGTTGCCCGGAGCGGATCCCGAGCGACCGATGCCGGATGCGGAAGCCTGGTTCGCCGCGGCCGCGGCCCGCCACACCAGCGGTGACACCGCCCGCATGGCCCAGCGCCTGCTCGATGACTTCCGCCGCTCCCTGCTGG
>Ga0172371_10014399_pt1 | contig 10194 bp, 9 predicted proteins | sample Lak12m_FD_114543 | JGI IMG/M metagenome (GOLD analysis project Ga0172371, IMG submission 114543) | Freshwater microbial communities from Kabuno Bay, South-Kivu, Congo - kab_022012_12m | ecosystem: Environmental > Aquatic > Freshwater > Lake | place: Democratic Republic of the Congo: South-Kivu... | reverse complement strand
TCACCATTTTTATTTAAATCAATAAATTCTTTTATTTTACTAAATTCTTTTTTAGAAATTTCTTTCAGTTTAGAATATCTTGTGTCGAGTCGAAGATTTTGAAGTTCTATTTTATCTTTTATCATTTATGATAAGAGATATTTTTCCTTTATAAAATCTTCTAACCCGAACAGAAGTGTTAAGGGCGAATGGAGGGAATCGAACCCTCGTTCTACGAGCCACAGTCGTATGTTCTACCACTGAACTACAATCGCCATAATTTATTTTAGAAAAAAGAATTTAAAAGGTTTTGTGATGACATTCTTCAAGATATTGGTTGTATTCGTCTCGAAATTTTATCAAAGCCATTCTCCAAGCAACCTCTTTTTCAAATCTGTCTTCAATAAAGCCCTTTGCTTTTTCAGCAATATATGCCCTAAAACCAGCATTTGCTACAGGTGTCCAAGAAGAAGGAATTAAAACTAAACTGAGAAGATTTCCGCAGTTACAATTTCGACAAAAAATAATTTCTGTTTCATTAAGTTGTTTTACTTCTCCTTTTTGATGAATAGTTGTTCTGTTACAATCTAATTCTGCGGTTTTTCGGTTATATTCTAATTCGTCAAGATAGGTTCTTCCACAATTCTCGCAAGTTTTAGGAAAATTTCCATCTCCGACTATTGCACGAATTTCATCGAAATATTTTCTTTCAGTTTCAGTTAATCTTTTCATAAATTTATTACTTATTTTTTATTTTTAAATCTTTCTTTGGTGACTATTTACAAGTAATAACAATAACCAACTATATTTATATAATCAAGATTTCTTTAAAAAATATGAAAAATAAATTTGAACTTTTAGCACCTGCTGGAAGTTTTCCGACGCTGATAGTTGCGATTAATTCGGGAGCAGATGCGGTTTATTTTGGTTTGAAAGAATTTTCAATGAGGGCTAATGCAAAAAATTTTTCTTTAAATGATTTGGAAAAAATTTCAAAAATCTGTAAAGAAAAAAATGTGAAAAAATATTTGACTCTTAACACGATAATTTATGAAAAAGAATTACCGCGACTGGAAAAAATTTTCAGAAAAATAAAAGGAAAAATCGACGCAGTTATTTGTTGGGATTTTTCAGTTATCAATTTGTGCAAAAAATACAAAATACCTTTTTTTGTTTCAACTCAAGCATCGGTTTCAAATTCAGCGTCGGTAAATTTTTATAAATCACTTGGAGCAAAAAGAATTGTTCTTGCAAGAGAATTAAATTTAAATCAGATAAAAGAAATTTCTAAAATAAAAAATTTAGAACTTGAAATTTTCTGTCACGGAGCAATGTGTGTCGCTGTTTCTGGTAGATGTTTGACATCGCAATTTTTGTTCAATCGTTCTGCAAATCGCGGAGCGTGTATTCATCCTTGTCGACGAAGTTACATTGTTAAAGACAAACAAGAAGGTTATGAACTTGAAGTTGAAAATGATAAAATATTTTCTGCAAAAGATTTATGCACCTTACCGTTTATAGAAAAATTAAAAAAATCTGGCGCGACTTGTTTTAAAATCGAAGGAAGAAATCGTGATGCGCGATATGTTGAGGTTGTTACAAAAATTTATAGAAAAGCTCTTGACAAAAAATTATCTAAAAAAGAAATCAGCAAAAGTTTGGAAGAATTAAAAAAAGTTTACAATAAAGAATTTTCTTCTGGATTTTATCTCGGACTTCCGACGTCGGACGATTTCGCGAAACAAGAAAACAGTGCATCAAAAGAACGAAAACATTTTGTAGGAAAAATTTTACATTATTATCCAAAAATAAATGTCGCGACAATAAAACTTTCTTCTCCAATTAAAATCAACGACAAAATTTGCGTGATAGGAAATAAAACAGGAATTGAAAATTTTGAAATCAAAGAGATGCAAATAAAATATCAGAAAGTTGAATCCGCGAAAAAGCACGACGAGATTGGAATAAAAATAAATGGCTTGGTTAGAAAAAATGACGAGGTTTACAAAATTATAGAAAATAAAATTTAATCTCCAAGAACTTCTCCCTGTTTCCAAAACAAACCCTCTTCCCTGTAAATTTTCATACAAGGACTGCAAATATCTTCTGCTCCATAAAAATGCTGAGAACAAACAATACATTTTCTTTGCCCACAATTAAATCTACTTTGTCGAGGGGAATCAATTCTTTCAAACATCTCTCTTAATTGAGCGTATTCTTTTTTATCTGGATGCAAACCAAAATCAGCAAAAATTTGTCGTCGATTAATTTGTCTGAATCTTTCAGAATCATCTTCAAATGTTTCAGAATCAGAAACTCCGTTGCCATAATAAAAAGTATCTTTAATCATAACTTAACGTAGTTTTGTTATTTTTAATTTTTGCGGATTACAAGTAGTTAGATTTAGGAAATTTAAATAATAAAATATTAAATTAATATCTATTCAACACAATAAAATTTTTAATAAGAGGTTTTTCATAATTAGATGGCGTTTGAACTTTCTTCGGTTGTGCTCTCGACATTTATTGGTATGTTTGGAGTCATCATCGGTGCGGTTATCAGTAATTATTTCAACCAAAAAATCGCAAGACAATCTGCAATTAAAGATTTAATTTTTAAAAAACGTGTCGAGTATTTTGAAAAACTTTTGGAGTGCGCTGGAAAAAATATCGAGCTGTATAAAAATTCTATACGCGCGCTTGAAAAAAATTCCGACAAAAAAACTCTCGACAAAATTGTTTCAAAAATGAAAAAAGAGCGACGGAAATTTGATAAAATGAACAGCCCGCTTTATCTCGACATTAGAAAAATTTCTGCTAAAATCAGACGTTTTGTTGATATCGAAAAATCAATCTTTTTTGATTTAGAACGCTTCGAAAATTTTTCGGATAAAGACAAAAAAATTTCTGACTTGAATCTCTGTCTTGTTGAGCTAAAGAAAATTATCGAAGAGTTGATAAGCATCCTAAGAAAAAAATTAATCGAGTAATATTTATAAACGCAGAAAATATTAAGTTTTATGATTGAATATATTTTTATCGGTTTGCTCGTCGCAGTTATCGGAGCTTTGCTTTTTTACTACAACAGATTCGCGGTTTTAGGAAATAGAATTGATAATTCTTTGAGTCAAATTGATGTTCAACTTAAACGAAGAGCAGATTTAATTCCAAATCTCGTCGAGACAGTTAAGGGTTTCGCGAAACACGAGAAAGAAGCAATTCAAGCAGTTACTGACGCGAGAAAAGCGTTGGTTAGTGCAAAAGGAACTATTGAAAAAGTTAAAGCAGATAGACAATTAGAATCTGCGCTGAAAACAATTTTTGCAATTGCAGAAAATTATCCAAATCTAAAAGCAGACACAAATTTTTTAGAACTTCAAAGAGAATTGACGTCGACAGAAGACAAAGTTGCTTATGCTCGACAGCATTACAATGACTCGATACTTTCTTACAACGACTTGTGCAAAACTTTCCCCGGAGTTTTCTTTGCAAAACTTTACAACAAAAAGTCAAGAGAATATTTGCAAATTACTGCTACAGAAAGAAAAAATGTAAATGTAAAATTCTAAAATAAAAAGAACCTAAGCGGTTCTCTCAGAAATTTTTATTTTCTTTTTTGCAATAAACTTTGTTCAACGATTTTTTCATCGAGAACCTTAAATAAAAATCCGACGACACATTAATAATTTTCTTAGCGGAGAAATTTGACAAAGTCAATTTCGGAGCAAATTGTTTTTCGCGGTTTTCCCGTCGTAAAATAAAAAATAAATAAGAAATAGAAAAATAAAGACAACCTACGGTTTTCTTTAGAATTTTCCCTTTTCTGTTCCGGAGACGATGCATCTCTTAAATGCCTCCGATGGATGCATCATAAATTATTTTGTTCAACGTTCTTGCAAAAAATTATTCTCGTGAAATTTTCGCGGTTTTCCCGTCGTGAAAATAAAAAATAAATAAGAAATAGAAAAATAAAAAATTTAAGCGATTGTATATTCTGCTGCTTGTGAACAATATGAAGGTTTTCCTCCAACATCATAAATAGCTATAGCAGATAATTTTCCTTTTAAAACTGTTGTTGAATACACCGTTACATTTGCGATTGTTCCAACTGAAATGTCACTTGAACTATCGTTTGCAACAGAACCAAGAGCTAATCTAACTCCTTTCATTAAATCAGTTCCACCTTTTCTTCTTACTGTCGCATTACAACAAGTGTTTTCACACAAATCTGTAGTGCCCGTATTAGTCCAGCATGAACCAGCAGTAATTTCCAATTGTGTATTCAAGCATTGTGACTGAACATTTATGTCTCCAGAACGATTTGCAATTAAAGTACTTATAACTGCCCAAATTATTCCGATTGCAATTAAAGCCAAAGCAACCATAATAACTGTTGTGACAATTGCGTCCATTCCTTTTTTGGATTTCATTTTAACCTCCTTTCATTAAATTTCGTGAGAGTATTAAACTTTCAACGAATATAATTCAATTAATCTATTGAGATATTTAAATGTTTCTTCTAAAAAGAACCTAAGCGGTTCTTTTTTATCTCCCTTCTTGTTCATGCGAAGCGGTGTTTCTAAATGCCTCCGACGACACCGCATGAAAGTTGAACCTAAGCGGTTCTTTTTAATTTCCCTTTTCTGTTCCGGTTAAGCGATATCTTTCAAATGCCTCCTATGGATATCGCATGAAATAACTTTGTTCAAAGATTTTTCTCTACGAGAACCAAGATTAAAATTTTTCACACATTAATTATTTTCCAGGCGAAGATTTCTGCCGAAGGCGAAATTGGAGCAAATAAATTTCCAAAATTTTTCCAGAACATTAAATAAAAGTTTAGTATTGGATTAATTCTCTTTTCACCAAACCTAATTCAAAAAATTTATTAATCTTGTTTCGTATTCTTAATTATGGAAATCCAAACTCTTAGAAAAAAAGCACGCGCTTATGCTCTGAAAAATTCTCTTGCCCACGACGGAAAAGCAGTTTCAGGTTCTGTAATTTCTTCGCTTTTCGTCGAAGGTTTGAAAAAAGACGACTTGAAAAAATTCGGAAAAACAATCAACGAAATAGTTGAAGAAATAAATTCACTTTCAATTGAAGAACAAAAATCAGAATTTGAAAATTTAGAAAATCAAGTTCACGAAAGAGAAGTTCGAGTTGGTTTGCCTGAATTACCAAATGCAAAAAAAGGAAAAGTGGTAATGAGATTTGCTCCTGCTCCGTCTGGTGCATTACACATTGGGCACGCGGTTTCAAATGTAATCTCGTCGCTGTTTGTTAAAAAATACGGCGGAAAATTTTATGTTCGACTCGAAGATACAAACCCAGAAAAAATCGACACTTCTGCTTACAGATTAATTAAAGAAGATTGCGACTGGCTTTTTGGAAATGTTACTGAATATATAATCCAGTCAGATAGAATGAAAAAGTATTATGATTACGCAGAAAGATTAATCCAGAAAAATTCTGCTTATGTTTGCACTTGCAGTGCTGAAGATTTTAAAAAAAATTCAGAGAAAAAAATTTCGTGCGAATGCAGAAAAAAATCTCTTAAAGAAAATGAATCTGATTGGAAAAAAATGTTAGACAAAAAAGGTTTCAAAGAAGGCGAAGCAGTTTTAAGATTTAAGACGCCAGAAAAATTCGGCGGTTTTTCAAATCCAAATCCTGCGATGCGAGATTTTCCTCTTGCGAGAATTAATGAAACAACTCACCCTCGACAAAAAAATAAATTTAGGGTTTGGCCGTTGATGAATCTTGCAGTTCCTGTCGACGATATTGAATTGAAAATGACTCATGTAATTCGCGGAAAAGATCACATGGATAACGCAAAAAGACAAAAAATGTTTTACTCTGTTTTAGGACTTGAAAAAATTTATCCTTGGACTTTTTTTATGGGAAGAATAAAATTCACAGATTTAAAATTAGGAAAGCGTCACATTAAAGCAGGAATTGATGCAGGTGAATTTTCTGGCTGGGACGACGAGCGACTTCCAACTTTAGTTTCTTTAAGAAAACGCGGTTTCAAGCCAGAAGCATTTTGGAAATTCGCAGAACAGCGAGGCTTAACAGAAGTTGACAAAGTTATTTCTCAAAAAGATTTTTTTGATGTGCTTGAAAGATTTAACAAAGAATAATTTTTCTTTTGTCGTCGAGAAAATTGTTGAACAAAGTTGATTGCAAGAAAGTTGAATTATAAATTTATTTTTAATGAGAATAATGAGTTAAAAATCCAGCGTCATTTTAAAAACTTTTCAGAATTTTTTCTTTACTGATTTTCCGCAAGTCCTTTTCTGTCTCTGATTTTTCTTATAACATCTGCTTGCAAACTTGCAGGAATTTTTTCAAATAACTGATCTTTCAAACTTGAAATTCCACGTCCTTCTGTCGCACTTCTCAAATCGCTTGACCAACCAATCATTTCTGCAACTGGAATTTTTGCTTCGACTTCTGCGCTTCCACCTTCTTGAGTTACGTTTATCATTTGTCCTCTTTTTCCACCAACTAATTTTGTAATTGCACCCAAGAAACTTTCTGGAACGTCGATTAAATGAATCTGAATTGGTTCTAATAAAGTCGCGCCACCCTCGCGCATTGCTTCTTGAATTCCTTCACGCACAGCAGGATAAACTTGCGCCGGCCCTCTATGAATTGCGTCTTCGTGAAGTTTAATATCACTTAAAGTAACTTTCATTTTTGCGCACGGCTCTCTTGCGAGCGGTCCTTGTTTCATTACCATTTCAAACGCGTCTAAAATCATTTCAATAACTTCTTGCATATGAACCTCCCCCTTTGTCTCGTCGAGGAAAACATTTCCTTTGAAAATATCTCTAATTGCTCTGACGTCGTCGTTGCTCCATTCAAGTGCCGCGTATTGTTTTAACAAGTCGCCTGCTTTTTTCTTTACTCTGCCGTCGGGAACTTCGCCATTTTCAATTGCATTATACGCAACGTCGTCAAGAGGACCGACTTTTATGAAAAAACTGTTGTGTTTGTTTGGAGAACGCCCTTCTTTTGAAGGCGAATCTTTCGACGCTGTTTCGTTGTAAACAACAATTGGATTTCCCATTTTAACTTCAAGTCCTTTTTCTGTTTTGATTCTATTTTCAATAATTTCTAAATGAAGTTCGCCCATTCCGGACAATAAACTTTCGCCTGTCTCTTCGTTGACTTCAATTTTTATCGACGGATCTTCTTTCGCAACTTTTCTAAGAACCTCTATTAATTTTGGCAAGTCCGCAGTTTTCACGACTTCAATTGATTTTGTAATAACTGGTTGGAAAATATGTTTGATTTCTTCAAAAGCAGTTTGTGGATTCAAAGTTATTGTTTCACCGACGTCAAAATTCAATCCACTAATTGCAAGAACATTTCCTGCTGGAATTTCTTCGAGCTGTTCTGGTTTAATTCCGTTGTAAATAAAAACCTGTTGAATCTTTCCTTTTGCTTTTGAGTTGTTGCCGTAAACTTCCATTCCGTTTTTTATTGTGCCTGAGTAAAGTCGTCCTGCTGCGATTTCTTTTCCAGAACGAGGTTCAATAATAATTCTTGTAATTACAAAAGCAAGTTCGCCGTTTTTGTTGCACTCAATTAAATTTTTTCCAAATTCACTTTCTAATTCTCCTCTCCAAATTTTTGGAATTCTGTATTTTTGCGCCTCGACAGGATTCGGCAAATGTTTTACAGCCATATCTAAAATGACTTCGTGAAGTGGCGCGTTTTCCCAAACCCATTTATCTCTTTCTTCTTTTTCCATTTCATAAATTTTGTAAATATCTTTGAAACTGACATTTTTCTTTTTCATAAACGGAATTGACAATGCCCAATTTTCCCTCGCTGAACCAAACGCAACGCTTCCGTCAGAAACATTAACTTTAAATTTTTCTTTCAAATCTTTTTCTGCAATTTGTTCAATTAACATGTTAAACTCGTCGATGATTTTGATAAATCGCTGTTGCATTTGTTCTGGCGTGAGTTTTACTTCTTTGATTAATCTGTCAACTTTATTTATGAACAAAACAGGTTTTACTCTTTCTCTAAGTGCCTGTCTCACGACAGTTTCTGTCTGGGGCATTATTCCTTCTACTGCGCAAACTAAAACAAAAGTTCCGTCGATAGCACGCATCGCACGCGTAACATTTCCTCCAAAATCAACGTGCCCTGGTGTGTCGATTAAATTAATTAAATATTCTTCTCCATTAAATTTGTGCGCCATTGAAACATTCGCAGAATCAACAGTCATTAATCTTTCTTGCTCGTCAGAGTGTTGCCACGTCGCCATTCCTTCATCTAAGTCTCCAGCATTTTTCGCAGCCATCATTCCAGCAGCTGCTAAAAGATTATCTGTGAACGCAGTTTTTCCGTGGTGAATATGCGCGCTCGTCGCTACGTTTCTGATATTTTTCTGATTTGAGACCAATCTCTTAATCTTATCCAAACTTGATTCTTTGTCTACCATTTTCTAAATTAGAATATGTATTGTTCGCAAAAATGGTTTAAAAATCTTTTTAATTCATTTCATCACACAAACATTTTTAATCTTAAACTTATTCTTCAAATCATGCCTGAAATAAAACCTATAAATAAAATTATTGAAGAGATAAGCCCGTATTATCAAAAAAAAGGCAAGCCCGAAGAGGTGCACACAATTGTTTATGACTCAAGCACTGAGACACTCGAACCAATTTATTTTTTCATAAATGATTTACTTACAGATTTTGGGCTCGCACCCGAAAAGCTCGTCGACAATTTTGTTTCTTCACCTGGCTCTGGACATTTCGGAGAACTCGGACAGCGAATGACAATTATGCAACAGCAGGGCTCGAAAATTCTCGGAGACATCAACACTGTTTTGCGAAGCGTCTTAAATATTATTTATGATTTGAAAGAATTTAAAATTCGTATACAAACTTATCAGGACTACGAATCAAAAAATAAAGCCGTCGTAGAAGGCGCGTTGTTGTCGCTAAAACAAATTTGGATGGACAAAGTTGATATTCAAAAAGGAAATTCAAGTATCAAAGCAATGGCTCTTGGACAAGGCGGATTTCAAACTCTTCTCGACGCATTTTTAATTGTTAAAGACGAATCCTTGAAAGGTTCCGACGGAAAAGAGCTGGATTTGAACGATAGAGTTAAAAGAATTTTGCAACAAAGAATTCAAGAATTTAACAGTTGGCTGAAACATTCGAAACAAGAACTTGAAAAAAGATACGAGCTTGAAAAAAATTATTTACGAAGTCAAGTGAATAGTTTGAAACTTTATTCTCGATGGGCAAAGCCGTATTTGAAAGTCGCGCAAGAACTTGAAGCTGGAGAAAAAATTCGAAATCCTAATTTGATAAAAACTTTCAACACAATTTTATTAGAACTAACTCTCCTCGGAAAATCAAAATTAAATGTGCGAGATTTGGCAGTTAATAGCAAATTGCCGAAGGACTTCAAAAGTTTGAAAGTAAAAAGAGATTATTATTCTTGCATACTTGTTGATTTTAATTTCCGCGGAATTCCTCAAAGAGTTTCGCAAGGTTCGCAAGGACATTATGCGTTCGGCGGAAAAGTCGAGGTAACTTTCAGAGCATATGCGCTAAATTCCGACGAGATAAAAAAATTAGACCAAGAATTAAACAAATCAGACATATCAGATGTTTTGAAATTAATCGAAGGCGCGACTTCAGAAAGTTTAGACAGATTGAGCGAAGAAATAAATTATTTTTTAGAAGAAAAAGAAAAGAAAAAAGAAAAAGTTGAAGAAAAATCAGAGGACTCTTCAAATCCGTTTGCCGCACTTTTTGGATTTTATAATAAAAAAGAAAAATCAGAAAAAAAAGAAGAAAAGAAAAAAGAAGAAATTTTAGAAATAAAGCCAGACGACTGGATTGAAAAAACTCATCTGCGAACATTTGCAGCAGAAACTTCAAAAGAAACTGTCTTCACACTTTTTGACATCTACAAAAAAGCCCATGGAATGAGTAGCTATACATAAAAAGAAACCTAAGCGGTTTTCTCAAAAATTTTCTTTTTTGCACCAACTCGTTCAAAGATTTTGTCTTAGAAAACTTTGAATAAAATCCCGCGTCATATTATTTTCTTGGCGGAGAAATCAGGCGGAGCCGAGAGTTTGCGATTGCATTAATTTGTTTACGTCGTAAGCAATCGTGAGAATTTTCGCGAGATGGCCGGAAAAAAGAGCGGGGGTTCGAATAGGGCT
>Ga0172371_10014397_pt1 | contig 10195 bp, 6 predicted proteins | sample Lak12m_FD_114543 | JGI IMG/M metagenome (GOLD analysis project Ga0172371, IMG submission 114543) | Freshwater microbial communities from Kabuno Bay, South-Kivu, Congo - kab_022012_12m | ecosystem: Environmental > Aquatic > Freshwater > Lake | place: Democratic Republic of the Congo: South-Kivu... | reverse complement strand
TTGTGACCTCACGATCGAGGAATTCCTCGCTGAGCCTGTGGGACGGGATCGCGTAGCGCAGCATCCCGCCAGGCTTCGCATGCCTCTCGAACACGGTTACGGAGAACCCGCCTCTGGCCAGCTCAGCCGCGCAACAGAGCCCCGAAGGGCCGGATCCGACGACTGCGACCTTGATGCCGTTCTTCCCTGCCTCGACCAGCGGATTGAAGCCTATCTCCCACGCGTGCTCCACGAGGAAGCGCTGGATCTTCCCGATTTCGATGGGCCTGTCCAGCCCCTCTGCGGTGCACCCTGAGGCGCACAGCTCGCACGTCGGGCAGAGCACGGCGCACACGCCGCCGAGAGGGTTGTTGCGCTTGATGGTCGCGGCAGCGCCTTTCAGGTTCCGCATGCGGAGCTGGCGGATGAACCGCCCGGGGTCCGTCGATGCAGGGCATCCTGCGCTGCACGGCGGCTCGTGGCAAAGCAGGCAGCGCGCTGCCTCCGCCGCTGCCTGGTCCAACGTATACCCGATTTCCATTGGCTTACCTCCAGCCTCGGCGCGTGAGCGACCCCGGGCTACTTCATGGTGCCGAGGACCTCGTCCAGGGTCTTCAGGATGAACTCGACGTCTCCGGCGTTGATGCACAGCGGAGGCTTGATGCGGATGACGTTGCCGGCCATGGCCCCCTTGCCCAGCAACAGGCCGCGCTGCCTCGCGCGCTCCATGATCTCCAGCGTCTCGGTGTTTGCCGGCTCCTTCGTCTGCCGCGACCGCACCATCTCCACACCGAGCATCAGCCCCTTGCCGCGCACCTCGCCGATGATCTCGTGCTTGCGCTTGAGGGCATTGAGCCCCTCGATGAGCTGGTTGCCCATCACGTATGCGTTCTCGGCATACTTATGCTTCTCGATCGTCTCCAGCACCTTGATTCCCTGGAGCATCGACACGGGGTTGCCGCCATAGGTGTTGAAGTGGACCTTGCCGCGCATCGATTCCGCGATAGGCCTGGTTGTGATGACTCCGCCCAGCGGCACACCGTTGCCGATGCCCTTGGCCATGGTAATCGCGTCGGGCTGCACCCCCCACTGCTCGATTCCGAAGAACTTTCTACCTGTCCTCCCAAAGCCGGTCTGTACCTCGTCCGCAATAAAAATGCCGCCATATTTCTTCACGATGTCATAGATGATGGGGAAGTACTCTTTGGGCGGATCGACCACGCCGCCGAAGCCCTGTATCGGCTCGCCGATGAACGCAGCGATCTTCCCGGACGTGGAGTACTTGATGATCTCTTCGACCTGCCTCGCACACGTGACGTTGCACGACGGATACGTAAGCCCGTAGGGGCAGCGGTAGCAGTACCCTGCGGGGGCATGCTTGACGCCGAAGACGTAGGGGAGGCTGTGGCGCCACAGCGACTGCCCGGTCATGGACATTGCCATCAGGGTGCGGCCGTGGAAGCTGTGGTTCAGCGCCACGAACTCGTGGGTGCCCGTGTAGTTCTTCGCAAGCAGCGCTGCGAGCTCGTTCGCCTCGCAGCCGCTGTTGGTGAAGAAGCTGACCTCGAGGTCGCCTGGGGAGACGTCCGCCATCATCTTCGCGTACAGCGCCAGCCATGGATGGAAGTAGAGCGTGGACATGTGCTGGAGCGTCTTGACCTGCTCGGCCACGTCGTTTACGACGTCCGGGTGGCAGTGGCCCACGGAGATCGTCACGACTGCGGAGAACCCGTCGAGGTATTTTCTGCCCTCTTCGTCGTACACGTACTGCATCTCGCCCCGGACGATGTTGACCGGTTCCTTGAAGTAAGTCATCGTGCTGGGAAGCAGGTACTTCTGGCGCCACTCTGCGATCTGCTGCTTGCTGACCTTGTAGTCTTTCATGTGTTTGCCTCTCTAGTCCAAATTGCCCCACGGCTTGCGAGTCACGAACCGGCCGTGCCCGACAACGCCGACGAACTTACCATTCTCTGCGACCACCTTGCCCCTGGAGACGGTGAGCGCGGGATACCCCTTGAGCTTGAAGCCCTCGTACGGCGACCAGTCGCAGTTCGTCTGGAGACCGTTGTGCGAGAGAGTCACTTCCCGGTCGGGGTCGAACACGAGCACGTCCGCGTCCGAGCCTACCGCGATGGTCCCCTTGTTTGGATAGAGGCCGAACAGCTTGGCGGGGTTGGTGGAGCAGACCTGGACCAACCTATTGAGTGAGAAGCTTCCGGCCCCCACGCCGTAAGTGTGCATCAGCGGGAACAGGGTTTCCACGCCCGGCATGCCGAACGGGATCTTGGTGAAATCGCCGCCCCACATCGACTTCTGCTTCGTGTTGAATGTGCACGTGTCCGTGGCGACGACCTGCACGGTTCCTTCCGTAAGGCCGCGCCAGAGGCGCTCCTGGTCCGCGGGTTTCCTGAGCTGCGGGCAGGTGCCGTAGAGGTGGCCCTCGGGCTCCTTGAACAGCTCATCGTCCAGCAGCAGGTACTGCGGACACGTCTCAGCGTGAACGTCCGCGCCTTTGTCGCGGCCCGCCTTCACTGCATCCGCCCCCTCTCCGGTGGACATGTGCACGATGTACAGCCTGCCGCCCGTCACGTCGGCCCACAGGATGGCGCGGCGAATGGCCTCGTACTCCGTGTAGTTCGGACGGCAGAGAGCGTGGCCGTACGCCCCCAGCTCCTTTGCACGTGGAGCGTTGCGCTGGATGAGCAGGTTGATCGCCGAATCGTTCTCCGCGTGCACGGTCACACGGCCGCCGTTCCTTGCTGTCGCCTCGAGCGCCTGGATCAGATCGCTGTCCTCGGCCATCCAGCCCTGGGCCTTGTAGACCATGAACATCTTGAACGTCGGGATGCCGTACTTCACAACGTCGTCCATCTCCCGGCCTGCGATGGACCAATCGGTGATCCCGGCGTGGAGGCTGTAATCCACGCAGACCTTCGGGTCAGCCTCCTTGCGTCTCGCCTCGATGGCTTCCCAGAGAGAGTACCCCTTCTGCTGGATCGCGTAGTCGATAACCGTCGTGACGCCGCCGCACGCGCCGGCCTTTGTGCCGTTCTCGAAATCGTCGGCGCTCACGGTGCCGCAGAACGGAAGCTGCAGATGCACGTGCACGTCGATTGCTCCGGGCATGACGTACTTGCCCGCGGCGTCGTACAACTTCGCACCTCCCTTCGGGTCGATCGCTGCCCCGATCTGCACGATCTTCCCGCCCTCGATCGCCACGTCGGCCTTGTACTTGTCCGTCGCGGTCACCACCGTTCCGTTCTTGATCAAGAGCTCCATACCACCCCCCTATTCCATCTGCCTGATTTGGCTTGCGAGCTTCAGCTCCGCTCCCGTCGCGGCCTGAACTTCCTGCGCGGTGAACCCGGGCGCCACCTCCTCCAGCACCAATCCTTCCGGAGTGACCCTGATGAACGCCAGGTCCGTGACGATCAGGTTGACGCATTTCCTGCCGGTCACCGGGTAGGTGCACTCCTTGACTATTTTCGGCGACCCGTCCGGAGCACAGTGCGTCATCGTCACCATTACGCACTTCGTGCCGCACACGAGGTCCATCGCACCGCCCACGCCCGGCACCCTGTCTCCCGGCACCTGCCAGTTCGCGAGGTCTCCCTTCTCCGAGACCTGGAATGCGCCCAGCACCGTCATGTCCAGGTGGCCGCCCCGGATGATCGCAAACGACTCGCACTGCGAGCAGCACGCAGCGCCGGGCTGCATCATGACCGGCTGCTTGGCAGCGTTGACCACGTCCGGATCGACGTCGCCTTCCTTGGCAAGCGGCCCCATTCCCAGCAGACCGTTTTCGGAGTGGATGATCACCTCCGTTCCACCCAGGTATTCCGGGATCAGGTTGGGCAGCCCTATTCCGAGGTTGACGTACATACCGTCCGTGAGCTCGCGGGCGGCCCTGGCAGCGATTTTCTTCTTATCAAGCCCTTTTTTCATATTTTTCGCCTTTGACGATTCGCTGAACGAGTATGCCCGGGGTGTGGACCTGGTCCGGGTCGATTTCTCCCGGTTCGACGATCTGCTCGACTTCAGCGACGGTGATCCTTGCTGCGCCGGCCATGACTGCGTTGTAGTTGCGGGCGGTGTACCGGTACTGGAGGTTGCCCAGCCGGTCCCCGAGGCATCCCTTGACCAACGCGAAGTCGGCCTTGAGAGGCGTCTCGAGAACGTACTCCTTGCCGTCGATCTCCCGAACCTCCTTGCCTTTGGCAAGGATCGTCCCTGCCCCGACCGGAGTGTACACGCCGCCGAGCCCGGCCATTGCGCACCGCACCCGCTCGTTGAGCGTTCCCTGCGGCATGATCTCCAGCTCGATCGCCCCGGACTTGTACTGTTCGAGAAACCAGTCGGTCTTTGCCACCGGGCCGGGAAAAGAGCCTGCGAACTTCCTGACCTGCCTGTTCTTGAAAAGAAGGGCGACGCCGTAAGCTCCGCCTTCCTTCAGGTCGATCGAGCCGATGTTGTTGCTCACGATCGTGAGGTCTTTCACCTTCTTTTCGGTGAGCGCCCTGATGAGGTTCTCCGGAATCCCGCACAGGCCGAACCCGCCTGTCATTATCACTGCGCCGTCCGTCACGTCGGCAATTGCGGCCATGCTGCTTTCGAATCTCTTGTCGATCATCTCTGAATCCTGCGCTCCATCGGCGAGTCTGCGATGCTCCTCCCGGTGTTTGAGTCAAAGCCCCAGGTCCGCCAGCTTGCGGTCCGTGGGAATGCCTTCGGGGGTCCAGTCCCTCAGCTCGTAGTACGCGTGAAGCATGTTCCCCAAGTCCGGCAGCACACCCTTGGCGAACCCGTCCGGCTTTCCGCCGGACAGAAGTCGCGGGGGCAGCACGTCGTCCTTGCGGCTGATGCCGAGCCTGACGTTGTACATACGCTTCAGATTGAACAGCCGCTCGCCGATCTTCATGACTTCGTCCTGGTCGAAGTCCCATCCGGTGAACAGGGTGAGCCACCGAGCGACCTTTGACGGGCCGATGCGGCCGACGAAGAGGAACTTGCACATGCCCAGCGGGTTGAACACGCCCAGGTAGTCCTGCATCTTCTTGACCATGGGCGGCTTGTCCACCGATGTATGCGGGTTGGTCGCCCCGGAGTAGCCGAGGTCCGGAATGGTGATTCCGCGGTCGATGAAGTAGGTCAGCGCTTCGAGGTGGCAAGCGCCCCTGGCGCCGGTGGCGTAGTTGAGTGCCATGCTCACGTGGCCCCTCGGGTCGTGTGCGGGGTATTCCAATCCCTTGGTGTGGACTGCGAACTCCACAGCCATTCCGCCGATCTCGTCCGCTGCGCGTTTCACTCCACGGCCCAGGAGCTCGCCGATGTGCTCCCCGCGGCCCAGCATGTGGACCAGAGCAAGCATCGATGCGCCGTCCCACTTGAGATCGACCCCGCCCGTGTCGCGCTTCGAGATCAGCCCGCGCTCGAACGCCTCGAGAGCGAACCCGATGACGGCTCCGCCGGAAATCGTGTCGATTCCATAGCGGTTGAGCCACTCGTTCCCTTCGATGATCGCGACCGGGTCGTCGTTGAGGCAGTTTGAGCCCAGCATTCCCAACGTCTCGTACTCCGGCCCGTGTCCGTACAGCCCCTTTTCGGCAACGCGGTAAATCTTGCCGCACCGAATTGGGCACGCATAGCAGGCGTAGTGGTGGTCGAGCCACTTCGGCTGGATGGTCTGCCCCGTTATCGCTTGTGCGCCTTGTTTCCACGCCCCGAGTTGCCAGTTCTTGATCGGAAGGTCTCCGAAGGACTCGACGGTGGCGACACCGCCGGAAGTCCCGAAGTCGTGGAGGCCGGCAGTGTTCTTGCGAAGAGCTTCCGATTCTTCGCGGATGACCTGCCTCAGCTCTTCGGGCCTTGCGATCGGAACCTTGAGCGCCGGGTCACCGGTCACAACGATCGCCTTGAGGTTCTTGGATCCCATGACCGCGCCGATGCCGGCGCGGGCCGCTACCCTGGTGTTCGGAGGGTCGAAGATGATGCTCGCCAGCGGCATTCCCCGCTCGCCCGCGGGGCCGATGGTGGCGATCTTTGCCGTCCGGCCGATCTCTGGTCGGAGTATGGCCTCCACCTCATACGTGTCCTTGCCCCAGATGTGCCGGGCATCCCTTATCTCGACGACGGGCGCCGCTTCTCCGTGGCCCCCGGCCGCGGTGCTTCCCGCCTCTCCGTGGCCCCTGGCCGCGGTGCTTCCCGCCTCTCCGTGGCCCCTGGCCGAGGTGATGACCAGGCACACCGGAGATGCTGCTTTGCCCCATAATAAAATACCGGCGAGGGGGGTGCGGCGGAGCTCGGCGGGCCAGTGGCCGCCGACGGTCGCTTCGTTCCAGATGCCGGTAAGGGGAGACCGGGCGCACACGGAGAGCTTCGAAGTGCCGGGAAGGATGCTTCCGGTGAACAGGCCGGACATGAAGATGAGGGGCGACCTCGGGTCCAGCGGATCGATCGACTCGTCCAGGGAGTCCATGAGCATGCGGGCCGCAAGGCCGGAGCCCAGGAAGTACTTGCGGACCAGGTCGGGATCAAGCTGAAGCTCGCCGACTTTCCCGGTCCCCAGGTCGACCGTGAGGATGCGCCCCCAGGGTCCGTTGATGGCGTTGCCGTTGTTGTTGGCGCTTGTCACGGGAGCAGCTTCACGAGGTCTTCGTAGGTTTCGGGGCGCCGGTCGCGCAGGAACTGCCATGCGTTCCGCACTTCCCTGATGATGGCGAGATCGAGGTCTGCCACGACCACCGCGTCATCGTCTTCGTTGGCCTGAGCGATGATCTGTCCGCGAGGATCGCAGAAGTAGCTCGACCCGTAGAACTTACCCCTCTTCCAGGGATCTTCCACGCCGACCCGGTTGATGGCGCCCATGAAGTAGCCGTTGGCGGCGGCGTGTGCGGGCTGCTCGAGCTGCCAGAGGTACTTCGACACGCCCGCCACGGTTGCGGACGGGTTGAAGACGATCTCTGCCCCGTGCAGGGCCAGGAGCCGTGCCCCCTCCGGGAAGTGGCGGTCGTAGCAGATGTAGACGCCTACGTTTCCGAAGTCGGTCGGGAACACCGGGTATCCCAGGTTGCCCGGCTTGAAGTAGTATTTCTCGTTGAATCCCGGCGGCACTTCGGGGATGTGGTTCTTGCGATAGCAGCCCAGGACCTTCCCGTTGCCGTCGACGACCGCGCAGGTGTTGTAGTACACGCCGGTCATCGCTTCCTCGTAGAACGGGACCACGATCACCATGCCGTGCTTCCTGGCCACGTCGCGCATGAGGGAGACCGTATGGCCGTCCAGGCGCTCGGCCAGCCAGTACCAACGCGGGTGCATTTCCGCACAGAAGTACGGCCCCGCAAAAATCTCCTGGAGGCTCAGGACCTTCACTCCCTGCTTCGCTGCCTGCTCGATGAGCCCGAGATGTTTCTCTATCATCGCATCTCGGATCATCAGGACTTCCTTCTTCTGGTCCGCGGCGCTCATCCGGTCCGGCTCCGCGGACGGGGCCACCGGATTGCTGGCCTGGATCAACCCGCAACGCACTGTCTTTGCCGACATGCCGACACCTCCTCTATGTCGGATTGGTAAGTACGTTACGCGTGCGCGTATGTCAAGCAAATCCAAGGTGCGGTACCGGGGGGCGCCGGCCGCCCCCGGGGGGGAGACACCTATTTCTTCCCGCACCTCGTGCGGGCAGCATCTCCATCGAGGGTGGGCCAGGGGGTGGAAGCGAGGGTGATGCCGGAGTGGGCGAAGCGGTGGATTGCAGCACCGGTCGCGACCAGGAGGCGCCCATCGCTGGACGGGGCCACCCACGCGATGGCCGAATCGGAGGTTGCTTCCCACAGGTGCTGCCCGTCCTTTGATACGCCGACGGCTTTCTTGTTGTTGCATGCGCCGTAGACCCAGCCGTCGGAAGCGAGCAGCCAGGGGGTGAACGTGGCCCCTTCGCACGGGGTGCCGACGTCGCTCATCGCACCGTTGGACGCGGCCAGCCGCACCAGCCTGCCGTCGTTGGTGCCTGCGAGAATGGAGTCGTCCGAGTCGACGATGGTGCCGTTGAGGGAGGCGGACGGGTCCTGGGTCCAGACGAGACTTCCCTGTGCGGTGAAGACGCGCACACCCGAATCGTAGCACGACGCGACTACTCTCGACTGTGAATCGGTCATGAGCTGCGGGTAGGAGCACCCCAAGCCCTGCTGCCAGACCGAGCTTCCGGACGGGGTGACCATCCTGCAACCGCCGCCTCCGCCGCAGCCGACGACGTTGCCGTTCCCCATGATCCACGAGCCCGCTCCATGGCCCGAGTTGCCTGAAACGGACCAGACCGTTGCGCCGTTGAACGACAGAGCGATTATGCTGCCGTAGGCCGTGTACGAAACCCCGTCCGAGGGGTTCATCGAAATGCCGCCCCGGGCGTGGGGCCCTTGCCCTCCGGTCCACGCGACTGCACCGCTGGGGAGGTTGTATCCCACCTGGCATCCGCCGCACAGTGCGTTGTGGATCCAGTCCGTGGAGAGCGTGATTCGGTTCTGCCTCCAGATCGGCTGGCTGTTCGGCGACGCCACGGTGAACAGGCCGACCTGTCCTCCCGTGACGCTGTTGGTCCCCACGGCACGGTCGTTGTTGGCCGAATCGGGTCCGTTGCAGTCGGTCGCAGTTGCGAGGGCCCAAATGGTCCCGTCTGACGCCATGGCCGGAGAGTAGCCCGTGAAGCAGCTCACCGGGTAGGACGCCTTCCAGTCGACGCAGGCAGCGGAGCTGAAGCTCGCCACGTGGACGCACTTGCCCTTGGAATCGCACCCGTCGTCGGTGCACGCGTCCCCGTCGTCGCAGTTCGGCCCATTTCCGGGAACGCACTCGCCAAGCTCGCATACGTCGCCTGCAGTGCATACGTCGCCGTCGTCGCACAGGGCGCTGTTCGGGTCGTTGACGCACCCCGAAGCGGGATCGCACGAGTCGTCGGTGCACACGTTTTCGTCGTCGCAGTCCGGGGAGCTTTGCCCGCCCACGCACTCCCCTCCCTCGCACTCGTCGCCCAGGGTGCACAGGTCCGAGTCCTCACACTGACCGACCACCGGCGTCCCGATACAGCCGGCTGCCGGATGGCACGAGTCGTCTGTGCAGACGTTGTCGTCGTCACAGTTGAGCACGCCCGTGCCCGCCACACAGCCCCCCTGCGTGCAAACGTCGCCCGTCGTGCAAACGTCGCCTTCTTCGCATGGTCCGTCCGTCGGTACGCTGCTGCATCCAAGCGCAGGGTCGCATTCGTCGGCCGTGCATTCGTTGGCGTCGTCGCAGCTCGTCACGCCCGGACCGGTCACGCACTGGCCATCCACGCACTTGTCTCCCAGCGTGCATACGTCGCCATCCTCGCATTCCCCCGAGACCGCGCTGTGCAGGCAGCCCGCAAGCGGGTGGCAGTAGTCGATGGTGCAGACGTTCGAGTCGTCGCAACCGACCGGCTCGCCGGGCGCACAAGCGCCCCCCGAGCAAGCGTCCCCCTCCGTGCACAGATTGCCGTCGTCGCATGCCGACTCTGCAGCAGGGTGGCCGCACCCCTTCTTCGGTTCGCAGACGTCCAGCGTGCACACGTTGCCGTCGTCACACGAGAGAGCGCCGGCACCCGCAACGCACTTGGTCCCGGAGCACTTGTCGCCAAGCGTGCACACGTCGCCGTCGTCGCACGGTGCAACGTTTGCCGAGTTCACGCAGCCGGTGGCAGGATCGCATCCGTCGTCGGTGCAGACGTTGTTGTCGTCGCACGACAGCGCTCCGCCTGCGGCGCACCATCCTGACTTGCAGTGGTCTCCGGTCGTGCAAACGTTCTCGTCGCTGCAAGGGGCCGAGTTCCACGCGTGCTTGCAGCCGGTCGCGGAGTCGCACGTGTCGTCGGTGCACGGGTTTCCGTCTTCGCATGCAAGCGGGGGTCCGCTCTTGCACAGACCCGCCTGGCACTTGTCGTCTACGGTGCATGTGTCGCCATCGTCGCACGGCGTCCCCGAGAGAGGGACGTGCTTGCAGCCCGTCATGGGTTCGCACAGGTCCTCGGTGCACGCGTTCAGGTCGTAGCATTTTGCGGCGGGGCCGGGGAAGCACGCTCCGACCTCTCCGGTGCACGTATCCATGACGGAGCAGGGGTCGTTGTCGTCGCAGGGTGTTCCTGGAGGCAGCGGGAGCACCTTGCACTCCCCGGTCGCCTGGTCGCACACGGAGGATGCACAGGGTGCGTCCG
>Ga0172371_10014389_pt1 | contig 10198 bp, 9 predicted proteins | sample Lak12m_FD_114543 | JGI IMG/M metagenome (GOLD analysis project Ga0172371, IMG submission 114543) | Freshwater microbial communities from Kabuno Bay, South-Kivu, Congo - kab_022012_12m | ecosystem: Environmental > Aquatic > Freshwater > Lake | place: Democratic Republic of the Congo: South-Kivu... | reverse complement strand
GACGTTCCCCTGCTGCCCAACCCTCGGGAGTCAGGGCGGGCCGTTCCAACAGCTCGGCCACGGAGAACGGGAGCAACTCGAGAACCGCTGCGCGGCCGGCCAGGGTCTGTCCTATTCGCTCCGTCATCAGAAAGTGCTGGGACCCGGTCAGCACCACAGGACCTGACTTCCTGTCGTCGACGAATCCTTGGAGATAGGAGAAGATGTCAGGGGTGCGCTGGACTTCATCGAGGATGGCCCCTGTGGCTCCCACCATGCGCTTCAGGAACCCCCGTGGGTCCGTGGTTGCTTCCTCCCGCGTCTGGAGGTCTTCCATTGAGAAGTAGTGGAACTTGGGGAAAGTCGCCCGACACAGAGTAGTCTTGCCTGACTGACGAGGGCCGGTGACAAAGAGGACGGGAAACGGGCCGGCAAGAGCCGCCAGTTTCTCTTGCAGTGTTCTGAGCTTCATCAACCCAGGCTAGATGAAGGCCCGAGGTGTGTCAAGTGAAAGTTGCTCTTTCAAGGTAACCCCAGTTGGAGAGCGGTCCGCTGAAAGCGGAATGCTCTCCATGGGAGCGAGTCGTAGCGCCGCATCAGATTCCTTGACATTTCACCGGGTATGGGGTCAGATTGGGGGCGTGGGCTGAGGTGCGTCGTTGTGCACTGGCCCGTGCCGACGCCCTTCCCCGAAGACCGGGTCCGAGGATGAGATTCAGGAGGAGAACATGTTCGTCGTTTCGGTGAGAGAGCGCGGAAAAGAAGAACATCGGTTCACCTTCCGCAAGCAGGAAGTGATCGTCGGACGGCTGCGAGCCAGCGACATCATCCTGCCAAAGAGGAACATCTCCAAGAAGCACGCCAGGCTCGTCTTATCCGACGGGAACAAGATCCTGCTGGAAGATCTGGGCAGCACCAACGGCAGCTACATCAACGGAAAGAAGGTGCTGGAGCTGACTCCGGTAGGAGAGGAAGACAAGGTCTTCATGGGGGACTACATCCTCCAGATCAAGCTGATGGGTGACAAGTCGGTAGCGGAAGGGGAAATGGCCGGGGGCTCAGTCGGGGAACCCGAAGGTCTCCAGAAGGCCACGGTTGCGGATCTGGAGGCGGAGCAGTTCCAGCACGAGCTGCAGAACATGCCCGGCGAGGCTGCCGGTCCTTCGACAGTGGTGCTGGATCCCCTGGCGGTTCCGGCGTCGCCGCCTGCGGACCTGGGCGACTCGCTCGACGTCGGGGACCTCGCTCCGCCGGACGCGCCCCAGGAGTCTGACACCATGCGATTCCATTCCGCGTCAAAGGCCGAGCCCGCTCCCGCCGCTGCTGCCGAAGAAGAGTTGCTCGACATCGACCTCCTCGAAGAGCAGGCAGGGCCAGCGCCGGGACCTCCCGTCGAGTCTTCTTCTCCTGCCCCTTCCTTTGAGGAAATCGGTGAGGTGAAGCCCCTTTCGACCGAATCGGAGCTGGAGGAATTCCGTGCCGACGTCAAGATGCCTGGTCGGACGGACCGCCATCTCAGACCGGTCCCACAGGCGGCCGTGCCGTTCGTTCCGTCGGCCTCAAGGCTGGAAGTGGGGACCACGGCGCTCCTGGAAAGCAGGTACGACGCCTTTGCCGCCGAGTACGAAACCTGGGCCAGGACTCAGGGCGGAAACGTGGCGAGAGAACAGGCTGTACGCAAGCTGGCGACCATGCTGGCCTCCGGCCTCGGCGCTGCGGTTTCGGCACAGGAAGTCGAGACCCTCGCCGGTCAGATGTTCTCCGAGCTGACCGACCTGGGAATCGTGGGCAGCATGCTCCAGGATCCCAGGGTTGGAGAAGTGTATGCGGGCACGTCTGGGCGACTGCTCACGTTCGACTGGAGGGGCGAGGTCATCGATTCCTCCAGCGCGCTGAGCTGCCCGGCCGCAGTCCGGAGAATGACTGAGCGGCTGGCCGGAAAACACGCGGACAAAGTCGTGACCCTCCATCTCGCGGGCGGCGTAGTGCTTCGGATCCTGAGAGAAGGAAACGGCGGCGGCACAGCCATGCGTTTCGTCAGACCGTTCCAGACCACGATCTCTCTCGGCAAGCTCCAGGATACCGGAGTGGCTTCCAAAGAGCTTGCCGCACGAATGCGCAAGTCCGTGGACGCAGGCCGCAGAATCATCGTGGCCGGACGCCAGGCTCAGATCAACTCCCTCGTGCTCCACTCCCTCGCGTCAGGGATCCCTACCGACCGGAAGGTGCTTGTCTGCGGGGACAGGTTCGCCCCTCCCCTGCACCTCGACCATCGAACCCGATTCGACGCAGCCATGCTGGAAGACCCGATTTCACTGCGAAAGCTGGTCGCAGGTCTGGACTTCAACTGGGTCGTCGTCGAGGGAGCCACTTGCAGCAGCATGTCCACCCTGCTGCGCCTTTCCATGGAGACTCAGACCCCGTTCCTCGCTTCGGCCAAGCTGGACGGCCCGTCCGGCATAGTCGGACTGCTGTCCGGGCCGAAGTTCGAAGAACGCAGCGAGCAGCTCGCCATGGTCGACGTGCTTGCTCCAATCATCGTGCTGACCGAGCGCGGATCGGACGGGGTCGTACGCGTGGAGGGGGTCTACCTCTTCACGCTGGACGGTGGGCGGCCCAAGATGGTGCCGCAGGTGAACTGAACGGACGGCTGTCTGGAAAATGGACGGCGAAAGAGAAGTGTACCTCGAGATGCTCGGCCCCGTTTCCAAGGGGAAGGTCGTGCGCGGAGCATCCAAACGAATCGTCATCGGACGAAGCCGCATGGCTGACGTTCGTGTCGACCATCCCACGGTCTCCCGTTCGCACGCGCTTCTCTATCATTCCGGCGAAGAGGGGGGATGGATCCTCGAGGACAGGGGCAGCGCCAACGGAACCGCAGTCGATGGTGTGATGGTCACGCGAGCACTCCTGGCCGGCGGAGAACGCGTCCGCGTCGGCGACGTGGAGATGCGCTTCCTGGGAGACCACAAAGGGCAATCCAGGCGCAGCTATGGCCTCACCATCCTGCTGCTGCTCATTCTCGCCGCGGGAATCGGCCTTCTCACGCTCAATCTTTTGGGTGTTTTGTTCGACTAGTCGCCTTTTCCAGGGCCGCCATGTACTTCATGGAGACCAAGGGGGGGAGGCTGCGCTCCTTCTCGAGGCGAGCCGCTATTTCCCGGGGCCGCACGCCCTGGGACGCCATCTCGATAATCAGCGGCGTGACCTGTATAAACACGTCGCCCCAGTCGTGCAGCTCACGGTCGGTAAGCTGAATCTCCGTCCTCAGTCTCACGTTCAGGTACGCGGTCAGCCCGCTGTAGACCAGGGCGATCCAGCCCAGGTTGACCTTGAAGTACGTGAAGTCGATGACGAACCAGCGGACCCATAGCTGGGACACGAGCATCGCCAGGCCGGCTGCTGCCCAGAATAGGGTCCACGTCCAGCGCATCTACGGCTCCGGAGCGCTGCATTCGGCCCAGATCCCCCTGAAATCAAGGCTGAAATAGGGATTGAAGCAGTATTCCAGCGACCAGCCGCTCTTCGTCCCCGGGTCGAAGCCCGCCCAGGTGTTGGACTGGTCGTGGCGCTGCTTGAAGTGCACCGCCGGGTCGAGGAAGAGGACGCCTCGCGGCATTTCGTAGTACGGGTCGCCGTTTCCGGGCGCCCAGGCCCACGCCCACGGGGGACGCCCCAGGTCGTTGGCCCCGGGGTCCACGAACAGCGAAGGAAGAGCGACCGTGAGCTGTGGTCGGTTCTTGAACACCGTGCTCGTGTGAGGCTCATACTTGTACGTGTTCGCCCACATCTTGTCCTGCCCGACGTCCCCCCGCCTCGCCCACCACGAATCCAGAAGATGTGTCAGCCCGTAGAGAACTTTCTCCTTGGCCTGCGGGAACTTGCCCCCTTCCTTGCCGATGGGAGTCACCTCCCCGTCCCCGTAACGGTACTCGATCTTCTGCATCTGCGTCTTGAGCCCCAAGTTCAGCTCGCACCCGTCCAGGTAGCTGTTCCCTTCCAGCAGCCAGGAGCACGATTCGTGTTTCCGGGCCGACAGGTACGAAACGAAGTGCCCGTTGGGGAACAGGTCCTCCGGGTCGTACGAGCCGTGGAACTTGAAGTCGGTGAACGTCTTTCCCGGCGGCACAAGCTCGCTGCCGTCCACGACGAAAGCGAACGACCTCTCGTCTTCGAAGCCGTTGGTGAACCAGGTTTCCAGCGCAATCGGCGTTTCGTCGGGCTTGCTCACGAGCACCATGGCGCCCGAAACGTCGTTTCCGAACTGGTCCCCCGGGTTCTCCGCGTACCGGTATGGGTAGAAGAACGCATACGTGATGAAGTAGTGGCTCTTCGTCTCGGTGACCGAGTAGTGGACCTGGGGCGTGACGGTGACTGCAGAGCCCTTGATGTACTCGACGTTGTCCTCGGCGACCCAGTCGCCGTCGAGGTTGAACGCGGCCAGGTAGTCATACTGCGGGAATTCCGGGTTCGTCGCCTGGTAGATCAGCGGTGCGAACTTTCCCGCCAGAGTCCTGTAGAATCCCAACGTCGGAACCGCTGAGGTGTAGAACGTGAATTCGTAGGAGTTGCCCATCTGGTTGCCGGCCAGGTCCCTGATGCTTCCGGACAGGGTGATGGTATACGGGCTCGAGTTGAAGACCGCACCCTGAGGAGTCAGCACCAGGACCGCCCCGTCTTCAGGCGAGAACTCCATCAGGAGCTTCACCGACTTGCCGGCAGCGTCCTCCATCTTGACCGTGTTCTCTGCCACAGTCGGCTTGTGAATCGGCTCGGTGAAGGTGATGGTCACTGCAAACGGGATGGAGACCTCCATCTCGTCGGAAGCCGGCGACGTCGTCTCCACCCAGGGCGGAGTGAAGTCCGGCATCATGTCCTTGAATTCGACCTCCTGGGGTGTGGTGTCCGGAATCTCCGGGCCACCGGTCTCGTCAGGTAGCTCGTTTCCCTGGACCACGTCGGAGATCTCGCCTTCCCTCAGCACGTCCCCAGGGGCGCCGTCCCCGTCCTGCAACGCCACGTCACCCTCGGTCCAGCAGCCGTACTGCCCGTCCCCGAGGAGAACGCACTGCCCCGCGCACACATCCTGGGCCTCCCACGTCAGGCCGGCAGCACAGACGAGCACGGCTTCCTGCCCCGAAGCCGCAAGGCCGCAGAACGTCGTGCCGGCAGTCGAGCACTTTCCACCCTCGCCTGGCTTACCTTCGTTCCCATCCCCTGAGCAGGCACACGACAACGCCGCCCCAACCAACATGCTTGCACAGACCGACAACCTGTCCATCGGCGCCTCCCTGGCATCACGGGGTACTGTACACCGTGACGAAGAGTGGAGCAAGCGTTGCAAACTGCGCCCGCGGCAGCTATATAGGTCCTATGGGTCCTATGGGTCCTATGGGTCCTATGGGTCCTATCTCGGAGGTTCCTGTTTGCGCGAAGACTTTGCAGACCTGTTCGCCGCGTTCGAGACCTATCTTCGCGTGGAGCGCGGCTGTTCCCGTCACACAGTCAGGAACTACATGGCAGACGTCCGGGAGCTGGCAGACTGGCTTTCGCACAATCGAAGCTCGATACTGTCCGCGACTCGACGGCAGCTCCGCGGCTTCCTGGCTTCCCAGGCGGAAAGGCCGGTCCGGCGGGGCGCGGGCAAGGGCAGGCTCTCGCCGGCCACCGTATCGAGGCGCAAGGCTTCTATTTCCACCCTCTATCGGTTCCTCCTGCGGGAGGGCAGAATAAGCCGCAACCCCGCGCTGAATCTCCCAGCAGCGAAAGTGCCCCGAGGGCTGCCGGAAACGCTCTCGGTGCAGGAGGTCGAGAACCTGTTGACCGCGGGAGACGGCGCCATGGACGCAGAGCTGGTGCGCGACCTCGCTGTGCTTGAGCTGCTCTACTCGACCGGGATGCGCGTGTCAGAGCTGGTGGCGCTGGATGTGGACGACGTCGATCTGCGCAAAGGATCGGCAAGGATACGCCACGGGAAGGGGGCCAAAGAACGGCTCGCGTTCCTCGGGGACTTTGCCAAGGCAGCACTGCAGCGATACCTGCCGCACAGGACTTCCTGGGCCGAGCCCGGATCCGGCCCCGCACTGTTCTTCGGGAAGCGGGGAGCGAGATTGTCGGACAGGGGCGTACGCAGGCTGCTCGACCGCCGGGCTGCCCGCGTTGGAAAACCGATCCATCCCCACATGCTCAGGCATTCCTTTGCGACTCACATGCTGGAGAACGGCGCCGACGTGAGGTCGATCCAGGAGCTGCTCGGGCATTCGTCGCTGTCCACGACTCAGAAGTACACGCACATGTCGCTCAAGACGGTGATGGAAGCCTATGGTAAGGCGCATCCCAGGAAGAAGGAGGGAGAAGAGTGAGAGGGACGAACCGATTTTCGATTTTCGATTTTCGATTGCCGATTTGGCCCGAACGGCGGGCACGGGTAAGAAGCACAACGGTAATGGCAGTAAGGGCAGGGGGGAAGGTCGTGATGGTGGGTGACGGGCAGGTCACGCTCGGCGAGACCGTGCTCAAGCAGGGTGCCAGGAAGGTGCGCCGCATTTTCAACGGCAAGGTGCTTGCAGGTTTTGCGGGCTCCACCGCGGACGCGTTCGCCCTGTTCGAGCGCTTCGAGGCGAAGCTCAAGGACCACAGCGGGAACCTGATGCGTGCTGCCGTCGAGCTTGCCAAGGACTGGCGCACCGACCGGGTGCTGCGGCGCCTGGAAGCCATGCTGCTCGTGGCCGATTCGAAAGAGCTTCTGCTCATCAGCGGCAACGGCGACATCGTCGAGCCCGAGGAAGGGGTAGCTGCCATCGGCTCAGGTGGGCCATATGCAGTCGCGGCCGCACGGGCACTGCTGCGGCATACCCAGCTCGACGCAGTCAAGATAGCCCATGCCGCCATGGAGGTGGCATCCCAACTCTGCATCTTCACCAACGGAAACTTCTCTACGGAAACTCTTGACACGGAGGAATGAGGCATGACCGAGCAGAATCTCACCCCTCGCGAAATCGTAGCCTACCTGGACAAGTACATCGTCGGCCAGGAGAACGCAAAGAAGGCCGTGGCGATCGCGCTGCGAAACAGGTGGAGAAGAAAGGTGACTCCCGAGGACATCCGGGAGGAGATCAGCCCCAAGAACATCATCATGATTGGCCCGACGGGGGTGGGCAAAACGGAAATCGCCAGGAGGCTGGCGAAGCTGGCGAATCTTCCGTTTCTGAAGATCGAGGCGTCGAAGTTCACGGAGGTGGGGTATGTGGGCCGGGACGTGGACTCCATCATCCGGGACCTGATGGAGGCCGGGGTGGCGATGGTGCGCAAGGAAGCGGAAGAGCGGGTTCTTGCCACGGCTCACGAGAACGCCACCAGGAAGGTCGTGGACCTGCTGATGCACCGGCCTTCGTTCGAAGAGAAGGGGGAGGAAGGGGCCGACGACTCTCAGGCGAGGCGCAGGCAGAAGGTCCGCTCGCTGCTGGAATCGGGTGCCCTGGATGCCACCGACGTCACGATCTCCGTGCAGGAGAAGGGATTCGTCCCGATGGTGGAGATCTTCGGGGCCGCAGGCATGGAGCAGATGGGAGTCAACCTCCGCGACATGATGGGAAACATGTTCCCTGGCAAGAAGAAGGAGAGGAAGGTGACGGTAAGGGAAGCCGTGCGGCTTCTCGAACAGGAAGAAGCGTCCAGGCTTGTCGACAACGACAAGGTGGTGGAGGAGGCGAGGCAACGGGTCGAGCAGACGGGGATCGTGTTTCTGGACGAGCTGGACAAGATAGCGGGCCGGGAATCCAAGCATGGCCCCGACGTGTCGAGAGAAGGCGTTCAACGAGACCTCCTGCCTATCGTCGAAGGAACGACTGTGTCCACCAAGTACGGCCCGGTCCGCACCGACCACATACTCTTCATTGCGGCCGGCGCGTTTCATGTATCCAAGCCGTCCGACCTGATCCCTGAAATGCAGGGGCGCTTTCCCATCCGGGTCGAGCTCGCTGCGCTGACAGTGGAGGACTTCGAACGGATTCTGGTGGAACCTCAGAACTCCCTGGTACGGCAGTACACGGCTCTGCTCGAGACCGAAAGGGTATTCGTCGAGTTCCTGCCGGACGCCGTCAGTGCGATCGCGGAGCTGGCAGTCCGGGCCAACGAGCAGATGGAGAACATCGGCGCCCGCCGCCTTTACACCATCATGGAAAAGCTGCTCGAGGACATCTCGTTCCAGGCTCCCGAGATGGGTGGCGCCAGGATCTCATTCAACAGGCAGGAAGTCGAGCGCCGCCTCAGCGGCGTCCTCCAGGACCTCGACGTCTCCCGCTATGTCCTATAGGTCCTACAGGTCCTATAGCAGCGGCTTTGGCGCTGTGGTCGACTCCACCGGTACGACGAAGCACCGCCCCTGGAACATGTCGAGGTTGCGGCAAGCGCATACGTGCACGCGGATCGAGTACTTGGCGCCCAGGGTCTTGATTTCCTGGTATTTCCTTCGCCTGTACTCGCGGTCCAACTGCTGAAGCAGCGCACCGTTGGGATCCCTGAACCATGGCGCGATCATCGAGAACTGCAACCTGTTCGTCCGCTGCTTGAGCCGTTCCGCAACGGCCTGATCCATCTGAAGGTAGCTCGTCACGACGTCGGAAACCCCGGCTTTCCGGAACTGTGACAGGAGCTGCTCCAAATGGCTGGGGGAATCGTTTTCCATCGGAATGAGCGGCTCGATGCGTCCACGCACCGGGATGCGGGCCATGGACAGCCTCTTGACCATGCGCAACCTGTCTTCGGCCGGCGGCACCCGAGGCTCGAACCCCCTCTGGAAGCTTTCTGTGAGAGCTGCGATCGTGTACGTCACGATGACCATGTCAGCGCGCCTGGTCAGCACCTCGATGACCTCGGCCGGGAGTGTTCCTCTCGTCGAGAGGTTGACGAATATCCCCCTTGACAGCAGCACTTCGAGGCAGTCCCTGGCAACCCGCTCGATGAGCGACTCGCCGCAAAACGCATCGCTCGTCGTGTTGAACAGCACCATGGACGGAAATCGCGGGGTCCCCTCCAGCGCATCCAGCTCTCTACTAAGCTGATTCGCCAGATTAGTGTACACATAAACCTGATTCGCGCTACTTGGATTCCTGGCCCGGTACTTGCAATAATTACATTCCATAGGGCAGCCGGAGATGGTGTTGAAGGCGAGTGCTCTCTTGCCGGATAGGCAGGCCGGAAGCCCTTCTCCCAACGCCCGGGGCTTCTCGGGTTTCTTGAGGAATTTGATCACAACTCCCCCTGGGGCTTGTCAAAAAAGAACGTGCCCCACCCGCGCACCCAATTATATCGGGAACGGATTGCGTGTCTAATTCCCGCGCCCCGGGCGGGAGCGCAGGAGCAGGAATGCGAGCACAGACAGCGCCGAGACGATACCGCCTGCGACGGCAACCCAGCGGGCCGCGAACCAGACCGTCTTGACCTGGAGCGGATTGTCGCCGGATGACTTGTCCAGCATCAGCAGAAGCAGACCGGGGTCTTCCTCAGGTCTGACGAGCCTCTCCGAGTCGGGCATGACGACGCGGATGGGTTCCGACACGGGCAGACCGTAGAGCTCTGCAACGGGATCACCGGGTGCCCAGGTCGCCTTTCGGAGCGAGACGACTTCTTTGGCGTCCGGCACCACCATTACCACGTCCTGCGACGCGAATCGATCCACCACCAGCCCTGCAGCCAGTGCCAGCGCTGCCCCGACCAGAGCTGCCATCGCAAGCCACTTGAGCACCCGTCGCATTCGAATTCCTCCTTCAATCCCGGCACGACACGGCTGAGCCCCGACCGTGAGGGAGGGGCCAGGTGCCGACACGGAGCCCCCCGTCCCGACACGGATCAATCGCAACAATAGGCATGCGGTCCCTTGCTGCGCAAGGCACCAGGTGCTATTCTTCCTCCGGGTCAGCGGCCTCACATGGAGGGCTCGGCGAACAGACATGAGAAGACATATGTTGCCAATTCTGATTGCGACTATCTTCTGGGGATGCAAGGACAGCGGCACGTCGCCCCCGTCGGCGAAGGTGCAGGCTCCTGCCGGGGCGGGGGTCTCGATTGCGGGCGCTGGCGCTACGTTCCCGTACCCACTCTACTCGCAATGGGCTCACGAGTACAACCGCACGACGGGAGTGCAGCTCAACTACCAGTCCATAGGCTCCGGTGGCGGAATCGCACAGATCAAAGCCGGAACCGTGGACTTCGGGGCCAG
>Ga0172371_10014383_pt1 | contig 10200 bp, 14 predicted proteins | sample Lak12m_FD_114543 | JGI IMG/M metagenome (GOLD analysis project Ga0172371, IMG submission 114543) | Freshwater microbial communities from Kabuno Bay, South-Kivu, Congo - kab_022012_12m | ecosystem: Environmental > Aquatic > Freshwater > Lake | place: Democratic Republic of the Congo: South-Kivu... | reverse complement strand
CAAAATCTTAGCTTCTGATGGAACAAAATTTCTATAGTGGAGGTACTCGATTATGGCTACTAAATTAGTCTTTAGTCTTGATAAATATCTCCAGTCAATCATTGGAGAGAATAACTTATCAGATAAAGAGAAGAGACTTCTCTTAAAATTAAGAAATGAAGAAAGATTTATAGAATATGCAGAGAGGGGAGAACATTTGGCGTTTTGGCCAGATCCCCTTTCTGACGATTTTTATCTTACTCATTATAATGATTTTGCTGAACTAACCGGTATTGAAGAAATAAAAAAAGAATGGCTTGTGGAGGTAACCAAGTGAAACCCTATTTAGATAAAGAAAAGATCATTCAATCAATGATTGATACAATTGGAAAAGAGCAATTTTTACTTGCAAAATTTCATGAGGGCGAAGAAATAGAAGATAGCGATAATTATGCAGTTTATGACACGACATGGATGCATAATTTTGATGGATTTGAAGTAGAAATTATGGATGACAACGTCTTACGATTAAGACATAGTGATCATAGAGATATCTTTCTTCATCAACCATCAAAAGATGCATGGATTGTTTGGAAGTAAACTTTAAGAATTAATTTGACAAGAACTAAACTTTGTACCTAAAAATACAAAGTTAAGGAGTTGATTTTATGGAAAAGAAAATTGGGACACTAATCAAAGTAATTACATCTAAACGGAAGGTCAGAGAAAATGTTGAATATGATTCTCTTCTTCTCATCTATCGAGATGAGAATGGAAAGAAACAAACTAAATTCATCGACCGTGCTGAAGTACCATTTTATGTGATCAAAGATAAAGAAGCCCCTGAAGCGATTTCTCCACCAATGTTTATTGAGAAATCAAAAGTAGAAAAAGTGACGACGTTCTCTGATTTATTATTCAGAGAAATTGCGGTGAAAACTGATTCTCTCTATTATTTTGATAGAGTTGTCACGTCACCAGGAATTAGAGATTCAAATTTAAAGAATCTATTTAAACATAACTGGCTTTATGACGCTGATATGGATTTTGCTGATAGATATATCGCATATTTCCATGAAGAATTTCAACCAGATATCAACTATAAATTACATAAGTGTTATTTTGATATTGAAGTTGATATTATGCCGGATGGTTGGAAAAAAGACTCAAAAGGAAATATTGGATATATGGGCTTCCCAGATGAAGAACTTGCACCAGTTCCAGTGAATATCATTACTCTTTTCGATGAAAAGAATATGAGCCTTCACACTTTTGTTGTCAGAAATCCAAGAAATACTAGCATAGTAGATTTTGAAAAGCATATTGAAGAATTTAAGAATGAATTGAGAGAAGAACTCGCAACTGATGACCTTCTGATTATCAAGAGTATCGATATCCAATTCTATGATACCGAAGAACAAACTATCGAGGCCTTCTTCAAAAAGGCGCATGATATTGATCCAGACTTTATGTGTGCATGGAACGAAAGTTTTGATGTGATCACTCTTCAAAATAGACTGAAAAAGATCTATTCAAGAAAAGAAGAACTCAAGCAAAAAGGAATCAGAGCACAGGACCAAATGGTCACTACAATCTCTGACTCTAAATATCAAATCCAAAAAGACAAGCAAGGAAATACTGCATATCTTCCGCCACGTGCTTATTATATGACAAGAAAAGACCAATCATTCGTTGATCGAACTGATTACTTTGATGTTGTTGATGGTATTAACTGGATGGACCAACTTTTATATTATGCAAATATCCGTTAAAAATAGCGGATTCAAAACTTTGTTAATTGCGGGAAACTCCTTAGAGCTTAAACTACTAACTTAACTGGTTAATTACCAGCCATATATAGTAATAAGGTTTAAGATTGGACAATCCGCAGCTTAAAAAATTTCTAAAAACTTCTAACAAATATTTATATTCGAAAGTTAGGGGGACAAAACTATGAATGAACAACAAAAGAAAATACAAAAAATAGGTATTAAAAATGCGAAATCACCAGAAAAATTTAAAGAAGAATTTTATGAAAAAGAACCAGGAAATTATGAACTTCTCACTGAATATGAAAGAAAAAATATAAAAATTTGTATTCTTCATAAAGAATGTGGAAGAGAGTATTGGACTATGCCGTCAGTATTTTTGCAAGGGTATAGGTGCCCTTATTGTGCAAATATTACTAATGGCCTAAAATCTAGGAAGACTCATGAGCAATTTATAGAGGAACTAAAATTGAAAAGGAATGACCTAGATGATTATAAAATTCTTTCAGAATATATAACTAAGAGAAATAAAATAAAAGTTAAACATAAATGTGGTCGAGAGTATGAGGTCCGACCAGATAGATTTTTAGCAGGTGACGGTTGTAAAATTTGTGCATTCATAGAATCTGAACCAGAAAGAAGAATAATTAGATATCTTAAGGAATATGGATTCTTAGACAAAGATAAAGATTCAGAAGCTAAAAAGTATTTTATTAAACAGTATAGTTTTGAAAATTGTAAAAATGAGGGAACTTTGTTCTTTGACTTTGCATTATTTGAAAATGATAAACTGCATTCGTTAATTGAGTATGATGGAGAATTTCACTATATACCGTTTAATGGAGATTATCAAAAATTAATAAAACAAAGATCAAATGATATAGCTAAAAACAATTATTGTTTAAATAATAATATTACTTTGTTAAGAATTCCGTATTCTGTTCTTACAGACCGGGAAAATGAAAAAATAAAAAATTATAGGACACTCAAGGAAATTTTAGAAAAATTTTTAAGTTCAACGACTATCGAAAATGACGGTATAATTTTAATAGAAAACAATTCTTTTAAATATGGAAAAATGCCATCAAAATTAGAGTAGAACCAAGTGGTTCGAAACGCAAAGATACTAAAAAGTATATGATATAGTCTGGTCTCATATGAGAATATGAGCAGTTCATAAGAGAACGCATTAAGATTAACGACCTTAATGGAACAAAACGAAAACTCAAGGTCAAAAAGAATCATACTCACTCGATGCAATTGCAAATGATGAACTTGATAAAGAAAAACTTGAATTCGGACCAGGGGAAACAATTAAAACGCTACCTTGGACTAATTTTAAAAAGTTTGCAAGATATAATATCCATGACGTAATTCTACTTCATTTACTTGAAGAGAAGAATCTTGACATGGATATGCTTCAAAGACTTTCTGAAATTACAAATACAAGAAAAGAAAAAGTATTTAGAAAAACTGTCTCATTAAAAAACTTCGTTAACAAATATGCTAACGACAATGGTTTCATTATGGGCAATAATAAAAACTCTAAATACGGCGATGACTCCGAGTACTATCAAAAGAATTATATGACTAGTGAAGAGTTAATTGAGCATGACAATGCCTACAAAGCACTCTTTGATATGAAAGAAAACTTTGGTGGTTTCGTTGCCGATCCAAATCTAAATGCTGCTGAAAATGGAGTAATGATGAATGGGAAACCTTCCAAATTCCTCTATGCAAACGTATTTGATATGGACTTCTCATCACTATATCCTTCAATTATTCGTGCTTTCAATCTAGATAAAAACACTCAAATTGGAAAATTCTTCCTGATTGATTCTCATATTAAGAGTAAGTTAATATCAGAATATGGGTATACTGATCTATTTGTCGTTTCAAAAAATGTTGAAGCTGACATGGGTGGAGAAGAAAATGAAGATGGTGAAGTCACTTATGATGGAACATCGGATGATATTGGCACTACCTTAGTTGATTCTATTATGAGTTTTGATTTTGTTAGAATTGGCGAAAAATACTTTGATCTTCCTTCAACAGAAGACCTAGTAAAAGAATTAGATGAAATGAAAAAGAATAAGGCATAGCCTCTATTCTTTTTTTTTTGAATTTCTCTAATACTTGTTTATATATTATAAATATGAAAAGAAAAAGGAGGTTTACAATGAAAACAAAAAGAAAGTTGCTTGACTCGGTGAGAAATATTCTCAATCAAAGAAAGAATCGGGATGCTACATACGAAATATTCACATCTTCAAGAAGATTCCGAATTGTAAAGTCTGTAATAAAGAATGCAATGAAGGTGAATGCTGCTTGCGGATATGGAAACGTCTCTTTTGGCACCAATATTCGATATCCATCCTCTGATCTTTATTCAGATAATTTTATCTTTTTATCTGATAAGGAATTTGAGTATCTCAAGCAGTATTATGAATCGCTAGGATTCGAAGTATCAATTTACTGTTCAGATTCAAGTGGAAATCAATCCCTCAAATATGATACGCTTATTATAATTTGGGATAAAACAGTTTATACTGAGAAGGAAACAGCATGATCACAAGAACCAAAATCCAAACATTGGATGAATTTTTGAGAACCTATCGGTTTCAAATACCAACATTCATGGTTGATGCAGAACTGCTAAACTATGAAAAAGAGGAGAAACTTCATAAGATTATTGAAGATGATGAAATGATTGGCTTCTTCGTTGTCGATGTCGAAAAAATGAAAGCTATTTTCGTGAGGGAAGAATCAAGGGACCACACTCCGGAAATTTTGCCGTTAGTCTATCAATTTGCCAAGATTCTAAGTCCTGGCTTTTTAACAATTGCAGCGGATCCAAAAAATCCGAGAACTGCAAAGCATGCTGCTTTAAATGGGTTTACAAAAACAGATCGTACCGTTCAGGGTAAGGAATGTGTTTTAGAAATTTGGGAATGGCGGGCGTGAGAGGAAAGCTAAATGAATAAAGACAACTTCACAGTTGTCTTTTTTTTTGAAAATCACCGAATATAAAACATATATAATAAATATGATAGGTTGAGAGTATATTGACCTGCTGCATCTCGAAGCAGCTTAACAGAAAAAACTCTCCGTTTAAATTCGACAAATCCGAAAAATTTTTCTTATAAAAGATAACCTTTCGGTTATCTTTTTTATTGTGATCTTAAAACGTAATCAATTAGTTCTGGAAGATTGTCATGATACCCACCATAGAATTTATGGCCAGGTGTATGTCCTCTTTCGACATTGAGAATTTGTTTAATCTGTGCCTTCGTTTTTGTAGCTAGTTCTTCTCTTGTGTATCTCTTAAAGTTCTTGTGTTCTTCAATCTCAATAAGATCTGCTTCTGTTGGTTGAACAACTACATCATCTTCAACTTCCACAACTTCAGCTAGCTTAGCTTCAATCTCGGCATCGATATTTTTTGTCATTGCCTCAAAAAGAACTTTCTGCTCTTCTAATGCTGGAATTTCCTTATAAGGTTCTGGCATTCCGCCTTCAAGAGGAACTTGCTCTCCAAGTTTGATTACTTCTTCTTTAGTTTCTGGAACTTCTACTTTTTCTACTACAATTGGTTTAGCAGCTTCCGCTTTTGCTTGTGCTCTTTCTGCTAAAATTTTATTCATAACTGGGTCGTTGTTTGTAAAGTGCATTATAATATTTGGGTCTTCTTTTAACTTATTGTAAAGTGGCCATGAAATACTAATATTATATCTTGGACCCATAACATTGAGCCATGGAATCATTCCCTTATTATGAATATTTACTGTTGCTAAATCATCGAACATCATCATAATCTATCTCTCCTTTTAAATATGATAAACATATCTTAATAATTTTATGTTTGTCATATTTTAAAATAAAAAATTTTAGGCATATACTTGTGCAATCTTATCTTTTAAAATATATATTACAATTGGTAGTAAAATGTAGGTCTTAAATGAAGTATCATAGAAATAATTATTTAGTTTGGTGATCAATGTCGAATCTAAAATTAGTGTTCCTTTCAGATAGCTTCTGATAACATTGAAGAGTTCTTCTTGAGCTAGATATCCGTCAATTACTGCAAGAAGTGCAGGGATCTGATCTGAGTTATATCCATTGGCTAAAAAGAAAGCAGTAAGTTCCTCAGTATTTTTTGATAAGAACGAGAAGCTGATTGAGAGGATATAATCACCAAATACCTTGTATACATCAATTGGTACTATTTCACTGTTTGGTGAGACTTGGTATAAAATATCTCCATCGTTAATTAATGCTTCATTATCAACTAGATCATCATTATTTAAGAATTTGTGGTGAGCCTCTAATGATTCAAAAGTTTGCCAATATTCTTGCTCTAAAATGTGAAAAGCTTCGAAAAAGAATGAATTATCTTTGAAAACATTAGAAAATTTATAATCTATTGAGCTATGAAAGAAAGGGAGATTTCTAGTTCCTTTCAAGTCATGAACAAGTACAACAGACATTAGTGAATTTTGGAAAGTTAAATTAGGATCTTGAATTTCCACTTCTCTAAAAATACTATTTCTATAAGCTAGATCATTGAAAAATTCTGGATTTGTTCTCTGGTTAATATCATTAATATAGAACTCAGTAAGAATTTCTCTTGAATTTTTTTGTAGAACTTTGTTGTCATGTAGGAATCTTTGTAAGTATGGTGACCAAATTGCTAAATCATCGCCAGTTTCGTGGTTAATTGTTCTAAAGACAAAACTATCCATTTCATCGTCATAAAATAAATTTGCAAATTTATCGATCAACCCGTCAGTTAATTTCTTTGCAGAGTCAGCATTGACAGCAGAGGCCTTTGTAATTACAGCCTGTCCGCCACTTGTACCAATATTATCATAGTTCATTACATAAGTAATTTCGTTACCTTGAGTATCGGTTGTTAAGTTTCCAAAAACTAGATCCGCATTATCTGGATAAATTGCATATCCAAGTCTGTAAAATTTCTTTGGAGATGCCTTATCAAATTGAACAGTATCAACTCTGAAAAGATGTTCTTCCATTCCTTCTGTATCAAATACAAAGAAATCCCCTGGGTATGGTTGAATTGTATCTGGGAGTAAAACTAGTTCACCAGTAATTATACTTTGTAATCCTTTTTCATTGATTTCGTTCATGATGTCGAGAGCATCAACACCATAGGCTACAACATCCTCAATCTTTTGGTATTTATTTGGTGAGTTCTTTCCAAGTAACGAGTGAACATTTTCAAGTGAACCATCTTGTTTTGTTGCAATATCATCTAAACGATAATAAGTGATGTATGTTGGGCTCCCCTCGAAATATTTTGCATATGCCTCTGTGGTTGCCTGAACATAACTCTCTGTTCTTCTACCGATTAAATCTTTTTGTCTTCTAATTTTATCTGACATATTAATCACTCCTTTGTAAATTTCATATAATAAATTGTTCGCCCTAAAAGATCTAGATAAACATATATAATATTTCTGAGGTATCTAGGTAATAGGTATTTCAAATAAAAAGAAAGGAGGGGCAATAATAAATATATGCTCAAACAAAGAAAAGTCAGAGACTTCATCAACAAAGAATATATCAATGATGACAGGACTGCTGAAATTGATGTGCTTCTACCAGATTCTAGTAAATTATTTTCGCCGTATTCAAGTAAGAAAATGTTAAATAGGGAGATACTTTTATACATCGACAGCATTGCGGACCCAATTCCAAATGTTTATCCTTTGATCATTAACTTTCTAGTAAATGATCCGGATAAAATCAATCAAGAAGCAGTAAAAGACGCTCTAAAGCGTTATTATTGGCTTTCCTATCAAGACAAAGCGAGATTTATTGTGAAGAGAACAATTCTAGCAATAATTATGTTCATCTTAGGAATTGCTGCATTTCTTTTCCCACAATATATTCCAGTATTATTTCCAGGATATCAACTTCTTGAAATATTTTCAGATTTTGCTATCTTAGTCTCATGGTTATTCCTCTGGGAATCAATCACACACTTCCTAATTGGAAGAAAAGAATTAGTATTAGATCGAGATAATGAAAAACAGATGGCATTGGCCGCCATTAAATTCGAACAAATTAATGAAAATAAAGTTATTCAAAAAGAAGGAGAAACACAATGATTAGAATTACAACAAAAGAGTTCAAAAATGCAGAAGAAGTATTATCATTTTTAAAGACAGAGGAAGTAGGATATGAAAGACATACCTATAGAGTGAATTCATTTGAAATTATCGACATCCTCCGTGATGCAAAAAATATTGAAGGCGCGGGAAAGCTACTTAAACTAAGATATAAAGATGACAATGTTTATGACAGAAGATATTATACATATATAAGTATTAATTTTGATGGAAGTAGTTATTCAGTTGGAGAAGAAGATATCGATCAAAGACTTATTTTTCCAGTTGCAGGAAAATTTAAAAGTATCTTTGATATCCTTGAGTATACAGACGACCAAGTTTTAGAACTTTTAACTTTAGCAAGATATAAGAGAATCTTTGAACTTGTCTATGCTCATTTTGTAAACAAACATGATTATGAAAAAGCTCAAAAAGCAATTTCAATTCTAAGTGTTGATCTTCCAGTCTTTTTATCATCAGCGCGTCAACAGGATTATGTGCCATATCTATTAAATGAGAACAACATGATCACTATACCTCAGGCTGAGAGAGCTGCAATTCTTAGTTCATACCTAAATTCGATTTATAAAATTGAAACATTTCCAGTATATAAACTACCTTTTGACGAAGAAAGTCATCAAAAGATTATGCGAATGTACACAAAAGAAGTTCAAAAAGTAAAACAAAGTGAACTTGACTTGAAAGATATTGATATATTTGATTTAGTTGAATCAAGTGCCTTTGAGAAAAATAGCATATTCAGATTACAAAGATATGAATCAATTTCTGCTTTTCAAAAAATGTTAAGACAAGATCAAGAGAGAACTATCAAATTAATCACGCGTTTCTTTAATCAAGAACACCAAAATGGAAAAGGTAAAATGTTATTTACCGCAAACTTTTTAAGGATGAAACGAATCCTTGATTCTAAAAAAATCGAATACGATGTCTTCCAGTTGAATGAAAAACTTAGAGGATACGTTTTACTAGAAATTCTTTCCTAAAATTTTAGGAGAAAAATGACTTTCGAACAAAATATTAGAGCGTAATTTATATTTTCTATATTTTATATTTTACAAAAACGCTAATATTTTATAGGAGGTTATTTTATATGACACGAGACTTTTTTGACGAATTTGAAAACTTATTTAAACTAACTTTTAGCAACTTCAACAGACCAGTAAAAGACATGCAACCATACAGATATCAAAAAACTGAAAATGGTTATATCTTTGTTATCAACACTCTAGGTATTGGAAAGAACGATGTCTCAGTAGAAATTACTTCACAAAAAGGTGACCCATATCGTTCATTAAGAGTATCTGGAAAAACAAAGATGGAAAAGATCAACTTTGAAAATAATGTTGATCTAGCAATCCGTTTAATTACTGACGAAGAAATTGAAGATGTTGCTTATGAAGTTAAAGATGGTTTAACTATCATTTATCTAAAGGTAAAGAAAAACATATTACCAGAATTAAAAGCTAAATTTATCGAAGACAGCTCAGACTTGGGCTTCTAAAATCTATTTAGAAATATAAATATACGCTTAAAAGACCTAACCTTTGGGTTGGGTCTTTTTTAATTCAGAAAGGAGAGACTTGTGAGAGAAAGAATTAGACGAATTAAGTCGTTGATCCGTCATAAACTTGCATTTGCAAAACTTGAGAAGAAAACATTAAGGAAAAATACTTTCCGAGCACTTACACATGATCTAGACAAACTCTTATTTTATGTTTTTACTCCTATGCCAATTGAATGGATTAGAAAAAGACATAAGTTAAAGGCAAGACATCATAATCCAAAAAATAAAAAAGATCTAGTTGAATCTATGATTGATTATGAATGCGCGAGAATGACCAAACCAAAGTCAACGATGACTGCACACGAATATGTTTTGATAAAATTTAAGAACAAACCAGAGGAAATAGAGAAATGCTTCGTAATTCTAAAGGAATTGGGTTTCTATGATTATAGCAAGGATATTAAAAATGAAGAAGAAAATTAAGATTGAAAACGAATATCTAGGTAGCATCAAAGATAAAATTCTTCTAGATTTCTATATTAGCTGTTCCGGTGAAACGATGACCTTCAAATTTGATAATGCACAACTGATGGTTAAAATTGAAAAATACAAAGGATATCTCAGGAATAATTAAACGTACCTTTAAAATGGTAATCTTTAATTCAACTGAAGTTATAAATAAGAAAATCGAAGATGAAACTCTTCAATTTCTAATTCAAAAGAAAATAAAATTAATGAACAAGACTCACCATGAAACTAATAGTCAATCTTTAGTATTTGAAGATAGAAGCGAACT
>Ga0172371_10014382_pt1 | contig 10200 bp, 13 predicted proteins | sample Lak12m_FD_114543 | JGI IMG/M metagenome (GOLD analysis project Ga0172371, IMG submission 114543) | Freshwater microbial communities from Kabuno Bay, South-Kivu, Congo - kab_022012_12m | ecosystem: Environmental > Aquatic > Freshwater > Lake | place: Democratic Republic of the Congo: South-Kivu... | reverse complement strand
TACGTTGAAGGCTGCAACCAGCGGAAAAGAGCGCGGTAAGCTAGGATCGCACCTTCGATAAAAATGCGGAAATTGGATATTAATCTTTTTCCCATGCGCCTAACCCTCGGTGTCCAGAGAAGCATCAACCCGCGCCTTATAAAGAATCACCCGGTATAGCCAGCGGGATGCCACCACATAGATCACGCTGAATCCCAGCAGTAAACCCCAATACATTAATAATTGGGCTGGCGTCGCAGACCCACTCGCCGCTCCATGCAGTGCCTGTGCTGCCCAGTAAGGCGAGAGCAGATAACTGAAAGGGGTTGTCCAGCCAGGCAGCATAGTGATCGGAAACAGGAAACCGCACAGGATATACACCGGGAATTCCAGGGTATTGATCATGCGGCCAATATCACGGATCAAAATAAAAAGGGAAGCGATCAGCAGCCCAAAACAGACATAAGCAAAGATCGAAAAAACCAGGGAAATGAGGAAGAGCATCGGATCAACAATGACCAGAGGATAGCCGATGACAAAAGAGATGATGCTGTAACAAACGACCATCGAAAACAGCGATTGAGAAATATTGGCCAGCACTTTCCCAAAAACGATCACCTGCAGAGAACTCGGTGACCCAACCAACGGCTCCAAAGTTCCATTCCAGCGCTCGCCGGTAATGCTATTACCACCCTGAAAAAGCAGTGTGGTCCACAGGCCGGTCATTCCTGACCCCACAACCACGAAAATGGAGTAATCCGGTCCTTTTTCCTTGAGCATCCACAAGGCCATAAAAGCAATGATCAGCGGCTGCAGCAGAATTCCAAAGAGCACAAAACCGTCCGTCAAGTTCTGGCGCATTTCAACTTCGAAGGCCATTGTGACAACATTGACCGTCTTTTTGAAATGATCCCAGGTCATTCCGCTCCTCCAACCAGGCGCACATATGCGTCTTCCAAAGTAGGCTGGCGCGTAACGATCTTGCCCAGTTTTAATCCTGCAAGCTGTTCGATAAGCAAAGGTATCGCTTCCGGTCCATTAGGCGTGTGGACCAGAATGACCGAACGCTGGTCATGATTTTCCACTGCCACACTATCCACAATATTCAGTTGAGCGATCTTGTCGATGTATTCCGGCGGAATACCGAAAACCTCGATCTCAACAACTGACAGGTCGCAAACTGTTTCTTTTAATTTTTCGGGTGTGTCCAGCGCCACGATCTTTCCCTGGTTGATCACTGCGATGCGCTGGCATAGCGCATCCGCCTCAAACATATAATGCGTGGTTAATAAAATGGTCTTCTTGGCGGATTGCAAATTCAAAACAGCTGAACGTAGTTCACGAGCCCCAATAGGATCCAACCCGATGGTTGGCTCATCCAGGAACAGCACCTGGGGATCATGCAGCAGTGCTCGGGCAATATGAAGACGCTGCCGCATACCGCGGGAATACCCCTCCACTTTTTCTTTTTCACGCCCGGTCAGACCGACCATCTCGATCAATTCCGGGATTCGTTTTTTGGAGACTTCCGGATCGACATAGTAGAGCGTTGAAAAATAACGCAGGTTGTCCAGTCCCGAAAGCCGCCAGTAAAGCCCGCGCTCGCCGCCGAAAATAAAACCGATCCTTGGGCGCACCTTATCGGCATCTTTAACCACATCCAACCCCTGGATCGTTGCGGATCCGCCGGTCGGTATGAGGAGTGTTGTAAGCATCTTCACTGTTGTTGTCTTGCCAGCCCCATTTGGTCCGAGCAAACCAAACAATTCCCCTTCACGGACATCAAAGGAGATGCCATCGACGGCAACAACTTCCTTAATCTTTCGGCGGATCAATCCAATAGTGGTTTTATATACTCTTTTCAGGTCATTTATCTCAATGGCGTTCATTGCGAATATTGTATCCCTTCTGATGATTGACAGAAACCTTATAATTTAATTAAGCGGAGATTCCGCAGGAGAAAACCTCATGACCGGAACACGCGTTGGCGAGGTCACTCATTATTTTGACCGCCTGGGTGTTGCCACTGTTCTGATTTCAAATTCACTGGCAAAAGGCGATGCTGTGCATTTTCTTGGGCACAGTTCTGATTTCATACAGCAGATCACTTCCATGCAGATCGAACATGAAACCATCCTTGCTGCCAAGCAAGGCGACGAGGTTGCGATCAAGACCGACAAGCCAGTAAAAGCGCTCACTTCTGTTTTTCTGATTACTGAGGAGTAAGAAAAACTATTCGCTGATATTAATTTTCCCATATGGGATCATCCCGGAATCACCCAAGAAGATCAAGATTGAACCTTCTCCCGCTTGAATTTTGGAAAAACGCCGCCAACACTTTTCATATACTCAACATAGGCATCACCGAATTGGTTGATCATGGTCTTTTCCTCATTAGGGATGCGGATCAGGAAAACCGGGATAATAAAAAGCAATCCACCCCACCCAACCAGCCAGTTTTGCAGCATTAATGCCTGGGCAAACCCCCACAGAATATGCGCAGTATAGATCGGGTGGCGAAGAAAGTGATAGATCCCCTGGGTAACCAAAGCCTGCTCAGATCTGATCTGAACCGTTGATGACCAGTTCTTTCCAAGATCATGATGCGCCTGCCATAAAAGCCAAAGCGCAAAAACAAAGATCACAATACCCAAAATGCCCATCCAGAAAGGCAGTGTAATTTCTGCGAAGAAAAAGGCATTTTTGAAGGTGTAAATAATTGGCAAAACCTGGGAGGCGGCGAACCAAAAAAGCATGAGGACCGAGATCAAAACACCTTCGCGCTTGACCTTATCCTTTGGTGACAGGATATCCTCTTTTTTTGAGTGCCGGGCAGATTCTGCCACTCTGGATATGCGGACAAGATATGTGAATAGCACACCAGCCAGATAGAAATACTTAAACCAGAGCGGATCCATTCCGCACCTCCAAAGGTTAGGATTTAAGAATACTTACGCAGGAATAGGACCCTGAGTTTCTGAATTGAAGGGAGTTGACTGATTACTTTTTGACTACATATCCCAATAAAACTCACCGAGCGTTTCAATGCCATTTCCAATGTAACTCGGTAAATCCTTATGGCCAAGAAGCTGACGGACTGCCTGCATTTCTCCAATATGATAAAAGTAGTGATAAGTAACGCGCGTTATCATGGTACCAATGTTGGCCGCCAATTCCTTGCCGTTGACCACCAGTCTCTTTTCCATGTCATTTTTTGAAAGGTTGATCAAATAATCCTCTGAGACATTAATCACTTCTTGCCAAAGATCAGACATTTCCTTCAATGAAACCTCCGCGGGTGGTTTCCCATTTGCGGCAACTTCATCCAACCTTGGGAATGGAATAATACCCTGGGCTCGCTTTAGCCAGTAATGCTGCTCATGCCAGGCGAGGTGACCAACGATCCAGGCAATACTGTTAATCGGCATAAGCCGCCGCTGACTGTCTTCTTCGCTGACGCCTTCAAATCCTCTCTGAAACTCGGACCGGGCAAAACGCAGTTGATTTAGGATATGCAGTTCTCTCATTTTCCACCTCGATGTTTTTTTCATGATAACATTTTTTATTCACTGTTATCCAAAGACTTTTGTGCATGGATGATCATGAAACCTAAAATTGATGTTACTGCATTTAACAAGAATGCCTGGAATAAAGAAGTAGAAAAGGGAAATGAATGGACGCTCCCGGTCTCCCCTGAAGAGATCGCAGAAGCACGCCTTGGAAATATCAAGATCCTGCTCACCCCAACCAAACCTGTTCCCGCTGATTGGTTTCCTTCTTTAAAAGGGCTTAAAGTTCTCTGCCTGGCATCCGGCGGCGGACAGCAAGGCCCGCTTCTGGCTGCGGCTGGTGCAGATGTCACCGTTTTTGACAATTCTCCGCGTCAGCTCGACCAGGACAGGTTTATTGCCGAGAGAGAAGAATTGGAGATCAAGACGGTTGAGGGTGATATGGTGGATCTATCCATTTTTCAGGATTCATCCTTTGACTTCATCGTTCATCCGATCTCCAATTGTTTCATCCCAATTATCCGCCCTGTCTGGAATGAAGCTTTCCGGATTCTGCGCCCGGGCGGCACTTTGATCTCCGGATTCTGCAACCCCATCCGGGATAGTTTTGATTGGGATCTTTTTGATCAGGGGATTTTTCAGGTGCGCTATCCGGTGCCCTATTCAGACCTGACCAGCCTGAGCGATGAAGAGCGTGAAAAACGGCTTGGATTAAATGAACCCCTGGAGTTTGGACATTCCCTGGAAGACCAGATTGGCGGCCAGCTGGATGCTGGTTTTTATTTGATCGGTTTCTACGAAGACATCTGGGAATATGAGAAGATCTCGCAATATATGCCGCTTTTCATCGCAACCAGGGCATTGAAACCATACCATCACCATTAAATCTGACCCAGGAAAAGGTGGTTGAACACAAATTGTTTAGCATAAAAGACAAAACCATTAATCAATAAAACAAGCGATCAACAAAATTGATCGCTTGTTCGAATTTAAAATTTCATTCTAAAGTCAAAGAATCTCAGGAAATTGGATAGCAGCCAAATTTTCTTACTGCTTCGATCATGTAAATTATATTTTCAGGTTTAACATCAGCCTGCACATTATGAGCAGGCGCGAGGATGTAACCTCCCCCTGGTCCCAGGTCATTGATGCGGGTCTGAACCTCCGCTTCTATTTCTTCTTTTGTACCAAAGGGCAGCACCTGCTGGATATCGATCCCACCGTGAAAGGTGAGCTTATCTCCAAAGTCAGCTTTTAAGTCGGCCGAATTCATGGCTGCAGCGTGCGGCTGGATCGGATCGATGATGTTAATTCCTGAATCGATCAGATCAGGAAGAAATTTGCTAATGCTGCCGCAGGAATGCAACATGATCTTAACTGAAGGGTTGACGCTATCCAGATAACTCCTGGCAGCCTGGAAGCGGCGTTCAAAATGCGGCAGAAACTGGTTTCTGAACATTTTCATTGAGTACAAGGGACCGGTCTGCATACCCAGGTCCTCACCGCTGGCCTTATAGATCTGAAGATATTTTGCAGAGGCTTCAAGTCCGATGCGATCAAGAGCGATCACGATATCGGTGATCTTCGCTAATAAAGCTTCTATAAATTCCGGGTCTGAGGCAAGCCGTACCATCCAGTTTTCCATCCCCAGCATATTGATCGCTGTTTCCGTTATCGCCCCGCCAAAACGCCCAAGGATCGCGAATTCTGTATCCTCAAAAAGCGCCTTCGCATTCTTCTCAGCTTCTTCTCCCCTCCCTGGAAGATCAGGGATGGGCCAGGGATAATGAGCCAGATCAGAAATTTTAGCGTCAGCTAAAGGGGATCTAACAACCTCATAATAACTTCCGCCGCCCGGCTGAGAGACAATCTTATAAAGTATTCCCCAATCATCTTCTACCAGGCCATCGCTGCGAGGTTCTTTTTTCTTAACGCTGGGTGAACCGAGCTTTACTGATGAAATATCAATCCCCAATCTTTGGAGAACCTGCGGATGCGGGATAACCTCCATTGCATAATTGTGCTTAACCTTTTCTTCGATTTCAAGGTGAAGATATTGTTTTATGGCAATATAAAAATCATGAAGCGGATTAAGGTCCATTGGAACACGATCCGGTTCCTGATGGTTGATCGCTCGAATAACGCGTTCTCTGGAATTCATGGCTTATCCTATGTTAATGTTTACTTTGCTTTGATGACGCACAAAAAGCCCAGGGGCTGATCTCCGGTAACCACAAATTGATGCAGATCATTGCCTGCGATGAAGATCGTATCATTCTGGACCACATCAACGAATTTATCATTTAATTGAACCCTGGCTTGCCCGTGAAGAATAATAACACCATGCTCATGCGCATGCCGTTCCAGATTACTATGCGTACCAGGTTCGAGACGAAAATAGCGCATATGAAAATTGTTGGAATCCTCATCCGGACCAACAAAAACCTGACGCGTCACTCCTTCGAACTCATCTCCGTATTCGCGAACTGTGACGTTTTCCCACCGATAATCATCTGGCTTGCCGATGAACTTATGCACGACTGCCATTTTCGCCTCTACTTCCCTGGATCTTTAATATATCTGTTGATCGTTTCTAGTGAGAATTCCGAACTCAGATATTCAGCAGAAAATAATCTAAAAGTCCATTTTTTTGGTTCGGAAATAAACGGGAACCAAATATTCTTGCGAACTTTATCCCATTGAAGTTTTGTCAGATCAGCGGAATTCACTTTTCTCAACAATTTGTTCTTTTCACCTTGCTTGATTAGACCAAGCTCAACAATTATTCGTTCGATAACATATAAATAATTCCGATGCGCCAGAAATACAAGAAGAGCATAAACAAGGATCAACCCATTGATCACCAGGCTATTTGCGACATAAAAATCCATTAAAGCACGGCCAAAACCGCCAATATAATTTCGAATGAACGCATAGATCATTATTCACCTCTTGATTCAATTTGGGGCGGCTCTTGAAATTCCGCCCCAATCTTGTTTACAACTTTGATTTTTCTAAAACGAACTTATTTTTTCGATTCGACAGGAGCGCCGGCTGCAACTTCCCAGGCTTTGGTATTCTTAAGGAACATGAACCAGGCAACAGCTAGCAAAACGGCTGCGACAACAATTCCAAATACTCCCAAAACCTGCACAAGTTTGGTGAATAAAAATTGCGGCCACAGGAAACCATCACCAATGCTGGTGATCAGCGACGCGCCTTCAGGCATGGCAAAGCCGGCATTCTGGGCAGCGCCGGTGAAGAAAGGCGCCATAGCTGTCGCAATGTAGAAGCCAACAGCGAGTTCCAGGATGCCAGCGACGATCATGCGGAAGATGTTTCCCTTCATCAGGGGAGCAAATAACGCCACAACGAAGGGGATGATGGCCAGGTCAGCGAAGAGGATGACACGGTTGCCGGGCAGAATAACGCTCAGCAGGATCGCGATCGGGACCAGGATCAGGGATGATGAAATAGCCGCTGGATGGCCAATCAGAATAGCAGAGTCGAGGCCGATATAGATCTCACGGCCGCTTGCACGCTTCTGCATGAAATCACGCGCTGCTTCTGAAACAGGGATCAAGCCTTCCATAAGGATCTGGACCATGCGGGGCAGCAGCAGCATAACTGCGGCCAAGTTCATGCCGGTCTGTAGGATCTTAACCAGGGCGCCTTCAGCATTATAAAAACCAAGAACGCCAAGAATCAAACCAATGACCAGGCCGAGGATAACGGGTTCGCCAAAAACACCAAAGCGCTTCTGGATGGTTTCAGGATCAGCTTTCCAGTCCCGGACTCCGGGGATCTTGTCGAGCAGCCAATTGGTTGCGATCGCAAAAGGAACGCCGGGGGCTGTGGTGAGGTGCGGGATCGAAATGCCGGGCAGGTTGTAGAAGGATTGTACGGCCTTGGCAGTCCAGTCACCCAGGAAGAGGGCTAATGCGGCTGCAACTGCAGCGGTAACCAAACCATAGGTAAGGTTATTGGTTGCAACAAAAACCATGGAACCAAGGAAAGCGAAGTGCCAATAGTTCCAGATGTCGATATTGAGGGTCTTTGTAAGTTTGAAGAGCAGCAGGACCAGGTTCACCAAAATGGCGATCGGGATCACCCAAAGGCCAACATCGGTACCGAACGCGATCGCAGCAGCTGACGGCCAGCCGACATCGACTACATCACGTGTGATCTTCCAGTTGGTTACCATTGCCTGAGCGGCACCGGAAAGGGTACCCCACATCAGGCCGATCACCAGGTTGATGCCAATGAAGGCGATACCGATGGTGACACCGGCGCGGAACGCCTTGCCGGGTTTTGCTCCCATGATGAGAGCCACGAAGAAAATAATAATTGGGAGAACTACTGTTGCGCCGAGATTATCAATCACGGATTTTAATGCTGTTAAAAAGCCTTCCATTTAAAACCTCCGATTCATCAAAACAGTTTTTTTTAAAATTCTTATTACTATTTATCCTTCAATGCTTCAACAATTTGTTCGATAACTGCCTCCCTTCCGATTCCTGTAAGGAATGCCAATGTTTGGATCACCGGAACGCCGAGATCACTTGGAACAGGTGTTGTGGTTACAACGAGATCGGCGTCACTGACAAGAGATTTCACCTCGGTAGCCTTGCATTGCCGGAGCGTTGCTTTAATTCCGCGGTCCTTGAGTGCTTCTTCAATGGCTTTCGCCACAACTGTTGAAGTGGCAATCGCTGTACCGCAAGCGACCAAAATTCTTTTAGGCATATCCATTTCGTATTCTCCAATTTTTTTAATTTTTTTCTGTTATAAGAACCAATTATCGATAATGTGAAAATTGATCTTTCAAATCAAAATTAATTATTCATTTCCTAATGCTTTTATCACTTCCTCATAACTTCTCTTTTCCAATAGACTGGAAACAAGTAAGGAATTTTGAAGCACTCCCGCAACCTCCTGCAGCATTTCAACCTGTGCTTTGGGCTGCTCCAAAGCCAGCAGAAAAACCAAGCGAACGGGCACAAATTCATCTGGAGAAACCATATTCCGGAAATTCACCTCATTTTTCAAAGTAGCCATACCCAACGCGGGTTTGAGCACATGTTCAATTTCGGTATGCGGAATCGCAGCATTTATCCTTCCGCCCAGCGGCAAACCGGTTGGTAGTGTCTTTTCCCTTTCAATTGCAGCATCAACGAAGGATTCCTTTACATAGCCCGCTATACATAGTTTATCACCGATGGCTTTGATCACTTCTTCAGCCGATGTGAATTCAGAGTTTAAAAGAACCCCTTCAGGATACAAAAGTTTCACGATCGCATTGCTCATTGGAAAAATCCCTCCGCATTCTTAAGGATATATCGGAGTTCCGCCATAAAATACGCCGCCTGGGCGCCATCCATCACACGATGGTCAGCGCTTAAGTTGAAGGTGACCATTTTCTTGATCCTTATGACCTGATCGTCAGAATCATCCGGAACCATATGGCGCTTGATCGCGCCAACCGCCAGGATCGCGGATTGCGGCGGATTGATGATCGCGGTGAAACGGTCAATCCCAAACATTCCCAAATTCGAAATGGTAAATGTGCCATTTGCCAGATCCTCAGGTTTTAGCTTATTTTCGCGAGCACGAATGGCCAACTCATTCAAGGTAAGCGATATTTGTGCAACCGAAAGTTGGTCAGCCGAGTGGATAATCGGAACGATCAACCCATCCTCCAACGCTGTCGCGACACCGATGTTAATATCTGAAAAAACCAGGATCTTGTCACTGGTGAACTGGCTGTTCACGATCGGATATTTCTTGATCGCCATAGCGACTGCCTTAACGATCACGGCTGTTGCGGAAATACGGGCATTCTTGTCAGTAATATTTTCATTAGCAGATCTTCGTAGTTCTTCTGCTTCATCCATCTGGACATCAATCTGCATGGTCATGTGCGGGGCTTCCCGCATGCTGCGTGACATATTTTCTGCAATTACACGGCGCATACCGATCAGAGGGATCTCTTTTAATATTCCAGGGAAGCCGCCACCGGCCTTTTGGACGGCAGGAGAACTTTTATAAGAACCAACATCAGCAGCCTGGATGCGACCATCCGGACCGGTGCCTTTGATATTTTGCAGATCAATCTGATTTTCGCCAGCCACTCTGCGTGCCGCGGGAGTTGCCTTGACCTTACCTTCCGGAGTACTTCTGCGCGCAAGGTAATCTTCAACATCCTTACGAGAGATCTGTCCTCCGACACCGGTACCCATTAAATCTGCAGCATCGATCTTGTTTTCTTCAATAAGTTTTGCTGCCAGAGGAGAAACCTTTACCGTGATGCTTTCTTCCGCAATTTTATTAACTGTCTCTTTCGCGGAGACTGGTTTTTTGATAACTGATGAAGGTACAGACTCGCCGGGTTGTACGATATAGGCGATGATCTCGGTAACGGGAACGATCTCTCCCACTTGACGGCTTATACCCGCCAGGATACCGTTTTCGGGCGCTTCGACTTCCATTGAGATCTTGTCGGTACTGACCACCGCGATCGGGTCGCCTTTTTCGACAGTCTCACCTTCTTTTATAAGCCATTCCAGGATCTCGGAATTCTCCTGGGTAAAGCCGAACTTGGGCATAATAATTTCTTTTGCCAAGAGATTTCTCCTAATAAGCTCCCTTTACCAATTTTCTCGCTTCCTCAACGATGTTTTCAACCTGCGGGACTGCGTGGTATTCGAGGGTG
>Ga0172371_10014380_pt1 | contig 10201 bp, 5 predicted proteins | sample Lak12m_FD_114543 | JGI IMG/M metagenome (GOLD analysis project Ga0172371, IMG submission 114543) | Freshwater microbial communities from Kabuno Bay, South-Kivu, Congo - kab_022012_12m | ecosystem: Environmental > Aquatic > Freshwater > Lake | place: Democratic Republic of the Congo: South-Kivu... | reverse complement strand
CGATCAGGTCGCCGGCATCGTGAGCCTGGAGAGCAGCAGCCGGCACGCCTTCGACGAGCACGATCGCACGACCCTCGAAGCATTGGCGAATAACTTGCTCACCGCCTTGCACAACGTGCGCCTGTACGAGCACGTCGACCATCAGTTGGAGCGCCGCGTCGCCGAGCTGCAAACCCTGCTGCAGATCGGACAGATCGTCACCGGCAGCCTGGACTTCGAAGAGATGCTCAACCGGTTGTTGAAGGTGGCCACCGAGGCGCTGGATGTAGAGACGGGTTGGATCAGCCTGATCGACGAAGAGACGCAGGAAGTGGTGCTCACCCACGCCTCCGGCGAAGCGGCTGATCCGTTGCACGGCAGGCGCATACCGCTGGCCGGCAGCCTGGCAGAATGGATGAGCCGGCACGAACTGGTGCTCTGCGTTCCCGACACCCACGCGCCAGGGATAAACCCCTTGGTCGTGGAGAAAGTAGCCGCCTGGGTCGGCGCCCCTGTGCACAGCATGCTGGTGGTCTTGCTGATGCGCCACGGGAGCGCCATCGGGACGCTGGCCCTGCATAACCGCCGGCACGGCGCGTTCACTCCCGACGACGCCGCGTTCGCCAGCTCCATCTCGCTATGGGCGACACTGGCGCTGGAAAACGTCGAGCTGCATCGCGAGAGCGTCGACAAGGCCGCGGCCCTGGAGCTCGCCATCTCCCGTATGGCCGAGGCGCTCAACAGCCACCGCGATCTGAAAGCCACGCTCGACACGATCCTCGACTTGGCGACCCGATTGGCGAAGGCGGATGGCGGCTCCGTGTCGCTGCTCGACGCCGACGGCGTGTCACTGCACCAAACGGTCTCGCGCAATCTCCCCGCAAGGTTGAACGAGCTCGTCTTCCCGGTCGAAGGCAGCATCGAAGGCGACGCGCTGCGCCAGGATCGCCTGGAGGTCGTCGACGATGTGCTCGCGGATCCGCGGCTGATATACCCGGAGGAGACCGCGGCCGTGCAGGTTCGCTCCCAGGCCTGTGCGCCGCTGCAGGGGCGCAATGGCCCCCTGGGCGTCCTGACGGTCTACCGCCGGCAGGTGCGGCCATTCGACACGGGCGACCTTAACTTGCTGTCGTCGCTGGCCCAGCAGGCCGCCGCCGCCATCGAACAGTCGCGGCTGGTCGACGAGACGCTCGAACAGGCCGCCCGCCTGAATGCCATTATGGCCAGCACGCGCGAGATGATCGCCGTCATCAACGCCGACGGCAAGATCGAGTACGTCAACCCGGCCGTCCGCCACTACTTCGCCCAGCTCGCGCAGCCGGGCGCTCGCGTGGCCGACACGCTCAACTATGTCGCCGGCGTCACAGAAGCGCAGTATGCCGTGCAGATGTGGCGGCGGTTCGTGGAGACCGGCGAGTCGGCTCCGTTTGAAGTGGATTCGGTGGACGATGCCGGCGGCCGGCACCGCATGCTGCTACGACCCTCCGTGCTGGTCCCCGGCCGGCGTTTCCTGTGCATCGTCTCCGATGTTACCGACGACTATCGCTTAGAGCGGCTGCGCTACGAGTTCCTGCGCAACATCCATCACGAGCTGCGCTCGCCGCTGGCGGCCGTCCTGGGTTTCCTGGAGCTGTTGGTGAACGAGGATATGCTGGACGCCGACAAACGCGCGGAGTCGCTGCGGTTGGCCTATCAGGGGGCGCGGCACCTGCGGGTGATGGTGGACGAGCTGCAAATCTACACGCTGCTGGGCGAGCCGACGACCCGCAGGCCCGACCAACGCTGTGATCTACCACAGATCGTCTCGATGGCTCTGGACGAGGTGCGCAGGATCCACCACGGCATCACGTTTCGCAATCGGTTGGCCGGCTCGCTGCCGGCGGTCGCCTGCGAGCGCGGCAACCTGATGCGCATCGTGCGCCATCTGCTGGACAATGGGGCCAAGTTCTCGCCGGATGGGGGCATGGTCGAGGTGCTGGGCAAGGTCGAGAATGGCTACGTGCGCCTGTCCGTCCGCGATGAAGGGATTGGGATTTCTGAAGACCGGCTGCAAGAGATCTTCACGCCGTTCCATCAATTGGATCACGGCGAGGGACGCTTCCACCGTGGCATCGGGCTGGGGTTGAGCCTGGTGCGGCGCGTGCTCGAAGCTGCCGGCGGCCGGCTCGAAGTGCAGAGCGCGCCCGGCCACGGCAGCACCTTCACGCTGGTGCTCCCCATCGCCTAAAAGACCTGTGAGGTCTGTCAGACCTCACAGGTCTTGCACGCTCCGAAGCAGGCGGCGATGGCGCGATGCAGCTCTTCGGACTGGTAAGGCTTGGCGACGACGCCGCAGAAGCCGTGTCGTTCGTGGTCGGCCATAATCGGGTCGTTGGAATAGCCGCTGGAGACGATGACCCGCGCCTGTGGGTCGATCTGCAGGAGCCGGCTGACCGCCTCTTTGCCCCCCATGCCGCCGGGGATCGTCAGGTCCATAATCACCACATCGAAGGGTTGGCCTTCACCCTGCGCCTGTGCATACGCCGCCAGCGCCTCGGCACCATCGCGGGCGAAGGCGACCCGATGGCCAACGCGCTCCAACATGCGGCCGGCCACGTCGCGCACCAGATCCTCGTCGTCCATGATGAGGATGCGCAGCGCCGGTGTGGTCACCGGCGCCGGCGCCTTCGGCGGTGCCGCGCCGCTGCGGCCAGACGCCAGCAGGCGCACCGTAATGACGGTGCCGACGCCGGGCTCCGATTCGGCGCTGATCTGGCCGCCGTGGTCGCGGACGATGGAATAGGCCGCGGCCAGGCCCATGCCGCGCCCCTTGGGCTTGGTGGTGAAGTAGGGGTCGAAAATCCTGGGCAGGTTCTCGGCAGAGATGCCTTCGCCGTGATCGCGCAGGGTAATCTGCACGCGGCGTCCCGGCGCCTCGCCGGCGGCCACGACGTTCTCGGCGCTCAGCTCGATGCTGCCGCCGGCGGGCATGGCCTCTTTGGCATTGACCAGCAGGTTCAGCATCACCTGGCGAATCTGGCCCTCGTCGGCGTCGACGGGCCACAGATCGGCCGCCACTTTGCGGTCGCACACGACATTGGAGCCGCGCAGGGCGAGCGACGCGATGTCGGTCAGCAAGGCGTTCAGCGTGAGCCGGCGCTTGATGGGCGCTCCGCCGCGTGAGAAGGTCAAGAGCTGTTGGGTGAGCGCCCGGGCCCGCAGGCAGGCGGTCTCGGCCGCGCCCAGGCGCTCCTGGGTTTCATCGCCGGCGGGCAACGACTGCCGCGCCAGGGTCACGTTGCCCAGGATGACCGTGAGGGCGTTGTTGAAGTCGTGGGCGATGCCGCCGGCCAGCAAGCCCACCGCCTCCAGTTTCTGGGCCTGCAAACTGACTTCCTGCTTGCGCGCCAACTCGGTGGCGTCGCGGAAGGAAAATAGCCGGCCGGCGACCGCGCCGCCCATGCGAAAGGGCGAGATGGCCATATCGACGATCCGACCGTCGTCGGTGGTCAGCGTTTCACGGATCTGCATTTCCGGATTCTGAGCCGATAGCTCGGTGCAGCGGAGGAAGCATTCCGGGTCAGTCGTCTGCTGCGCGAAGAATTGGCGCCGCTCGCCGGCCGACAGCGTGTGCTCCCAGTCTGCGGGCAGGCCCCACATGCGGGCGAGGCGCTGGTTGGATATGATGATATTGCCGTCGCCGTCCATCACCAGGACGCCGCTGGCCGACGACTCGATGATGGCGCGCAGCACCACCGACGAGCGTTCCAGCTCTTGCTCAGCGCGCTTGCGCTCGGTGGCGTCGCGGAAGAGCCACATGTGGCCGCCGCCGGCTTCGCCAACGCGGACGGGGACGTAGTCGCGTTCGAAGATGCGCCCGTCAAGCAGGACCAGGACATCACCGAAGGCCGGCTGGCCGGCGGCCAGCCGCGCCTCGATCTGCTCGACGAAAGCCTCGGGGTCGGCGAACAGGCATTGGGCCTGCTGGGTGATCTGGGAGCTATCGGCGCCGACTATGAGCTCGGGGCTGGGGATGCCGAACAGCGTGCAGCAATCGGCGTTGGCATGCAAGACGTGCCTTGCATCGTCCTCGAACAGGACGCCCATCTGCACATTTTCGATCAGCGCGGCGAGCCGCGCCAGGTTCTGTCGCAGCGATTCTTCGGCGTTGGAAGCCTTGCCTGTACTGGAAGAGGTCATGGCGCATGGACCCCTTTCGATCCACACAACCGTCAGAGCCGGTGGCTCTTGTCACGGAGACTATACCAGAAAACGCACATGTAGTCAATGAAGACGGCTCGCCGGCTTCTACGGCGCAGCCCGCACGACGAGCGGCAGATTTGCACGGCTGCGCAGGGTGGTGAAGCGCCACAGGGCCGGTTCGACCACGCGGCCGTCGATAGCACTGCCGCCCCACAGCCGCAGGGCATACTGCGTCGCCGGCTGGAATGGCTGCGGGTGCCAGATCGTCGCGACGTCCGCTTCGACCGCCGGGTCTCCGAAGAATCCCTCTGATAATTGCCAGGTCACCGTCAACGCCATCCACGGCTGCATGCTGAAGCGGGCCGTGTTGGGCTGCACCAGGTCCGAGAAACGCACGACCAGCGGCTCTTCCAGCCCGACGTTGGCACGGCCGGCCTGGTCGAGGTTCGCGCCAATGCGGTTCAGGCCAGCCGTGGCCGTCGGCGTGGCAGTGGCGGTGCCGGTCTCCGTGGGCGTTGGGGTCTGCGTGGCCGTAGCCGTGTGCGTGGCCGTTGCGGTTTCGGTTGTGGTGGGCGTGACCGTGCCCGTCAGCGCTTGCATGAGCGTCGCCGTCGGCGTAGGTGTAACGGTCGCCGTCGGCGTAGCCGTGGCGGTTTCGGTCGCGGTTGGCGTGTGCGTGCCGGTCGGCGCCTCCGTTGCCGTCGCGGTTGGCGTGGCCGTCGCAGTCACGCTCGCCGTAGGCGTGTGCGTAGTTGTGGGCGCTTCCGTCGGCGTCGCCGTCGGCGTGGCTGCTGCGGTCATGGTCGCCGTGGGCGTCGGCGTGGCGGTCGCCGTAGAGGTATCCGTAGGCGTGGCGGTGGGAGTCTGCGTTTCTGTCGGTGTGGCGGTCGCGTTGCCGCGGTTCAGCTCCACATGTTTCAGGTCGCCGTTGCCAGTCCAGATGGGAGCGTCGGGTCCCTGCGGGATGGCAGGCTGGTCGTTCACGGTGAAGTGAATGCTTTCGCCCGGCTCGGCGCCCTCGTCCGGCTCGGCGCCGGGGACGTCGCCGTAGACGGCCATCAACCCGTACTGGCCGACGTACGTGACCACCCAGCAACCGCAGTTGACGTCGTCCGGGTCGTAGGCCCGCACGATGTCGCCCAGGTGCAGCGGCTCGCCGTCGATGTAGGACTCGAGGCCATAGAAGTTGACCCACACCGTCGACATGCGCACATTGGCGCACGGGTTGGATACGGTGGCGGTCGGCGTGGCGGCCGGCGTCTCAGTCGCCGTGGCCGTCGGTGTGGCCGTGAATGTCGCGGTCGGGACAGTCGCCGTGGCCGTCGGCGTCGCCGTGGCCGCCGGCGTGGCGGTAGCCGTCGGCGTCTCCGTGACGGTCGGCGTAGCCGTCGCCGGCAGGGGGCCGGTCAGGTTCAAGTTGGTCGTCTGACCGCTGCCCCACAAGGCGGTCTGGTCGGCGAGGACTTGCGACGCGCCCTCGCCAATCAGGAAGTAGACGACATCGCGCGAGAGGGCGCCCTCGTGCTCTCCCGTGTCCGGATCGTCGCCGATGGCGCGCAGGTAGTAAACCGAATCCTGGGCTGCCGGCGGCGCCGGCGTGAAGCTGGTGGTCGTGGCGATGGGGATCTGCGTGCTGCCGTTCAGCACATAGGCGATGATGAGGGTGCCATCGGGCACGTTGTGGCCGCCCAGCGTGACTGTGCCCCAGAAGGTGTGCGGCGGCGGCGGAACGGCCAGCGCCGTGCCGGCCAGGGCCAGGAAGATCGCCAGCGCGCCGGCCAGGGCCAACAGGCCGCGGCCGGCGAACGAAATCGCGCACGTCGGTTTGATCTTTGGCATACCTACCTCAAGACTGAAGTGGGGTAACTCACCGCCTAGTAGAAAACGTCCAGATAGCAGTCGTAGAGCGCGTAAATCCAATAGGCGTGGCCGGGGCGCAGCTCCGTGAGCGTGTTGGCCCAGGCCGGCAGCGCCGTGTCATAGCTCTTCCAGGTCAGCGTCGCGGCATCGTACTCGAACACCTTGCTGTACAGCCCCTCGATATTGGCGAGGGCTTCGGCAATCGGCTGCGCGCCCGCACGCGGGAAACCGATCAGGTTGGCGCCGGTGCTGAGGGCGATGCTCGTGATGGGCGCCGGCTCGCCGGCGACCTGAAGCGAGGCCGGCTCGTCCATATAGATCCAAAACCCCATGCTGGCGTCCAGGTAGTGCAGCGTGTTGGCCCAGCCGGGCAGCGCCACGTCGTAGCTTCTCCATTCTTTGGTCGCTCCGTTGAAGGCGAAAACCTTGCTGTAGCGGCCGGCGATGGAGGCCAAGGCCGGCTCGATGGCTGGGCTGGCCGGGTTGAGCGGGATCGACACCAGGTTCGCGCCGGTGACCAGCGGGATGCTCGCCAGCGTCGGCGACGTAGCGGTCGGCGAGGGCGCCGGCGTGCGCGTGTGGGTTGCCGTTGCCGTCGGCGTGGCGGTCGCGGTGGCCGTGTTGGTGGAGGTCGGCGTCGGGCTGGGCGTGGCGCTCGTCGTGGGCGTCGGCGTGCTGGTCGTGCTCGGCGAAGGCGTCGGCGTCTGGCTCGGCATCGTAGTGTTGGTCGGCGTAGCCGTAGCCGATGCGGTCGCGGTCGGCGTCCCGGTGCGGGTCGGGGTGGCGCTGGGGCCGGCCGGCCCGGTGGCCGTGGCCGTCGCCGTGGGCACGTCGAGCGGGAGCCAGTATTTGACGACGAGCCTGGGGCGCAGGCTGGTCGTCGGGACTTCGGACGAGTAGAAGGTGAAGCCGACGTTGGCCTCCACTTCAGGCTTGAGGATCACGCCGAAGTTTCGGTCGGGCCGCTGCACCCACTCCTGCGCCATCGGGCCGACCTCGAAGGTATACCAGGCTGCATTGGGCGGAGGACAGGCGGCGACGCCGGGGATGGTCACCAGGTCGGTCTCGCGCCGGCGATAGTCCCGTTCGGGCTTGCCGGCCCCTTCGACGTACCAGGGCACGCCGGCAGCGGCCTGGTTCCAGGTCGCCTCCGGCGCGCTCCAATCGCGCAGCACCATCGTCGAAGTGACGTCCAGATAGCTCGTATTGCAGCCGCTGCGGTCGAAATGGTAGACCTGCAACTGCGCCGATGTGACCAGGGCGTGCGGCGGAATCGAGCTGACGTCGAAGCGCAGCAAGGGGTTGCTCTCGTTGCGATAGACGTAGGTGTCGGGCGCCGGCGGCGTGTTCTTCACGCGCTGCTGGTAGCGCAGATGCAGGCTGATGACGTCGCTGTAGTTGACGTCGGGGTAGCGCCGGTCGATGTAGGTGTCCTGGATGCCGCTGTAGCCGCCGGCGCCTTGCCGGAAGCTCGCCGAAAGCGTTGGCTGGCTGGGGATGCGCGTGGGCGTGACGGTGGGGGTGGCCGGTACATCGGTGGGCGTCGGCACGGCCGCGTCGAGCGTGTAGGTCACCAGCAGGCTGGGGCGCACTGGCAGGCTCGCCGTCTCGGACGAATGCAGCGTGTACCACATGTCGATGCCGCGCACCATGAAAGGCTGGAGCTTGGCGCCGGCATTCCATTGCGGCTGCTCCACCCAATACTGCACGGCCTCTTTCGCATCCCAGGTGTACGTCATGGGCGGCGCGATGGCCCAGTTGAACCAGGTGCCGCTCTCGGCGTCCAGTCGGCGCTCTACCAGGTAGTCATTGGCGCCGGGTGTGGCCCAGGGCTGGCCGGCGCGCGCTTCATTATAAGTCACCTGGTTGGCCTGCCACGTGCGGCTGAGCACCACGAGATAGACCCCCAGATCGTCGGCGGCGTTACGGCCATTGACGACCATAGAGAGGGTCGCGCCCTGGATGTGGGCATTGCGCGGGATGCCGCTCAGGTCGAAGGAGAGCAGCGCCGAGTACTGTTCGCCGTGCTGGGTATGGTCATTGTATTCCAGCTTAAGGGTGCTCTGGCCTTCCTGGTTATCGTCGGGCACCGGCAGGGCAATGGTGACGTCTTTCGTGCCGGTATAGCCGCCCAGGCCCTGTTGGAAGATGCGAGTGGCGAAGACGGTCGGCTCGGCCAGGGGACTGGCCGGCGGGCCGGCCTGGGCCGCGTGCGTCGCCATGAAAGTCAGGCCGGCCAGGCCCAGGAAGACCGCAAGGGCTATGAGGAGATGGCGAAGTCGGCTCAAGAGACGCTCCAAGCGTACGCTCCGCAGCGTGGGTTTACAGTATTATTGACGGCGCGAGATGCGCTCTGGGTACGGCACGCCCAGCCATCCACGAATCTGGGCCACGAATAAACGAATGATCAGGATGCGTTACGCAGTCCTGCGTGCACCATATCGGTCGAGCGGAACAGGACGCCCCCCAGACACAGGTAGCCGTTGGTGATGTCGTTGAACATCATGCGCTCGGGGTCGCGCGAGTCGAAGCGCGAGCTGACCAGCAGCACGGTGCCGTTCGACAGGCGGGTGAGTTGCGTGTGCGAATAGTAGCAGGGGATCTTGTCCCTGCTGCCGTCCCAGACCGGGCCTTCGTCGCGCCAGGTCTTGCCGGCGTCGGTCGAGCGCAGCAGGTAGATGCCCTGGTCGACGATGCGGATCATGATTCCTCCTCTATGGAGCAACTGCCGACACCAGTCGGCGGCCAGGGGTCGGCGCCCAGCGCCGGCGCGCCTGGCGTGTCATCGAGGGTTGCGCTGGCGCCAGGGCGTCGAGCCAGCAGTCCGTCCAGCGTGCGAGTCAGCACCGGCCCCAGGATGGCCAGGAACAGCACGTAGGCGGCCGATAGGGTCGCCAATTGAGGCTCCAGATTGGCGCTCGCGCCCAGGCCGGCGATCACCAGCGAGAACTCACCGCGGGCGCTCAAGATGATGCCGGCCCGCAGCCGGCCGCTCGTGTCGATGCCGGCGCGTCGGGCCGCCCACCAGCCGGTAGCCAGCTTGGTCAGTACCGTCAGGATGCCCAGGGCCACCGCCGGCAATAGCACGGGAGGCAGGCTGGCGGGATCGGTTTGCAGGCCAAAGAAAAAGAAGAAGATGGCGGCAAACAAATCCCGCAAGGGTTTGAGCAGGTGGTGCGCCCGCCTGACGATCGGGCCGGATAGCGCGATGCCGACGAGAAACGCGCCGACCGCAGCCGACACGTTCAGTCGTTGCGCCACGCCGGCTACCAGCAGGATCATGCCGAAGGTGGTCAGCAGCAGGATCTCATCGGACTCGTGGCACACCAAACGGCTCACCATCCTGCCATGACGCAGCGCCACGAACAACACCGTCCCTACCGTGAGCAAGGCCACGACGATGTACAGAAGCCCGGTACCTGCTCCCTGGCCGATCAAGAGCACGGAAATGAGGGGCAGGAAGACGGCCATAGCCAGGTCCTCGAGCACCAGCACCGATAGGATCGTCGGCGTCTCCGGGTTGTTCAGCCGGCGCAGGTCCGTCAGCAGCTTGGCGATAATGCCGGACGAGGAGATGTAGGTCACGCCTCCCAGCAACATGGCCGTCAGCGGCGCCCAACCCAGCAGCAGTCCCAATGCCACGCCAGGGGCGAAATTGAGCACGAAATCGACCAGCGCCGCTGGCAAGCCCGTGCGCAGGTTGGCCGCCAGCTCTTCCCCGGTGTACTCCAGCCCCAACATGAACAGGAGCAGGACGACGCCGATCTCCGCGGCAATGTGATTGAACCCCTCGCTGAGCGGAAGCGGCAGCAGTCCGCCGGTGCCGAACACCAGGCCGCCGATGAGGTAAAGCGGGATGGCCGAGATGCTCCAGCGGTACGCCAGCCGCGCCAGCAGAGCCAGCCCGACGAGGGCGGCCCCCATCTCGATGAAGACCAGGGCGGTATTGCTTCCGACAGGTGGAGACATGGAGACTCCGTGTGCGTGCGGTGCGCCGCGCACAGGTACGACGCCCACAAGGGGCTATGCTACGCTCGGACGACGCATGTGGCGATCAGGTCGCCGGCGTCGCCGGCGCGGTGCAGGCCGGCGACCTGCTCGACGATCTGGCCGGCACGCGCCGCGCCTAGCACTGGCTCGACCAGCCAGCGGAACTTGGTTTGCAGCTCGGCGTCGGTCG
>Ga0172371_10014379_pt1 | contig 10202 bp, 8 predicted proteins | sample Lak12m_FD_114543 | JGI IMG/M metagenome (GOLD analysis project Ga0172371, IMG submission 114543) | Freshwater microbial communities from Kabuno Bay, South-Kivu, Congo - kab_022012_12m | ecosystem: Environmental > Aquatic > Freshwater > Lake | place: Democratic Republic of the Congo: South-Kivu... | reverse complement strand
GCGTTGACCTCGTCCCTCGCCAGTTTGATGCCGTTGGTGATCGCCTCGCCGTACGCGGCGCCCTGCCCGGTGATGATGGAGACGACGCCGATCTTCGCCTGGACCGGCGCTGCCTTCGGTTTCGCTGCCTTGCCGGCCTTCTCCGCCCCCATGAACACGAAGGCGAAGAGGGCGCACGCGACGACTGCAAACAGATGCACGTTTCTCTTCATGGAACACCCCCCTTGGATTAAGTTCAGTTTGTAATTCTATGCGCCGGTCGCGGATACATCAAGGGCGCCGAGTCAGGGCGCCGAGTCTTGAATTACCGGATCCCGTACGAGGTGCACGACCGTTCATTGTTGATACTCATTATCAGCGTCGGGCATCGTCGGGAAGTTTACCGGCGGACCTGATAAGTTCGGCGTTTTTGCAGAAGCCGTTCAACCCGACAACTCTTGCGAGGAAGGCAAGGGAGGCGCTGGATACAAAATGATTCGTGGACATGATTTTACGTGATACCATGGAATAACCTTTCGGCATAAGAAAGTAAGGTCCATTCATGGGATCAAGAGCCGGAATGTTTCCCGGAAAGGCCGCTTTCTCCATCGTGCTGGTCATCCTGGCCGGCATGTGCGCCGTCCTGTTAACCTTCATATCACGGCTGTCCCGTTGTTTGATCTTGCCGAGTCGAATAACTTATTAGAATCATTGCGATAGCCTATATATTCGCCGTAACCGATTTGAACTCCCGAGTATCCTGTGGCCATTCCGATCGGGAAGGAATGGCCCATGAACGACGGCAAGACCGTCTTCGCGCAACTGTTCGAGCATATCCCCATGAACGACTTCCGAAAGGCTGTCCGCAGGTACCGGGGAGAGTACAAGGTCCAGAAGTTTTCGTGCCTCGATCAATTTCTCTGCATGGCCTTCGCACAATTGACGTTCCGGGAGAGTCTGCGCGACATCGAGACGTGCCTGCGGACCGTTCGCCCGAAGTTGTATCACATGGGCATCCGGGGAGGGATCTCCCGAACCACCTTGGCCAAGGCCAACGAGAACCGCGACTGGCACATATACGCCGACTTCGCCCAGGTCCTGATCCGGACCGCCAGGGGCCTGTACATCAACGATCCCTTTGCGGTGGAACTGGAGCATACGGTGTACGCCCTCGACTCCACGACGATCGATCTGTGTCTCTCTCTTTTCCCGTGGGCAAGATTCCGCAAACGGAAGGCCGCCGTCAAACTCCATACCCTGCTGGATCTGCGGGGGAACATCCCGTCATTCATCAAGATCACCGACGGAAAGCGGCACGACGTGCGTATCCTCGACGAACTTATTCCCGAACCCGGATCGTATTACGTGATGGATCGGGGGTATCTCGACTTCACGAGGCTTCATGCTTTTTCTCTTCGCCTCGCCTTCTTCGTCACACGGGCCAAGACGAACCTGCGGTATCGTCGCGTGGATTCCAAACCCGTCGACAAGACAACCGGGGTGCGTTCCGACCAGACCATCGTCCTGACGGGGATCAACACGGCCGAGCATTACCCCGACAAACTTCGTCGCGTCCGATTCTTCGACGTCGAGAACAGGAAGAAACTGGTTTTCCTGACCAACGATTTCTCCCTTCCCCCGGAGAGCATCGCCTTGCTCTACTAGCAGCGGTGGCAGGTCGAACTCTTTTTCCGGTGGATCAAACAGCACCTGCGAATCAAGGCGTTCTTCGGAACTTCCGAGAACGCCGTGAAGACGCAGGTGTGGATCGCGATCTCGGTCTATGTCCTGGTGGCAATCATCAAGAAGCGGTTGCATCTGAAGCAGAGCCTCTACACAATTCTGCAAATTCTGAGCATCTCCGTTTTCGAGAAAGAGCCGTTGTTCCAGATACTTACGAATTACGAGCATTCAGGTTTGCTGCCTGAACCCGATAACCAGTTGAATCTATTCAAATAACAACGGGACAGCCGTGCCTTCATATATGAAAACGCGAAAAATACCGGCATCGACAGGCTGAACGAGCGGCAGCTTACCCACGCGCGCCAGGCGGCGTTCGGCATCGAGGAATATTTCCGTAACTGGACCGCAATCCTTTCCTCCTTGGCCCGCATCGACGATGTGATCGCGGTCGGAGCAAACGGCAAGGCGTACATGGATTTTTTCAACGAGGCGCACCAGGGGCAGATCCAGTCGATCACGCGGGTCAGCGAGAAGGGGATCATCCTTTACACCGTACCTAATAAATCATCGATCGGCAGCGACATATCGGGACAGAAGCACGTGCGCGAGATACTGACCGGTCACAAGCCTGTCGTGAGCGACGTGTTCCGCACGGTCCAGGGAAAGGACGGCGTGGCGCTCCACGTCCCCGTGTTTCGCGGCCGCGAGTTCAAGGGGACGATCGCCATCGTCGTCGACTTCGAGAACCTGGCGCGGCGGTATATCGAGGTGATCCGGGTCGGGGAAACCGGCTGTGCGTGGGTCGTCAGCCATAACGGTACGATGCTTTACAGCCCGGTCCCCGGATTCACCGGGAGATCGATCTTCGACATCAGCAGGGAGTACCCGTCCCTCGCCGTGTTTGCGAAGGAGATGGTGCGCGGCGGCGAGGGGAGTTCATCGTACGAATTCGACAGGATCGGTCCGAGGAAGGTCGCTCCGTTCAGGGAGCATGGCGTATTCCTGCCGATCCGGCTCGGGAACACGTTCTGGTCCGTCGCGGTGGCATCGTCCGAAGCGGAAGTGGTCGCCTCGCTCGCATCCTTCCGGAACCGGTTGATCCTGGCGATGTGCGCGGCGATCTTCGGGGGGGTCGTCCTTTCGGCGATGGGAGTGAAGGCGTTTGTGATCGTCCGCGAGGAGGGGAAACGCAGGCAAGCCGAGGAAGGACTCAAGGAGAGCGAGGCGCGGTACCGCGAACTGTTCGAGCGGAACCCGGCGCCGATCCTGATCTACGAGAAGGGGACGTTCAGGATCCTGTCGGTCAACGAGGCATTTCTCAGCGTCTACGGATACGACGCCGTCGATGTCGAGTCGCTGCGCCTGCCGGACCTCTATCCCGAGGGGGAGAAGGAGGCGATCGTAGCGCTCGCCGCCCGCCTGACCGGGCACGCCTACGTCGGTGAATGGCACCACATCCGGAAGGACGGCTCGATCATGGCGATCGTCGTCATGTCGCACGACATCACTTACCGCGGTTGCAAGGCGCGCATCGGCGTCATTACCGACATCACCGAGCGAAAGCGGGCGGAAAATCAGCTGTCCGAACTCAAGGAGACGCTGGAGGAGAAGGTCCATCTCCGCACCGCCGAGCTCGAGAAGGCCAACGCCACGCTGGCCGAACTCGACCGGCTCAAGTCGCTCTTCATCGCGTCGATGAGCCACGAGCTTCGCACCCCGATGAACTCTATCATCGGCTTCAGCGGCATCCTGCTGCAGGGGCTTGCCGGGCCGCTCAACCCGGAGCAGGAGAAGCAGCTAGGCATGGTGATGGTCAGCGCGCGTCACCTGCTCGAACTCATCACCGACATCATCGACCTGAGCAAGATCGAGGCGGGGAAGATAGCGCTTTCCGTGGAGCCGTTCGACCTGGTGAAGACCGCGCGGGAAACGATGGACGGATTCCGGATCCAGGCGGAGCAGAAATCGCTCTCGCTCGCGTTCGAGGCGCCGGAGCGCCTGGTGATCGAGGCCGACGCCAGGAGGGTCCGCCAGGTGCTGATCAATCTCGTGGGCAATGCGGTCAAGTTTACGGAGAAGGGCAACGTGTCGGTGTCGGTCGAAGAAACGGGGGGGACGGCGACCGTTTCGGTGAGGGACACCGGGCCGGGCATCCGGCCGGAAGACATGGGCATGCTGTTCCGCCAGTTCAGCCAGGTCGGCACTCCGGAATCCCCGAAGCACGAGGGGACCGGACTCGGGCTTTACCTTTCGAGAAAGCTGGCGAACCTGATGGGCGGGGATATCCGGGCCGAGAGCGCGTACGGCCGCGGGACCGTTTTCATCGCGTCGCTGCCAGTTTCACGCGGAAAGGATTCATCTTGAAGAGGATCCTCGTTGTGGAAGACAACGACAGGAACATGTACCTGATCTGCTTCATCCTCGAGCGTATGGGGCACGAGACGATCCGGGCCGAAACCGGCGAGGCCGGGGTCGAGCTCGCCATCCGCGAAAAGCCGGACCTGATCCTCATGGACATCCAGCTTCCCGGGATCGACGGCCAGGAGGCGACGCGGCGGATCCGCCTTTCCGACGAAGGGAAGGATGTCCCGATCGTGGCCATCACCTCGCACGCGATGACCGGCGACAGGGAACGGCTTCTGAACGTCGGCTGCACCGGATACATCGAGAAACCGATCAACCCGGAGACGATCATGCGGGAGATCGCGTCGTTCCTGGAGGCGAAGCCATGAAGGTGCTGGTTGCGGACGACAACGCGGAAAACCGGTACATGCTCGAGGCACTGCTCAAGGGGAGCGGATACGAAGTCGCGACCGCCTCGAACGGCAAGGAGGCGCTGGAGCGTCTGCGGGCCGAAGGGGCCGACATCGTCGTGTCGGACATCCTGATGCCGGTGATGGACGGGTACATGCTCTGCCGCGCCATCCGGGGCGACGCGGCGCACAAGGGGATCCCGTTCATCTTTTACACCGCCACCTACACCGACCCGAAGGACTTCGAGCTGGGGCTGAGCCTCGGCGCCGACCGGTACCTGGTGAAGCCGACGGAGCCGGAGGAGATCCTTCAGGAGCTGCGCGAGGTGGTCGCCGCCCGCATGTCGCCTTCCTGGGGGGAAAGCGAATTCCCGTCCGCCGAGGAGATGGAATACCTTCGACGGCATAACGAGGCGCTCGTCAGGAAGCTCGAGAAAAAGATGGCGGAGCTGCGCGAATCCGAGCGCCGGTTCCGCGAGGCGCTCGAGTACCTGCCCGTCCCGATCGGCATCGCCGAAAAAAACGGAACGGTCCTTTTCTACAATCGGGATTTCACGCGGCGGTTCGGGTACACGGCCGAGGACACGCCGACGATCGAGTCGTGGATGACGCTGGCGTACCCGGACCCAAACTACCGGGCGACGGTTCGGGCATCGTGGGAGAGGGACGTCGCCGACGCCGCGGACATGGGAGCCGCGACCCGGGCCTGCGAATATCGGGTGGTCTGCAAGGACGGCGGCGAACGGATCGTCGAGATCGTCGCATCGCCCGTGGGCGACCGGCTCCTCACCTCGTTCAACGACGTCACCGATCGCCGCAGGATCGAGGACCAGCTTCGGCAGTCGCAGAAGATGGAGGCGCTCGGAACCATGGCCGGAGGAGTCGCGCACGACTTCAACAACGAATTGACGGTGATCCTGAGCTGCGCGTCGATGCTGCAGCTGCATTTCGCGTCGGACGCAAAGAACCTCTCGCTGGCCAACGAGATCGTCGCGTCGGTCGGTCGCGCCGTGGACATGACCCGGAGCTTGCTGGCCTTCAGCAGGAAGCAGGAATCGAAGTTCTTCCCGGCCGACGTCAACAAGGTCGTATTCGACTTGAAGAAGACTCTGCAGCGGTTGATCCGGGAAGACATCGAATTCCACTTCGAGCCGCACGCCGCCGCCGTCCCGGTCATGCTGGACCGCGGCCAGATCGAGCAGGTGTTCGTCAACCTGGTCGTCAACGCGCGGGACGCGATGCCGTCGGGCGGCACCTTGTCGATATCGTCGCACACGGTCGATGTCGGCGGAGGGGAGATCGGGCTGCCGGACGGGGTGCGCCCGGGCCGGTACGGCCTGTTGTCCGTATCCGACACGGGCATCGGCATGGACAGGGCGACGCAGCAGCGGATATTCGAACCTTTCTTCACGACCAAGGGGGTCGGGAAGGGGACCGGCCTGGGCCTATCGATAGTTTACGGCATCATCGCCCAGCACGGCGGATACCTGCACGTCTACAGCGAAAAGGGACTCGGGACGACCTTCAATATCTATTTGCCGCTGATCCCTGGAGTTTTAGGGTCGCCAGCCGAACGGCCGGAAGCGGATTGCCGAAGGGGAACCGGCACGGTCCTGCTGGTAGAGGACGATGAGACCGTCAGGTTCATGATCGGCGCGATCCTGGAGGACAACGGGTATCGCGTCCTTTCCGCCTCGAACGGGGAGGAGGGAGTGGCCGTTTTCGGGGAGCATGAGGAAGAGATCGTCCTGGTCGTATCGGATCTTGTGATGCCTCGAGTGGGCGGGCGACAGATGTGCGAGGAGATCCGCAAGGCCAGGGGAGGATTGCCGGTTCTCTTCCTGAGCGGCTATCCCGGCGATCTTCTGCCCGGTGCCGGGGACGGCAAGACCGTTTACCTGCAGAAGCCGGTGATGCCATCGGCGCTGTTGACCGCCGCGCACGACCTGGTCGATGGGAGTGTGAAGGGGTAGCCGGTACGTTGGTCGGGGAAATAACCTGGTGCCCGGGGTGACCTGCCCCCCTGGATTTATACCAATAGCGAACGGGGGATTCCCGGGGATCGAGATGGTCTGGGTCCGACCTCAACGGGGCCAGGACACCTGCGTGGCCATCAGGTAGTTCACGAACCGCCGGTACCCCCTCTCGTCGGCGGGGGCGGCGGGGTCGGGGCGCAAGGCTTCGTGGAACACGATCTCCCTGCCCTCGTCGGGCAGGTTCCAAAGCCCGAACAGCTCGTGCTGGGGGCCGTAGGGGGTGAAACGGCGCTTGCCGGTGGCGAGCTGGATGGAAGTAACCCCTACCGCTTCCCCCTTGCGTGAGGGGCGAAGGACGTACTCCCCGGTCTCGGCGAAGGGATAGGCCTGGAAGATCCCGCGCTGGATGAAGAGGTAGTAGTCCCGGCGCTCCTCGTGGAAGAACCGGTTCGCCGCCTGTTCCAGTTTTTTCCCCAGGTCCATCATCGCGAACTGGAAATCCATCTGCGATTGCGCCCGGGAGAAGGCGCTGCTGATCTGGCTCCGATGAAAGGCGGCTCCCCTTCCCCCGATCCCCGAGAAGGGGGTCCCCGCGGTGCGGCTCCCGGTCTCCCATTCGCGGAAGTCGGCGTCGGCCTCGGCCTGGTATTGGCGCGCGATGTTGCGATCCGGCGACCAGCCGCCGCTTCCGCCGAAGGAGGCCGCGCCGGACGACGCGCGATCGATCCCTTTTTTGAGGGCGTCGGTGTCGGCGTCCTGGTGGATGGGATCGATCCCGTTCCACCATGACTGCCGGCCGGTGGCCGCATCGAATGCGGCCACCACCATCTCCCCTATGAAGATCACCTTGTCGCCCGCCTTGCGGACCCTGACGGGGAAATCCTGTCCCAGTTCGGTTACCTTGACTTTAAAGAGCCGGCGGCCCTGCCGATCCAGGGCGACGAGGCTGGTGGGGGTGGCGAAGAAGATGTTCCCGCCGTCATCCAGCAGGTTGCTGATGTTCGGCTCGGAGTCGTCGTAGATCCACAGGGGCTTGCCGCCCTTGCGGTCCGGTTCGAGGGTGACGTGCCTGCCTCCCTGGATTCCGCGGAGGATGAGGCGCTTCCCCATCGGGTAGATGTTGGTGACCTTGATCTCCGATGGGAGGGTGAAGGAGCCGATCGGATCTCCCGTATCGGGGGCGAAGAGGACCAGAGCGTTCGAGCGTGTGACGACCCATACCCCGTCGGGGATGCGGACCGGGGGGGCGGCGCCGGGATCCGGAGCCATCTTTTCACGTTTCCACTGCGTTACCCCGTCCACGGCCCTGACCGACTCCGCCCCGCCGAGGAAGAGGATCATCTCCTCGGGAAGGAGGATGGGGGAGGGAGCGTCGTAGAGGGAGTGGGGGATTTCCCGGCTCCAGCGCGGGGCCCCCGAGGCGAGGTCGTACCCGGCGATCCGGGTGGACCGCTTCGCGGGCTCGAGGGCGACCAGCGTCCCGGCGCCGGGGATGGGGCGGATCATGGTTCCCCCGGGGGACTTGTGCGTCCACCGCTCCTCGCCGGTGGCCGCGTCGAGCACCACTACGGAAGTCTGATCCGCTCCGTCCACCTGGAAGACCATCTGGCCGTGAAGCGCGACGAGGAGCCTCCAGGTTCCGGGGAACCCTCCCCGTGCGTGTTTCCAGAGCACCTTCCCGTCGGACGCATCCACCAGGAGGCACTCGCGGATCGGCATGGTGAAGCCGTATTGCCGAAGCGCAACCAGAAGCTTGCCGTCGGGGAGACGGACCAGGTCTTCGATGATGCCGGTCCCCCCCAGCGGCGTCCTCCACAACTCCTTCCCCATTGCCGCCTCGGCGGCCTTCTGCTTGGAGGGGGAGAAGAGCGACTCTCCGCGACTGATGGCGGAAGGCCCGGCGCATCCCGAAGCTCCGAGGACGAAGGCGATCCAGACCGCCAGACCCGCGACCCACGTCCTCCGAACGGACTTTTCCATGGGACGCCCCTCTTTATTTCATGGTCCCGGCCATGTCGAGGATCTCGGCGAGGATCCTCGACCTCTCCTCCGGGGTGACCGCACCCGCTCCTTCGTCCGAGGGGTAGAATCCAGCGAAGGTGTACATCCGCGAGAAAGTCCACTTCCAGCCGAGGACGGCGTTGAAGGTGACGGGTTTGCCTTCCTTGACCGCCCGGCACTGGTAGAAACGGATGAGGGGGAACGACTCGTCCTGCTTGATCCGCTGAGGTGCCGGCGACACCGCCTTGTTGTCCGGCACCACCGAGTCGAGGTAGCGCTTGATCCCCTCGGGAAGGCTTTCCCTGGTCCCCCCCCAGGAGGTGAACACCACCAGCACGCCTCCCTTGCCCGGCTTGCGGTACACGGCGCGGAGGTTGCCGAACTCGAACCCGAACTGCGAATACCCTGAAGTGTCCTGGACCCTGCCTCCGAGGTCCATATCCAGCCAGTCGAGCGGGAAGCGGAACTGCTCTCCCTTTTTCATGGAGGAGATCCCGTCCATCGGCTGCCACCCGGGGGAAACCATGAAGTCGTATCCATCGCCCTTGGCCGGGGTCATCCGGGATTCCTGGTTGGCCTGGGTGTAGGAGTACAGGGGAGACTTCGTTGCGCACCCTGCCGTCATCGCGAGAAGAGCAACGAAAACCGCCGTCCCGACCAGCAATGTCCTGTTTCCCATCGGATCCCTCCTGTTCCGGTTGTCCGCGAAGTCCGCTTTCGGATATCCACCATGATACGTACCGCTGGACCGGATTCAAGCGAAAGATGCGAATACATAAGGCGTCGATTTTGAAATGACAATGTGATTTGATGATACGGTTTGTTGGACATATTGTTGTTTTCGGAGCGGAGTGAACGCAGGGCAAGGAGGGATGAGAAATGAGGAACCACCGGAAGCACGGATACGGAATGGGACTGTCGGGTGCCGCCGCGCTCCTTGCGGCCCTGCTTCTTGCGGGTCCGGCGGTGGGTGCGTTCGCCGCGGATATCGACGATGCGCAGGGGATCGTCGAAAAAGCGCGTCTCACTTTCGGCGATTTCCTGCGGGACGACGATTACATCTCGATGCGGGATCAGATCCAGCAGGCCAGGGGTGTTCTGATCTATCCGCAGGTGCTGAAGGGAGGGGTCATCATCGGGGGTTCCGGCGGCACCGGCGTCCTTCTCGTCAGGGAGCACAAGGAGGGGGACTTCAGTTATCCGGCATTCTACTCGATGGTATCCGTGAGCCTGGGGCTTCAGATCGGGGGCGAGTCGGCGGAGGTGATCCTGCTGGTGATGACCAAGCAAGGGATCGATTCCCTGCTGACTTCGAAGTTCAAACTCGGGGGAGACGTGTCGGTCGCCCTGGGGCCGGTGGGCGCCGGCGCGAAGGGGGATATCACGGCCGATATCATATACTTCGCAAAGTCGAAGGGACTTTACGCGGGGCTGAACCTTGACGGGTCGTACCTGAGCGTTCTGGAAAACCTCAATAAGGCGTATTACGGCAAGGAGGCGACCCCTGTGGACATCATCGTCCGGCGCTCGGTCAATAACAAGGGTGCGGACCGGTTGCGGGAAGAGCTGAAGAAGGCGGCGAAATAGGCGAAGGGCGCGGTGAGGGTTGTCCTCCTTTAGTTCCTCGCGGCCGGATAGGCACCACGACGCTTCGAAGCTACGGCGGGACTGCCTTCGCCGGCATGCCCGGCCGTAGCTCCGTGATCCCGGATGATTCGTTGCGATGAGGAGCGAAGGCTGGTGCCCGGGGCGGGAATCGAACCCGCACGGCCTCGCGGCCTCGGGATTTTAAGTCCCGTGCGTCTGCCAG
>Ga0172371_10014376_pt1 | contig 10203 bp, 10 predicted proteins | sample Lak12m_FD_114543 | JGI IMG/M metagenome (GOLD analysis project Ga0172371, IMG submission 114543) | Freshwater microbial communities from Kabuno Bay, South-Kivu, Congo - kab_022012_12m | ecosystem: Environmental > Aquatic > Freshwater > Lake | place: Democratic Republic of the Congo: South-Kivu... | reverse complement strand
ATTTGGTTTTCAAACAGATGAAGAGAGAAATTCAAATCCAATATCTTGGCCGGATAGGTTACGCCGAAGCCTGGGAAAAGCAGGAACATTTGTTTCAGGAAATAATGAAGCAAAAACTGGCTGGAGAACCCACCAGCAATTACCTGCTATTTTGCGAACATGAACATGTTTACACCATGGGAAAAAGCGGTTCAGAAAACAATCTTTTGGTCAACAACCAACAATTGAAAAACCTTGGAGTGAGTTTTTTTAAAACCAACCGCGGCGGCGATATTACTTATCATGGCCCGGGTCAGATTGTGGGATACCCTATCCTTGACCTCGAAAATTTCGGATTAGGCATCCGCACCTACATCGAAAAACTAGAAGAAAGCATCATTCTTACTTTACATAATTTTCAGATTAACGGCCAGCGCCTCGAAGAAGCCACCGGTGTTTGGCTCGACATTGATAAACCCGGAAAAACCAGGAAAATTTGTGCCATTGGCGTACGTGCCAGCCGGGATGTTACCATGCATGGTTTTGCTTTTAATGTGAACACTGATCTGGGGTTTTTCAACTACATCAATCCTTGCGGATTTACTGATAAAGCAGTGACTTCCCTTGAAAAAGAATTGGGTGGGAAACAGGATTTTAACAAGGTACTAAAAAAGGTGGAAGAAAAGATGGTGGAGGTTTTTGGGTTTGAGTATTTTGAAGACCAATCTTAAATTAAACATCCATTCACTTTTTCTAAATATTCCTCAAAATTCTTACACTTAATGGTTTTACCTTCTTTTGATTCTTTTATTGCTCTTCGGGTGGTTTCATTGCGTTTCAAATCTTCAGAAATTGAAATAAAACTCAAATCTTTAACAAATTCCAGAAAAGCTATTGCAGCCTTTGATCTTTCCTTTACAATTAAAATTGCCATAATTTCTATTTTTTACAAACATACGATTTTTTCACTTTTCGTGATTTTTTATGGTCTGGCTAATCCTTAAAAACCTCCTTTAAATCAATTACCAAATCCTCAAAAATATTCACCCTAACCAGCGAATCCTCCGCAAACATTCCAACAAGCTGATACTTTCCATTTTCGTCAAGAAGAAAAACATGCACCGATTTACTTTCAGGAAAAACGATCCAATACTCGCGGACGCCATGTTTTTCGTACAACCTGAATTTTTCTTCGATATCGTGCTTTGCCGAGGATGGTGAAATAATTTCAGCAATAAAATCGGGTGCCCCGATGCAGCCTTTGTCGTCCAGCTTTTTCAGGTCGCAAATAATGGAAACATCAGGCTGAACAACGGTGTAAACCTGTTTATCCCCCGATTCCTTTTGATTAGTTGGTAATCTTACATCAAAAGGTGATAAATAGATTTTACATGGGCAATCTTTCAAGGCATTTCGGATATTATAACTCAGGTTAAATACCAGATCCTGATGAATTCGTGTAGGCGCCGGTGTCATCATCCTGATAAATCCATCAATAAGTTCTCGTCTTTTGTCGTCCAACCAGGTAAGATAGTCGGCAAATGTGTACCGCTTGGTCAGGTCTAAATTTAAGGTGTCCATAGTTTCGTTTTTTTTTACAAAGATAAGATTTTTGAAAAGTAGAAAAATCCAATTTTCCGGGTTTCAAAATATCTGTACTTTAGCCGAAACATTTGCAAGCCATGAATTTTTTTTCAGATCTTGGAAAATACCTTCTTTTGATGAAAGAAGTTTTTACAAAACCGGACAAGATTCGGGTATTCTTTCGACAGATTTTTATTGAATTTCAGAACCTTGGCATCGATTCGCTGGGCATTGTCATCATCATTTCGGTTTTTGTGGGCGCTGTGGTGGCCATTCAAACAGCCTACAATATTGACAGCCCGCTCATCCCGCTCACGATGGTGGGTTTTACCACCCGACAATCCATCATTCTTGAATTTTCACCTACCATGATCAGTCTGGTTTTAGCTGGAAAAGTGGGCTCACGCATCGCTTCCGAAATTGGCACAATGCGCGTTACCGAGCAAATTGATGCGCTGGAAATTATGGGTATCAATCCTGCCAATTTTCTCATCCAGCCTAAAATATTTGCGGCCGTTTTCATCAATCCCATCCTCATCATTTTCAGTATGGCCTTCGCACTGTTTGGCGGATGGCTGGCCTGTATCATCACCGGAAAAGTTACTTCTACCGATTATATTACTGGTCTGCAAGGCTGGTTCGATGGCTACACCGTAACTTATGCCTTGATAAAAACGGCAGTTTTTGCATTCATCATTACTTCTGTTGCCGGATTTCAGGGTTACCAAACCCGTGGTGGAGCGCTGGAAGTGGGAAGTGCAAGCACAAAAGCAGTTGTGCATAGTTGTATTCTCATCATCATTTTCAACCTCATTCTCACTCAACTTTTACTGGTATGATAGAGGCAAAAAAGGTAAGCAAATCGTTTGGCAACAACCATGTTTTGAAAGATGTTTCGGTAACATTCCAAAAGGGAGTAAATAACCTGATCATTGGGCAAAGCGGGTCTGGAAAAACGGTTTTGATGAAATGCCTGGTTGGTCTTCTCGGGATTGATTCGGGAGCGATTTTGTACAACGGGCGCGATTTTTCACGGATGACTTTCAGACAGAAAAAAACGATTCGCCAGGAAATTGGGATGTTGTTTCAGGGGGGCGCTTTGTTCGATTACATGACAGTTGAGGAAAACATCATGTTTCCGCTTATTATGTTTGGCGATTTGACTTTGCAGAAACGCAAAGACCGTGTAAATTTCTGCCTTCGAAGAGTTAACCTCGAAAATGCCAACAAACTGATGCCCTCTGAATTGAGCGGTGGTATGATAAAGAGGGTTGCGATAGCCCGCGCCATTTCACTCAATCCATCTTACCTGTTTTGCGACGAACCAAACTCAGGCCTCGACCCTCAAACAGCCAACCTGATCGACAACCTCATCAGTGAAATTACCAAAGAATTCGAAATAACTACCGTCATCAACACCCACGATATGAACTCGGTTGTAGAAATTGGCGACAACATTGCCTTCATTTACAAAGGTGAGTTGTGGTGGGAAGGCAACAAACACACCATCCTCAAAACGGAAAACAAAGAAATTAATGAGTTCGTTTTTGCATCGGAATTAACAAGGAAATTAAAATAAAGTTTATGAATTATCTCGATCTGATTATTGGAGCAATGCTGATCATTGCTGCCATCAGCGGCTACCAAAAAGGATTTATCAAGTCGCTCACTTCACTGGTGGCATTAATTGCCGGAATCTATTTCGCTATTTACTTTTCGGATGTGGTGGCCGACTGGCTCATCAAACACATCGATATCAAACGAAAATACCTTTTTATTGTGGCTTTCCTGGTAACCTTTGCCGGGGTTTCGTTTCTGGTTCACTTGTTGGGTGAGCTGTTAGACAATATTGCCTCATTATCGGCGCTGGGTATTTTAAACAAACTGGCTGGAATGGTTGTTGGAGCGCTTAAAGGCGTGATTTTGGTGAGTTTGTTAATTTTACTTTTCAACCTTGTGAACTCCAACTACGAATACCTGAAAGAAAAAACCATTAAAGAATCAATGCTTTATAAACCTGTGGAATCGGTGGCGCCACTTATTCTGATGAACATTCAGAATTTTGATTTTGAAGACCCGAAATTGCCCGACTTTGATGCAAAAGACAAAAAACCTGATTTGGATAAGGTTATTTAATTGCCATTAATTTTTCAGGCTGTTGCACCTTCGTTCCATGATATTGTTTGAAAATGAATTGGTTGGGTTGGGTATTTCCCGTGAATAAAGGTATCACCTTTTTAAAAGGTGAAACCTTTCGTGACCCGGCAACACCTCCTTCAAATGAGTTGAACCTCTCAAATACCATGAGATTTTGTATGATTCGATTTATTTTCAACGATGCAAGCCGAAATTGATAGGATCAGGAGCAAGGAAATAACTTTACAAGTGGTAACCAAAAAAAAATCACGAACATTTGTTTATGTCCGTGATTTTTTCGGGTTTTAAAAATATATGATCTTACTCTTCGATAGCCGCAACTCCCGGCAAAATCTTGCCTTCGATAAATTCCAGCATAGCGCCGCCGCCGGTTGAAACATAACTTACTTTTTCGGCCAGACCATACTGATTGATGGCTGCTACTGAATCGCCGCCTCCAATTAATGAGAAACCGCCTTTGCCTGTAGCTTCAGCAACCATCTCGGCAATGAACTTGGTGCCGGTTGCAAAATTGGGCATCTCAAAAACACCCATCGGGCCATTCCACAGCATGGTTTTTGATTTAAGAATAACTTCAGCAAACTGTTGCATGGTTTTTTCACCTATGTCCAAACCCATCCAGCCATCCGGAATCATATCTGCATCGCAGGAAATGCGTTCTGCTTCATTATCAAACTTATCAGCAGCCACAGCATCAACCGGAATCATCAGATTTACACCCTTTGCTTTTGCATCAGTAATGGCTTGTTTTGCTGTATCAATTAATTCTTCTTCAATAAGTGAATTTCCTACATGGCCACCCATAGCTTTGATAAAAGTAAACATCATTCCACCTCCGATAATCAGGTTGTCCACCTTGTCAAGCAGGTTTTTTATGATTTCAATTTTTCCGGAAACCTTGGCTCCTCCTAAAATTGCAGTGAATGGCTTTTGTGTTTTGGTTAAAACTTTGTTGATGTGAGCCAGTTCGTTGGCCATAACATAACCGAAATATTTATCCTTTGGAAAATAATTGGCGATGATTGTTGTCGAAGCGTGTGCACGGTGAGCAGTTCCAAAGGCATCGTTCACATAAACATCAGCTAAAACAGACAGACTTTTTGAAAAATCATCGTCACCCTTTGTTTCTTCCTTATAAAAACGCAGGTTTTCGAGCAAAAGAACCTCACCATTTTTCATCGAAGCAGCCATTTTGCGGGCTTCTTCACCAATGCAATCATCGGCAAACTTCACTACAACGCCCAGTTTCTGCGAAAGTGTAGGGAGAAGGTGTTTCAATGAATATTTTTCTTCGGGACCGGTTTTTGGCCTTCCCAGATGCGACATCAAAATAGCCATCCCACCTTCGCTAATAATCTTTTTGATGGTGGGCACAGCAGCATCAATTCTGGTAGTGTCAGTAATCTCAAACTTATTGTTGAGAGGCACATTAAAGTCCACCCTGATAATTGCCCGCAGGCCATTGAAATTCAGGTTATCTATCGTCTTCATATTTTGAAAAAAATTAATTAAAAAATTGTTTTGCGGCGCAAAAATAGGATTTTAGCCACTGATCGGACATTAATATTTCATTAATAAAACCTGATTTCGTGGGAATCTTAATTTTGCCAAAAAAAATTCATGCGGTTCGAAGGAAATATCTTAAGTAAACAGACTCATACTGAAACGTCAATTTTCGCAGTAATGTCGAAATTGGCCACCGAAAATGAGGCCATTAATTTATCACAGGGATTCCCCGACTTTGACATTTCAGAAGAATTGATTGCCAGGGTGAATCATTACATGAAACTGGGTTTCAATCAATATGCCCCCATGCCCGGAGTGGAAGTGCTAAGAAAAACCATTTCGGAGAAAATAAAAAAGGATCATGAAACCGATTATGATTATAACTCGGAAATCAATATTACCGCAGGAGCAACCCAGGCACTTTACACTGCCATTGCAGCTTTTATCAAAGAGGAGGATGAAGTAATTATTTTTGAACCGGCTTATGATTCGTATGCACCGGCGGTGCGTCTTCATGGCGGAATTGTTAAATTCACACAAATGATCCTGCCCGATTACCACATCGACTGGGATCAGGTGAGGAAGATGATTTCGGGGCGAACACGGATGATTATTATTAATTCTCCGCATAATCCTACCGGGTCGGTTCTCAGAAAAGAGGATTTGCAACAGCTTGAAAAATTAACATCAAAAACCGATATTGTTATTCTGAGTGATGAGGTCTACGAACACCTGATTTACGATAATATCCAACACGAAAGTATTTGCCGATACCCTGAACTGGTACGAAGAAGCCTGGTTGTAGGTTCCTTTGGGAAAACATTTCATGCTACAGGTTGGAAAGCCGGGTACGTAATGGCTCCCGAAAACCTGATGGCTGAATTCCGCAAGGTGCATCAATGGGTGGTTTTTGCTGTGAATACCCCAATCCAAATGGCTATTGCTGAATTTTTAAAAGATGAAAACAATTATAAAAGTTTATCAGCATTTTTCCAGCAAAAGAGAGATTTGTTTCTCGATTTAATAAAGACCTCAAGGTTTAAACCAATCCATTCTTATGGAACTTATTTTCAATGCCTCGAATACAAGGCTATTTCAGATGAACATGATCTGGATTTTGCTAAAAGACTTACCCGTGAAATGAAAATCGCTTCCATCCCGCTTTCTCCTTTTTTCATGAATGGCCGCGATGATAAAATCCTGCGTTTTTGCTTTGCCAAAAAAGAAGAAACCTTACGAAAAGCCGCTGAAATATTATGCAGAATTTAACAGTTGCCATCGTACAATCGGACCTTTTATGGGAGAACTCAGAAGCCAATTTGCTGCAGTTTGATAAAAAGCTTGAACAAATTGCTCCTGGCACTGATTTGGTGGTTCTACCTGAAATGTTCAACACGGGTTTTTCGATTAAATCGGACGAATGTGCACAGACTATGGAAGGAACAGCTTTCAACTGGATGAAGCAAAAAGCGGCAGTACTAAATATGGTAATCTCAGGAAGCATTTTTACACGAGTCGGAGGTCAGGTTTACAACAGATTGCTTTGGGTTCAACCCGATGGGGAGTTTATAGCTTACGACAAACGGCATCTTTTCAGGTTTGCAGGCGAACATAACATTCTCACCTTTGGAAAAGAAAGGATGATTGTTGAATTGAAAGGTTGGAAAATAATGCCATTGATTTGCTACGATCTGAGATTCCCGGTTTGGAGTAAGAACCGGTTTATTGAAGGAAGATACGAGTACGATCTGTTGGTTTATGTTGCCAACTGGCCAAACCAAAGGCAATATGCCTGGAAACAACTGTTAATTGCACGGGCAATCGAAAACCAGGCATACTGCATCGGGGTAAATCGGGTTGGTTCCGATGGGTACGGCTACCAGCATTCTGGTGACTCGATAATACTTAATCCACAAGGACAGATAATGAAACAATGCGAACCTTTTAACGAAGAAATGATAACCATCAACCTGGATTACAATGAACTTTCAGATTACCGGAAAGTTTTTCCTGTAGGAATGGACTGGGATGATTTTGAAGTAAAAAACTATTTCGTCAACAACACTTGATCTTATGAAAAAAATGAATATTATAATAGCCGGTGATGGAGAGGTGGGTTTTCATCTTGCTATACTACTTTCTAATGAAAATCACAATATTACGATAGTTGACCCTCACTCTGATTTGTTAAAACTTATCGAATCGCAAACCGATCTGATGACAATTGCCGGTGATTCAACCTGTATTTCAGTACTCGAAAGGGCACAGATAAAACGGGCAGATCTTTTGATTTCAGTTGTTCACGATGAACAGATCAATTTGATGACATGCATTATTGGAAAGCAATTAGGAGTGAAACAAACCATCGCCCGTATTAATAATGTTGAGTACCTTGAATTAAAAAACTCAGAGTTACTCAGAAACCTGGGGGTTGACCACATGGTTTGCCCCGAAAGATTAGCCGCCGAAGAAATTGTAAGTTTACTTGAACAAACCGGGGCTACCGAAACTTTTGAATTCTCTGATGGGAAGCTTTCACTTTTTCTCATTAAGTTAGAACAAAATGCGCTTGTTGTGGGAAAAACCCTTGATCAGATTGCCTCCGAATTTCCTTTTCTCAATTTCAGGGCTGTGGCAATTCACCGCAACTCCAAAACAATTATACCCCGTGGTTCCGACGAATTTAGAGTAAACGACCTGGCCTACGTTATTACTAAACCCGATGGTATTGACACCCTACTAAAACTTGGTGGAAAAGAAGAGATTACAGTAAAAAATGTTATGATTGTTGGTGGAGGCCGTATTGGACGTAAAACAGCAGTACGCCTTCAGGATGATTATAACCTGAAACTAATGGAAATTGATCGTGAACGAAGTGTCATGCTTGGAAATGATTTGAGCAAATCGCTGGTTATTAATGGCGATGCCAGGGATATTGCCCTGCTTCAGGATGAAGGAATAGAAAACATGGATGCCTTTATTGCAGTAACCGACAATTCCGAAACCAACATTCTCACCTGTCTTCATGCCCGCAAATTTGGAGTAAAAAAAACCATTGCTTTAGTTGAAAACATCGATTACATAGATATTTCACAAAACATTGGCATCGATACCATCATCAACAAAAAACTGATTACAGCCAGTTACATAGCAAGATTTACAATGGGATCGGAAGTTACCTCAACAAAGGTGCTACATGGCATTGATGCCGAGGTATTTGAATTTGTTGCTAAAGCCAAATCCGATATTCTGAAAAAGCCAATCAGAAAACTGAATTTTCCCGAAGGAGCCATCATTGGTGGCATTGTCAGGGATGAGAATGGTTATATTGCCATCGGAAATTTTAAAATAATGGAAGGCGACAAAGTAGTGGTATTTTCACTTCCATCGTGTATTCATAAGGTCGATAAATTTTTTAATTAACCAATGGCCAGAAACCGAATCATAAATTATGCAATTGTTTTCAGGATTATAGGCATATTGCTGATTATCGAAGGAGTTTTTATTGCCTCCGCTTTGCCCTTCTCTGTGTATTATGGCATAGATGAAAATCTTGTTTTCGCACTGAATAATACACAAGCAGATTTCTGGCCTTTACTCATTTCATCCCTGCTTAACATTGGTATTGGTCTTGGTCTATTATCGGTTTTTGGTAAAAAAACAGGCAAAATTATTGGTAAGCGCGAGGGTTACATCATTGTATCACTATCCTGGATAATTATTTCGCTGTTTGGAGCTTTGCCATTTGTTATTGGCAATGCCATTCCCTCATACGCCGATGCATTCTTCGAAACAATGTCGGGTTTTACTACAACCGGTTCGACTATATTGCGTGATATCGAGAGCATGCCAAAAGGATTGCTTTACTGGCGCTCGATGACCCACTGGATTGGAGGAATGGGAATTATTGTACTTTCTGTTGCAATTCTCCCCTTTTTGGGTATTGGAGGTATGCAGCTATTTATTGCCGAGGTTCCCGGGCCCACCCCCGACAAGCTGCATCCGCGCATTACTGCCACAGCAAAACGGCTATGGATTATATACGTGATTTTAACCGGTGCCGAAACGCTATTCCTTGTGTTGGGCGGAATGAACCTATTCGACGGTTTGTGTCATGCTTTTGGAACCATGGCTACCGGGGGTTTTTCTACAAAAAATACCAGTGTGACTGAATTTTCACCCTATATTCAATATGTAATTATCGTATTTATGCTTCTGGCAGGTACCAATTTCACCCTGCATTATCTGGCAATTCATGGTAAAATAAGAGAAGTAATTAAAAATGAAGAATTTAAAGGATACCTTACTTTAATTTCAGCCGCTACCATTATTTGTTTGGTAATTTTGGTTTTAAACAGCAACCATTCTTTTGAATCTAACTTTCGCCATTCTCTTTTTACAGTTGTATCAATCATTACCACCACAGGTTTTGTTACTACCGATTACCTTCTCTGGCCGGTTTCGCTATGGTTCATCGTTCTTCTTCTGATGTTTATTGGCGGTAGCGCTGGTTCAACAGGAGGTGGAATAAAAGTAGTGAGATATTTACTTCTCATAAAAAACAGTAAACTTGAAATGAAACGCCTGATGCATCCACAGGCGGTTTTACCCGTGCGAATGAATGGGAAACCAGTTTCACAGGAAATCATTTACAATGTACTGGCATTTTTTCTGATTTACATACTGATTTTTTCTGCGGGAACCCTCGTAATGTCGATGATGGGACTCGATTTTGCGACCTCCATTGGTACAGTTGTGAGCACCCTGGGTAATATCGGGCCTGGTTTCGGAAATGTGGGACCGGTTTGCACATTCGCCAACATCCCTCTTTTTGGAAAATGGGTACTTTCGTTTCTGATGCTTCTCGGGCGCCTCGAATTATTTACTGTACTCATTTTATTTGCACCCTCTTTTTGGAAAAGATAGTCTTCAGATTTCAATAATTCAAGAGATTTTCATTGATTTAAACATCATTTT
>Ga0172371_10014375_pt1 | contig 10204 bp, 10 predicted proteins | sample Lak12m_FD_114543 | JGI IMG/M metagenome (GOLD analysis project Ga0172371, IMG submission 114543) | Freshwater microbial communities from Kabuno Bay, South-Kivu, Congo - kab_022012_12m | ecosystem: Environmental > Aquatic > Freshwater > Lake | place: Democratic Republic of the Congo: South-Kivu... | reverse complement strand
TGCGGCGAAGTAGGCGCAAATATTATTCACGGCCTCCTCGACAATCCCTGGGGCTGAGAAACATGGCTGCCATTTGGGCTCCATGCCGTCCGACGGAAGAAAGCGCTTTCCGTTGATTACGGGAAAAAATTCTGGGTGGGTGTTCTTGTAGTTGCCAGGGGGAAAAAGATTAAAAAGGTTGTGGTGAAACTGGATCTGGGAATCCATCCGATTGCGGCGTGCCCAGACAACCTGCTCTTGGCCTTTAAGACCGCTCAATTGGCGCGAAAAAAAAGCGGGCTCCTGTCGAACCTCTATAACAGGTACAGAAATGCTTCCCCGTTTCGGTATGTGCTCACCATCCGGCCCGGGTATGAGCCATCTGATACCCACGTAGCGCTCCAGGAACTCGTATACGCCAAACTCAGTACTCGAATCCGTGTTTCCGGAGATCAACACAGTCCGGGCATCTGGGAAGCTGATAGAGAAGCCGCCAGGCGGCCCGATAAGTCCTGGCGCCGCCTGCTTTCGGGAGGTTTCCACGATGATTCGGGCCATTCTTTGGCCAGGAGAAGCTTTCGAAATCGTCTGGACAACCAACCCAGCTCCTGTGGACATTTTGACATTGTGCGCCAGATCATGGGCCGCCGCCTTGACTTGCCTGGACGCGTTCTCTGCCACCGCAATATATGCGACGGCGCGGCCCTGATGGATGATAGCAATAGATGACGCCCTGGCCTTTATACAACCGAGGGAAAAAATGATCAAGTACAGGCAACAAATGAACGTGACTTTCCTCAAGCTGGTGTCCTTTCCTCCTTTTCCGCCAGTATCTGGTGCGAGACGGCCCAAAGCCAGTATCTGCCAAGCAGTTCATCAATCGGCTGCAGGAGCGAACTCGGCACGATGGACCAGAGCAACGGCGGCACGGAGAAGCCGGCCTCGTGCCCTACAGTCTTGAAACTTAAGTCTCTCAAGACTTCCTCGAATTCAATCGGGGTGAGGCACCCTGGCCGCCGGCGCGTGGGAATTAGGCTGGGCAGCCAGGAGGCACAGTTGCCGTCCAGGATAGCCAGGCGCCCTCCCTGAGCAGTGTTAGCGGCTATACGTTTAAGCAAAAGCCTGGAAGGCTTCATGAGGTTGAAAGCAAACAACGAGTGGATTCCCTGGATGGGCGCAATCTTTTCATAATCGAAAGCCAGAGCGTCGACCTGGTAGGCTCTGAGCTTAATTCTCCTACCTGAGGCTTTCTCGTAAAAGGCCTTTCTCTTCTTGAGGACCGTCAAGGCCTCGTCGTCCATGTCGAGCCCGACGACGTCGGCGCCGAGCAAAGCGAGGAAAATTGCCTGTGTGCCGGTGCCACACCCTAGGTCCAGAATGCGTCCTTTCATTGTTCCATCCATGAGAAACCGGGCGGTGCGAGCAAAGGTCCGAGCATAGTGATGTCGGAAAAATGTCCGGCGCCACTCTCTGAGGAGCCCAGCCTCACTATAATAAGTGGCGAAATAGAGCTTCTCCTGGGTTGACAGGAAAGGATGCCTTAATTCCTCGGAAACGTTCAAGTACCATTGCCAAACGAGCGTTTCGTTGACCGGTACGTCCATGTCGGGTATGAACAGGTTTTTCACTAACGGCTACCTCAAAAAAGGTCTGTAACCTTTAGACGCTGAATGGTGCCATGCTTTTCAGTCGCAAATGGAGTAAAAAACAAGTATCCTGTGTCATTTTTTCCAGTGGGAAATTGTATCTGGCCGTACTGGAAAAGTCTCATGGGCCAGATATCCTTACGGAAGCCCGTTATCCGTTTCCAGTGTTCGCCATCTTTAGAGCCCCAGAGGTAGGCTAACTTCATTGGGCTTATTGAGGTCGGTTCCACCACGGTCGAGAAAAAGAGGTGCTCACCGACCATGCAGCCCCAGAAGACAGGACTCTCCACCTCTTGGAGCTTCTCGATGCGGCTGGAATTTCGTTCCATACGGTAAATAAAGTTTTTTTCAAGAGGCGCGTCCGAACCGAAATAGACGTGCGCTCTTGTGAAGAGAAGCTGGACGGCTCTAGTCTGTTGGCTATCACCTAATATTTTCTGAAGGCTTCTAAATCCGTTTTCCGTGACCCATATCCCGGACTCTGCATCGGTGTCGCCGGTAGTGACCCAGAGTGTATCAGTATAAGGATCGTGGAATATTCCATGTATGTGCCGAACTGACTTAACTGGAAATGTATGAACGACTACAAAACTGCGGCCTCCGTCCCGGCTTTGATAGATGTGGACAGGTTGACGATCCTCGTTTCCGATATATTCACTGAAATAGAGATCGTGGTTCAGATCCAAACAAAGAAATAGCGAACGATTCCCGGACGGTGTACGAAAGGAGTGGCTGAGGCGCTTCCCTTCGAGGTCGTATCGCAGGATTTTCCCCTTAACTACAAGGACCAGGCCTTTGTCTACCTCTTGCAAGCAATGTGCACCCAGGCGCAGGAACCTCCTGGAAAGCTCAGTTGCCTCAAATGGGTATTGCCTGGGCAGATTAATGCTCAGGTTAACTTCGGTTGGGTCATGTGCATCTACGCAAAGAATGGCACCCAGGTGTTCGGCATAGAGTTTACGGCCTACAATTGTTAAAACTTTCATGAGCTTCGTTCCCGGCTTTGCATGCATCGGTTTAGGAACGGTTCCAATGGCCTCAATACAGCCTCCCATGTATAGTGATCGAGAGCATGCTTTCGGGCCTGTTCTCCCAGTTGGGGCAAGTTAAAATTCTCCCTGAAATCTAAAATGGCTTCAGCGAAGCTACCAGGATCGGAGCAGACCTTTACGAATGGAAGACCTTCGACCTCTATCCCTTGAACACCTATGGGGGTCGAGACTATTACCTTTCCCATGGCCATCGCCTCGATTACCTTTGTTTTCATCCCCTCTCCCATGTCGAAAGGGGCGACATAGATCATGCCATGGTCGAAATACGGAGGAGTATGTTGAACAAAACCGGTTGTCGTGACCCACGGTTTCCCCAATAATGGGTGCTCCCGGCGGTTCACGTTACCGATCCACAAAAACTTCATTTGCCTGTTTCTTTTATGTACGAGGGGCATAATCTGGTTGATGAATATCTTGGCAGCTTGAAGGTTGCGGGTAACCCCTGTGCCGGAGAAGAGGACCAGATCTATGTCAGGGTTGACTGCAGGGTTCGGCATATAGTAGTTCGGGTCTACCCCCTGTGGGATATAGATCAGATGAGAGCCAGGGTAGAACCTATCCGTGGTGTTATAGTCCAATTTCGAGATGCAGATGATACCGGCCGCTTTTCGGTATACAGTTTTGTCATAACGTAGGACCTTAGACTTATTCCACTTGAAGAAAGGCTTCGCGTAAAACTTGGGGTCATTCTGAATGAGGTTATCCCATACTATGGGCTCAGCAGCGTGTTGGTCGACGACGAAAGGAGCGTTACAGTCCCGTGCAATCAGCGGGTGATAGATGCTCTTATTGAGCCAAATCAAGCTATAATTTCTTTCTTGCAGCATCCGACAAACGGCTTTTTCCATACCGGGATGACAGTTGAGCGTGTGATGGTAAGGCATACGGCCCAGCACCGCCTTCAGCATTCGCAGCCATGACCGCCAAGGAGGTATGACTTCCACAGACCTGAGTGCCTCCAGTGGCATAAAACTCTTGGAGACTTCGATCTCTCTTCCCTCAAAAACTAAGTCAACATCAAACCTCTTGACTAACCACTGCAGCATCCCAAAGGCACGATATGCGTACCCTGAATATGGGAGTAGTGGTGAGGAAGAGGCGACAAAAAGGAGAGATGGCTTTTTACGGGACAAGGTATTCCTTCACCGTGAGGGCAATGGCACTGCTCGATATGCTTTTAGAACCGGGGAGAGCCCAAAAAGGCCTGACCGTCAGATTGGAATTACGTTAGGATTTTTTCCCAGAATCAGCTGGAAACAGGATGGCTCACCTGGTCCAGGACTGCATGAATTCTGGATCGGAACGCTTCAAAAGTGTATTTGCGTTTCCAGACCTCAAAAGCATTTGTGGAAAGCTCCTTTTGTCTGTCTGTGCTCGCCAATAGATCAAGAATGCCTCCGATCATTCCAGCACTTGACTCCACGGCAAAACCAAATGACTCTACGTCTTCGTACCCTCTCAGGCCGCAATTTGTCCCTACAATGGGCACGCCGTAACTTAAAGCTTCAGCGACTCTTAACTTCATGCCAGTTCCGTACCGATCGGGGAGGACTAACAGCCGCGCTTTCAGGAAAATGAGTCCCATATCCGGCGGGCTGGGAATAAGCCTAGTGTTGTGAAACCGATTGACAGCTTGGATGATTCGTTCTGAAGGATTTCGTCCGGCAACGAGCAAGTTATAGCCGCAGTCCTGTATCTCTTTCCAACAGGTATTTAAGAATTCTATGAGTCCAATTTCGTTGAACTTGCTGTCCAGACTTCCACAAAAAAGGATATTTTTCTCGCGATCCTCTATTTTTGATACTTTGTGTCCAGGATTAAAACTGCACACAGGATGAAGCATATATTTTTCGATAATGGTGTTATAAAGGCCCTCTAGCCTACTTAGGTCGAACTTATGCATGATTAAGAGAAGAGCGCCATTTCTAACGACCTTGGACTCATTCCTGTGAATATTAAAGTATTTTATTCGTCTAAGACCTGTGCAATTAAAGTTATTGTAATCTAATTCAACGTTGTGGACACAACAGATTCTCTGGGTATGTGGTGCCAAATAGTCTAATACAAAGCTTAGGTGGCTAAATTCCATAAAAACAAGGTCATATTTATTAAAATCAATTCTGCTTTTAGCCTCTAAAAAAATCTGTATTAGACTCGTAGGAAAACCTTTAATCGCAGCAATAAAACGATCTTTAGGAGTAAAGTTCCTAGCGGCAACTATGTGCAGATTATTGCGCTCAATCCCCTTTAGAGCCCTGTTGAATAATGGACCCACATAATCTACAGAGGCGTTCCCATACTCACAAAGAGATCTTAGGTTCGCATAACAGTGCCTACCACCACCTGTTACAAGTTCAGGACTTGCAGGAGTCAAATAGAGAATATTCATTAAAAATATAACACCATCTATGCCCCAGTTGTATTACTGACGAACTTCAACCAAAAGTATTTGAAAAAAGATTTTTCATAATCTGTAAGAAGTGTATAGTTCCATTTGTAAGTTGTTTTCCTATTAACATAGTTAATAGTTAAGGCGCATAATATTACACCGATAGCAATATTGGCTATCAGGATACCTTTAATGCCGAGAAAAATACCACCTATCAAATAGGCTCCAATGGCAAAGATCGCTGCTGGAAGATTGATATACAAGACGCATTGTTTGATGCTATGAGCCACAATACTGTAGGCAACTAAGGGGCGCAGGGTGTTGAAGATACACAATCCGCCAAGAATATATAAACCATACTCGAATATTTCTCCGTTATTATTTCCTGTTATGATAGATATCATTAATTTCCCTAGTAATAAATAACCAATCATTATAAGAATACTTATAATAAAATTAATTTTTAAGAATATATGAACTACCTCATTCTGCCTTTTCTGATCATTCTCCGAATTGCTAACGCAGAGTGTAGCATGGTATTGGATAATCTGTGGTAAAATTTTAGTCATATTTGATATTTGCAGAGCAATATTGTAGTTTCCCAAAATTTGAAATGGCGTATTGAGCCATCCCAAAATTAGTATATCTGCTCTGTAGATTATATCTGTAAATATTCCTTGTACATGTGTCCAAATGGAGAAATCCGAAAGATTTTTCCATAAAAGACTTAGACTTGACCTATGCGATATGTTTGTTTTGTATTTAAAGTTTTGCTTAAAGTAATATCTCATCAATAAAAGGGTAACAAGGCTTATAGCAAAATTTTTACTGACAACAAATATTATATTAGGAATAAAATAAACACCAAATGTAAAAATCAGATTAATAACTGATGTTATAAAAATAATTCTAGTTATGAGACTTTGTCTAAAGCTTACAGATAGAAAGGATTGAAATGGATCAGTAAAATATTGACAAATGATTGTCAATGTATTTACCAATAATATCGTAATAAGTACCTGACTATCTTTACCGTAAATTAATTTAAAAAAAATTGCAATAATAAATGCTATTAATATCGCTGATACACTTTTGTAATAATTGAAAATGTCAAACGATTTTTTGTATCTCGATATGTTATGGTCTGTTAGCTTGGGATAATCTCTCAAAAGTATTGAGCTGGCCGAGATGTTTATTAGGTTAAATATGATGCTATAACTCAAAACCAGTGCTAACTCACCATATTCGGTCCTCGGAATGTTCCTCACAATAACAGCAGTTACCACGAACAGGTTACAAAAGTTGATCACTTGTTGAAGTAACATTCCTGCCGCTGAATTCAATGTTTTCGTTCGTAATGACATCACATGGATATTCCGCTCACTTTCAAATTCAATGCTGGGTTTGGAAAAAACTTGCCACCCAAATACCTTAGGTTATCTTTTCCCATCTTTTCGATTCAAAATTATATTTCTTAATTACATGAGCCGGATTTCCCGCAGCCAGACAATAATCTGGAACGGATTTCGTGACTACCGAGTTTGCACCCACCACCGAGTTCCTGCCAATCGTTACTCCGCCCATTATGCAAGCGCCACGGCCTATCCAACTACCAGATTTTATTAAAATGGGACCGGTCGAGTAAGACTCCTGATACTTGATGGGTGTGTCTATGTCCTTATAGCCGTGATTTCCGTTTATGATAAGGACGAATGCGCCAAATAGACAATCGTTCTCTATCTCGATCGTGTCAAAAGATGCAGTCACGTGCGCAAACCCATTAGAGAACCTCACTCTATCTCCGATTATTAGGCGACTTAACGGCGTTGCTAGTAATTGGGTGTACTCATCAAACTGGCAATTGTCACCTATAGAAATATTTTCCGGACAAGCAATCTTGATTGAAGAGGGAATGAGGGGGCCAAATAGACGTCCCCAGCCAATTCTTTTCCCATAGGATTTGAAGCAGAGTTTATAATAATGTTTAAAGAAGGCCCTATAAATTGCCCTTTGAAGGAAAAATAAAACTTTGCGGCAAATAGCAGTTGTACTTGTTATTATCTTATGAACTATGGTTATGAGATTCATGTATTAATATAAAAAGTAACCTATTTATAGATATTGGTCTCTTTAGTTTACTATTATTATTGCATCGTTAGCCAAAATGAGCATCCATGGGTTTGGACGTTTTTCATTTCGTCCTTTTCCCAAAGAGGTGAGAGAATACTTTTCAGTTCAACATCATAGCTCACAAAGGTGTTGGGTAGAACAATGTCAAATCTACTACCCTTTGCGAGGAGGTAAGACGCCAACAAGTACTGCTCGGCAAAGTATTTTTCACTTAAGCCGGCAGGATAATCATACGGAAGCGTAATATCATGTATTTCCACTAGAACACCTGATCTCAATCTTGGAATGACATCTAAAAATACTGTTGTTGCATCCGAGTTCATAAATACTCTATGTGAATTATCAATAAACAAGATATCATTCGCCTGCAAACGGTCAAATATCTCTATGCTTATGTTCTCAATCGGCTCCCTAATAATTTCATCACAGATCTGATCAATTTCAGCGCGAGGATGCGGATCAATTGAAATAATCTTTGTAGCAAGATTATGATCAGTAATGGCTTTGCGGGCAAATTTCGTGGAATTGCCAGAGCCAACTTCCAGATAATATTTTGGTTTATTAATTGCGATGAAACTATAAAGGGCAACTCCATCTAATCCTGGTATATATCCATTGATCCAGTGCGGGTCAATAGATGTAAAATTAGGTATTTCCCTTTCAGAAATATCTGTAAAACGATTTGAAAAAGACAAGAAGGATTCGAGATGACGTTTAAAGATATCTCTATTCTTGTTGATGATATCATATAGTTGTTGGTGAGGTTTTTCTATATCCCATCTTTGTTTTGGATAAGCCGGATAATCAAGTAAAATAACATTTTGAGGCGAAGTTTGTTGGGCAAGTGCATTTAACAATTTGACCATATTTCCATATTTTCGTAGATGAGAAGAAATAAAATCTATAAATTTCCTTTTTATCATGTCTCTCTCCTAATTTTCATCCCAAAATAATTATACTCCATTTATTACTAAGTATTTATATATTTAATTTAATTACTTTGGATGCTTATATTTTCGTCCACCATTATCTCAACAGTTAATCGCTGGGTTTAGAGGGAAAAATCTGACAACGAACATCCCACATCAATTCGGTTCCTTCTTCCATGGTGGCGATGGGATAAGCATTTGGTGAGAACAAGGATACAAGTCTACTGCGGTAAGGACAACGCTCGCCCCTATAATACAAAGCCTGCTTTATCCTGGTGGATTTCATCAGCAGGTTAGTGATGGATTGGGGCAAGGGAGCGGTTTTGAAAAGGTTGGAACAGAGTTTGATAACTTCCTTGTCCCCGAATCGAGGAAGCATGCGCGCATGAATAACCCAACTCCCGTCGGCATCCTTGAGATACATAAAGCTGCCCATGTTCGCGGGCACAACGCTGTCAAATATACCTATCCGGATACGGTAATGAGCATTCCCAACCTCGACGAAATCCACAGGAAATTGATGATAGATTTGTGAGTTGACAAATTCATACTCCTTTCCGTTGATGAACCCCTGATCGAAGATGGTGTGTTTGAATCTGAAGCGTAGAACAAGATCCATGAGGTTGGTCTTTTCCAGGCAGGTCAGGTGTAACGTTCTCCGCAGGCTCGTGGGACTCTCGAGCCACTCCTCTAACTGAAACTTGACCAGGCCCTCCTTCATCCTCACGACCTGCGAGATCTCGCGTGAGGTGTCAGACATTTTCTCGTCTTTCTTTAGAACAGAGTACCTATAGCCAATGCCGCTCTCCAAGGAAAAAAAAGAGTATGAGTCCGCGAACTCCACTCCCCACGGCTCAATGAGGTTTTTCCCTGCCACACCCAACTTTGATATGACATCACCTTGGAAGCGCAGTCCATCGAAAGCCAGATTTTCCACTGTTTCGCTTGAGTTTGAAGTCTCGACCGGTTTGGAGCCTTTTCTCTGTAACTTTCTTTTAACCCTGGCCCCATGCGTTTGGGCCCATCTGTACCAGGCCCTGGCATTGAGCTTCCACAATCGAATTGAGGTTTTCAAGACTTTCGCCGCCGACGACAAGTCTCCTTTGGCGTATAACGACCAAGCGACGCCTCGGTAATTTTCGGAAAGCTTTTCGTACATCCGGACTTTGAGGTAAGACAGGCTATGTTTATCGAAATATATCTTGAATCCCGCCTCGGAGCCCGAGGTCTTACCTATACTATGGCCCTGGTGAACATGATGTATAGCAAGGACTTCTTCAACAACATCATACCAGTAACCTGCCTCCAGGAGGCGAGTCCACATATCCCAGTCCTGGCAGCTTGGGTAGTCTTCATCAAAGCCCCCCACATTTTTTACCGCCTCCGTTCTGCACATGACTGATGGGGAGGGAATAAAACAGTGATCCAAGAGGGGATTAAGATCATTCCCTCGGTGTGACTCGCGGTATTGGTATATAATTTGCCCTTCCCCATCACGCGAGTCTGCCCAGGTGTAAACCAGACCTAAATTAGGAGGACCTGATTCGAAAACAACAACCTGTCTCTCAAGTTTTCGGGGCAGCCACTCGTCATCATCATCAACAAAAGCGACATAGCGTCCATTAGCCAGACTCAGGCCCTTGTTCCGGCAATATTGACTGCCTCTGTTCAGAGGCAGTCGAACGTAGCGTAAGGTCAATTTTTCCGAGAAACAATTTACTACGGCTTTATACTCTTGCTCAGAGACTGAATGGTCGTCTATTACAATAACATCATAATCCTTGAGTGTTTGGGCAAGAATGGAAGATAAACACCTTTTCAAATATTCAGGCCGATTCCAACTCGGGATAATAACAGTAACGAGGCTCATTTACGTCCCGAGTGAAATAGTTAAGGTGTTAGACTTAGCTGGCTTGGACGAACGCATAGCTGTGAGTGTGCCGCCCCAGAAGTAATGTTTTCGGGTTTCAACACGGAGATGTTCTCGCGAAAGCACCTTGGTCCCATGGCTGGTTAAAAACTCTTGCCCATCCCTGGCCTCCCGCAAACCTTCAAAGAGATAATATGGATAAGTCTTGA
>Ga0172371_10014374_pt1 | contig 10205 bp, 8 predicted proteins | sample Lak12m_FD_114543 | JGI IMG/M metagenome (GOLD analysis project Ga0172371, IMG submission 114543) | Freshwater microbial communities from Kabuno Bay, South-Kivu, Congo - kab_022012_12m | ecosystem: Environmental > Aquatic > Freshwater > Lake | place: Democratic Republic of the Congo: South-Kivu... | reverse complement strand
CCTGGGAATACTTGCGGGGAAAACCTCTTTTGCCGGAAGGTTTATCCCCGCAAGGCATCAATTTGAGAGGAATTCGCTTTAACTGGCCTTCAGGATCTTCCACAACCTGAATCGCCCTGACGATCCCGCCTCCGGAATTTCTTTCAGTTTCAGGCCGACGGCTTCAATGGCTTTGATCACCTGTTGGTAAAATTTTGGGTCTTTCGAGTCCGAAAACAAGAAAGCCGGCTTGCGAATGGTAATCAAGCTCTGAATTTGATTCTGCGCTTCAACCCAAACCTCATGCTCCGGCACTCCTGACCGGATAAGCTCCGCGGTAGGGTGGCCTGAAAGGTAGTGAATCACCCTGGGGTGCATGGTCAACACCACTTCGTTTGTCGCATGGCCCCGCAACCAGCGAGCCGCGGTGAAGAAGGGGAGGTCCTTAGCTGATTCAGCGCCCCCAGCTTCAACAGGGTTCCGGGCCTGCACTATTGTGATAGCGTTGTGTCCAATATTGAGCGCAGCCATGATCACAAAGCATCCCACCAAAATGAATCGCGGTTCCAGACCGCGATTGCCCATCTTTCTTAGTTTTGAAGACACCCATTCGCTAACACGGAGCAGGCCCAAAGCCAGGAAAAGGTACAGTGCCGGTAAAAGGACGACCAGGTACCGGCTCCCTGCGGGAGTCAGCAACAGTCCTGCAAACTGTATTGCGGTCAGAGATACCAGGAGACGTTCCTTTTTCAGGAATGCCGCTACTAATCCGGCAACCGTGATCGCCGGAACAATCAACTCCAGGAAACCGGTCTTCAGCATTACCCCGGTGAGCGCGAAATTCGTCTCAACTGCATAATTCCAGGCAGATGCGGAAATTATCGACAGTTGCATCCAAGCGGTTCTTCCGGAAACCGCGTTAAGGTATGAGCCTTCACTAAAGGATCCTGGAAACGTGCTTTTGTAGAGTGCCCAACTTAGAGGAGCAAGGGCTGCAAGAACCAGAAAGAGAGAGATCAGGACCACTCGGCGAGAGTGCTCCAGGTCTCTCCACGCATACCATAGAAAGATCGCGGCTGCAGGCGCCACCCCCCACCCGTTGACGCGAATGAGAGCAGGGAGCCCAATGAGCAGGCCTGACGCCATGGTCCATGAAATCCGCGCTGAGGGCTTGGCCGCCGACAAGACCCCGTTCAGCCCAACAAGAGTGAAGAGGGCAAACGGCACATCAGCCGTGGTGAAGGTGGTATTGTACAGGAGATCGTGGTTGACGGCGAAGAGTCCGCCTACCAGAAGGCCAACATCCGGGCCGCAAAGCCGCCGAATGAGGAGATACCCTGCCCCCGCGGCCAGCAATCCCATGATAGCCATAAGAATGCGGTAAGTGAGAAAGCCGTCTCCGAATGTCCGGGCAGAAGCAGCAATCAGGGCAGGGAATCCGGGCGGCACATAGGTGTGGGGCTCGCCATTAAACATGTAACCTCGACCATGAGCCAAGGATTCTCCTAGTTCCAGGTACAAAGCACTGTCAGGAGTCGCCTTCCAGGAGCTATTGATTATCACCCCGAAACTCAACACAACCAAAACAGCCAATGCCAGGGCGCGTCCCGGTGTGTGCAGGCCCTTCACAGCATCTGCTATCTCTTCAAAGGGTTTGTATTCAAAACCCATTAGCGGGGCCTCTCAAATTAGGGCTCCTTTGCAGCGCATGGAACAAGAACGCGAGGAGGTGCGCTACTTCCGTCAGGGGGATTCTTTCAACGCTACTGTGTATTGGTCAAGCAAATCTTTTTCTCGAAGGTTTATCGGCACCGGTGCTCTGCCGCCTGAGGCTCCAGGTAAGGCGCATTTCTTCCAGGGAAGTCCGCCTCAAGATTCGTCGGCTCCTGGAAACAGTGCTAAGCCGGGTGGCCCGGAGGCCACTGCCTCCGGGTTCCGAAGGAACAGGAGGTGCTGCTCATAAATAGGGCTCCGGCTTAACGCCACGACTGGGCCGGCGCATGAACTACACCTCTTGCCGCTTCGCAACCCGGCCGGGATAATCTCCGTCCCGGCAGACGCTTACCTTTTATTAGTTCGCGGACAGACTCTTGGGCCAGATTTCAGCCTACCTTATCTAAAGATGTTGTTGATGTTTAGATAATCTTTATTCTACGAAAAACTCCCAACTACGTAACAAATTATTAAAAATATCTTGACAAGGAAGCCAAGATCATATTTAAGTCATGACCGGAGGTTGGATGTGGGCTTGATCCACCGGTGGTGGTGAATATATGCCTATTTAGGTTTGGACCTCTGAAGAACTGGGAAGTCTCTCCAATCTGGGGGGAGCACAAGTCCTAAAAGCACGAAAACGGCATCTAAATGGCCGTTTCGTGTTGTTCCACTGGGATGGAAAAGTATGATGAGAAGTGCTCCCCTCATATCACAGGCTAAATCCTTGTCAACGAAAAAATTCGTGGCTCGTAGTGTCCTCTCTGAAGGTCAATTGGATATCGACAATTTTGGACAGCGATGAACGAGGTTCCAAGGTATTTTGTCGATTAGAAGTCGAGGATCTCCGAAAGGCCAACCCCAAACCTTCTTTTCAAATAGAGATTTATAAATTCCATGATGGTGGGCTTGAAAGGCTTCCTTACCAGCTGCATTCCGGCCTGCCTAGGCGTACGTCCGCCCTTTCTGATGTTGCAACATCGGCAGCATGCCACAACATTGGTCCAGTCATTAACGCCGCCTTGGACCTTCGGAATCACGTGGTCCACAGTCAGGTCCCCCGACGTGAAGTCCCGACCACAGTACTGGCAGAAATAAGAGTCTCTGACGAGGATGTTTTTCCTGGAAAATGGCACCTCTCGCCTGTAAATCTGACGGATGAACTTGATCAGCCGAATTACCGCGGGAACTCGAAAAGTTCGAGATACGGTCCTGACCGTTCTCTCGGATTCTTTGACGACTTCGACCTTGCCGTTAAAGAGCAGAGTCATGGCGCGTTGCCACGAAATCAGTCCCATGAACTCATAACCCGCGTTCAGGACTATGACGGCCTCCATTGCTGACATCTGGTCTAAGCCTCGCTGGTTGGGGAATGGGTGCGCAATCACCCCTTCTCGTCCTGCTTACGGTTTAACAAAGCCGCGAAATCCCTGTCAAGCACAAAGCAACCGCGCGAAGCGCGGGTGGCTTTCCCGGGTAAAGCTTCCTCGTGCAGGCGAATGGTTACCGGCGCGGGGAAGCAAGTGTGTCTTTCGCATCATGCGGATTCCAGAACTATCCGGTGGCCGGTGAGGTCCATCTCCTTGAGCTTTGCCTGCACGGTAGTCTCTTCTCCAAACATGCTTCGGAGCAGCGTTTCGCCGTTGCCGGGCTTCAGGAAAGTTACGCTTTCCATAATGAGTTGTTCTTCTCCGTCTTTGATGAGATACGCGTTCGATTCACACATGTGAACTCATGACCTCGCGAGGGGCGGTTGAGCCGTAGTTCGGCATATAATCTCACTTTGAGGGGAAAGATGTCAAATCCCCGCAATACGTTCCGAGGACTTGCTCCCTTGAAGATCTGGCCTCCTGAAACTCCTCCTACCTCCTCCAGAAACTGTCCAACACCAGCCAGAGCCAAAGAGCCGCTGCAATGCCCAAACCGACAATCCCAATAATCGGAATCCCCATGAACCTGGGCTCGCCCGGGGATGCGATTATCATCGCAGATGCGATGACCAACGCGGCTATGATAACGCTTGTGGCCATGCGCCTTGAGGCTCTATCCAACTCTCGAAAGTACTCCCCAGGTCCTTTGTGCTCGACAATGATCTTAAATTGATTTTCACGCAGCGTCCTGGATATCTCGCGCAGGTCGCCCGGCAGATCTCTGAATAGACGCATGATGTCGCGCGAAAACTCCAGAAGCCGTCTTTCAAACAATTTGGGACCGTAATTTTTCAACGCCAGATCTCGAACAAAAGGCCCAACCACTTCAACCGCGTCAAAATCCGGATCGAGACTCCGACCAACACCTTCGAGAGTAATCAGCGCCTTTCCGACCAGCAGAAGGTCGCTGGGCACCTGAACCTTGAACTTGTTGATGATGAACATCACCTCTTCCACGATGGAGCTGATACGAATCTGTTTCAGAGGCAGCCTGTAATAACGATCCAGGAACAAATTCCCCTCTTTGAGGAACTGCGTTCGATTAAGGTCTTCGGGAAGCGCGTTCATCTGGATCAGGATGTCCGCGGCCACGTCCACTTCCCTGTGAATGCCAGCGGATACCAGAGCAATGAGATTTTCTCTCATCCTTTCGTCGAGCTGGCCAACCAGGCCGCAGTCAAGGAAGCAGATTTTTTCATCGTCGATCAGCATTATGTTACCGGGATGCGGATCCCCGTGGAAAAAGCCGAATTCCAACACCTGCCTGAGAATGGCTTGCGCAAGAGTTTCCGTAATTCGGCTCGCATCGATTTGTCCGCCAGGGAGGCCGCTTATCAAGGAAATCTTGGTTCCCCTTATGCGCTCCATGGTCAGGACACGCTCTGTTGTATGCTCCCAGTAGGGTTTCGGGAATACAACGTTGGGGTACGGCTCGAAGTCCGACCGGAACCTGTCGAGATTGCGCCCCTCCAGTGTGAAATCGAGTTCCCCGGACAGCGCGGTCCGGAACTCATCGACCACCTGGGCGGGGCGGTAATTGAGCGACTCAGGAACGTGTCGCTCCAGCAGTTCCGCCAGGGCCTGAAGTATGTCCACGTCCTGAAGAAGCCTTTTCTTGACCCCTGGCTTGCGAATCTTCACGACAACTTCGTCGCCGGCGAGAGTGAGTCCGGCATGGACCTGGGCTATGGAAGCCGAAGCAAGGGGATGGGGATCGAGGAATTTGAATTCTTCAGCCAACGGGCCCAGATCGGCTTCCAGGGTTTTCAGGAGTTGATCAAACTCCAGTGGGGGCACTTCATCCTGAAGACGGCTTAGCTCTAGAATCCAATCCTTCGGCAGGATGTCGGGCCGCGTCGACAACAACTGGCCCAGCTTGACAAAAGCTCCGCCCAGCTCTTCCATTGCCTGGCGGAAACGCTGAGCGGGGGTCTTCAGTTGCAGCGGCTCAAGGTCCCCTTCCCTGTGCCCGGCCCACGCAAATTTCAGGAATTGGGACAGCCCCATCCTTTGCAGCAGATCGCCGAAGCCATGCCGGAACAGAACCGCAAAGATCTCCTGGGATCGGCCAAGATTCCTCACAACTTTGGTCAAAGGCATGGGCTTCACCTATTTCTGGTGGCGCAACTCGCGGCTGTTAGTACACATTTTCATGAAATCCGAGCCGCGGCAATTCTTAATATGTTTATGGCCCTGGTCTACGCTATGTCAACCTAGGCTTTCTTATCCAAAAGGTATAGGCTATAATAGTCTGAAATCAATTCAATAACGAAATGTGGCCAATAACGTGAACCGGCTTGAACCCATATCCGACCAGATCCTGGGAGACGGAAAGAACTCAGGCGCCATCGGCAGGTATCAAATCCTCGGAACCCTGGGCCGAGGGAACATGGGGGAGGTCTTCCGCGCGCGGGACCCCATGATCGATCGATTCGTTGCCCTCAAGACGAGGAGATTTGACTTAGTCTACGAAGAGAAGGACCTCAAATTCGTAATCGACAAATTCTTTGAAGAAGCCCGAATAGCCGGGAACCTGATTCATCCTCATATCGTAACAGTTTACGACGTCGGTCAGGACGGCGATTACTGTTTCATAGCGATGGAACTGCTTGACGGGGAGAGTCTCGCGAGCTTCAACAAACCCGACAAGCTTCTGCCTCCCGCGAAGGTGGCAGAATTAATCAAGAGGATTTGCCTTGCCTTGGATTTCGCCCATTCCCACAAAGTGATTCACCGTGACGTGAAGCCGGCCAACCTCATGTTCACTCGTGATCATAGAATCAAGATCACCGATTTTGGCATCGCCATGATCACCAGCACCGGTCGGTCCGGGGAATTTCAAGTAATGGGAACGCCCAGCTATATGTCGCCGGAACAGACGAAGGGCTTGGACCTGACCGCCCAAACCGATTTCTTTTCGTTAGGGGTTGTCTTTTTCGAATTGCTCACCGGAAGAAGGCCTTTTGGGGGCCGCACACTGTACGAACTTATGGACAATATCCGATATGCCGCGGCGCCGTCGGTCCTGACGTTTAATGCAGAACTTCCGCCTGGATTGGATCACGTTTTTCAGCGGGCCCTCGATAAGGAACCGGAGCTAAGATACAAATCGGGCAAAGAATTCGCGGAAGAAATCGATGATGCGATGAAAGGGAAAAGTATCCCTGCAAGAGACCTGAAGACGAGCAGAAAGGTCGATTTGATCAGGCCCATAGAGTTCTTCCGGACCTTCAGCCGCAGAGAGATAGAACAGATAATTCGGTTCGGCACCTTCATCCGTTATGACAAATCCCAGGTGATAGTAAGAGAAGGCGACGTAGATACTACGTTTTTCATCCTCCTTTCAGGACTGGTACGCGTCATCAAGAACAACCGCAAGGTCACCGACTTGCCCAAAGGGGCTTGCTTCGGCGAAATGGGCGCACTGACCAATACCCCTCGGACCGCGCATGTGATCGCCCGGATACCATGCATAGTGTTGAAGTTGGACCTCAAGATTCTGGAGCGGGAGAGCCCCAACCTAAAATTCAAATTCTATCAGGTTTTCATAGAAACCCTCATTAAGCGGCTCGAACAAACCACCAGACACCTGACCAGCGACCACGACGTTTCGGATTCAAAGAAAAAGCACCAATAATTCCCGCTGTTGATACTCCCCTCACGTAATCTTTGCTTCTACAATCTTCCTGCTAGGAATCGCTCCTCCCGGAACCCATGCCATGCATGATGTACGTACTTACCAAGTACGCGACAACAACGGCCAAATAGAGTTGGCCGACAATAGCCTCGATTATGGACAAATTCTGAGCCAAGGGAATGCTGGGAGTGATATCTCCATAGCCCAGCGTTGCCAGCGTCACGAAACTGAAATATAGCAGCCGGTCACCTGGATCGGATGATGACCCGGCAGAAGTGAACGAGCCAGGCTGAAGAAGCTCCAAGATGGAGTACACCTGCGCCCAAAAGGCCCCCATCAAAACGTACAGATTCACCGTCTCGTAAATTTCGTTGGATGTGACCGATTTGGTCCTGAGAAGTCGTTTGAGGATTGCGGTCGCGCAGGACACCAGGAACACTATGGTGGAGCCGAGCAAGAAGATTCCCAGAGGCCTCCGCAATTGGTGCCTTAAATCAGATGGCAGACAGAAGCTAGCCACTAAGATCAGCATCACAATCGCCCCCGAAACAAGTATGCCACGACGTGCTTTGGGACTGTCGTCAGTGGCCAACCACGCAGCAGCTATCCCTACCAGCAAGAAAAGATAGTTCTCAAGCTGTCCAGGTATGATTCCTGCTAGAAGCAGCAGGAGGGAGAGGAGTATCATGATCAGAAGCTGCCTCTCTCTTAGAAATTTTGAAACAGATTCATGAAGACCGGCGCGCTTCATGTTCTTCCTCGCCTCATTTGATTAGTCGGAATTTGTCATAAACTTCATTGGCTGCTCGATGTGGCTCATTTCGTGGGGACAAAATAGAAGGCGAGCCCCAGAATAATATACACCGCAAGCAACAGTACGCCCACGAACCAATTGGATTGGCCTCTGTTCATTACGTTGCCACAAATGCTCACAGCTAATATTACAGCCATCATCTCGCCGAGGGTGAAGACCAGGTCCATGGGGGCGGGCGCCACAACGTAGCTCAAGAGCACCAGGAAAGGCGCCACAAAAAGTGCGATCTGGACGCTGCTTCCCAGGGCGATTCCGAGACTAAGGTCCATACGGTTCTTTATCGCCACGGTTACGGCCGAGCTGTGTTCAGCCGCGTTTCCCACCATGGCAACCACGATGACACCGATGAACGCGCTCGACATGCCGAGTGTCTTGGCGGCTTCTGAAACCGATCCGACAAGGATTTCACTCATCCAGGCAATCAAGACGGTTGACGCCACCAAAACCACAAGCGATGAGCGAAGCCCCCAATGGGATTCCGCTGCGGAGGAATGCAACTCGGCAATCTCGGCCCGGTTTCCGGAAAACAATTGCTTGTGAGTGTACAGCGAAAAAACAAGGCTCAGCGCATACGCGAACAGCAAAACAATGCAGATGGATACGCTAAGCTTCGAGATTGTCTCAGGCATTGTTCCTTGACTCAGGTGTTGAAACGCCCCCGGCACAATTAAGCCAACGGTAACGAGGACCAGACTGGCCACCTGCGCCTGGGCCGCGGCTGCGTTGAATTCCTGAGTCTTGTGGCGTATGCCACCTGCCAAAAAAGCCATTCCCGAGACGAGAAGGATGTTGCCGATAATGGATCCGGTAATGGACGCCTTCACAACGTCGGTGAGGCCCTGTCTCAAAGCCACAATGGCTATGATCAATTCCGCGGCGTTGCCGAGAGTCGCGTTCAGGAATCCGCCGAGGGCCTCTCCCGCTAGATCAGAAAGGTGCTCCGTCGCCTTACCCAAAAGGCCTGCCAGGGGAATAATTGCCGCGCAGGAAGATAGGAAGATGAGAGTGTGTGACTCAGGATATGCGTGCTCCAAGAAGACGCAAGCCGGCAGAAAAACCAGCAGCCAGTTAAGCGATGGTCTGAGGAATGCTCGCATAAAGCCCCTCCTAATAATCTCACTGGGTCACCGAGGACGAACCGCTAGGTTGTCGATAGTATGTGTTCCAGCCTCCGGCACGAAATGACTCTATACCTATGACGCAACAAGTGGTAAATACTTTTCTGGGGAATATGACAATTGTTGAGGAATAAGAAATTTCGGGTCAACGCATGGACCTCGGCTCTTGGTGACAATAGAAATATTCCAATGACCCTTGACCGCCGAAGCTCCCGGGCATACATCCCCTATTCCGCTTTAGAAATAAGTTGACTAAGGCTTAGGAGTACGTCGATGAACTTCGTTATTAGACTATTCCCGGTCGTGATGGTTCTCTTCTGTCTGATTCTGGCGGGTGGCTGTGCGAGCAAAACCGAGACCCGCACTCCTCCTCCGCCTGAGGTCATAGTCAGCCAGCCTTTGAAACAAGAGGTGACACAGTTCCTGGAATTCACCGGAACCACGGCTGCGCTGGAATTTGTGGAGGTCCGAGCAAGGGTCGAGGGATGGCTGGAGAGCGTCCGTTTCGAGCCTGGATCTGAAGTTAAGAAGAGAGACCTGCTCTTCGTAATTGACCCGAGGCCCTTTCAGGCAAAGGTTGACCAAAGTGAGGCTGCTTTAAAGGGAAGGCAGGCGGATTTCCAGTTAAAACAGGCGAATCTCAAGCGTGCGCAACAGCTTGTTGCCACTGGGTCCATTAGCCAACTCCAATATGATGTGCAAAGCGCGGAGGAATCGGTGGGGGCATCCCAGGTGGGGATTGCGCAAGCCGATCTCGAAAAGGCAAAGCTCGATCTGGCTTACACGCAGCTTACCGCTCCGATCAGCGGCCGTGTCAGCCGGAACTATGTGGATATGGGAAACCTGGTGGGAGCCGGTGAAAAGACACTGCTAACCGAGATCGTCAATGATAGTTCAGTATACGTCTATTTTGACGTCAGCGAGCGTAATCTGCTCATGCTGATGAGGATGTACCCGAACATTCAGGACGAAAAGCCTTCTGACCGGGAAAAGGCGCCCGCCTATCTCCAGTTGGCGGACGAGACGGGGTATCCCCATGAAGGAAAGATCGATTTCTTTGAACCGCGCATTGATTCAAGCACCGGAACCCTAAAGGTTAGAGCCATTTTTTCCAATGAAAAGGGATTGCTTGTTCCCGGGCTCTTTGGTCGGGTCAGGGTTCCTATTCAGAGGAAAGAGGGGCTGCTCGTACCGGAAGTTGCAGTGGGCATTGGCCAAGCAGGCAGGTACGTACTGGTCGTAAACAAAGATCATATTGTTGAGCAGAGGCTCGTCAAGACCGGACAACTCGAAGGGACCCTCCGGGTCATTGATGAAGGGCTTGCAGAAGATGAGCTGGTGGTGGTCAACGCCATCCAGCGGGCAAGACCTGGGGCAAAGGTCACTCCCACGGAATCGGCTATTTCCAAGACGCCTCAGGCCACCGAAAAGGCGGCGCCATCTTCCGGAAAGTAGTGGAGGACCGCTATGCTTAGTCGCTTTTTCATTGAAAGGCCCATTTTTGCGTCCGTCAT
>Ga0172371_10014372_pt1 | contig 10205 bp, 8 predicted proteins | sample Lak12m_FD_114543 | JGI IMG/M metagenome (GOLD analysis project Ga0172371, IMG submission 114543) | Freshwater microbial communities from Kabuno Bay, South-Kivu, Congo - kab_022012_12m | ecosystem: Environmental > Aquatic > Freshwater > Lake | place: Democratic Republic of the Congo: South-Kivu... | reverse complement strand
TTTTACGATAAGCCCCGCGGCATCGCTTCCTGTGTATCTCTTTCCCTTGTAATAAGCCCAAGAATAAACCTTCTCAGCAGTCATGGGTGTTACTGCGTTCATTGTAATCGTGATGCTTCTTACGCCAGACTTTACTAACTCATCGAGCCTGTCAGGCAGTAAAAGCCCGTTTGTCGAAACGCAGAGAATAATCTCAGGGAATTCTTTGTGTATTAAACTGAGAGTTTCAAATGTCGCGTCATTTGCCAGCGGGTCTCCGGGGCCTGCGATACCAACGACGCTGATATTTTCGTTCCTTTCGGATATTACCCTGACCCTTTGCAAGGCCTCCGAAGGAGTCATAACCCTGCTTGTAATCCCCGGCCTTGACTCATTTGCGCAGTCGTATTTCCTGATGCAATATCTGCACTGGATGTTGCAGACAGGCGCGACAGGGAGATGAATGCGCCCGAACTTCTTGTGCGCCTCCTCCGAAAAACATGGATGAATCTGTTTTATATTTTTCATTTTTTTAATCCTCACACTTTCTTTTTGTATTTCTCTCTTAGGAATTGCACAGATTGTGCCAGATATAACCCCTTGATATTTCGTATTTTTGGAAATTGCAAAGCAGACATTAATGTCAGCAAGAAACAATTTTGTAATAAATTACTCTTTTCGTTTTTTATACGACACAATCAGTGCGGCGGGATTAGGCGATTTATATGGAGTGGGCTAATACTTAATGAAGGGCATAGGCTGCTGCTTTAACAACAGCCTATGCCTCCGCATGGATATGGCATCTTTTTGTGCACGTCCTTGAACAGGCTTCGCAGCCGATGCATTTCTCGGGACGCGCAATGGACATGACCTTGTTCTTGAGGTCATCGCCGTATTCGTCTTCCCCCTCAAACGGTTTTTCAATCAGTTCCAGCACATCAAACCCGCATACTTTATAGCACCTGCCGCAGCCGATGCATTTCTCAATATCAATGGATTCTATAAACTTCGGCGTCCATTCCTTTCCGCCTCTTGTGTAACCTGTAACCGGCATATTGCCTCCTTTCACAAAGTGTCAGTGTCAGTAAACAGTGTCAGTTTCTTTTTACTGTCACTGACACTAATCACAAAACACTTGGTTATGCTATCGCTTCTCCGTCATGTTCCCCGGTCCTTACCCGTACTGCGCCTTCTATAGGCGAAACAAATATCTTTCCGTCGCCGTGCTTGCCCGACTGGTTCACCTTTATTATTGACTTCACAACCTTGCTTACTACATCATCAGGCACAACTATTGTGAGCAGCCTCTTTGGCACGTAGAGCGCAATCTTAGGCAGAGTATGCTCAAGCGCGTAAGTCGATGGTGTCGGTTTAAGCTTTACCGCAGCGCAAAAGCTGTCCGGCATTTCCGAATCCATCTCAGCGCACATCGCGCCCTTTTGCTTTCCCCTGCCGTCAACACTCTGAATCGTAAGCGAAGGATACCCCAGCTCCTCAAGCACAGTTTTAGTCTCCGGAAGCTTATCTCTTCTTATAATCGCTGTTATTTCTTTCATAAACATTCCTCCCTGTTTGATATTAGAGCTATTATGCGGCTGGCTTGAAGCAGAATTTCTGGGTCATCCTGGGGCAAAGTAACGACTGCCCCTGCGCTTTGCACAATGAAATCTTTTCTATTCTGCTATCCATTTCAATTAGCGCCAACGACTAATTAATTCTGCAAAAGGCAGTTGCATAATAGCGTAACGTTCCTACAGCCCTGCCTCGCCTGTCCTTACCGTATAAGCCGCCTCTACCGGGCTCACAAAAATCTTTCCGTCACCGATAAATCCGGTCTTCGCCTTTTCTTGAATTATCTTGACCACAGCAGCCGAATCCTCGTCATCCACAACAGTCATTATGAGCGTCTTCGGGAGCTCGTCATAATGCACAGGCCCGACCTGCAACCCCTTCTGTTTTCCCCTTCCGAATACAGGCATCTTTGTAAGAGACGGGAAACCCGCGCCCTCCAATGCCAATACAACCTCCTGCTCTTTTTCCGGCCTGATAAAAGCCCTTATCATCTTCATCTTTCTTTCCTCCTATTCATTTTAAAATCAACCGCTATCCCTTTTTAAGAAGGGTGCTGCTGCTTGCAGCAAAATTTCTGGGTCTACAAGGGGCAAAGTAACGACTGCCCCTGCGCTTTGCACAATTAAATCTTTTCTATACTATCCCTCATTTTAATTAGCACAAACGACTAATTAAGTTTGCGAAAGGCAGCTGTGCCCTTCTAATTGCCATTCATCGCCTTTTTCAGCCACGGCGGCGGCGATTTCTTCAAAACCTCGGAGAGCTTCACCAAAGATTCTTCTATGGATACTACTTCCTTCACCTTAATGGGCATTATCCCGCTTCTAATCAGCCTCGAAGCAGAAGGCCCTCCTATCTCCGTCAGATACACGATCTTGCAGTCTCTAAGTTTGCTAACCTTTGCCTCTACTTTGTCGTCATGCATCCGTCCCATGCCCTTTGTGCTTTCCACCTCCGTATCCCTGCCATCCGCAAACTTCCTTATTCCGATAAATTTATAGAGGTCTCTGGTAAGTTCGTAGACTGCAAACATCCCTGCCCTGCCGAAATGCTCATTCACATTGATACCGTCTGTTGTCGCGAATGCTACTTTCATCTCACACCTCCTTTAATCTGTCATTACGAGCGAAGCGAAGTAATCTCAGAGAGATTGCCACGGGCTTCGCCCTCGCAATGACGACTATAGTTGTTCATCAAATTTGCCACTTCGTTAATAAGTCCGAGAGCCCCTCTGTATCCAATCGTAATCCTGTGGTTATTTCCAAGAACTTTATATACAGGGAACCCCATCTGATACAACGGGACGCCAAGCCTTTTTGCCGTATCTTCGGCATGTGAGTTAGATATGAGCAAGTCATAATCTCCAGCGATTGAAAACATATCTCCGTCATTTACATCAACAGATGTAACGTCTGCGGCCATTTCCGCCAACAATTGCACTGTTTGAATCGTCAAATCATGCTCAAGCGCAAGGCATATCTTTTTGCCTGTGATATAAAAATGCGCATCTCTCATCCCATCCATTAAAATCCGCCTCTGCCTTTTATATTTTTCAGGTATCGGCATGCCGCTCAGAATGGAAAGCGTTTCCATGAAAATATCCGAGTCCCGCAATCCCGCAATGCTTTCAAAGGCCCTGTATTCAATGCCAAACTTTTCTTTCAGGATTTTCGCGGCTTTTTCCATGCTTGCGCCAATCGCAATCGTAAATTCGGATGAGCCCATTGCTCTTATCTCATCAATGGTCGTGCCTCCCACAGCGATGGGAGACATGCCCTGCCTGCTTCCGTCAAGCGCAGAGAGGTCAGGCAGAATTGTCGGTCTGAGGCCGAAAGATTCTATTACCTCTCTCAATTCCGTAAAATCAGCGGGGGTAAGATGACAGCCTGCAATGACATTTATACAGCCTTTAGCTGATAGCTGACAGCTGACAGCTTTCTTTTTAATGTCAGCTAAAGCTTCTATGACCGCCTCTACAGCTTTCGCATATCCGCTCTCAAGCCCTCCCTGATAGTCGGGGGTTGGAATATGTAAAATCGTGGAACGGTGAATGGGTGAATTGATGAATCGGTGAATAGCTGCTGAAATATCATCACCTTTTACCTCTGTTAATCCGGATGTAAGAATTCCTGTAATATCGGGGCTGTTCTTTTCAATGATTCCTTCAATAGTTTTAGTAAGATTCTCCTCGCTTCCCATCACCACTTCTTCCGTAAAAAGTTTTGTGGACGCGAGCGCAATAGGCTCTCTGAAATGTTTTGTCAAAAGAACCTTGCCTAAAAAACTGCATCCCTGCGCGCTGTGAATAATCGGCAGGGCCTTATGTATTCCTTGAAACGCAATCGTCGCGCCTATAGCCTGAGAATGCTTGAGAGGATTAATGACAACATTCTTTTCAGATGGTTTTTCATAGGTCTTATAAGACTTATACGGCATATTCTTCTCATAGAACTTCATTCCCTTGCCTATCTCTTCCGCCAAGTTTATTAATCCATCATATCCGGCATATGCAATATGCCGTTCCTGATTCACATCAACAAATGGATAGCTTTCTTTTATCGCCAAATACTGATTCCTTCCTCCGGCAATGAGCATATCGGCGTTTTTTTCCCTCAAAAGCCTGAGAAGATTTTTTGGAGTTGTGTCTTCTATTAGCGGCGCATTTTCTCCGAGGATCTCTTTCATTTTTTCTTCATCTTCAAATGTGCTCTTCTTTGTGCCTATGGCAACTATTTCTATACCCAGGTCCATGAGCGCTGAAATGAAAGACCAGCTCTTCACGCCGCCGGTATAAAGAACAGCCTTCTTGCCTTTAAGATATTCGTAGGTTTTCAATCTTTCTTCAAGCCGTTTTTCTTCTCTATCAATAATTTCTTCAACTTTTTCTGTTAGCTGGTGGCTGATAGCTGACAGCTGACAGCTTATGGCCCTCATCGCCTTCGTCATCTCTGTCTTTCCGAAAAACGAGACCTCCACATAAGGAATCCCGTATTCCCTTTCCATCTCCTTTGCCACATTTATCAATGCGCGGCTGCATACAACAACATTCAGCTTTGCCCTATGAGCATACGTTATTTCTTCAAATGTGGAATCACCTGTCATTCTGGATAAAACCCTTATTCCTGCCTTCTTAAGCACAGGTTCTACAAGCCATAAATCACCGGCAATATTGTATTCGCCTATCAGATTTATATAGGGGACTGTCCCAGATTTTTTGCCTCGGCGAATCCGCCCGAGTGCGGAACAAACACAACCCCCTGTTTCCCCCTTAACAAAGGGGGAATTAAAGGGAGTTATAGGCGGCTCTCTCGTTCCTATCACATAATCAAGCAGAACCTCTCCCGCTATCCTGTTGCCAAGATTTTTAGGGCCGACAAAGCCCGGGGCATTTACAGGAATTATTCGCAGGGGTGATTTCATCCCCCTTTCAGAATCCCCCTGAGAATTCAAAAAATCTTCTGCCTTTTTACAAACCGCCTCTATATCCTCTCCGATGAGTCCGCTTACGCATGTCGCATAGACAAAAATGGCTCTGGGCTTCACGGAATCATAAGCCTGAAGGATTGATTTATACAATTTATCTTCAGAACCGTAGACAATATCCATCTCTGTCATGTCCGTAGTAAAGCCCATCCTGTGAAACTCACCCTTTGAAGAAAGAGAGCCTCTCCCTTCCCACGAGTTGCCGCAGCATGCGATAGGCCCATGAACAAGGTGAGCCGTATCAGCAATAGGCTGAAGCACTATCATCGCTCCGTCAAAGGCGCATGACTCTCCTCCGCGCGAACGGCAGATTTTTTCTTTTTTCTCCCGCTCGCATCCGCTCTGCATTAATTTGTCTACGCTTGTCAGCATAAATTTTTATTCCTACCTTATTACGTCAAAGCTCGTTGTATTAATCGTTTTTCTGTCCATCTCATCCAGGACAGTATTTACAATCCAATTCACAATGTTTATCACACCCTGATACCCTATAACCGGATACCTGTGAAGATGGTGCCTGTCAAAAAGCGGAAATCCTATTCTGATAAGCGGAGTCTTGGTGTCTCTCCATAAGAATTTCGCATAGGAATTCCCGATAAGCAGATCAACCGGTTCTGTGAACATCAATGATCTCAGATGCCACATGTCCTTGCCGACATATACCTTTGCCTCTGACCCGAAAGGGCTTTCGGCCAGCATTCCGTTCATCTCTTCTTCAAACATTTTGTCGCCGTTGGTGCAAACTATGTGCACAGGTGTTCCGCCCATTTCCATAATAAAACTGACCAGGCCCAGCAGCATGTCCGGATCCCCGACAAGGGCAAACCGCTTTCCATGGATATACGGGTGAGAATCAACCATGGCATCCACTGCCCTGCCTCTCTCATCCTCTATTTCCTGTGGAATTGCCTTGCCCGTTACCCTGCTCAGCTCTTCGAAAAACTTGTCTGTGTTCTTTATGCCGATTGGAGGAAGCACAAATGCCTTCTGGCCCCACTCCTTTTGTATGTAGTCAATTGTCTTTACTGTCGAATATTTTTGGAGCGCAATAGTTGCTGTGCTGTTTATGGAATTCATGGCATCGGCCAGAGGAGTTCCTCCCGGATAAAGCTTGTATTCGCCTGTATTTGGAGAATCGAATATATCGCTCACATCAGCAAGTATTGTGTGTTTGACATCCATAATATCGAGCAGCCTCTTTAATTCCCTATAATTTCCTGTATAGGTATCGAAACCCGGTATTATGTTGATCTTTTCATTGGGCTCTCCTTTTTTGCCGGAAGTGACTGATGAGAGTATTCCCCTCATCATGTTGTCATAGCCGTTTACGTATGAGCCCACGAAACTCGGGGTGTGCGCAAAGGGCACAGGCAGATCCTTTGGTATAAGCTCTTTTTCGCGCGCTGTCCTTATATATGCGTTCAGGTCGTCCCCGATTACCTCTGCCATGCAGGTCGCAGAAATCGCAAGCATCTTGGGATGATAAAGCGTATAGGCATTCTCAAGCCCTTCAAGCATGTTGTTCAGCCCTCCGAATACCGCTGCATCCTCTGTCATTGATGTTGAGATAGCTGCAAAAGGCTCTTTAAAATGCCTGTTCAAATGGCTTCTGAAATATGCAACGCAGCCCTGGGCTCCCTGAACAAACGGCATGGTCCCCTCAAAACCCCCTGCGCAGAACACCGCTCCGAGAGGCTGGCATGCTTTTGCGGGATTTATCTTTATATGCTTCCTCGCGAAGTTCTTTTCTTTATACTCTTCCGTCTTTGTCCACTCTGAGATGCGCTTTACTTCATCGGCGGACGGGCCGTCCTCGAATTCTTTTTTTCTTTCAAACTGCTCCAGATATTCGCTCTGACAAAATAACTCATTATGGTCTTTTATTTTCATGCCGGTCTCCTTTTCTTTAACTTTTAAACTTCTCACTTTCAACTTTTAACTTTTTTCCTTATCAATCCCCATGTCGGGCTGTTTACTGTCATATCCATGTCCCTTGCGAATACAGGGAATCCGTCAAAGCCGTGGTACGGCCCTGAATAATCCCATGAATGCATCTGCCTGAAGGGAACTCCCATCTTGTGATAGGAATACTTTTCCTTGATTCCTGAGCCGACCATATCAGGCTTCAACCTTCTTGTGAACTCTTCAAGCTCGTACAGCGTGGCGTCGTCCATTATGACCGCGCCTTCCTTCATGTCCGGATATGTTCTCTTGTAATCGTCGTTATGCCCGAACTCGTATCCGGATGCGACAACCTGCATGCCTAAATCTTCATATGCGCCGATGGTATGTCTCGGCCTCAGGCCGCCCACATAGAGCATTACCTTCTTTCCTTCAAGTTTAGGACGGTATGCCTCGACTATTTCGTCCATAACGGGTTTGTATTTTTCTATCATCTTCTCGGCGTTCTCCTTAATCCTGTCGTCAAAGTGCGAAGCAATCTTTCTCAGGCTCTGGTATATCTTTGTGGGACCGAAGAAATTAAATTCAACCCACGGAATGCCGTATGCCTCTTCCATATGCCTGCATATGTAATTCATAGAACGGTAGCAATGAATAAGGTTGAGCTTTGCCTTGTATGCTATTCCCATCTCGTTAATTGACGCGTCGCCTGTCCACTGCGCGATAACCCTCAAGCCGAGTTCTTCGAGCATCTTTCTTGAGGCCCACGCGTCTCCGCCTATGTTGTAATCGCCGATAAGGGCAACGTCATAAGGAGTGGACGTATCCAGCTTCCCTTTGCCGAGTATATAATCTCTTATCGTGTCGTTTGCTATATGATGCCCGAGCGACTGGCTCACGCCCCTGAACCCCTCGCATCTAAAAGGCACTATGGGGATATTCAATTCCTTTGACGCCTTTTTTGATACAGCCTCAATGTCATCGCCTATGAGGCCGACGGGACATTCGGAAAGTATGCCCATGCTCTTTGCGAGTGGAAATAACTCCTTCAGCTCATGCAATGCCGCATGAAGGCCTTTATCGCCTCCGTAAACAATATCCTTTTCCTGAAAGTCCGTTGTTATATGCATGGTGCCGAAGGTATCCACCCCGGTCTGTCCGTTGTAATAGTTTCTCCTCGACCACCAGCTGTACTGGCCGCACCCGATGGGCCCGTGGCTTATGGTTATCTGATCTTTCACGGGGCCCCACACAACACCCTTTGCTCCCGCATAAGCGCAGCCCCTGACCGTCATGACGCCGGGACGGGATTTTACGTTCGACTTCACCTGGCACGTGCTGCACTGTCCGGTTGGATCATTTGCGGCCAAATGCTTAGCCCTGTCCTTTTTCGCTTTTTCCGGATAAGCATCCAGAACTTCCTCTATCATTTTTTGAGTGTCTTTAATCGCCGTGCTCATTTATTCCTCCATTTCGTTGAACAGCTTGAACAGTTCGAACAGCTCAATCTGTTTAAACGATTTTAAAACGGTTAAAACCGTTTTTATGCTGCTACCTCGCTGTCCATTATTCCGAAATCCATAAGCAGTTGTTCCAGTTCATCCATGGAAATGGGAGTGGGAATTACCAGATCCCTGTTGTCCGCAATCTTTTTCGCGAGTGTCCTGTATTCATCCGCCTGAGGGTGTTCAGGAGAGTATTCAATAACTGTCATCCTCCTCAACTCGGCCCTCTGCACCTGATTGTCTCTCGGCACAAAATGTATCATCTTTGTCCCAAGTTTTTTCGCAAGCTCTGAGATTAATTCGAATTCCTTATCCGTTTTTCTGCTGTTGCAGATGAGGCCGCCGAGACGAACCCCTCCGCTATGCGCGTATTTGAGGATGCCTCGCGAGATATTATTTGCCGCATACATAGCCATCATCTCGCCGGAGGTCACTATATATATCTCCTTTGCCTTGCCCTCTCTCATCGGCATTGCAAAGCCGCCGCAGACAACATCGCCTAAGACATCGTAAAACACAAAATCGGTGTCCGCGTCATAGGCGCCGTTTTCCTCAAGGAAGTTTATTGCAGTGATTACGCCGCGGCCCGCGCATCCGACTCCCGGCTCAGGGCCGCCGGACTCAGCGCACCTGATGTTGTTGAAACCTGTAAGAAGCACTTCATTAACTTCAAGGTCTTCCACTGTGCCGCGTTCCCTCGCTAGGTCCATTACAGTTGTCTGCGCCTTTGCATTGAGTATAAGCCTTGTTGCGTCCGCCTTCGGATCGCAGCCCACTATCATGCATTTGTATCCCGCCTGTGAAAGGCCTGCTACTGTGTTCTGTGTTGTGGTTGATTTTCCTATGCCGCCTTTTCCGTAAACTGCTATCTGTCTCATAAAATCCTCCTAATCAAAATTTCTGAATTCACTTACAACTTATCCTGTTTAGAGCAATTGGCATGCCAGAAGGGAAAAGCTTGCAATAACAAGGGGTTTGATATTTACAGCTTTAGACTAAGCGAAACAATATTGTAACTAACGAAACAATTTTGTCCTAAGAGGGAACAAGTGAATAGGTGGATTACTGAACGGATAAATTTTGATTAAGAAATTAGGATTGGATGTTATACTTCTTGAGTTTGTAGCCTATCTGCCGCGGAGTAATGCCGAGTATTCTTGCCGCCTTTGCCTGAACCCCACCGGTCTTTTTAATGGCATCCAGTATCCTGGCCTTTTCGATGTCCTCTATTGTGGAAGGCAGGGCGTCTTTTATCTGTGAGGCGTATTTTGCCTTGAGGGTGTAGTCCCTGATATTAAAGGGCAGGTCAGACGGAGCTATAACCTTTGCGCGGGACATGACGACAAGCCGCTCTATCGTATTTTCAAGCTCCCTCACATTTCCGGGCCAGTCATAATTAGTAAGGATATTCAGAGTATCGGCCGTTATGGAAACTGACTTGTGATTCTCCTCGTTATATTTTTTTAAGAAGAACTCCACGAGCAAAGGAATATCCTCGATCTTTTCTTTTAACGCAGGAAGAAATATCGGGACCACATTCAGCCTGTAATAAAGGTCTTCCCTGAATTTTCCCTCTGAAACGAAATCTTCAAGATTCCTGCTTGTCGCGGCGATAAGCCTTACGTCAACCTTAATGGTTTTTTCGCCGCCCACCCTTTCAAACTCCTTCTCCTGCAAAACCCTGAGTATCTTGGGCTGAAGCCCCAGAGGAAGATCGCCAATTTCATCAAGGAATATCGTCCCCCCGTCTGCAAGCTCAAACCT